>Ga0163144_10021971_pt1 | contig 12663 bp, 32 predicted proteins | sample OliLak19BULKMAT1_FD_123175 | JGI IMG/M metagenome (GOLD analysis project Ga0163144, IMG submission 123175) | Freshwater microbial mat bacterial communities from Lake Vanda, McMurdo Dry Valleys, Antarctica - Oligotrophic Lake LV.19.BULKMAT1 | ecosystem: Environmental > Aquatic > Freshwater >... | reverse complement strand
TGCGGCGCGAGTACGAAGACCTGCGGCGCGAGTACGAAGACCTGCGGCGACCATTCCTAATCGACACCCGCGACCGCTCGACGGATGTATGGAACTTCGACACCGTATCGCCCTACCCCGGCAAGCATCCATGCGAGAAGCCTGCGGGCCTGCTCGCGCACATCATCGAAACGACCACACGCCCCGGCGACACCATCATCGACTGCTTCGCCGGGTCAGGCGCGATCCTCGACGTTGCCCGGCAACTCGGCAGGAAAGCGGTAGGCATCGAGATGGATGCGCATTGGTGTCGCAAAGCGGTCACCCGGCTACAACAGCAGACGTTCGACCTTGAGGGGATCGCGTGATGACAAAGGACGATCGGTTGTACGCCCGGTTCGACATTGGCATGGACGAGCACCCCAAAATTATGCGCCTATCCGATGCAGCATTCAGGGCCATGTTCGAGGCCACCCTGTATTGCCGTCGCCAACTGACTGACGGGTTTCTGGATGAGTTCGTGGTGCTCAAAATGTGGGGGGCGGAGATCGCGGCGGAGTTGTGTGTGAACCATCCTGAGCGTCCGTCGTGGACGGTTGTGGAGGGTGGGTGGCAGATCCGGGACTATGCGGAGCATCAGACGACGCGGGCCGATATTGAGGCGAAACGTGATGCTGGACGGAAGGGTGGTTTAGCGAAGGCGAAGCAGGCGGCTAGCAAACCTGTAGCACCTGCTAGCGAAGTGCTAGAGCAAAACTCTACTGCACCCCTAGCTATTACAGAGACAGAGACAGAGACAGAGACAAGTAAAAGAGTTAGCGCCACTCGTGGCACTCGACTCTCTGCCGACTGGATGCCCTCCAATTTGTTGTTCGACTGGGCGCAGGGTGAGCGGTCGGATCTGGATGTGGCGCGGCAGGTTGAGGCGTTCAAAGATTATTGGCCCGCGCAGCCGGGGCAGAAGGGCGTCAAGGTCGATTGGGATTTGACGTTCAAGAACTGGATTCGCAACGCGCGCGGTGTTGGCATAGCGAAGCCGTCGAAGGATGTTCGTGCCCTGACGTTGATTGAGCAGGGGCGGGCTATGGATGAGCGGGAACGAAAGGCGGTAAACGCATGAGCCACACGATCACAATCACGCGCATTGCGGGCGATGAATGGGACGACGCTGATTACACGACAGGAGGCACTTGTGACTCGAACTGTGCGGTTTGGTCGCCGTGCGAGAAGACGTGGCATCGTCACCCGAAGAACGAATACGGCGAGCAGATTGAGTGGAGCACTAACCGTGTGCCGCACGAGCACCAGTTCATCGACGGCGAGTGGATGGTTGCCAGCGGTGAGTGCGCACTGCACTACGCCTACGAACTGGGGCTCGATGCCGAGAATTGCATCAAGCCTGGAACCTATCCATTGGAGATTGAGTGGGATGGCGATAACTGGCTCACGAACATTGACTTTGGGGCGGTAAACGCATGAACTGGAGCATTCAACATCCGGTGGCACGGAAGATCCATACCTGCGAAATGTGTATTCGGGTGATCGGTGTGGGCGAAAGGTATTTGCGGGGTGCCGGGTTCGGTGATGGGACTGCGTGGACTTGGCGGGAGTGTGCCCACTGTGAGGCGGTGCGCAAGTTGTATGACATTAGCGACGGTGGCGAATACGGCGAGGACATGTTTGATGAGTGGGCAAAAGATAGTCGGGATGTTGCGGAGTTGCGTCATGCGGCTGGCTGGCGGATGAGGTGGAGAACTCGGGCGGGGACGCTGCTACCCGTTCCAGTCGTGGGGGCGAGCGCATGAATAACGCACAGGGCTCTGGTCGCGGTTTGGCTATCGTCTTGTCTCTTTGCCGGAATGACAAGGTATCGGAAGTCGTGACTGCAATTCTGGAATCAGAGTGGCTTGCCGACCATGATGCTGAGGTCAAGGCCGACGCGTTGCGCGAGGCGGCGGTAGAGGCGAAACGGCGATATGACGCTATGCAACCATCCCCAGTGACTGGCTTGGCGAAGCTTGTGTTGCGGCAGTTCGGGTTGTGGCTAAACGTCCGGGCGGCTTCCTTGTCCGCTGTTTCAGTTTCAGACACTGAGGGAGACGTGGAATGAATGCCGAGCAGGTGGCCGCAGTTCTGGCGAAGATTCAGTTGGTCGATAACCGCGAGACGGATGACAAGGGTCTTGTCTTGCGAGAGTGGGTTCACCTGATCGGGGATCTCGACTTTGACGATGCGATTGAGGCGGTGCGGATGCACCGGCGGAATTCGTCCGAGTATCTGCAACCTCATCATGTGCGTGAACGGGTGCGATCAATTGTGGCGAGGCGTGAACGGGACGCACGGGTGTTGGCTGTTCCTCGTGTGGTTGACCCGGAGCTGGTGCCGTTAGATCGTGTCCAGTTTGATGCGGATTATCGGGCGGCGTTGGCGGCGGCACGGAAAGCGAAAGAGGTGAACCCGTGATGTATGTGGAGAGTGAAGCCGACCATAATTTCACCGCATTTTTAGCGGGACTGACACCGGGGCGGGTGCTGAAAGATCGGCATCCGGTGACGAGGGTGGAGCGGAAACGGTTGCGGTTCATGTTGGAGCGTAAACGTGTGGAGGAGGCGGTTGCGTTGGTGCGGGAGATTGATTTTACGGCGGGGCAGTTGCGGGTTGCCAATAGGTGGGCCGCGAAACGACAGGAAGGGGCGAAACGATGAAAGCGTTTGACCTTAGCAAGTATCAGCGGGTGATCGGTTCTGATGGTCGTGTGAGCGGGTCGTGGAAGGTGCTGGGCGGTGTGGGGCGCGATCCCGAACATCTGTACATAACGCCGATTGACGTGACCGTGTATGACGAGACGCGCAGTTGGGGGCGCGTGTTTTATAGCGGCGACTTCACGCTCACTGTGCAGGACGGTGTGGTTGAGCTTTCGGGGCCGCGCGACGAGTCGAAGATGCACGACATTCGAGACGCGCAGACCGAGTTTGATGCGACCGTGTTGATGGTTGCTGACGTGTTCATGGACACGGTTACGCGGGTTGTTGTTGCTGATGAAAACGAATAGGAAGGTAAAAGCTGATGGCTGAAATGGTCGAGTTGGATATTGAACCGTTTATCCGCAGGGCGATGCAGAACGTTCAGGTTGAAGTCAACCGGGAGTTGGCCTTTGCGGTAGCGGTGCAAATGCGGGCGTTGGGGTGGATGTGTATCCCACCGTTGCGGAAGACGGCGGGCACTTTTGAGAGGGAAGGTAAAAGCTGATGGCGATTGTAAATATCAAGGGCACGGTGTCTCGGACGTTCCATAACGGAACCGGCGCGGAGGTGACGGAGGTGTTCTCGAAGCGGGACGGCAGCGAGGGTAAAACTCGGTGGACGTGTTGGTTCGATTCGGCGCATGGTTTGTCTGAGGGCGAAAAGGTGGCCGTGTCGGGGTTGCATGGTGATTCGGTTGATGAGTGGTCGGATAAGCAGGGGCAGGTACGGCACAGTGTGAAGCGGAGCGTGAACGGGGCACGTCTGAGCGGCGACACAAGCCCGCCTCAGCCTGTTTCGGAGCCGTGGGGGACTGATACCCGTTCTGATATTCCACCCGCCGAGGTGGGCGCACAGCCGAACACGGGTTCGACTGCTGAGGTTCCGTTTTGAGCGCGTACGAGGCCCACATTTGGTATCCGATGGGTGATACCCCGATCAGGCTCACTCTTTCGCGTGAGCAACTGCAATGTGTGCAGGACGCTTTACTTGGTCGGCCTGAGCCGGTGCGGGGTTGGCGGGCGTATTTTGCGGGTGAGATGGAGACGGTGTTGCGCGAAACCATCGATGGGCAGTCTGATGAGTGACCAGTCTCCGGTGCCTGTGGTGTCTGAGGCTGCGCGCGCCCGGTTCCCTTATCCGGGTTTTGTGGGGCACACGCTAGAGGAGGTGTGGGCGTTGCGGGTCGAGTTCGATCGGACGAACGGGCCGGTGTTGGGTGGTCTGCCGGGTTTGACGGAGGCGGAGGCGGAAGCGTTCACGGTGGCGATTGATGCACAGAGAGGTAATGACGATGACTGATGAGGAGCGGGGCAAAGTTGCCGTGGAGGTCATCAACTGGCTGTTGTCCGAGATGACACAGAACAACGCTTACGAGTCGAATGGGAGGCCTATTTACGACGGGTTGACACGCGATCACATTGATTATGTGGTTGCCGAGTTCAGGGGAGAGCACCGATGAGTGACATGGAAGCACGCGAGGCGATGGTGAAAATAATGCGGGCTCCAAGGATGCACAGCAACATGAGCGGTGATCGGGAGCGCGCCATTGCCGATGAGATCCTGTCGTCTGGTTTGGTTGTCACCACGGCGGAGGCTGACCGGAGGGTGGCCGACATGCGCGACCAAGTAGACCGCTGCGAGCGCGTTCTTGCCATGATCCTTTATCAGACCGGGCCGGTCGCAATCAGTGAACGCAGTTTGGTTTCGACGGAATGGAACAACTTGACTATCGAGCGTTCGGATGAGCCTGCCACGGGTGCTGTGCGGTTCCGTGCTGTGCCGTTGTCCCCTACCGAAAGTGAGGCCGACCTGCGATGTATCCAGCCCGATTCGGAGCAGCGGGACAAGTTTGGATTCGGCGAATGATTGTTTGTGAGCTTGGCCCTGATGTCAAGCAGTTCTGCGACTTCCTGCTCGACGGCGCTTGCCCCAACGTGGCGGGCCGCTGGATCACCCCAGATATGGCTGTATGTGCCGACCACAACATCCCTACCGAGAGTGAGGCACCAAAATGAACCCGGTGAATTGTGACGAGTGCAACGTGACTATGCCGCAGTTTGTTGCGGATGACCCACGGCTGCACAAGTGCGCTGCCGCTGAACTCGAAAGTGAGCCGCAACTGCAATACCTTGGCACGGAACCGTCGCCAGTGTCAGAGTATGGGGGCGGGACGGGCTTTGAGAACTGGCTGAGAGACCAGCCCCTTCCCGTCATTGGGGTCGATTTTTCTCTGCCAAGGATAGAAGGCCTGTTGCGTGCTGCTTGGGTGGCGGGTGCGGCAGAAGCCTTGGGCGCAGCGGCAGACCGTTACCGTTCAGAGGTCAACCCTGAGATGGAGTCTTGGAATCCTGCGACGGTGGGGTCGGATGACTTTGAGGGGATTTTGCGACGGTATGCCGCTGATGCTGCGGCGGTTATCCGTGGGGGGAACACCAATGAGTGACACCGAGGAACGGCTACGCGATGCGGTACAAAGTTTGCTACGGAAGAACGAGGCGCTGGAATCAGAACTTCAGACAGTTCGATCTTTTCTCGCGAGTGCGGAGTATCGGATTGAGAATGATTTGGAGCCGCGCATTAGGAACGATAACCGAGCCTATGATTTGTGGGTTGCAGCGCCGGATAGGGGTTTCTGATGAGTGACAAGGAGCATGTTTTTATGCCCGGCGAGCCAGCGAGGGCGCGGATGGCATTACAGCCGAGTATGAATTTCCCTACATGCGGTAATTGCGGATGCGAGCTTGACGTGGACGCTCCGGCAGATTCCGAGTCGGCCCCGATTAGTTATTCGTGTTTTGAGTGTGAACTCGCATGGAGCGGGAATGGCACGCCGGAGCGATATGAGCAGGGTGGGGTTTGACGTGGCTAACGCTGATGAGTACCGAGACTGGGCTTCCCAGCAGATCGACTTCCGCACACGCGACCGGATGCTGGACGAAGCAGACCGCATCGACCGGAGAGAATCGGAGCGATCAGGCGGCAGTGTCATCCAAATCACGATCAATCTAGGAGGCACCCAATGACCGAGCACACTGATCTGATTGCCGAAGCCCGCATGTGGCCCTGCGAGATGGGTGAAGGGGTAGTGATGAACGGCCTTGCGGATGCCCTTGAGGCGGCGGTGAAGCGTGCCGACGAGGCCGAGGCGATTACGGTCGAGTTGTTGGCAGATACTGAGCATCTGATTGAAGCGCTCGCACGGCTGGAAACGTTAGACACCATTCTGGGCGATCCGGGCGGTCACCGTCACCCGAAAGATTATTGGGAGGTCGTGCGGTTGCAACGGTGGGTAGCGCCACTCGCTCAAGACCCGCCGAACTGGGGGATGGAGAACGAAGACCCGCTTACTGAACGGTCTTACGAACTTGAGGGGCCGATCAGAGATCGTGTGGCAATTTTGCGGGCGGCGATCATGCGTGAGGATTTGGCTTATCAGGAGCGGGTGCGTGCGTTGGCGGTTATCCGTGGGGGGAACACCAATGAGTGAGTTCTCCAAGGCGTTCACCCGTTGGCTGAGTCCAGCACCACAGGTCACGAGGATTCTTGAGCTAGAGGACAGGATGCAGAAGCATCTTGCGCGCTGGCAGGTGACCACCGTGTCAAAACCGCGAGGTGGTGTATCGGTCAAGATCAAAACCCACCGGGGCGCTCCTGTTTCCCGCGACGTTATGTACGGCCTGTGGGCCTTGAATCGCACGATTGACCGGCTGCACAACGAAGATTGGAAGGCATCCAATGAGTGACCCGATGGAGTACACACCAACACTTGCCCGATACAGGAGAACGATCGAGAGGCTTCTGCTAGGGCAAGACCAGAATTACATCGATTTTATGCTCAAAGATTTTGATGTGGTTCATGCGGAGTATCACCGGAAGGTGTCAGAGAAAGCATGGGATGAGGGGCGCGCCTCAATCGCTGAGGATTTCCTGCGCCCGGTGAATGAGAACGGGATGCGACCGGCAACCCCGAACCCGTACCGGAAGGCTGTTGATGAGTGACGTGATCCGCCGTTGCATAGAATGCGATCGTTCGATGGGGGACGAGAGAACGCTAGTGGGGATGCTTTACACACATCTGCTGTGCATCTCCACACCACCAGATTGTGAGAACGGGCAGACCGATGAGTGAGTCTGATGAAACCCAAAACCTGCGCCTTGCGATCGATCGGGTGTCACGCCCGATCAAACATGCAGAGATTATCCGGGCCGATTCTGACCGGTCTGTGACTGCCTTGTTTCGGCGGACGGATGAGCCGTTGCTAGAACAGTTGCGGGCGGCGATCTCGAATGGTATGGAGACTGGGGGTGGTCCGGGTCGTGCAGCGCGGGAGCGTACCCCGATTGCGATTGCTGCGTTCACCTTGTACGAGACGATTGATGGCAGGGTGCGTTCATGGATGCTCGACGTGGGTGGGAAGGCGGGCCGTGATTTGACGGTGGGCCAGATCCTGCAAGCATGGTTCGTGCTGTGGATGGTGAAGAACCCGGACGTGCTCACGGTTGCGCGTCATGCAGCGATTGTGGAGGGGTGGGAGCAGCAGATTTTGGACACGTTGGACCCGCCGAAACGTATCGAGATCACATCCGCTTGCCCGTTGTGTAACAAGGAATGGGTGAACGTTGGCTTGAAGTTGCCGGGCGGGTTGGATGATCCGAACGACCTCGAGCGGGTGCGTGTGCTCGTGGCTGTGGAGCGGGCGAACATTGAAGAATCTTACGCAACCTGTCGGCATTGTGAGCGGGTGTGGACGGGTGTGGGGCAGATGCGTGCGTTGCGGATTCTGTTAGACGACAAAGAGGCGGAACGACACGCCGTGAGCGGATAGTTACACGAGTGTCATTCGTTTCGACTACACTAGGGAGTGCTCTGGATATCTCTGTCTCCGAACAGGGCCAGCACAAAAGCTACCCGGTCACCATTTGTCGATACTGGCCCGGAGTGAAGTAGATCGACTGAGCAGTTTCACCCGGTGGTCTGCCAGTGAATCAAATCAAAACTTTTGGATCAGAGCGGGGCGTCAGGATTGGGAATACCCGGTCGCGTCCCGCTCCTTTGGGAGTAAGTGTTACGGAAGCACGACGGTCTCCAAAACCGTAGGCGGGTGTTCGACTCACCCACACTCAGCAGTTGAACGGGTTCGCTTGCCTCACGGCTCGGGCCTAAACATTTTCCGACACCCGGCCTCATCTATTCACCGCTTTGAGCGGCATACAGCCGTGGATGCTCGGATTCTTCTGTCGCGTTCGCGTGACGTTTCGTACATGTCGCATAAGTATGTCTAATGGTTTCGCGGCATCGTTTATGACGGACGGAGCTGGACTTGTCAACCCTTGCCGGACGTTTCGCTGGACCGTCGAAGAGTGTACGCCGTGGGGCGTTGTGTCAGGTTGGTGTTCTGCTGACCGATTTGAACGTGGCCGACCGTGAGGCTTTACAGCTTGCGTTGCGCCTGGATTCGGGTTTGCTGCACAGTCGGATCGCTGAGGACTTGTCGGCTGAGGGGTTGCTGAATCGTGCGGGTGGTCGGGTGACTCAGGGGAGCATCAGTTGGCACCGTCGAGGGTTGTGCGCGTGCTAGCTGACCGGTTGACACGCCTCGCCCCCGAGACGAAAAACATCCGCATTCTGACGATTGATATTGAGTGGCGTCCGATCCTTTCGTACCATTGGGGTTTGTGGGATCAGAACATTGGGATCACCCAAATTGTTGATGATGGTGGGTTGTTGTGTTTCGCGGCGAAATGGTTCGGTACGAAGGAGATCCTGTTCTTTTCGGAGAATGATGGTCACCAGTTGATGGTTGAGAAAGCCCATGAGCTGTTGTCTGAGGCTGATGTGCTTATCACTTATAACGGTGACAAATATGACATTAAGAAGTTGAATCAGGAGTTCATGTTGGCGAAGATGCCACCTCCGCGACCGTTCAAGTCGATCGATTTGGTGAAGTCGAATAAGACCCGCTTCGATCTGCCGTCACGCAAACTCGACTACCTCGTGCAACGCTCCGGTGTGGGTGCGAAGGTGAAGCACACCGGGTTTGAGTTGTGGACTGACTGCATGGCTGGCGATCCGGTGGCGTGGGCGTTGATGGAAAAATATAACCGTATGGATGTGACGGTGACGGAGCGCGCCTATCTACGCATTTTGCCGTGGATTACGAATGCCCCACATTTGGCAATGTTCACGGGTGATGGTTTTGGGTGCCCGTATTGCGGGTCAACAAAGAAGCTGATCCGTTCGGGGTTGACGCATACGTTGGTGCAGTCGTACCAGTTGTATGAATGCGTCAATTGCGGCGGTTGGGTTCGGGGGACAACTCGGATGCAAGACCCAACACGAACTCGAGCTATCCGCTGACCTGTTTAGGGGATGTACTGGATTGCCATACGCGGCTACCCGCTTCGTGTGAACTCTCGGTTCGATTCCGAGCATCTCCACCCTTATATTCCTACATTATGCGGTGTCGGCTTATGTCCACCTTGAGGGGGCGTCTTGTCTGATTGGGCTGTGGAGGTTCGTCCTGTGCCGGTTGAGCTTGAAGCGGAGTTCGATCACGCAGATTTTATGCCGGAGCCGACCGTGTCTGAACGTATGGGCGCGACGTCGATTCTCCGGCGGTTGGATGAGGCGACGGCTGCACAACTTCTGGCGTTCGCTAAGGGGATCGTTTGAGCGCGAGCGCGACCGCGTGGGCTGTTAGTCCGGTTGCGTCTTGTATGGCTTGCCATGTGTGACCGTTGGTTCGTGCTTCGCGGATCATGTGGTCGCGGTAGGCGCGTTGTTTCTCTAGTTCGCTGGCGCGTCTGAGTAGTGATTGTTGGGCTTTGGTGAGTTCGGAAAGTTTTTCCATAAAAGTCACTATAACACTTGCAGCAATAGCGCTCTATGGGTTATAGTAAATACATGAACACCACACCGGCCCAGAACGTAGCCCACCGCAACGACCTCGCATGGATCAAGACCTCGGGTAAGTCCTTCAAGGTCAACGGCGAAAGCTACCTCAGCGAGTACCGCAACATTTTCACCGGTCAGGCAATTCGCAAGGGATGGCGCATGACTGGGGTTGACTGGTTCATATTCAACGAGGCCGAAGAGGTCACGGGCCGCGCCTACTCGCTGACCTACGCAAAGTACCAGGCCAGCGAATGAGGGATTCGTGGTCACTCGAGCAGAGTCGCGATTGGGCTCTAGATCGGCTCGCTACCCTAGACCGCGCGATGGCAGGCGCAGAGGCGCGAATCGAAACAGCGCGCGAGATGGGCGGCGGCATACCCGGCTTCGGCGGCAGCGGCAATCAGCGGGCGGCACGGCAGGTCCGCGATGCAAGCCTGAGCGCCTACAAAAACCACGCCAAGGTTGCCGATCGGATCGAGCACTACAAAAGCAAGCTGCGGTATTACGAGCGACAGATAGCAGAGCGCGACCGCCCTCGACTTGTAAGCGAAGACGTGAAGGGCGCTAAGGCGGTCAGGACGGCTACGGGTTGGCGCATAGTCGTGAGGGTCAACAAGACGACAGTCTCCGTGGCTACGGGCTATTCGTGGGTTGACCGGATCGAGTTCGCGCGAATCCTCGAAGTTCGTTGACGACTGGCTAACGGTGAAAGGTACACGATGACACAGGCAGAGATAAACGCCGTGCTGGGAAGCGCGGTCGAATCGATTGTTACCAGCATTCGGGCGAGTTGCACAGTGCCTAGTGAGGTAGCCGTTAAGGGCGGGGATCTCATTGTTTATGCGGTTGCTGACTGGGTTGAGAACCCGCCCGAATGGGTCAAGGCGACCTGGGCCGATGAGGCGCGCCGCCTTCACGGCGCACGGGAACAAGCCACCGCTGCCAACTGATGGCTATGGCTAAGGGTGTCCTGTGACTGAGGCGGATGCGATTCGGCAGGCGCGGGATCTGATTGCAGAGTTCACGATGTGTGACCCGAGTTTGTGGCCGATTCTGTCGGAGATTGATTTAGTGCTATCGAAGGGCAGCGATGCGTGAGTGGTGCGGGTGCGGCTCGGGTATTCACGGCAAACCGAAACAGGTAGCCGATTGGCGCAAGAATCACCGCCATGCCACGACCGAGAATGAACCTCAAAAGTCGGGCAGCAGCGCACAGGTTGAACGTGCATTACAGGCCGATTACGATCATGGCCCGTTCATCACAGCGCGGGCAGGGTTCCAACCGAATGAGGTCCGATGAACCGCCTTGTGTCTGTCCCTGATGGTCATGGTGTGCTTGTGTTTCCACTCGATGCGGGTGTATCGGATAGTAATGCCGGTTTTGCCGAGCCTAATGGGCGGTTGGTGGATCAGGCTGCGGTGATTCGGCGGCGTATCAGCGACTCAGCAGCTAGGGCTGCACGTCTACTCAGTGACCATAATGCGGAGCGTGAACATCTGGCCGAGTTGCAGGGTGAGCTGAACGCGTACCGTCGTGCGGTCGTTTACACGCTCGAGGATGGCGAAGATGGGTGACGAAGACGAGTACGACTACATGGCCCCGGACGTTCAGGAAGCCCGCAATGCGGTTGCGAAAGCGATAGCTGACTATTTGGCGGTGATCCGCCCAACGGAGAACCCGTATGTGGTGGCGTGGTGTGCTGCTGCTGAGTGGACGAACACAGAACTTGAGCAGTCGGGTGAGGCTGGGCGTGACACGATTTCGCCGTCTGAGCAGAGCATTAGCGCAACTTTGGGTCTTGGGGCGTACGTGAGCGCACGGTATATGTGATCCGACCTTGAGCACAGGATCTTGGCATGGGGGGTCGGTGCGTAAGGGATGCGAGTCTGTTCAGTAAGCGGATGCCCAACCATTTACCCCACCAACGAAGGCTCACGCTGCACCACACACCGCAAAGCAGCAGACCAAGCACGAGGGACCAGCACAGAGCGGGGCTACCACAGCAAAGGGCACCGGGCATTCAGGGCAGCAGTCCTAAGACGCGACCCCATCTGTGTACTCTGCAACATCAAACAATCCAACATTGCAGACCACTACCCACGATCCCGCAAAGAACTCATCGACCTAGGCATGAACCCCAACAACCCCGACTACGGTCGCGGCCTCGACAAGCAATGCCACGACCGCGAGACAGCACAACATCAACCCGGTGGATGGAACAACCGAGACTAAACACACAAGAACCACCGACTAATTACCGGTGATAGAAAGGCCCAGCATCCATAGTGCTGGGCCTTTCGCATTCCTATGGAGAGTGACATGAGAACGTGCGACATCGACGGCTGCGACAAGAAGCACTCAGCCAAAGGACTATGCTCGACGCATTACAACGCGATCAATCGCACACCCAACCCGACCAGTGAGTACACCTGCCCAATGTGTGGTGACTCATTCGTCAAAGAAGCAGCACGAGCCAACCGATACAAGAACGTTTTCTGTAGCCCAGACTGCAACGTGTTGTACCAGATGCAGTACCTAGAACGCAGACCAGCGACATTGAAGGCGATGGCCACGCGCGCGGCCAAGAAGCTCGCATCCTCCGTGCAACCCGAAGCCCCACAATGCGTTGTCCATTACTCGACGTGCAAGGTGTGCAACACGCTCATGTGCCACGAGAACGCACGGAAGTCATATTGCAGCAAGAGGTGCGACAACCGGGCGCGCGGATTGAGACGGGGCAAGCGGCACAACATTCGCCGCGTTGCAGTATTTGAACGCGACGCCTATATGTGCTGGATATGCAATCAGCGGTGCGACGCTTCGCTCACGGTTCCACACAGGCTCGCCGCAACCATCGACCACCTCATCCCCCAAAGCTTCGGCGGGAACCACGACCTCGACAACTTGGCCACCGCACACCTGCACTGCAACAGCAGCAGAGGCGCGTCTTGGTCTTACCCAATGGTCGCCTAACACTCGAACACACCTACGAACGGGTGGGGGGGAAGCCTTCGCGCTCGGCCTACAGAACCCCGCCGGGGAGG
>Ga0163144_10021970_pt1 | contig 12663 bp, 9 predicted proteins | sample OliLak19BULKMAT1_FD_123175 | JGI IMG/M metagenome (GOLD analysis project Ga0163144, IMG submission 123175) | Freshwater microbial mat bacterial communities from Lake Vanda, McMurdo Dry Valleys, Antarctica - Oligotrophic Lake LV.19.BULKMAT1 | ecosystem: Environmental > Aquatic > Freshwater > Lake... | reverse complement strand
CCTGCTGTCCGAGCGGGCGGCAAGCCCCGTCACGACCATCCCCGACCTGTCGAGCTACCTGATCGCCGCCGGCGGCAAGCGCCTGCGCCCGGTGCTTACGCTCGCCTCCGCGCGAGCTGTTGGCGGCAAGGGCAGCGAAGCCGTCGCCAAGCTCGCTGCAGCGGTCGAATTCATCCACACCGCCACCCTGCTGCACGACGACGTGGTCGATGACTCGGACCTGCGCCGCGGCAAGGCCGCCGCCAAGAATGTCTGGGGCGCCTCGGCCTCCATCCTGGTCGGCGACTTTCTCTTCGCGCGCTCGTTCATGCTGATGACGGAAACGCGCGACCTGCGCATCCTCGATATCCTGAGCCGCGCGTCCTGCGTCATTGCCGAGGGCGAAGTCCGCCAGCTTGCCGCAATCGGCAAGTCGGATCTCGCCCTACCGGAATACATGGCGATCGTCGAAGCCAAGACCGCCGCTCTTTTCGAGGCCGCGGCCCGCGCGGGCGCCTACACGGCGACCGACGACGACGACGCTGCCGACGCGATGGGCGAATACGGCCGCCGTCTCGGCCGCGCCTTCCAGATCGTCGATGACCTGCTCGACTATGGCGGCCTTACCTCGGTTATCGGAAAAGCTGTTGGCGACGATTTCCGGGAAGGCAAGATCACCCTGCCCGTCATCTACGCGCGCGAAGCCGGCAGCGCCGCCGACCGCGAATTCTGGGACCGCGTGATGGGCGATCGCGACCAGCGCGAAGGCGACCTCGCGCACGCCATCCACCTGATCCGCGCCTCAGGCGCCGCCGACCGCACGCTGGAAACCGCGCGCATGGAATCCGCCGCCGCCTGCGCCGCCCTGGCCCGGGCGGGCCGCGGCCCCTATCACGACGAACTCGCCGAACTCGCTGATCAGTGCGTGAACCGGGCGTTCTGATCGTTACAGCAAATCCACGCCCACCAGCCCGTTCGCCACGCCGGCGCGGCGGATGCGCCAGTGGACCCAGATGCTGATCACCAGCAGCGCCACGAACGCGATCACCGGCGCATAACCGCCAAGCATGCTCGCCCCCACCGCGACCACCGCCGCGTTCAGCGCCCATACCGCATGCACGCCCGCGATCTGCGAATGCTTCAGCCCCGTCTTGATCGCGATCTGATAGCTGTGATCGAGGTGCGCGACCCACAGCTTCTTCCCGTGCTTCGACCGCCACGCCAGCGTCAGCAGGACGTCAGACAGGAAGGGCAGCAGGAGGATCGCCGGCACGAACAGCAGGTCCGGCCGCAGCCGCACCAGCTCCAGCCCCAGCCCGCCCAGCAGCGCGCCGGTGAACAGCGCGCCGGCGTCTCCCACAAACAGCAGCCCCTGCACGTTCCAGACAAGAAAACCCGCCAGCCCGCCCGCCAGCGCCGCCGACGCCAGAGAAATGTGCCATGCGCCTGTCACCGCCCCGCACGCCGCGAGCCCGATCGCCGCGACGCACGCCATTCCCATGGAGAGCCCGTTGGCGCCGTCCATGAAATTCACCGCGTTGATCACCACGATCAGCCAGAACGCCGACCCCACGATGGCGATCACCAGCGGCAGTTCGAGCGACGCTCCCGGCCAGAAGCCCATCACGTCCGCGCGCAGGCCAAGCATCGCGATGCCAACAGCAACTGTTACGATGAGCCCGAGCTTCACGATCGCGCGCAGCTTCAGAATGTCGTCAGCAAGCCCCACCGCCAGCGCAGCAACCGACCCGATGCCTGCAACGATCAGCGCCGGGTCGAAACCGAAGCGTGAGACTTCGGCGTAGGTCGCGAATGCCAGCACCGCCGACAGCGCCACAGCCAGCCCGCCCGCCGTCGGCACCGGCGCCTTCTGCAGCTTGCGCGCTTCCGTCGGCGCATCGACGATCCGCAGCGTGATCACGACGCGGCACAGCAACGCCGACGGCGCCGCCGCCAGCACGAACACCAGAAGGATCGGCCAGATGTCAGTCATCAACCGGAACCGGAGGCGCGCCGCGGAACCTGGTCGCCTTCACCCAGTATTTCTTCTTGGCATCGCTGATCGCCGCCGCCGCCGCCATGGCTTCAGCATCACTTTCAAACAGCGCAAAGCATGTCGGTCCGCTGCCCGACATGCGCGCTAGCAGACAACCCGGCTGCGCCTCCATCAGCTTCAGCGCGCGGCCGATCTCCGGACACAAGGCAAGAGCCGCCGGCTGCAGGTCATTGCGAAACGCTGCGAGCCTCTCAGCAAAGCGCGCGGGGTCCTCGCCCCACGGCGGCTCCGTCTCGCGAAACGCACGGTTCGCGCCCAGGCGGTCGAACTTGTCGAACACTTTCCGGGTTTCCAGCATGATCCCCGGGTTGACCAGGATGGCCGGCAGGTCCGGCGCCGCGACATCGATCAGGCGCTCCCCTGTCCCGCGCATCACCAGTGGCCGCTGCCGCACACACGCCGGCACATCCGAGCCCAGCTGCACCGCGATGCGCTCCAGCGCCGCCTCGCCAAACTCCACGCCCCACATTTCATTCAACACGAGCAGAGTCGCCGCCGCATCCGACGACCCGCCTCCTACGCCGCCTGCAATCGGCAGCACCTTGTACAGCGTCAGCGCAGCGCCCAGCCCTGTGCGGTCGCACGCATCGCGCAGCGCCATCGCCGCTGCGAGCGCAAGATTGTTCGGCGCATGCTTGAGCTGCTTGGCCCCCGGCCCCTCGACGCTCAACGCCACATGCGGCGCCGGGCGCGCATGGATGCGGTCGGCTGCGCGCGTGTCGGCAAACATCACCAGGCTGTCCACCGGATGCAGCCCCCCGGGCCCGGACGTGCCAACATGCAGGTAAAGGTTCACCTTCGCCGGCGCCCACGCCGTGGAGAAGTTCGCGCGATCTGGACTGAGGCTCATGGCCGCGAAGCTAGACGCGCTCCGGGCATGGCTGGCAAGCCCTTCTCCAGCTTCTCGCGCAGGGTGATCTCGCGCGCAGTCTCGGGCTTGAGCTCAAGCGCTGCGAGCCACTCAAAGCGCGCCTCGTCCTGCCGGCCGGCGCGCCAGTAGGCGTCGCCAAGATGATCGAGAATCTCCGGCTCGATGGGCGACAATTCCGCCGCGCGTTCGAGATGTTCGATGGCCACATCGTAATGTCCGAGCTGGTAATGCGCCCAGCCGAGGCTGTCGACGATATAGCCCTGATCCGGCCGCGACTCCGCCGCGCGCGTGATCAGCGCAAGCCCTTCCTCGATGCGCTTGCCTTGCTTGATCCAGCCATAGCCGAGATAGTTGAGCAGCTCCGGCCGGTCCGGCTCGATCGCCATCGCGGCCTTCAGGTCTTCCTCGGCGCCAGCCCAGTCCGCCGCCTCATTGCGCACGGTTGCACGCGCATACAGAACCATCCAGTCCGCGCGCCCGCGCGCCGTATCGGCCGCGATCACCTGGTCGAACAGCTTCCGCGCGACATCCAGTCGTCCATTGAAACGGTTGAGATCGCCCGCGCGAACCAGGATTTCCCGCCGCCACGCCAGCGTCAGCAGAACGTCCGACAGGAATGGCAGCAGCAGGATCGCCGGTACGAACAGCAGGTCCGGCCGCAGCCGCACGAGCTCCAGCCCCAGTCCGCTCAGCAGCGCGCCGGTGAACAGCGCACCCGCGTCGCCGACATAGAGCAGCCCCTGCACGTTCCACACGAGAAATCCCGCGAGCCCGCCGGCCAGCGCTGCCGCAGCAAGCGAGATGTGCCAGGTGCCCGTCACCGCCCCGCAGGCCGCCAGCCCGATCGCCGCCACGCACGCCATGCCCATCGACAGCCCGTTGGCGCCATCCATGAAGTTCACGGCGTTGATCACCACGATCAGCCACAACACCGACCCTGCGATCGCGATCATGAGGGGAAGCTCAAGCGACGCCCCCGGCCAGAATTCCATCACGTCCGTGCGCAGGCCAAGCGCCGTCATGCCGACGGCAACAAGCGCGATCAGCGCCAGCTTCGCGATCGCGCGCAGCTTCAGGATGTCGTCGGTGAGCCCCACTGCGAGCACAGCAATCGATCCGACGCCCGCAACGACAAGCGCAGGATCGTAGCCGAAACGCGAGACCTCCGCGTAGGTCGCGAACGCCAGCACAGCCGACAGCGCCACCGCAAGCCCGCCCGCCGTCGGCACCGGCGCCTTCTGCAACTTGCGTGGTTCAGTCGGCGCATCGACGATCCGCAGCGTGATCACCACGCGGCACAGCAAGGCCGACGGCACCGCTCCCAGGGCGAACACCGCCAGAATATGCCAGAGCTCAATCATCGACAGGAACCGGAGGCGCGCCGCGAAACGTCGTCGCCTTCACCCAGTATTTCCTTTTCGCCTCGCTGATCGCCGCAGCCGCGGCGGCCGCTTCGGCATCGCTCCCGAACAGGGCAAAGCATGTCGGCCCGCTGCCCGACATGCGCGCCAGCAGGCAACCCGGCTGCGCTTCCATCAGCTTCAGCGCGCGGCCGATCTCCGGGCACAACGCCAGCGCCGCCGGCTGCAGGTCATTGCGAAACTCCGCCAGGCCTCTCGCAAAACGCTCCGCGTCCTCGCCCCATGGCGGCTCCACCTCGCGAAACGCCCGGTTCGCGCCCATGCGGTCGAACCGGTCGAACACCTTGCGCGTCTCCAGCATTATGCCCGGATTGACCAGGATCGCCGGCAGGTCCGACGCCGCGACATCGATCAGGCGCTCCCCCGTCCCGCGCATCACCAGCGGGCGCTGCCGCACACACGCCGGCACGTCCGAGCCAAGCTGCACGGCGATACGCTCCAGCGCCGCCTCACCAAACTCCACGCCCCACATCTCGTTGAGCACGAGCAGCGTCGCCGCCGCATCCGACGAGCCGCCGCCGACGCCGCCCGCAACCGGCAACACCTTGTACAGCGTCAGCCCCGCGCCAAGCCCCGTGCGGTCGCATGCATCGCGCAATGCCATCGCCGCCGCGAGCGCAAGATTGTTCGGCGCATGCTTCAGCTGCTTCGCCCCCGGCCCCTCGACGCTCAGCGACACATGCGGCGCCGGCCGCGCAAGGATGCGATCCGCCGCGCGTGTATCGGCAAACATCACCAGGCTGTCGACCGGATGCAGCCCGCCGGGTCCCGCCGTGCCGACATGCAGGTAAAGGTTCACCTTCGCCGGCGCCCACGCCGTGGAGAAGTTCGCGCGATCAGGAGAGAGGCTCATGGCCGCGATGCTAGACGCGCTCCCGGCATCGCTGGCAAGCCCTTCTCGAGTTTCTCGCGCAGCGTGATCTCGCGCGCGGTCTCGGGTTTCAGGCGCAGCGCCGCGAGCCATTCGAAGCGCGCTTCTTCCTGCCGCCCGGCGCGCCAGTACGCATCGCCCAGATGATCGAGAACCTCCGGATCGATGGGCGACAATTCCGCCGCGCGTTCAAGATGCTCGATCGCGATATCGTAATTTCCAAGCTGGTAGTGCGCCCACCCCAGGCTGTCGATGATATAGCCAAGGTCAGGCCGCGACTCCGCCGCGCGCGTGATCAGGGCCAGCCCTTCCTCAACGTGCTTGCCCTGCTTGATCCACCCATAACCGAGATAGTTGAGCAGCTCAGGCCGGTCCGGCTCGATCGCCATAGCGGCCCCCAGGTCCTCTTCGGCGCCGGTCCAGTCCGCCGCCTCGTTGCGTACCGTGGCCCGGGCATACAGCGCCATCCAGTCCGCACGCCCGCGCGCCGTATCCGCCGCGATCACCTGATCGTACAGCTTGCGCGCCACGTCGAGCCGCCCGTTGAACCGGTTGAGGTCGCCCGCGCGCACGAGGATTTCCCGTCGCTGCGACAACGCAAGCGCACGATCGCCCATCACCAGCGCTTCAGCGGGCTTCTCCTCCGCATTCAGCACCGCTGCCGCTTCCATCCGCGCATCCGCCGCCCAGGGCGACGCATCCGCAATGGACTGCAGCACAGACAGCGCAGCATCCGGCCTGTCCTGCCGCGTATACGCATCTGCCAATGCAAAGCGCGCCGCCGCCAGATCCGGATCGAGATGCAGCACCAGCGCATGCCGCATCGCCGACAGCTCCGGGCTCGACCGTACCAGCCCCGTGCCCGACACGACGAACATCGCCATCGCCGCGCCGCTCCGCGCATTGAGCTTCGGCCGAACAATCTTCCGGCGCGCATCGAGATCGGCCAGCACGCGCGCGACGCCGGGCCCGCCTTCATCGTCACCCGCCCCCAGCGCGATCAGGTCGCGCGCGCCCTGCACGTTCCCGCGCGAGGCCTGAAGGCTCGCACCCATCGTCGCCACCGCGTCGCGCGTCGCCAGAGGCATGCGCAGCGCCTGCCGGAAGAACTCCGCCGCCTCGTCGTCCCGGCCTGCCTGCATGAGCACCATCGCCTTCAGCGCCGCCTGCTCACCCGCCACCATGCGGCGACCCGGCAACTGGTCCGCCTCGACCACGCCCTTCTGCGCATTCTCGTTCGCCGCAAGCCACACAGAGAGAAATCCAGCGAGGTCCACATTCAGCGCGCCGAGCACCGGCTTGCGCAGCCGCGCCTGCGCCGACTTGAGCCGACCTTCCGCGATGTCGTCGATGATCAGCGCCAGCTGCGCGCTCGGCGCATCATCGGCTGCGAGCGCGGACGCGCCTCGCGCCAGCTTGATCGCCGCCGCCGCGTCCCCCGCCGCCAATGTCGAGATCGTCGCCCGTTCCAGCAGGCCAGGATCGCCCGGCGAACTCGTCCACGCGCGGCGGTAGTACGTGGCCGCCGATGCCGGATCGCCAGTCATCACGGCGTAGCGCGCTGCAATGAAGTCGGCATACTCCTGTTTCGTGCGCAGCTCCTCCAGCATTTCCGCCGAGAACCATGACGGCACCGCGGGCGAAATCGCGCATCCGCCCATCGCCAGCGCGGACAAGGCCGCCCCCGAAAACAATGCTAGCCGCACCCGGAATCCGGGCTGCAATTTTCCTGACCACATCCGCGCACGTTGCCCCAAGCCGTTCGCCGCATCAACCTGCAGGTACGGTTAAGGATTTGGCCGGTCAGGTCGGGAAACCTTCAGATATCGCTGATGCTTTCGTCGCGCGGGTTCAGCGGAACCTCAGGCGTCTCGCGGCGCGCAGGGGCGGGTGTATTCAGCCCGTCGCGCAGCTTGGCCTCAATCCTCGCCACCTTCTCCGCGGGCGGGTAGGCGGCGAGCGCCTCGCGCCAGTGCTTGCGTGCCTCATCCGGCTCGCCCAGGCGCGACTTCACGTCGCCCATGTGATCCGACAGTTCCCAATGCCCGAAAGGCGTATAGGCCTCCAGCGCCATCTCGATGAAGCGGTTCGCCTCGCGGAAGTCGCCGTAGTGGTAATAGGCCCATCCGATCGAATCGAGCAGGTTCGGCTCGTCCGGCGTCAGGCGGATCGCCTGCTTCAGCATCCGGAAGCCTTCGTCCAGTTCCGCCTCGCTCGCATGATCGTCGACCAGCGAGTACCCGAAATTGTTCATCAGACCTGTGTTGTCCGGTGAGTCCGCCAGCATCTTCCGCATGATGCCGAGCCCCTCCTGCCGCTCCGCGGTGTCGACAAGCAGAGAGGCGAGGAATTGCTGGGTCGACTCATCGTCGCGGATCGCCCGCGCCGCGCGCGCATCGCTCACCGCCAGCGCCATTTTGCCGCCCTGGCTGTGCGCCTGGGAGCGCGTCAGCAGCGCGAAAACGCGCTGTGCGTCTGACATTCCGCCCTGCTTCATCGCCTGGTCGATCAACTGCAGCGCACGCGGGATCCTGTTTGCCGACACCAGCGAGCTTGCCGCCTGGACCTTCGCATCCGCGCTGTTGTCGATCTTCAGCGACCGCTCGACCATCGCCTCCATCGTCTCCGGCGATCCCAGCTCCAGCGCCGCCAGTCCCGCGGTCGACTGCAGCAGCGCCGCATACTCCGTACGCGGATTGCCGATCTGCGCGATGCGCAGCGCCGGCTCGAACCTGCCTTGCGCATACAGCTTGCCCGCCTCGCCGATGCGGATCTCGCCATTGTCCGGATCGATCAGCAGCGCGCTCTGCCGCATTGACGACAGCAGGTGGTTGAACGGCGTCTTCGAGCCGCGCCCGCTCATCGCCGCCATGATGGCTTCCTGTTCCTCGACCAGGTCCGCCTGGTCGCCGATCGCCAGCGCCATCGCCTGCTTCAGCGTGCGCGGCTTCCAGCGATCTTCGCCCGACTTCGCAGTCTCCAGCCGCGACTCGAGATAGCTATCCTGTGGCGAGGCCGCGAGCAGCCGCGTCAGCAGCGCGACGGCCTCCGCATCGCGATTGAGCCCGCGCAACAGCTCAGCCTGGCGCAAAGCCAGCAGGCGTTGCGCATTGAACGCACGCGCCCGCGCGAAATACGTCATCGATCCCGCCTCGGCAGGATCAGGCGCGTCGAATACATCAGGTGCCTCATCGTAAACCGCCAGCGCGCCCTCATAATCGCCCAGCCCCTCGAACAGCAGCGCGCGATGCCCCATAACCGTCGCCGCCGGCAGCGCGCGGCGCAGCTTCACCATCTCGGCCTTAGCGTCGTCGGCGCGATTGTTGAACGCCAACACCCACGGCTTGAGATGAACGGACCCCATCCACTCCTGTGGCGGCTTGCCTTCGAGTGCATCGATCACGCTCTGCGCAGTCGCCGGATCGTTCGCCGCGATGGCGTCCACCACCATGTAGCCCCACGCGCCCGCGCTCTCCGACTGCGCAAATTCGCTCCGCACGCGCGTCATGAACGCATTCATGTCGGCGTTCTCGATCATTGCGTTCGGGCTGGCATAAGGTGCCTGCGGCGCATCGAACGGCGCAGTCGCCTTGGCCGCTGCGGACACCAGCGTTACCACAGGCTCCGGAAGCGTCGCCGCAGGATCAACCGGCGCATCCCCTTCAGGCACCGGAGCAATCATCACCCTCTGCACGGTGAGTGAATCGCGCGGGGCCTGCCCGCACGTATTCATCGGCTGCACGCCGCCGCTCGTTAACACAAAGACGGTCCGGCACCCGCCCATGTCGCCAAACCCCGGCACGCCGCCCGTGGCGCATGCCGAAAGCAGCACGGCCGCCGAAGCCGCAAGTATCAGGCGAAGTTTCAGGTGTTTCATCTGCCGACGCTATCCGAACACAACCAAAGGCTCAACCGAGCCGGAGCCCCAGTTGCATCACCCTTTTTGGCGTTAAAGCGGCGGATACCGGGCGGGCGGGTGTGAGAGGCTTTCCGTTCAGGCCAAATGCAACGGGCACGCGGCCCCTGACATGCCCGATCCCTAATTCATTGGGCAGGCGAGCGAAAGCTCACGGCAACGCGCGCCCTCAGGGCGGTCACTCGCTGACAAGCTGAGGAGCGTTCTGCTGGTTCAGCACATAGGTCACGCCGCCGATGATGAGCGCGCCCATGATCAGAACGATCCACGGAGACACCCGCACTGGAGGCCGCGGCTTCTTCGGCGGCGGCGGCTTGCGGAACCGGATGACATTGTCGTCGCTCATTTCATCCAGCCTGCATCACCTGATCATCCGTCATGGCAGCGCCAGATACATCAGCGCGTGCGCACGACCCACAATCGCAAAGCCATCGCGCGGTGCGAGCCCGCTCACATATTCGGATAGTTCGGCCCGCCGCCACCTTCAGGCGTTGTCCAGGTGATGTTCTGGTTCGGGTCCTTGATATCGCATGTCTTGCAGTGGACGCAGTTCTGCGCGTTGATCTGGAAGCGCTTGTCGCCATTCGCCTCCTCCACCCACTCATAGACGCCGGCCGGGCAATAGCGGTTGGACGGTCCGCCATAGACGCCAAGCTCGCTCGCCTTCTGCAGCGCCATGTCGGCAACCTTCAGGTGAGCCGGCTGATCCTCGCCATGGTTGGTGAAAGAGTAGGCGACGCTCGTCAGGCGATCGAAGGACAGCACGCCGTCCGGCCTCGGATAGACGATCTTCTTGTGCTTGGCAGCAGGCTCCAGCGACTTCGCATCCGTCTTCTGGTGCCTCATCGTCCCGAAGAACGAAAACCGCCCGAACAGCGTGTTCACCCACAGATCGAGCCCGGTCAGCGGAATGCCGAGCGCCGTGCCGAATTTCGTCCAGAGCGGCTTCGCGTTGCGGACAGCCTTCAGCTCCTTCGCCACCCAGCTCGTCTTGAACGCCTGCGCATAAGCCGTCAGCTCGTCGCCCTGCCGCCCGTCGACGACAGCCGCGAACGCAGCCTCCCCGGCCAGCATGCCGGTCTTCATCGCGTTGTGGCTGCCCTTGATGCGCGGCAAGTTCACGAAACCGGCCGAGCAGCCGATCAGCGCGCCGCCCGGGAAGGTCAGCTTGGGGATCGACTGCCACCCACCCTCGGTGATCGCACGTGAACCGTAAGAGATGCGCGAGCCGCCCACGAGGTGCTTCGACACATCCGGATGATGCTTGAAGCGTTGGAATTCATCGAACGGCGACAGCCACGGATTCTTGTAGTTCAGGTGAACGACAAGTCCGATTGCGACATAGCGATCGCCGAAATGATACATGAACGTGCCGCCGCCCGTCGCATTGCCCAGCGGCCATCCGAACGTGTGCTGCACGAAGCCCGGCTTGTGCTGCTCAGCCGGAACCTGCCACAGCTCCTTGATGCCGATGCCGTACTTCTGCGGTTGGCTTTCCTTGTCGAGTTTGAAATCGCGGATCAGCCGCTTGGCCAGTGACCCGCGCACGCCCTCGCCGATCAGCACATACTTGCCGTTCAGCTCCATGCCGGGAGAATAGTTCGGCCCCGGCTCGCCATTCTTCTCGATCCCTATCACGCCCGCGACGACGCCCTTGATGGAACCGTCTTCACGGAAAGTGAGGTCCGAGGCCGCAAAGCCCGGATAGATCTCGACGCCCAGCGCCTCGGCCTGTTGCGCCATCCAGCGCGTCACGCTGCCCAGCGAGCCGATATACATGCCGTGATTGTGCAGCATCGGCGGCATCAGGAAGACCGGCAGCGACGCCGATCCCATCTCGCCCAGCACCAGGAATGTGTCCTTGGTCACCGGCGTCTCGAACGGGCAGCCCTTTTCCTTCCAGTCCGGGATCAGCTCGTCCATCGCGCGCGGGTCCATCACCGCACCCGACAGGATGTGCGCCCCGACTTCCGAGCCCTTCTCCAGCACGACAACCGAAACGTCCTTCCCGGTCTCAGCTGCCATCTGCTTGATGCGGATCGCCGCCGCGAGGCCAGCGGGGCCAGCGCCCACGATGACCACGTCGAAATCCATGGACTCCCGTTCGACGGCCTCAGTCATTATAACAGTCTCCGAATGCCCCTCGGGAATCGTCCCATGAATCGACGTTGGGCGGAAATCCCTATGCCTGCGGGCTAGTTAGCCTCATGGATCAGATGCAACAAGCACGGAGTCAAAGGGCGGCATGACGCACCCCCAGGCAGATCTGGCCCTGCGCGCTCTGGCTTATTTCTGGACCGACATGGGCCTGGAAGAAGCGCGCGCCTTGCGGACGTGGCGTCCCTCAGGGGCCGCAGCGGCCCCGCACCCCGTCGCCCCCGTCCACGCGCCCTCCACCGCCCGCACGCCAGACATGCCCGCCGCCCCCCGCGGCGCGCCCCGCAAGCTCAACAACAACCCCATCAACGACGCAAAACGCCTCGCCGCGCAGGCCAACTCTCTCGCGGAACTTCGCGCCATCGTCGAACAGTATGATGGCTGCCCCCTCAAGAAGGCCGCCAAGACCACCGTCGTCTGCGACGGTGCCTACGACGCGGACATCATGATCGTCGGCGAGGCCCCCGGCGCTGAGGAAGACGCCCGCGGCCTCCCCTTCGTCGGCCGCGCCGGCGAGCTCCTGGATCGCATGCTCGCCAGCATCGGCCTCAGCCGGCAGGAGAATGTCTATATCACCAACCTGATCTACTGGCGGCCGCCCGGCAACCGCGACCCATCCCCCGCCGAGATGCAGATGTGTGCGCCATTCCTCCTGCGCCAGATCGAACTCAAGCAGCCGAAGCTCCTGCTCACCGCCGGCAAGTTCGCCACCAGCGCCATGCTCGGCAAGGACGACGGCATCATGAAGCTGCGCGGCCGCAAGCTCAGCTACACGCAGGAAGGCCTCGCCGCGATCCCATGCATTCCCATGCTCCACCCCGCCTACCTGCTGCGCCGGCCCGAGGACAAATCCAAAGCCTGGGACGACCTCCGCGCCATCGCAAAACTCTGCGACGAGCTGGGCATCAAGCGCGGCCCAGGCCTCTGACGCGTGTTGACTCAGTCGTGATCCCGGCGCGAGGGTTGGCAGGCGGGCGGGTTGGTCCGCGGGGGATCAGATCAGCGGATCCGGTTGATCGCGGTGTTGCTCGTGACGGCAACGCTCGCAGCCGCCTGCAGCCCCGGGCCGGGAAGCGCCGAATGGTGCAAGGGTGTGCTCGAAGGCAAGATTCAGGCGTCGCACGCGGAAGTCGAGCAGAACGGCGAGAAATGCGATGCCGAACTGATGAAGAGCCTCCCTGCTGGCCTGTAGCCGCGCGGTCAGCCCGCAATTGGCCTCTGCTGTAACGTGAGCTAGCTTCTCCGGGCAGGCATGATCACAACGCCGCTCCGGTATAAAGCGCGGGCGCAAAGTGTACCACTGAACCGGCTTTGATCTCCGCTTGATGGCGGCGCAAAAGTGTACCGGTCCTGCTAGGCCGCCTCGATGCCTTTGGATGGCATGGAGAGGCT
>Ga0163144_10021966_pt1 | contig 12664 bp, 6 predicted proteins | sample OliLak19BULKMAT1_FD_123175 | JGI IMG/M metagenome (GOLD analysis project Ga0163144, IMG submission 123175) | Freshwater microbial mat bacterial communities from Lake Vanda, McMurdo Dry Valleys, Antarctica - Oligotrophic Lake LV.19.BULKMAT1 | ecosystem: Environmental > Aquatic > Freshwater > Lake... | reverse complement strand
GTTGGGTCTCCACCTATAAAATAGGATAATGCTCCTCTTTTATCATTTCTGAATGTTTGGTCGCCAAAAGCCATTGTAGGTTTAAAAAACACCTTACCATCATCATAATTATAAATTTCTGAAAGCACTTGTTCGGCAAAGGCTTTGTAATCGCCACCTTCTTCTTTCAGTTTTCCGATTTTAACCAAAGCATCGCACCACGCCTGTTGTGCAGCGTTCACTTCATCGTAAGTAATAATTCCTTGTGATGCTTCTTCAACATGGACTAAATCTTGGTTACAAGAGATAGCAAACAGACTTATTGTGAGTATTGCTAAAATTAGATTTATTCTGTTCATTTTTTATTTTTTGAAATTTTATCTACTTCTAAAGATGGTATTCAGTTTGTACGTTTATTTTTTAAATAATTGTTCTCGCTTTTTGTATTTCCGCTGGATTTCCTTGACTTATTGCTAATTATTTCTAATAATTGCTAATAATAGATTAATGCAATATATCATTATTTATTAAAACAATGTTACACTTCAATAATAATCAAAAATAAATTTAAATAAATTTACTAACTTGTTATCTTAATTTTAGGCAGTATTTTGAGAATTTCACAATATTAAACATTTATTGTTTAATTAATTGTTGTTTATAATTATTTATTATAAGAAGGTAAACACCATTTTGAAGGTTTGAAAGATTAATTATTTGACCAGAAATAACATTATCTTCCCAAACTATGGCTCCCAAAATGTTATAAATAGTCATTTTACCATCTATACCTGTAATATTAATAAAATCAGTTACAGGATTTGGATATAAAATTATTTTAGTATTAGTAATCTCTTCAACACTTGTTATTAAAATATATTCTGCTTTAACACTTATATTTTTTTCAGGCATTATAACAATAGTAGTATCAGAGAAAATATCTTGAATAAATTCAGTATCACCACTCCATTTTGAAAATTTATACCCTTTTGGAGCAATATCAGCAATTATATTATTTTTCGTGATTGGTTCATAATTGCCAGCGCCTTGACCATTATTGACTTGTAAACTATATTTTATAAGTTCATATTCGGCATTAACACTTACATTTTTTCCAGGCATTATAACAATAGTAGTGTCAGAGAAAATATCTTGAATAAATTCAGTATCACCACTCCATTTTGAAAATTTGTACCCTTTTTGTGGGGTATCAACAATTATAGTATTTTTCGTACTTGGTTCATAATTGCCCGAGCCTTGCCCATTATTAACCAATAGTATATATTTTATAAGTTCATATTCAGCAGTAACACCTAAATTTTTATCAGGCATTATAACAATGGTAGTATCAGAGAAAATATCCAAAATAAATTCAGTATCACCACTCCATTTTGAAAATTTATAACCTATTATGGGAGCATCGGCAATTACAGTAATTTTTGTACTTGATTCATACTCTCCTGAGCCTTTTCCACTATTAACTAGTAAATTATATTTTATAAGTTCATATTCTGCTCTAACATTTATGTTTATATTAGGCATTGTAACTATAGAAGTGTCTGAGAAAATATTTGTAATATAGAAATTGTCACCACTCCATTTTGAAAATTTATACCCTTTTAATGGAGCATCTGCTATAATAGTAATTTTTGTATTTGATTCGTAATCTCCTGAGCCCTTACCATTATTAACCTGTAGTTTGTATTTTGGTGCTTCATAGCTTCTATAAAAATCAAAATTATAAAATGATTGATCTGAAGGAGTAACTAACGTTTTTATTTCCGTACCTTGAGTTTCGACCACTGTATTTGCATACCAACCATTATTAACATAGGAAGTTCTGGTAAATACAGTTGAACTAAAATTTGCATTATCCACTGTAAATGCTATATTGTTATTTCTACTAAAAGTTGAAGCCGGATAAATAAGTCCACCTAATAATTCAGTACTGCCTCCATTTGAGGTGCTAGCTACGGTTGCTCTTCCTTCTGTCTTAAATCCAAGTACCCAAAAATTGCCACCATTATTTACCAACATTGTATCATTTTCATCTTGTATTTCCGGATTGAATTGACGTGCCCATAAGTTTACTGGAAACTTTGGTTTGAAGGAAACACCAATATCCTCAAGAAAAATTTTACCGTTTGTGTTCTTTGCTGAATTTGTATATTCTCCCAAAGAAGATGATTTGAAAACAACAGTTCTAATGCTATTATTAAAAATTCTTGTACCCGCTATACCATCTATAATTAATGTTCCGCCAGTTGTATTAATAATTAATTTACTGTTGTTAAAGAAAAAAAGACTTGCCCAGTTAAAACCTATTATCATTTCAACTGAAGCCGGTATAACTATATCATTATAAATACAATAACCACTTCCATTATCGCCCATCTTATCAAAATAAATTACTTTATTACCACTATTAAATGCTGCCTGTAATCCAGGACCTGCATCATAAAATCCATATTGTGGATTTGTAGGAAGACATCCATAATCGTTAGCTTTACCCCATTTTGTTAAATCATTATTTACGTAAACGGGGGTTTCTTCAATGGGTAATCTTAGACTTAAACCTCTGTTTGGGAACAAGGAATAATTCGGTCCAGAATAATATTCAGATACATTACTACCGCCAATTGCAACCCCATTTTTAAGCAAGGCACCCGCATATCCAAGCGTGGTTACATTTCTGGCAAACAAATAATCATTAAATATAATTGCATGATTTGTACTCGAACCTCCATTTAAAACTGCATTTACAAGTGTTATACGTCCGCTATTACTTTCTATTACCCTTACCTTATTTGTGCTTTTTAGATTGTTAATTGCCAAAGTATTACAGGCAGCCCATATTCCGCTAATAGTTTGATTGATAAGTGTAATGTCTTCAAAAGTCATTGAGTATTCGCAAGAGTTAATTTTTATTCCATATTTAAACCCAGTAATACTTATATTTTTAATTAAGCCTGGTCCTGCCCAAGCCCTTTCCATCAATAAACCGCAATAACTATTTTCATCAGGACTTATAAATTTTACGTTTTCTATAGTTCCATAATTGCTAGTTATATAATCAATACCAACTGCACCAGGATTCCCTCTTCCAGTATTAATTATTAGATTTTTAAAATACATACCAAATGCTTGGTTACCACTACGTGTCTCGATCATTGGTCTTGGATTGTTTACATCCTGAAATCCTGCCGCATTATTTTTAAGAATAATAAAAGTGCTGTCAGGGTCTTCGCCAATGAAAGTAACATTTGCATCCCAATAATCATTGAGCAATTTTATGCTGTCGCTAATTAAATATTTTCCTTTGGGCAAAAATACAGTAATGTTGGTATGGTAAATATCACTGTAGGTTCTCGCTGCCCTACGAAGACTTTCCGTATCATCAGTGACACCATCTCCTTTGCAGCCGAAATTTGTTTTTACATTATTCCAGCGAAGGTCTAGTGGATATACTTTTTGTTTTGTTGCGCTTAAAGTATTTATAGTAGCAAAAGTAATAATTATCAATAATAAGAATTTTGTCTTATTTAAAAAGTATAGTATTTGTAAAAAAATCATATTATCCTTTTGTAATTTCTTTGTTTTTAATTTTTTTTATGAAACTATTATGTTAATTTTATATATCTTTTAAGCAATGACACCACAAAAATAAAATAATCTCGCTTTAGGTATAATAATCAAAAATAAGTAAGTATTTAAAATTTATTATTAATCTCAACAAAAACTTAATAAGTCAAAAAGTTACATTCTTTATTCTGATTGAGATTTAGTTACTGTTTTATTCTTTATCAGCATATTTGATTAATAATTCATCTTCAAATCCAAATATTGTCAAAGCTTGTTTTATTCTGTCAAATTTACCGATATTATCGATGTTTGCTTCTATGAAATATGTTTCACTTATCGGAACTGCCTGTCTAAGTCCACTCATTTCTGGTATTTTGGTCAAACTAAGTCTTTCACCTATTTCTGATGTAAAAAAGGTTTCAGGTTGTAGGTCAAAAAGTTGTTTGAAAACTTCGATGTAAAGTTTGGCAACTTGCGTTATGTCAAGCTTTTGATTAAAGAATATTGCATATTCTAATTTTTTGTGTTTAGGGTCTTCAGCATCAAAAATATTTATTTCATCACTTGTTGTTTCAAGCTCTATTTCTATTTCAGGAATTTCCCAAATTTTAATGAAGCGTTCTGAAATTGTATTTGCTCTTTCTTCAATTTCTAATTTATCCCATTTCAACTTTTCTTTTAAATCTCGATTTAGCCAAAGTCTGCTGAAACTATATCCTTGTTCTTTACCGTCAACATTCATAACTTTTTTATCAAGAAACGATTTGTTACTCAATTTTCCATTATTCCCAGAAAGAGTTAAATTCCCAATAGTGTTAAGATAATTTTCCTTTATTAAGTTGTACTCTTCAGCACCTAATTCAATTTTCCATTTAGGATCAGGATTTTGAGGGAAAATATGTTCGATTGTAATATCTGAGTTACCTTCTATTGCTACAGGTTCATTATTCTGAAAGTTTTCAAGTCGTTCTAATAAATATGTTCTATTTTTCGGTTTGATGTTATAAACGTCTTTTTCTTTGAGGGCATTTATTGTTTCTGTATTTCTTGGGAAACGTTGAACACCTGACCTTTGTAATAATGCTTTTTGTATGGAGAATAAGTAATATTTGGGTTCTACTTTGTCATATAAACCCATAAAAATTTTGTTAAGTGCGTTCGTAGGCAAACCCAAAATAAAACGTCTGAAAGCAAAAGATTGAACAGTTGATAAAACAGAGATAAAAGTTGTCTTATCTATTATGTCATTTGAAAAATCTTCATAAACTTTCATTAAGAATGGAAACGCAACATTTATTTCTAATCTGTTAATATATTCAAGTTGGGTTCTAATTAATTTGTCTATTTCATTTTTAGGATTTATAAGTTTGTTATAATATTTAACCAACGATTTTAATTCAGTAAGAACATTTTCTAATTCGTCAATAGTTGATGTCGGATATTTCTCTTTGAATTTTACGTAAACATCTCCTTTATTTGGAATTTCTTTGTTTTTAAGGGTCAAGTAATCACGAATAAATTCAGAAACTCTTGTTTTATTTAGTGTTTCATCTTTTGCATTTTTTTCTATTACTTCCCAGAAGTTTTTATAAATTCTGTCTTGGTCCTTTCTTGAAAGCCCCATTAGAATATAATTCCTAATAAGGTCTGCTTGTGATAATTCAAGACCAGTTGAATTTAAGCTTTCAAATATCCTTTGTGGATTATCTTTTTGTCTGTCAAGAGCAATGTCAACAAAGATTAACTTTGAAATACCACGCTGTATTATTTCAAAATTCTCTGCATTTATTACAGACTTGAAATAATCAAAATTTTCAATAATCTTTGAGTAACCTTTAAATTCTTCGCCATCTGACGAGTTGAGAATATGTTGGAGAGCTTCTTTATTATTTTCGGTTGGTTTTAATTTTAATTTTTCTTCCTCTGGTGCAAATTCATTTATCAAATATGTTTTTTGAATTCGGTTTACTAGATTTTGATTATCTAAATCTTTAGCAAGTCGATAAAGTGCAATATAAATTAAGGTTATTGTCGTAAGTCTTTGCTGTCCATCAATTATGGTTAATTCAGTTAAACCTGATGCTGTATAGACATCATCATGAACATAAACAATGCTTCCAATAAAGTGTGCATTGGTCTTGTCGTTTTTCCCAGTTTCTATAATATCGTGAAGCAATTGTTTACATTGAAAAAGTGTCCAATCGTAATTCCTTTGATATACAGGTATTGCAAATGTCGTTTCATTTGTTGCTAAGAATTTATCTACTTTGGTCTCATTAGCTTTCATTTTTCTTCTTTCCTAAAATTGTCGTATTTACGCCACTCAATTTAATTAATTTCCCCTTCTTTTCATAATTATTTGTACTACTTTCACTTATTTTCATTTAATTGATTAATATACCGTATTTTTGTAAAAATACATTAATACTTATAGGTAAAACTAATGTCATCAGATACTATTAAAACTGAAAAAATATCGTTTGAAAGTTTAAACTTAATCGAACCAATTCTTAAAGCAATTAATTCGGAAGGTTACACAAACCCAACCCCAATACAAAAATTAGCTATTCCAATCGTCCTAAACAAAAAAGATTTATTAGGCATCGCTCAGACTGGTACCGGCAAAACTGCCGCTTTTGCTATTCCGATAATACAACTTATGCACTTAGATGAAAAAAGTGTGGATTTCAAAAATAGAAAAATCCGTTGTTTGATTATAACGCCAACTCGTGAGTTAGCTCTTCAAGTTTTCGAAAGCTTCAAAACTTATGGTAAATACACTAATCTAAAATGTGCTGTTTTGATAGGCGGAGTAAACCAACATCATCAAGTATTAACTCTCAAAAAAGGTGTTGATGTTTTAATCAGTACTACCGGAAGATTAATCGATTTGATTAACCAAAACTTTGTTAATATTGATAATGTAGAGTATTTTGTCATTGATGAGGCTGATACAATGATGGATATGGGATTTATCCACGATGTCAAAATGATCGTTTCGGATTTACCAAAAGACAAACAAACTCTATTCTTTTCTGCAACTATGCCCAATGAAATTGAAAAATTATCAAATTTAATATTAAAAAATCCAGCAAAAATTGAGATAGAACCCGAATCTAAAACTGCTGAAAAAATAAGTCAATTCATCTATTATGTAGATAAAATTAACAAAAAAATGTTGCTTCTTGATATTCTTAAAAGTACAAATACAGATAGAATATTAATTTTTACTCGCACCAAACACGGTGCTAATAACTTAGTCGAGTTCTTGATTAAAAGTAAAATTAATGCACAAGCAATACACAGCGACAAGTCGCAAAATGCAAGACAAACAGCTCTGAATAATTTTAAAGAAAAGATTACAAAGGTTTTGGTTGCAACTGACATTGCCTCACGTGGAATTGATATCGAAGAATTGAATTTAGTTGTAAATTTTGACATTCCAAATATCCCAGAGACTTATATACATAGAATTGGTAGAACTGGTAGGGCAGGGACAAGTGGTAAAGCGGTCTCACTTTGCGATAATGACGAAAGAGCTTATGTCAAAGATATTGAAAAATTGATTGAAAAAGCTATACCAATTTTGACCAATGAAAAATATCCTTTGATGAATAAAAGTGGAAACAGTAATTTCAGAAAAACCAATAATACCAATCAAAGTGTTGCAAGCAGTTCAAAGACTGCCGCTTTGAAAAGTAATCCAACAGCTAAATTTATGAATCCTAAATCTAACAAATTAAATAACAACACTAATCAAAAACGATTAGCGAAACGTATATAATTAGATTTTCTTACTACAAAATCTAAAAATATTATGATTATAGATAATTTTAATAATTTTGATAAATACCTAAATTTAAACCCTAATTTTCAAAAAGCAATTGAATTTGTAAATAACAATAATTTGATTGCTTTCGAAAACGGTAAATATATAATTGAAGAACAAAATTCAATTGTAAAATTGTATATTGTAATCGCTGAAGACAATAAAAATATAGATAGACCAACTGTATTAGAAGCCCACAAAAAATACATTGATATCCAATTCCCTCTAATCGGCGAATTAAAATTAGTCTGGAAAAATATCATCGATTGTCAAAAAATAAATACAAATTATGATAAAGAAAATGATTTGATATTCTTTGACGACAATTCTGATTTTGATGTTACACTCAAAAATAACAACTTCGCTATGTTATTCCCTCAAGATGCCCATTATGCAATTCATCCAGAAATTTATATTAAAAAAGCAATTATAAAAGTATTAATTTAATACATATTATTACAATTAATTATAAGATAACAAAATAAATTGTATTTTTGAACTTATTATTAATTACTACTAATTAAATTAACTTTTATACTCAAATTAGGATTTATATGAAAAATATATACATTGTTTTATTAATATTGATTTTCGCAACTAATATTAATTTATTCTCAAATGTCCACATCGGAATAGGTCAGACTTACCCAAATATTGAGGCAGCTTGCCCATTTATTAAGCCAGGTGATACAGTTTTTGTTCACAAAGGCAATTACAATACTTATCAATATTATAATGGTCTGAAAGGCACTAAAGATAAATGGATTGTTGTTACTCCTTTTAATAGTGAAACTATTGAAATTAATGGTGGCTGGCAATTCACAAGCTCTGAGTATATTCGTATCGAAAAACTGAATTTCAAAGGAAATGCAAGTTATGATAATACTCTTTTACATTTTGACCATGCAGGTGATTGCAGTAAATTATCAAATAACATTTATTTAGATAGCTGTTCATTTTCTGATGTCAAAAGTGGAAATACTATAAAATTTGGCGGGTCATCTGATTTTGTTGTGAATAATTGTAGATTTATTGATAATTCAAGTAATTTTGCTGGGATTGCACTTAATGAAAGTAGAAGAGGTATAATTAGAAATAGTTATTTCGAAAATATCAGAACTAAAGCAATTCAATTCAAATTAGGTACTTTTGATGTCATAGTTAGTGCCAACTATTTTAAAAATGCAGGAATTGATGACTCTGCTTTAAAAATCGGAGAAAGTGGTGGTAAACAATATTATTGTGATGATGCAAATACCTTTCATTGCAAAAATATAAAAATTTATTCTAATATCTTTGATGGTGGTAGAACTCCATTTTCGATTGGCTTAGCAGAAAATACAGCTATAATTAATAATACTATTATTAATCCAACAAATTTTGTGCTTAGAATATTATCAGACGAAACAGATTATTTTAATCGCAATCATTTAATCGTTAATAATATCTTTTATTTAGATAAAAGTTTTTATTTTAATGGCTCTTCAAATGCACAAAATATAGATTTTTCTTCGATACTAATTCAAAATAATTTATTTTATTCGGTTTCAAAACCTACTTGGAAAGGTCCCGACCCGAATGGTGGTGATTATGATGCTGAAGAAATAAAAGGTGTCATTTTTAATAAGAATATAATTCAAAATCCTTTATTTGTTGATGAAAGTAATTTCAATTATAAATTACAAAATAATAGCCCTGCTTTAAGTTCCGGACAAAATGTAAATGAACCAACAACAGATTATTATGGAAAGCCATTCAAAGCACAAAGAGCCTTAGGGGCAATAGAGTCTGACTCAATCAAAAATGTAATTAATGTTCTTGATGTATTTGTAAGTCTCAACACATTAGAGTTGAAAGTGGGTGATTCTTCAAAATTAGATGCAACCGTTTACCCCTCTGACGCTGATAATACTAACATTATTTGGTCAAGTAGTGATGATAAAATAGCGATTGTTAATTCCATTGGGCTGGTTACTGCAATTGCAATTGGTAAGGCAAATGTTATAGTTAGAACAGTAGATGGCGATTTTACAGATACTTGCAAAGTGGTTGTAAGCGATGAATTAAGCGTAGAAAATAATAATATTACTTTTAGTATTTTTCCAAATCCTGCCAAAGACTTCATAAATATAAATCTAACAAATTTAGAATTAAATTCAAAAGTTGAAATATATAATCAATTAGGTGAAATTGTTTTAACTCCTTTATTAACTAATAAATTTTTACAAGATGCTAACAACCAAATCTATGTTGGTAACTTAAGTAGTGGAGTATATTTCATTAGAATTGGTAATAAAACACAGATGTTTATTAGAAATTAAATTATTAAAAATTATGGAGATATTATGAAAATATTATTTACTTCAAACAATAAACTGAAATTAAAATTATATTTAACTTTACTATATTTTATAATAAATATTTGGAATTTTAGAGAATTAACTGCACAGCCAAATTACCCAAATTTACCTGATGTAAAAAGTGTTATTACTTGCTTTCCAGATACTACCGGATATAAAATAATAACAGTAGGTCCATCAAATCGAGATTTCGATAATTTGCAATTAGCACTAAATTCAGCTGAATTAGGGACAATAATATTACTTGATGCTGGTGAAACTTTTATTGGTGGATTTAAATTACCAAATAAAACTATTGGAAATGGTTGGATTATTATTATGTCTTCGCTAATGGAATTATTGCCCGTAAATGAGGTTAGAATTGATCCGGAAGCTTTTACAGGAAATAAACAATTCCCTACTCAAAAAAGTGCTATGGCTAAGATAATTACAACAAATTTATCTGGAATACCTTGTTTTGTTACTGAAGCAAGTTCGCATAATTATAGATTAGTTGGTTTAGAAGTTACTGCAGATATTGCTGTAATTAATAGTTATGGACTAATCAATTTAGGTGATGGCTCAAAAGCACAAAACTCTTTAAGTTTAGTGCCTTATAATTTTGTAGTAGATAGATGTTATATTCATGGGCATTCCGAAGCTACAATTATGAAATATGGAGTTGCACTGAATTGTGCTAATGCCGCTGTAATAGATTCTTATATTTCCGATTTTCATAGTATTGGATTTGATACTCAAGCTATTTCTGGTATAAATGGACCTGGACCATTTAAAATTATTAATAACTATCTTGAAGCTGCTGGTGAGAATATTATGTTTGGTGGAGCAGCACCCGCAATTCCAAATTTAGTTCCTTCGGATATAGTAATTAAAAACAACTATTTGTTTAAACCTTTTTCTTGGAAAGTTGGCCACAGTTCTTATAAAGGCAAACATTGGACAATCAAAAATTTGTTTGAATTAAAAACAGGCAAAAGAGTACTTTTTGAAGGTAATATTTTAGAAAATTCATGGGCGGATTTACCAATTGGACAAAGTGGTTATGCAATTTTATTAACTGTAAGAACCGAAGATGGCGGCTCACCTCAAGCAGATGTAAGTGATATAATAATCAGCAATAATATCATAAGACACGTTGGAGCAGGAATTGCTCTATCGGGCAGAGATGACGGTAGCATCGGCAATAGGTCAAAAAGAATTCTTATTTTCAACAATTTGTTTGAAGATATTAACGTTCAAGAATTTGGAGATATGAATATTGATGGACCTAATAATGGCACTTTTATCAAAATTGGCGAACCCGAAGATTTGATAATTGACCACAATACAATTTTTCAAACAGGCTCAATCACTTGGGTATCAAAACTTACGAGTGGATTTGTGTTTACAAATAACATTTCAAATAGTTTTAAAACTGGAGCCGGCTATCAAGGGATTTATGGACCTGGAGTTCAACAAGGGGACAAAACTTTTGAGCAATATTTTAAAGATGTAAATGATGAAAATCAAAAATTTCATAAGAATGTTATGATTGGTGGAGATAAAACTAAATATAATAATTTTAATAATATTAGTCAAAATTATTTTGTTACTGATAATTCAGAAGTTGGATTTTTAGATTACAACAAAGGCAAAGATGATTTTAAGAATTATAGTTTGAAAAGTGCAAGTTTGTATTATAAAAATGGTACAGATAATAAAGATTTAGGTGTAGATTTTATAAAATTAGATTCTGCACTAAAATACAGAGAAAAATGTAAATTCACAAATGTAATTAATGTTCTCGATGTATTTATAAGTCTTAACACATTAGAGTTGAAAGTAGGTGATTCTTCAAAATTAGATGCAACCGTTTACCCCTCTGATGCTGATAATACTAACATTGTTTGGTCAAGTAGTGATGACAAAATAGCGATTGTTAATTCCATTGGGCTGGTTACTGCAATTGCAATTGGTAAGGCAAATGTTATAGTTAGAACAGTAGATGGCAATTTTACAGATACTTGCAAAGTGGTTGTAAGCGATGAATTAAGCGTAGAAAATAATAATATTACTTTTATTATTTTTCCAAATCCTGCCAAAGACTTCATAAATATTAATCTAACAAATTTAGAATTAAATTCAAAAGTTGAAATATATAATCAATTAGGTGAAATTGTACTAACTCCTGTATTAACTAATAAATTTTTACAAGATGCTAACAACCAAATCTATGTTGGTGATTTAAGTAGTGGCATTTATTTCATCAGAATTGGTAATAAAACACAAATGTTTGTACGAAATTAAGATGTTTAATAAAATTAAAAACCATTTTACTATTTTTGTAATGTTAGAAAATATAAAAACATAAATGTAATTTTAAAAATAGTAGATAAATTAGTTTAATGAACATAATTAGAAAAATTGATAATTTGTTTTTTGGCAAATATAAAGATCAATACGGAAAAGAGTTAGTCAAACTAACAAACAACATTAATTCGTTACTGGATCTCGGCTGTGGAAATAATTCTCCGGTAAAATTTATCAAAGATAAAGTCAAAACAAGAGTTGGAGTTGATTTATTCGAACCTTCTATCCAAAAAAGTCTCAAAGCTGGAATTCATAATGATTTCAAAATGATAAATGTATTAGAAATTGACCAATACTTTGAACCAGATTCATTTGACTTAGTCATTGCATCAGACTTGATTGAGCATTTAGAAAAAAATGATGGATTTAAATTATTAGATTTAATGGAGAAAGTCGCTTCCAAAAAAGTTGTAATATTAACACCAAATGGATTTTTGAAACAAGGTGTCTATGATGATAATGATTTTCAAATTCATAAATCTGGTTGGACAACTGAAGAATTCGAAAGTAGGGGATATAAAGTTTATGGTATAATGGGAGCAAAATGGACACGTGGTGAATATTC
>Ga0163144_10021965_pt1 | contig 12664 bp, 12 predicted proteins | sample OliLak19BULKMAT1_FD_123175 | JGI IMG/M metagenome (GOLD analysis project Ga0163144, IMG submission 123175) | Freshwater microbial mat bacterial communities from Lake Vanda, McMurdo Dry Valleys, Antarctica - Oligotrophic Lake LV.19.BULKMAT1 | ecosystem: Environmental > Aquatic > Freshwater >... | reverse complement strand
TTCTCTTATGGCGATGCGATGTTGATTCTTTAGGCCATCGAAGAAAAAAAGACCGATCTCAGTCTTTGGTCTCAATGACCTCAATCTCCAAGTTTGCTGGATACTCTGGTTGTGTTTGCATAGTGGCTCGAATCAGCACGGGTTTATAAAGATAGATAATTTTACCCAGCACTGCTTTTTCTTTAGGCTCGTTCTTTCCGTAGATAATGACGCGGATTTTTTGGCCTGGATTCGCTTCTAAAAACTTATTAAAGGTTTCGGGCCAGGGAAAATCGATCTCGGGAGGTTTTGCAAGGTTAGCAATAAAAAGGATATCGCGCGTCGTTTCGGAGTCTCCAAAAATACTTTTGATTTGGCTTTCGAATTCGTTTGTATTCAAACTTCCCATTTTTAGAAGTCTAGACGGAAGCAAATTTAAAAACTGGCGATCGCGAAGAATTTCTTCGCTCGGTGCCCTCCAACGAAAGCGGCGGTCTTCTTCTTCTGAATCGTACTCGCCTTCGAGAACCATGCTACGAACGATTTTACCTGACTCGTCTAGAAAAGAGATAAGCTTGTGAGTATGCGCTTCGATATCAAAGCTTAAGATAAAATACTTTCGCTTACCGTACGAGAAAAGTTTATACCGTCGCCCATTTACAAAAATAAAAGGCCATTTTTCGGAGTTCTGAATTTTCGTGGTATCAAATGAAAACTGGTAAAATTCTCTTGGATTACTCTTTAAAGGGTTGAGTCGATATTCAGCACGGAGGCGAATATCTTCACCTCCTTTTACAGACTTGATGAAAGCCGAAGGTTCTCCCCCGAAATTCATAAGTTGACGTCGATGCTGGCGCGAAAGACCAACTTCGCTCATTAGCCTTGCCCAGTCGTCTCGCATATTTTCGCTGACTTGGTTAAATCCGGTTTTTAGGCGAGCTCGAAGTTCGTTGTAGCTTGGAGGTGCAAGAGGGCGTCCGTGATATTGGAGAACCAGACGAAATAGAAAGTGAAGATGAGCTTCGAGATCGGCAAACGAATTAAAAGCTCTCGGAAATCTAAATTCTAAAGTCGGGTTTTTTTTGTTCCAAAAATTCTTAGTCGAAATGTAGGATTCGTGACGGCTCAAAGTGTAGAGGTGAGATGGCCAGAGCTGTGATTCTTTTGAAGTCAAAAGTTTTCTGAGGTATTGCAGCTCTTCTGATAGCGCCTGAAGACGGAGCTGATATAGGCGCTTGCTATCTACTTGAAGGTCAAAGGGATGGGCGGCGGGAGAGTCGACATTAAAATCCGAAGCCTCTTTTAAAAAGTATACCCAGCCCGGATACAGAACAGGAACGAGTATTAAGCTGGCTAATAGTTTGGGATCGCTGAGGAAGAGATTCTCACCTTCGGAGCGAAAGCCAAGATGAGTGTGACCTCCCCCACCGCCAGCGCGCCAATAAGGACTGCCAGTGAATCCAGAAGCGAAAATCTTTGAAAGTGGTTTCTGCCAGGTGGATTCTAATCTTGCCAGGGTCACGGGAGGAAGATTGAGTTCGACATGGCCGTCTTCTAAGTTGAGAGTGGCTTGTCTGCCGTCATCGAAACCTAAAACAAAGAATCCGCCGTATTGACCTAGATTTACTGGTGCAGTTTTAAATTCAGAGTGAGATGACTTTCGAAAGCTAAAGGTTCCATAAGTTTGGAATCTAACCTTAGTCGCACCTAAGGCCGTAACGATGAGCCGGTGAAGCTCAGCCGCCAGTTCTCTATTAAAAAAATTTACGTCATTGCGATTTGTTTCTATCAGCTCGGCAATGAAGGCCTCTCGCTCGAGGCTTAGAGGAATGCGGACTTTACCCTTGCGATGGATGTAACGAATGTCGTCGAGGATCTTATTCGTAAAAGTGACCTCAGGCCCAAAAAACAGATTGTTTCGAAGCCATTCTTCTTGAGGACTTCGGTAGATACTCGCGGCAGCCGTCAATGAACGAGCGCAGGCCTCTATCGTGTGGGTGTAACCCAAAAAGATCGTCAGAATCAGAACTAGAATTTGCACGACAAAGATTGCAGAGTTCTACCAGAGTTAGAGCTAACTGTAGCTCCCATTTCGTCGAGACTTTCTACTTCTAGTTTAGCGTTTAGGTTTACCTGAGCTCTTTGTGATCGATAGAAGTCTGACTTGCCCTGCGTAAATCGACTGGCTGAGTCATAGTTGGCCTCGCTAAGCATGCTTTCGGCGACCATCTTCATTCCGATCCTACCGCAGATTCTATCGAGAGTATTTATAGCGGAGTGCAGAGGATACATCGATCCGCGATGACTGAGAGTTGGACGAACGAGTCTCACTTGATTGTCGTTTTCCATCGTTGCGCTTTCAACTTCGATTCCGGTAGCTGCGTAAAGTCGATGTCTCAAAAACACAGAGTAAACTTGCGAAAGTGGCAATTCGACACTGCCCTCTTTAGTAGAGAATTGCACAATCCGTGCAAAATCAATTTTGGTAAGCTCCAAAACAGAAGCCTCAATATTCAGCGAAGTGAGGAAGAGCAAGGCCGTTAAATATTTAAAAGAGCTTCTAACGCAGGCTGCGTTTTTAAAGTTTATTTTTCTAAAGTTTACTTTTCTAAAGGTTACATTTCTCAAGTTTTTCATGTCTCATTTCCCCCATTAGCTCTATAGCAGAAAAAGTTTCGGATCTATAAAGTATTGAAACGAGTGGAATTTTCGAGATTTCGAGGGTCGGTGCAATCAACTATTTTTTGTTGTTGTTGTTGTTGTTGTTGCGATTGTTTTTTGTAGGCGGTTTTGTGGCGACAGTGGAAGAGCGACTTTTAAGTTCTTCATCGATGCCCCCCTTAATGAATTCGGGGAGGTTAAAGTCTTGTACGGGCAGATTCTGAGGAAAACCTTCGAACTGAATTTTATTTTTAGCGAAGCCTTTTTCGATTGTGCCATAAGCCCGGACCGCTTGAGCGATCAAGGTTGCGTGATCTTGAAAGGTTTGTAGAGCCTGGGAGTTGTGAGCCCCATAGAGGGTGTCTGCCTTTATTTCTGTCAGCAAGTCGGAAGACTTTACGACGCTTGGGTCGCCTTTTGTTTCGAAAAGGCTAGCGTCGCCATTTTCAAATCCAAAGAAATACTTGTTCCATTCCCTTTTCAATTCTTCTTTTTGCGGAACCGATACTTTATTGGCAGGCATTTTTTCTAGCAAAGGCTCAGCCGAGCTTACTTTATAGAATCGTCCTCCCGGGAGGCTTACTAAAGTTACAAGTTCAAGGCTCGGGCTCGGGCTCGTTTCGCGAGCAAATTCCATAAAACGCCGAAAATTCTCTGCGACATTTCGCTTAACGGGCAAGTCCGTTCGTTTCGAAGCATCCGGCTTAGGGCTCCACTCCAAATCGAAGGCCTTTATCTTGCTGTCTTCGACTCGAATTCTAACGCTAGAGATTTTAGGCTTATCGGACTTTTCTACCGGGTAGCTGATTTCGTAAATCGCAGCTTTACCATCAGCCGAAGTGAATTTTTTAGCGTCGGCGTTATGGGTCAGGTTGGTTTGAGCAAATACCAAAGGGCTCGTCATGAACAAGACCGTCGTAAGGGCAAAAAAATGGGGTCGTCTAAAGCGCATCATCTAATAAAACTCTGGCTAAGAGTGAGCAAGTTCCATGCCTTATGCTACCAATGGGCAGGCTCGCTGATATCAAGAAGATAGAAAGTCGCTATGAAGCCAACTGCCCCACAAGGGTAGCAAATGCGCACTGAATAGATGTTCTGGATAGATTGTCAGAGCCGAGGTAAACGCTTCCCTCGACCATGTTTGAAGTTCTCCATAAAGACTCTCGCACCAAGGCCCGCAGGGGGCGGCTTAAGCTCAAGCGCGGAGTGCTCGAAACCCCCGCTTTTATGCCGGTTGGCACCTACGGCGCGGTTCGGGGTCTTGCCGCTTGGGAGCTAGAGGCTTGTCAGGCGCCTATCATGCTTTGCAATACGTACCATCTGGCCTCTCGACCGGGACTCGAAAGCATTCAAAAACTAGGGGGGCTCCATCAGTTCAATTCATGGAAGAGGCCCATTCTTACCGACAGCGGCGGATTTCAAGTTTTTAGCTTAAGTTCGTTCCGAAAAATCACCGACGAAAGTGTTCAGTTTAGGGATCCTTTAGACGGCAAGCTCATCGAGCTGACTCCCGAGAAAGTAGTGGGTCTTCAAGAAGGCTGGGGGAGTGATGTCATGATGGTGCTCGATGAGTGCCCTCCTGCCGAAGCGCCCAGAGAGCAGATTATCAATGCCGTTCGACGTACCCATCTCTGGGCCGAACGCTCTTTGAATGCTTGGAGTAATCCCGAGCTCAATCTTTTTCCGATTGTTCAGGGCGGAACTCACATCGATCTGCGAGTGCAAAGTTTAGATGGAATTTTAGCCATGGAAACTCCTGACCGCGAGTGGTCTGGCATTGCTATCGGCGGTTTGAGTGTTGGAGAGAAGAAAGAAAAGTTTATTTCTACGCTCTATAATTTGAAGGAGATTCTCCCTGAATCGAAAGTGCATTATTTGATGGGGGTTGGTACTCCTCGCGATTTGGTTTTTGGAGTGGCCTGTGGCATCGATATGTTTGACTGCGTGATTCCCTCTCGCAATGCTCGGCACGGAATTGTCATGACAAAAAGAGGGCGGCTTTCTATTCAAAGAGCCGAGCATAAAGAAGACTCCCGACCTTTGGAAGAGGGCTGTGACTGCTGGACGTGTCAGCGTTATAGTCGTGCTTTCATTCGCCACCTCTTTTTTACGGGAGATAGTCTAGGCCAGCGCTTGGCGACGCTCCACAATGTTCGTTATTTCTTGCGGCTCATGGAAGAAGTGCAGTTGGCTTTAGAGCGGGGCGAATTTCATCGGTTTCTGGTAGATTTTCTGGCCAACGAAGAAACCCTATACCTCGGCGGCGAAAAACATTTTAAGGACTACCCTGCATTCCCGAACTCCTCCTTTACATTAGGTGCCGTTCTTACTTAAGTTTTCGGGATGTTACAAAAAATACGCCGTTCTGTTTGTGTCTCGATCTCTTATTTAGGTCTGGTTTTTGTTTCGGCTCCACTATGGGCCGATGGATTTGCCGCACCAGCAGCATCTCCCGCTGCGGCTTCTGAACCCGGAGGCTTTTTCAATCAAACCACCGGTCTTCTTCTGATGTTTGCGATATTTTTCTTACTTATTATTTGGCCTCAACATCGAAAAGCCAAAAAACAAGCAAAGCTTCTATCTAGTCTTGAGAAGGGCGACGATGTGGTTACCAACAGCGGAATTTTCGGTAAGATCGTGGGGGTTGCAGATCGTGTGATCACGCTAGAAATTGCTCCAAATGTGAAGATTCGAGTCGATAGACAAACGATTGCTTCAAAAGATTCTGGAATGACGGCCGAAGCCAAAGTCGCTCAGTCGTAATGAGATTAGTGTTGTTTAAGTTAGGAGTACGCCCATGAAGTTTTGGTTCGTAGTTGGAGTTTTTTTGGTCTCTCTTTACAGCCTTGCTCCCAGTTTTATGCCGGAGAATTCAGAGGCGAGAAGATTTTTTCCTTCTCGAACCCTTAACCTCGGACTGGATCTTCGTGGAGGAGTGCACGTCGTTTTGGGGGTAGATCTTGAAAAAGCTCTCGATGCCGAAATGGATCGTTTAGCAGTAGAGTTAGAGGCCAAAATTCCAGAAAGCGATCTTAGTTTTCGGAGCTTAGTGCGAACTCCTCAAGATAGAGCGCTCAAGCTTGTGTTGAGTGATCCGCAGCAAAAAGGCCCCTTTCAAGAGTTTTTAAGACAGAACTACTTTCAGGTGTTGTCGATTGAAAGCTTTGAAGCCGAGTCTGGTGTGATCCTTCGAATGGATTCCTTTCATGTTACCGAAATTACTAAGCGCTCGTTAGAGCAAGCTCGAGAAGTTATTAGAAGCCGTATCGATCAGTTTGGAGTCGCAGAGCCGATTATTCAGTTAGAAGGCGAAGATAGAATTTTGGTTCAACTTCCCGGAACCAAAGATCCTGAGGCTGCCATTCGTTTGATTGGATCCACCGCACTTTTAGAATTTCGCATCGTAGAAGAAGGGAAGACCAGCGACGAGTTGATGAAGTTGGTCGATACCCACCGTGCGGCTGCAGGATTTCAGAATAATTTTAAACGTGAGCAGCTTGAAAAGCTTCAATCCCTCATCAAGCCTTCGTTACCCTCGGGCACGATGATTTCGTTTGAAAAGAAAAAAGATCCCAATGAGAAAGACGCCGACCGGGTCACTTTGATTCCTTATCTCTTACAAGATAAAGTTCCACTCACCGGGCAGTCGCTCGATAATGCGTTTAAGCAATTTGACCCTACAACGAATTCACCTGAAGTGGGCTTGCGTTTGAGTATTGCCGGAGCTGAAGCGCTAGAGAAAATTTCGACCGATTTTTTAGGGCGACAAATGGCGATTATGTTGGATGGCGCAGTGATCTCCGCTCCATCGCTTCGCACTCGCATTCCCGCGGCGAGTCGGGCAGCGGTTATTCAGTTGGGTGCTGGCAATATCAAAGACTCTCAAAAAGAGGCTGATTTTTTGGCTTTAGTTCTTAGGTCAGGCGCTTTGCCCGCTCCCGTAGAGGTATTAGAAAATCGAACCGTGGGAGCAAGTCTAGGAGAAGACTCCATCCGAAGCGGTGAGTTGTCAGGGATCATCGCTATCATCTTGGTAATGCTTTTCTTGATTCTCTATTATCGTGGTGGAGGCTTGATGGCTTCGGCGGCGGTTCTGATTAATATCACTATGCTACTGGCGATTATGTCGCTGTTTCGAGCGACTCTTACTCTTCCGGGAATTGCCGGAATCGTACTGACCGTGGGGATGGCCGTAGACGCCAACGTCCTCATTCTTGAGCGAATTCGAGAAGAACTTCGCGATCGAGGCAAGAAGGCTCGTGCTGCGTTAGAAAGTGGGTATCACCATGCCAGTTCTGCGATCATTGATGCCAACGTGACGAGCATCATTGCTGCTTTGGTCCTTTATAATTTTGGCTCCGGGCCTATTAAGGGCTTTGCTGTGACTTTATTGATTGGGATTATGACCAGTTATATTACTGGAGTAATTTTTACTCGTTGGACTTACGAGTTTATTTTTAGCAAACGAAATATTACTGAGCTGTCGGTTTAAGGGAGTAGAGTATGATTAAGTTTCTTCCAGAAAAGTTAAATATCCCTTTTATGGCGATGAGATGGCCTTTCGTGATTTTCTCGGCGATCATCACGATAGTCTCTTTGGTTTCGATTTTTACCAAAGGCTTCAATTATGGAGTCGATTTTGCGGGCGGAGTTCAGATGGTTCTCCGATTCGAACCTCAAACTCAAATGACAGACGAAAAGTTGCGATCTGCTTTAGGGAAGATTGGTCTCGATGCTTCGGTACAGAATTTCGGGACTGCTTTTGAGCAGAAAGACGCGTCTAAACCCAAGGAGTATATCATTCACTTTTCCGCGGAGTTTGCGGATCCAGCAAAGAATTCTGAACTTTTAAAGCAGGCCTTCGCCCCTCTTTTAAAGGACGGTAAAGAAATTATTAGCAGCTTTAGATTTTCCGGCTTTGAAAAGGCTTTCTTCTCTCTGTCTCAGGACATTCCTGCCGCAGAAGTTGAGGCCAAGGTGAGAGCTATTAAATTTCAGCTCCTTGAGGTCGACACCGTAGAAGCTTTTGGTCCGGCACGTAATCGAGAGTACGAGATTCGTTTTCGAGAAGTTTCGAATAAGTTTTTAGGCCGTATCGCGACGGAGCTTAATTTGAAAGCGGGTAGCGAGATTTCACTTTTGAAAGTAGATTTTGTAGGCGCCAAAGTAGGCGACGATTTGAAGTGGGGAGCGATTCTCTCGACACTTATTACTCTACTTTTGATTTTTCTCTACATCTTCATCCGGTTCGATATGCGTTACGCCCCTGGTGGCGTTATCTCATTGGCTCATGATGTGATCATCGTTGCGGGGGTGTTTTCAATATTTAGTATTGAATTTGATTTGACGGTGGTGGCCGCACTCCTCACTTTAGCGGGTTTCTCGATCAACGATACGGTAGTTATCTTCGATCGTATTCGAGAGATTGCTCCGGAGTTAAAAGGCAAAAAGATTCGAGAGATTATCGATATTGCTTTGAATAAAACTTTAAGCCGTACGATTATTACTTCGTTAACCGTGCTAATGGCCTCGACGGTTTTGTGGATTTTTGGTGGCCCGGTAATTCATAACTTCGCTTTTGCGCTGACCTTTGGGATTTGCTTCGGAGTTTATTCGACCGTGTTCATTGCCTGTGCCAGCTTGCTTTGGTTCTACGAGTGGGAAGAAAAGCGAAGCGGTAAAGGAGCCAGTGGCAAAGGATCTGGAAAATCTAAAGCGCAGGCTGCTTAATGAGCGAGGGGGTGAAAATACCCGTAGATTTTTCACCCAAACTGCCTTCTCTGCTTCGAGAGCTCTTGTGGGCTCGGGGATTTCGAGAGCAGGTCTCCGTAGATAAATTTTTGAATCCCACCTTGTCGGATATTCCTTCTCCCTTAGGAATTTTGTATGATCTCGAAATTGCTTTGAGCCGCTTGCTTCAAGCTCGAGAGGCTAAAGAAGAAATCACAATTTTTGGGGACTACGATGTAGACGGATCAACGTCCGCTGTCCTTTTGGTTCGTTGTCTTCGCGATTGGGGTTTTCGGGTTCAACTCTATATTCCGCACCGAGTAGAAGAAGGTTACGGACTCACCAAGAAAGCCGTAGAAAAATGTCTCGATAAATTTCCGCAAACGAAGATCGTTATTTCTTGTGATTGTGGAGTGAGCTCCTTTGAGGGCGTTGCTTGGTTGAAGGCCCATGGAGTCGAAGTCATTGTCACGGATCACCACGAGCCGGCACCAGAACGAGTTGAGGCAATCGCCGTTTTAAATCCCAAGCAGAAAAATTGCATTTACCCCGATAAAAAATTAGCCGGAGTCGGAGTCGCCTTTTTGTTGATTCTGGCGTTGAGAAAAGCTCTAGGGCGATCGGATTATCCGTTAAAGCCTCTACTTGATTTGGTAGCGCTTGGGACCATTTGTGATTTGGCTGAGTTGACTGGCGTGAATCGAATTTTAGTGAAGCACGGTCTGAAAGTTTTAGAATCGCAAGCCCGACCAGGCGTTCGTGCTTTGTGCGAAGTTTCGAGTGCGCCAAAGAAGTTGCGAGCGAAAGATATTGGATTTTTGATTGGACCGCGCATCAATGCGAGCGGTCGTGTAGGACTTCCCGATAAAGGAGCGCATTGTTTGCTTTCGCCCGATCTTGAAAACGCCCGCAATTTGGCGCGTGATTTAGATATGTCGAATCGTATTCGTCGACAGATTCAAGAAACTCAAACCGAAGAAGCTCGTCGCGAAGCTCGCCAGCTTCTAGAGGCGAATCCAAGTCGTGCGAGTTTAGTGCTTTCGTCCCCAGCCTATCATTTAGGAATCGTCGGCTTAATGGCGTCTAGACTTTGTGAAACTTACAAGCGGCCTTGTGCGGTTCTAACAAAGGTGGATGATGAGCATTTCTTGGCCGACTATCCCGGAAAAACTGGAATCTGGAAGGGTTCGCTTCGCGCCCCACTCGGATTTCACCTCGCGCAGGCGCTTCAGAATATTAATCTTCTCGAGCCCGGACTTTTGATCTCATTTGGTGGCCACGCACTTGCGGCGGGAGTCACTCTGGACGAACAGGGAGTCGCCAGATTTAAAGAGCTTTTCGAGTACGAAGCGATCGCCAAGCCCAGTGAAACCGTAAATTTGCTTCATGAAGCAGATTTATTAGCGAGCCCTCAGGAGTTAACCGAGCTTATGGACCTCATGGAGCCATTTGGTCAGGGCAATCCTTCTCCGCTTTTAAGGGCTTCTGAGGCCAAACTACGGCGAATCCAAGTAATGAAAGAGGAGCACTTGAAGCTCTTCATCGATCTGAATGGCCATCATTTCAGTGTTTTGCAATTTCGCAGTCCTTGGGTTAGCCTAGGGAGAGAGTGGGGAGAGGGAGTCAGCCACGGACGTGATACGGTCCTCCTCGATTTACTAGTCGAGTTGAGTGAAAATGAGTGGAACGGCCGTCGTTCAGTGGAGCTTGTCCTCCGGGAGATATTAGATGCCAAACGTAACGGGGAGAGTCATGGCTTCAAAGAATTCCAGCGAAAGGATGAAATCGGCACGCGCTCGAGCGTTTGATAAACGTCGAGAACCACGGATTCCAATCCAGCTAAAAGTCGATATTGAATCACCAAACGATCATTATTTGTTCGAATATTCGTCGAACTTATCTCAAAGCGGAATTTTTATTCATACCGGCGATCCCTTAGAGCCTGGGACTTTAGTAAATATTCAATTTGCACTTCCTGAATCGGCATTGATCAGAACTAGAGGCGAGGTGATTTGGGTGAATGACGAAGAAGAGGGCGAAGAACCGGGAATGGGGATCAAGTTTATTGGACTGGCGGATCCTGATCGCGAAAGTATTTTAAATGCGCTTAAAAAACTCGCTATTCTTTAAGAGCCTTTTTGCCGGCCTTTTTACCTCGGCGGTCGCTCTGTCGGGCGAATCTGAGTCTAAATCTAAATTTAAACCCGAGATTTTAATCAACGAGAGCTCAAAGTGCGCCGACTCCAAAGTAGAGGAGGGCACGGCCGTCATTAAGGGAAAGGCTTCTACAACAGAAAGTGGAGCTCGTCGAAACTGGCAAAGGGCCTGCCGAGCTTGGCAGCGGCGTCTGCATCATCTTAACCGGCAAAACCTGATGATTGACGATTGTGGTCTGCCGAGTGCCAAGACGGTTTCGGGGACTGCAGATACCCAAGAAATTCTCTTCGAATCTAGGGCCATCTATAAGATAAAGCTCGGGTGTCCTTAGCATCTGAAACCATCCATCAAAGTGTTCTCCTTCAAGAGGTTTTGGAGGGCTTAGCTTGGACCGACCCTGATCAAGTCGTCATGGATTTAACCGTGGGTGGGGCGGGTCATCTTTATGAACTTTTAAAACGAAACCCACCGGCTAAAGAGGTCTGGGCTTTTGATCGCGATGAAGTCGCGCTTTCTAAAAGCCGGGTTCGGCTCAAGGATTTTTCTCAAGTAAAGTTTGTTCACTCTCGATTTGATGCTTGGCCAGAATTTGTCGATGCGGCCCCAACCCGTGTCTTGGCGGATTTAGGCGTGAGTAGCTTTCAGTTAGATGATGCAGCGCGAGGATTCTCGTTTCGCAGAGAGGGTCCTTTAGATATGCGAATGGATCCCAGTCGAGGGCAATCCCTTCAAGAATGGTTGCAAGCCGCTCAAGAAGAAGAAATCTCGCAGGCACTTTGGGATTTTGCAGAAGAGCGCCGGTCTCGATATTATGCTCGCAGGTTGGTGCATGAGAGAAAGACCAATCCTTTGGCAACGACCAAAGATTTGGTGGAGGCTTTGGGCTTTCGGCTCGATTCTCGCGATCGGCAAGGTCACCATCCCTTGACTCGAGTATTTCAAGGTCTACGCATTCAAGTGAACGATGAGTTTGGTGCGTTGAAGAACCTTTTGAAACAGCTGAGCGAGCGCTTGGCCGTTGGAGGTCGGGTTGCCATCATTACCTTTCACAGTCTCGAGGATCGTTTGGTAAAATGGGCTCTTCGAGATGAATTGAAAGCTATAAATAAACGAGTAATTATTCCCACCGAAGAAGAAGCGCGCACCAATCCTCGCTCGCGATCTGCAAAACTTCGAGTCTACGAACGAATGCCGCCCGACTTGTCTTGAGCTCGGCCTTTGGATGCCGGTCGAAATAGGCTTGAATACTCCCCCGCGTTCCGCGAAACTACTAGAGTATGAGCGATCGCTTTCAGAAGAGGTCTGAAAACCAGGAGTCTTGGCCCGAACGAAGAAAGAAAGGCTTACTGGTGCTCATTATTGGGGCTTTCATCTTTTTTGGGCTAGCTACTTTAGTGATTCGATTGCACGTCACTCGCTTGGCCTATGAATTTGAAAGTTTAAAAAGATATCACCGATCCTTGAAAGAAGAGCAGCTTCGGCTGCGAGCCGATTTGGCAGAGAAACTTTCTATTAATCAGATTCAAAGCACGGAGTTTCATGAGCCACAACCGGATCAAGTCGTGAGGTTGCCATGAGTGGGGACATTCGATCATGAAACCTTCGCGAGCTCGAGTTCATATTTTATTTTGGGTTTTGTTTGCCGGGCTAGTAGCGGTAGTTTTTAGAGCGGTGGTGTTTCAAGTACGACCTGATCCCCGCTTAAAATCTTTTATTCAAAATAAAAATGCCCTGGCAAAAAAGAAGGCCTCCGAAGATTTAATTCGAAGTCGGGGAGCTATTCTAGATAGAAATGGCAACGAGTTAGCCTTGTCGCTGATTTCCAAAAGTTTTTTTGCCAACCCCCGAGTCATTGAGAATCCTCGTCAAACCGCGCTTAAAATTTCAAGGCATCTGGGAATTTCTGCTTCGAGAGTAGAAAGTCTTTTAGACTCGAATAAATTTTTTGTTTGGATAAAACGCGAGGTGGATCCTCTCACCGCAAAGAAAGTAGAGAATCTCGATATTCCTGGGTTGCAGAGCTCTAAAGAAAGTAAACGGATCTATCCACATGGAGAGTTGGCGCGCAGTATTTTAGGGATCGCGGGCCGTGATGGAGTTGGGCTCGAAGGCGTCGAAAAGTCTTACGATCGTTGGT
>Ga0163144_10021963_pt1 | contig 12664 bp, 9 predicted proteins | sample OliLak19BULKMAT1_FD_123175 | JGI IMG/M metagenome (GOLD analysis project Ga0163144, IMG submission 123175) | Freshwater microbial mat bacterial communities from Lake Vanda, McMurdo Dry Valleys, Antarctica - Oligotrophic Lake LV.19.BULKMAT1 | ecosystem: Environmental > Aquatic > Freshwater > Lake... | reverse complement strand
GTCCGTGGCCCAGTACCCAATCCGCGAGAGCGAGCGATTGATCATAACCAGCGAGCCATACGGCGTGCCCGGTAGCCGTTTACAGATCGGCAACATAGGATCCCACCCCGCCAAGGCCTGAACGGCAGGATTCTCACGCTCTGCGGACGCACCGCCCTGCGCCGCCCGACCAGCACCTGAGCTGTTCATAGCTTCGACGCTCCCCAGCCGGGGCAACTCGGTCCGGGCGGCCAACTGCGCCTCCAGGCGCTGCCCATAATCCGCTGGAGCCACCGAACCCGATTGTAATGTTAATATCGTGGATGGGTAATCACTCGCCAGTCGCATCATCAGGTGATAGAGCGGTTCTGTGTCGTTTACGCCAGTAAACACTCCGCACAGATCAGACGCTAGTCGCGAGAGTGTCGCAGACTGGTCCTCTCGCCCGATGATCGCAGAAAGCTCCGCTGCACTGACCCCAGCGCCAAACGCTGTTCGGGCCCCCGGAACATCCCCCGCCAAAGCAAGTGCCACTCCCGCGCTTCGCCACAACTCAGGTGTGACAGCCGCGACTGGATAGCGGTCGGCCAGCGCCGCATATGCCGCAGCGACCCCCGGCCCATCCGGGCGTAACTGCCCCGCCTCGCGCGTCGCTTCTTCATCAAACGCGGCATAAACGCCCGGCCCCTGCAACGTAAGTAGTTCAATCAGGCTGGCCTTCGCCAAATCGCCCGCGGGCTGGACCGCCGATGGCAATGAGGAACCCACACCCGAGAGCACGAGGTCGGCAGATACGGGTTGTTCCGCCAGCACCCGTTCTAATAAAACCGACTGATACGCTTCCACTGCATCGGCAAAACGCTTCTGCGAAATCCGCAGCCATGCCCGCTCAAACGCAACTTGCACACGTTGCTCTGGCCCTCCCGCAGCACGCTCAAGCCTCAACAGCATCTCATCTAATAGGTTAAGATCAGTGATCGCCACTCGCCCGTAGCCGCTCACCTGCGCTGGCTCCCCGTCCGCAACTTCGGCCAGCGCCTTCCGGCCGCTTAAGATTGCCTCGGCCAGTATGTCAAACAGCCGCCCACGCTGTACGGATGCCTCCGTAGTGTCCGTCATCTTCTCAACCAGAGACAACGCTCGGTCCGCTAGTTCAGGCGCCGTCTGAGCCTTCCCCACTCGTGTGCACAGATCAATATAAGTTAATATCGGACTCGGATCAAGGGGTGCCATGGCGATCCGTTCCGTCAGTAACCGCTGGGCCGATGACCAACCCAGGTATGAATGAACCCCCTGATTGTCCGCAATTACCACGTGAGTTCCGCGTCCGCCCGTTATCTGCGGGCCGGGCGCGCCATCTAAACTCTCACCCCCGCCAGCCACGACGATGTTCCCCGACATCGCGATCGGGAGGCGAGTCGAAGCGGATGGGTCCGCCGGATCTATCGTAATTAATGCGTCCGCCAGCGGCAAAAGCAGTCTGTCCCCCGCGCTCACCCCACGCCCGACTATCCGGTTAGTCGCGTACGAATCGCTCAACCGCACCGTCCCATCCCCCAGCATCGATGCGCGGACAAAAGCGACCCGAGTACTCCCCACCGCCGCGATGTAATCTCCCACTAACAGAAGATAGTCCGGACCGTTCAGGGCCGATCCATCTCGCGCCGCTGTAACCACGCCGGTACGGGCATCCACCCTGATCACCCGCCCCGGCTCGTTCAAAACCTTGGGCTCGATAATTACCACGTCATTTCCCACCGCGATGGGCCGATGCATCGTGAACGGACTGGGAGATTCCTCGTTGGGGCTGCCGAACGTGAACATCGATTTCGTCGGCGACAACCTCACCCACACCGGCCGCCCCGTCGCAGCCTCATAAGCCCCGCTCACGCCCATGTCGTCAGACCGATATACAACCCCTTGAGACAAAAGCAAACCCTCAGGCCGCGTCGACCCTCGCCCCCATGCATTGGTGCCGAAGGACCCCACCAGCCGGGTCCATCGTACTTGGCCAGAACGTAAGTCCAATCCTACTAGATATAAGCTGCTGATCCGTCGCGTCTGACCCCCGCGCCGAAGTGCCAGCACCACCGTGCCCCCGTCAATCACAGCATTTCCACGCACCGACGCCGCTGCCTGACGGTCCACCGCCGCGCCCGCTCGAATGTCGATGGCGCCCACATCCATCGCCCAAAGCCGACGGCCGGTAAGCGCATCGAACCCATAAACGTTGTTGTCGCCCACTCTCCCGTTGTTGTAAGCCACCCCGCCCACCATCACGGCGATCCCGCTTCCGACCGTCACCGTAGAGCTGTCCTCAACACCCGCCCGGTTGGACGACATCCCATACTGAAACAGCTCATCGACGTTATATAACTGTGATAACGACCGCCCCGTGGGCTGCATCGTCCAGATCGGCGCGAGCGTTGCTGAATCCCATGCTCCCACCCGCAGCCCGTCGCTGATGTAAATCGCGTTACCGTAAAACGTCGGAAAGATCCACGAGCTGCCCCCCGATGATCCCGCTGACCCCGACGCTCCCCGTTGACCCATCGCAAAGGGCGACTCTTCACTCGCTACCCCTCCGCGCGCCCCTCCATCGCTCCTCCCCATTCCCAGCGGTTCCAATGCAGCCGACTGCAAAGGCTGCGGCACCGAAGGCAGCTCGCTCGGAGGCAGCTGATCATCCGCAGAGTTCACGCTTCGCATCAACGCGAGCGCGGGAAATGCTTGGCGTTTCTGGCCAACTGTGGATTCCTTTAGCCCCGCCTCCACACTCCATCGGGCCGCGAGCCGAGTTATCTCTTCACGAGGAATGTATGTAGCCAATAACCTCGCCAGCCCCGCTGCTTCTGCGGCTCCGGTCGACTTTTCCTGTCGCTCTGGGTGCTGTTCCAGCTGTTCCAAATACAGCCGCGCCGATTCAAAGTTTGCTTCTTCCAAAGCTAACTGAGCCAACCGCAGTGTGGCCTCAAATCCTGACGGTGTGCAAAACATCGACCGCTCGACCCGCACAAGCTCGCCCGCGGCTAGCAGCGCGGCCGCGGCTGGTTCGATCTGCTCTCGATACGCCCGCAAGAGTTCGGGCACGGCAAGCAGTAACCCCGTGACGTGAGCACGAACAGGATAGAGAAGGTCGGCCGCCTCAGTACCAGCTTGAGCCTCGGACGAAATCGCCGGGAGCATCTTTTCAGCTTCGGAGTCAAGCGTTCCCTGCAACACCCGAACCGCCTCACCCGTGTTCCCCGACGCGTGAAGCTCCCTCACCCGTGTGAGCGCATCACGCGCCGTCACCGAATCATCGGGGTAGACCGCTCGCTGCTGGCCCAAAGCTTGCGCCGGCACTGCCGACAAAAAGCAGCTACTGAGCACAAGCAATGCCCGTGCAAGGAGAAGTCTGGTCAAACCGCCACGCATTGATCGGCCACCTGTCATTATTGCTTTCTCACGGGCCTCTGAGCCCAGTCCACATCTGCATCGACACGCAGACCAGTGTACGTGACCCTAACCACCAAGTACTTCCTCCAAAGCAGCAGCGCCTCGGGCCTCAGATCGCATTATCTGTCAAACGGCAAAATCCTTTACGCTGATGCAACCGCCACCGGTCATCTCCTCGCACAGATTTAATAGAAAAGACCTCGTCAAATTCTTGACATCACCTCACCCCGAACCGATGGCATCCGTATGAGTTCCTTCACTGCGAGCCTATCTACTACTACAAATGCACTCATCGCGGCCACGCCCCGCTCGGTTCCGTTCGTCTTCCAGCGCCCGGGCCGGATCTCGCTCCTTATGCTCTTTGTGGCCTTCGCCTCCATCGCCGACCTCTTGATGACACTTACGTACGCCACCACCATCGGAATGATGGAGATGAATCCACTCGCGCGTATGGTCATGAACTCCGGCTCCCCGCTCCTAATTGTGCTATGGAAAGCCCTCACCGCAGGCGCGGGCATCGCGATTCTAATCTGGCTCCGAAGAAGCCTGTTCGCCGAGATCGGCAGTTGGCTCATCGCGTTCGTCATGCTCGGTCTCACCGTTCACTGGATGCTTTATAACCATCAAATACTTCTTTTTGCAGATGAACTCGCCCTGCTTCAGGGTAACTCATCCGAGTTTTGGATCAGTTTCGCGCAACCCATTCGCGTCGCCGACCGTTGAGAAACGCAGCCCTCCGCGCTCTTTAGCACGATTTTCAGCCCGCCCAACTTGCTTTGTCCGTTAGGGTTCGGCCACAATTGACTGTGGACCGGCCCTCTAACACAACTTCTGATCAAACCCCCGCCGACTCGACGCTCGATAGGTTACCCGCGACAGCCTTCGCCTCGCCCCCTTACCACCCCCCGGTTTCTCAGGTCGCGCCGCTCTCGGCCCTCTTTCTCGATCTAAACTCCTACTTCGCGTCCGTTGAGCAGCAACTAAACCCCGCGCTTCGCAACCACCCCGTTGCGGTCGTTCCCGTGCTGGCCGACAGCGGGTGCTGTGTCGCCGCGAGTTACGAAGCCAAGGCCTTCGGCGTTAAAACCGGGATGCGAGTGCGTGAAGCTCGCTCCCTATGTCCCGACATTACATTCGTCAAAACCCAGCACCGCGCCTACGTAGAAATGCACCACCGCATTATCCAAGCGGTCGAGACTTGCCTGCCCGTCGAACAGGTAATGAGCATCGATGAAATGTGCTGCCGCCTCTCACCCGCCGACCAGACCGACGCCGCGGCCCGGTCGCTCGCTCGCAAAATCAAGGCCGCCATCGCCTCACGTGTCGGAGAATGCTTGCGTTGCTCGATCGGGATTGCGCCCAACCGTTTCCTCGCCAAAGTCGCCACCGATATGCAAAAGCCCGATGGGCTGATAATCATCCGTCCCGCAGACCTCCCTCATTGCTTATATCGCCTCCGATTGCAGGACCTTCCCGGAATCGGCCCGCGCATGGCGATCCACTTGGAGCAAGCCGGAATTAACTCTGTCCGTGAGTTATGTTCTCGCTCCGAAGCCGACCTCCATAACGCCTGGGGCTCTGTCGTGGGCCGCTACTGGCACACCTGGCTGCGCGGGGGCGAAACCGCGTCGCGTCCTAGCCGTCGCCGAAGCATGGGGCACCAGCACGTGCTCGGCCCCGCCAGCCGCAACCAGGAAGCGGCTTGGGCGGTTGTGGTACGGCTTCTCCACAAAGCCTCCTCCCGTATGCGAAGTCTAAGTTACTTCGCGCAGCGACTCTGCCTTTCAATTAAGTTTACAGATCAAACCGGCAGAGCCCCGCGTACCGCCGCGTGGGGTTGGGCCGGCGAGCCAGCGCCGGACACCCCATCAACTCCCCAACGCCGCACCTCCTGGCACGCCGATGCCCGGCTCGAAGGTGGGCGGCAGGACATGCTTACGCTCACCCAAGCCTTACATTCGCTCTGGAAGCGCCGTCCACCCGGCACCCCCGCTTTCGTCGGCGTCACGCTCAGCGAACTCCTGCCTTCCACCAGCGTCACCGCTCCACTCTTCGCCCCCGACCAACGCCGCGAAGCACTCTCTCACCTGATTGATCAGCTCGACCGTAAGCACGGCCCCCTCACCGTCTACGCGGCGTCGATGCAGAGTGCCAAAACAAAAGCCAGCGGAGGCATCGCCTTTCGTTACGTTCCCGATCTGGCACTCCCCGACACCGTAACGTAATTACTCCCCTGCCGCCGCGCCCGCACGCCCTCCCAGCCGCCACCCAGGTCGCGCCGGTCTGATGCACCTACCATTTCCTTGCTATGCGAATCATCTCAACCGTTCTCGTGCTCGCCGCTCTGCCAACATTAAGCGGGTGCGGCTCGGCGATGATCCAAGCCAAAGAATACATGGGTATACCCAAGCGCGAGCAGATGGTCGCCCGCGTCACCGATGCTCGCGACAGCCAGTCGCAGGCAAAAGAGCAGTTTAAGTCAGCCCTCGAAGAGTTCATGAGCGTCACCAAAGTAGACGGCGGCGATCTCGAAGTTAAATATAAGCGATTCAAGAGCGAGGCCGAGGCCAGCGAGGGCGCTGCCAAAACCGTGAACACCCGCATCGCCGATGTCGAACGCGTCGCCACCGCCCTCTTTAGCGAATGGGAGAAGGAGATGACGCAGTACTCCAGCGCAGCGATGAAGGCCTCCGCGCAGACTGATCTGGACGCAACCAAAGCCCAGTACACCCGCCTTCTGAGCAGCATGAAGTCCGCCGCTTCAAAGATGGAAAAGCCGCTGGCCAACTTCCGCGATCAAGTTATGTTTCTCAAACATAAGCTCAATGCCCGGGCCATCGCCGGCCTCGAGGGCACCGCACGCGAAATCTCCTCCGATGTTGATCGCCTCATCGCTGAAATGAACGCGAGCATCGACGAAGCCAACGCATTCATCAATCAGATGCAAGCTACGAAGTAACACATCCAAGCTACGCAGTAACCGATCAAAATTACGCCGTAACCGATTAAAATTACGCCGTAACCGATCAAAATTACGCCGTAACCGATCAAAATTACGCAGTAACCGATCAAAATTACGAAGTAACAAATGCAGCCCACGAAGTAACACGGCGCCTCCTTCGCTTCGTGCTCTAGTGCGCCCCCGGCAAATCCAGGCTCCGCCCCATTTCGTCGCCCCCATTGGTCACCCCCGCTCCGCCATCGCGCACCTCAAACACGCGCCTTCAACCAATCGCTTCGGCCAGCCGACTCATTCTCCCCTCGCGCCGCCCCCACTCCCCCCAAAAACGACACCACCCGGTGTTTAAACCGGGCGGAGTGTGGCAGCGAGGGTAGGAAGGTGGTGGAACAAGTCCCCGCCGCCGGGTGGTGGACTTAATATTTCGTTCTTCCCTCGCCAAGGCGAAGGAAATCTTCAATCATGACCGCAAAAGGCGCTCGGCCGCGTGGCTATCGACCGACCGCTTGCTCGTCAGGCCTGATGGCATTTGACGGATCCACGGCTCGCCGCGGCGGGCATCTTCAAAAGACGCGCCCGCGGTCGTGGGCCCCCATCGTCGCCGCATCCATGCGCCGTCGACACAGGCCACTGCCCCGAATCATCCGTACTCACGCGGCAGCCATGCCGCGCCTTCGGAAATAGTCCTTCTCTCACGACGAAACGCTGCCTTGAAAGTCGGTTTACCCCGAGCCAAAGACCAAACTTCTTGCTGCCCATCGCGTTCCCAGCACGCGCGGGCTTTGAATCCATCCGAAGCCGGTCTCCGGCTTCGGATGAGATGTGTTCATCGACGCGCATCCTTGCACGCCCGGGCCCTCCCGTGTTAACTTACCTCGCACGCGTGCCAGCCATGGCTTCGCGCGACGGGGCTTTCTTTCATCCGTCCCAGCTTCCGTGTTAGTTCTGCACCAACCCCGGCAAACCGCCTCACCGTTGCGGCGCGATTCTCAGCGCCACGCCCTGCTATAGTTTTGTTTCATTCCCCGACGACCCGCTCTTGCCGTTCTCGCCGCTCAGAGTCCTCACCAGCGCTGGCATGTTCTTGAACTTAGGAAGAAAGGTAGTTTCCCACTCGCCCTTGTCCCAAATCTCCAAGTACTTGCCGCACCCCACCATCACCACATTGTCTCCCAGCCTCGCGATCTCCCGGTGAAGCCGCGGTATAACAATCCTCGATGCGCTGTCAGGATCAATCCGCTCGGTCATCCCAAAGAAAGTCGAAGCTCGAATGCTTTCGCTTTCATTGGGTGTTAGCGTAAAGTCGCCCTGCTCAGAAATTTCTTCGAACCGCTTCTCGGTGTACAGCACCAGCTTGTTCTGTCCGTAGGGCACCAGGTACCACGCCGTGCCGTCCTTCTCCGGCGTAAGTCTCGCCCGATACTTTGCCGGTATCGCAACCCGCTGCTTGCTATCAATCACCAACTCGGCATGTCCAGTGAAGATCATGCTCTGTTTACCTCAGCCAAACACGCCAGCAATCCGGTCCACACCGCCGTTCAACCAGCCCCACCGCATACGCTAGTGGCTGCGTCTCGCCGTCCTTGGCGAGTAGTCCCATCCATGGGAGGCGCCGCCGCATACTTCACCCATCACAACCCTGCATCAGTTTTGCACCCCCGCCAACCTGCCTCACCAAACCACACCCGCCTTACCGCGTCACCCCTGCCCTACCAATCACCAAGTGCGTCCGTCCTTGGCCGCACTTGTCTCTTTTCCCCTCACCGATGCCAGCCATGGCATCTGAACGGCATCCAAAGCCGCTTCTGCCAACATCATACCACACTAATCGACACTTGGCCACACTTTGCCCCACGCTTTGCTATATTTTCCTCCAATTCCCCTTGACTCCGCCGTTAGGGTGTGGACAAATGGAGGAAAAGACGTGATCAACGCGTGCTAAACGCCTCAATCCGCCGTTTTCTCCCCGGGGTTACCCTGCCCCCTACCACCCACCAGCTCAAGCCATCTGGGAAATCGCCCCACCACGGGTAGCGTCGGCATTCACCACCCGCCCCCAGAATCTTCTCGCTCCCGCTCTCTTGTGACTGCAATGGCACCTCAGTTCGGCCGATGTTTCCTTGCATAACCGTTTACCTCTATAACAACCACACGCACCCGCCCGCTCGGCACTACCCATGACCGCCTCCTCTAAAAAGAACAACCCCGCCCCAGACCCCGCCCGACACGCGGCGATGGTCCTGCAAGTCAATGAAGCTGTGCGCTACTTGCCCAGCGGCCTCTACTTAATGACAGGGCAGCACGAGGCCCGCCGCGCCGGTACTCCAGTTCGGTGGGCGGTCCAGTGCTCAGCAGAACCGGTTCTGGTCTGCGTAAGCCTGCGAAAAGGTCACTGGGTATCACCCCTCGTCCGCGATAGTCACTACTTTGGACTAAGCCTCATCAGCGAGAATGATAACTTAATATTACGAAAGTTCGGAGACCAGCCCCGCGGCAAAGAGGGCGACCCCTTCGACTGCGTCCCCATCGAGCGACTCACCGCCCCCGTTCCGCTTCTCGCCAAGTCAAAGATGGTCATGGATTGTGAGGTCGTCCGCCATCTTGATCTAGAGTCCGACCACGAACTCTTCATCGGCAAGGTTCTCTCAGCCAGAGCACTGCCCGCGCAGGCTCCGCCCCCGGCATGAACCCCCGAAGTTACAACGTAATATAATTAACTTCGCCCCGTGCCCAGCACCTCAGCGACCGCGGCGGTCAGCCCAGCCGCAAACGCCCCCCGCGAAAACTTTGACGCCTGAGCAACGCACGCCGCCGGGCTCAGAGTCCCCGCCGTGATAGCCGCCGCGCACGCTTCCACGCCGCTAAGTATCGAAGCCACCGTCTGCTCCTGAAAATGCACCCCGCTCACCCCGTGCATCACAGTCTCGAGTGCTCCCCCGCTCCCCAAGGCCACCACCGGCAGGCCGCACGCCTGCGCCTCCACCGCGCTCATCCCAAAGTCCTCCACCTGCGGATGTAATAATAACTCGCTCTCGCGATACAGGCTCCGCAGCCCCTCCTCATCCACGCGTCCGGCGAACGTAACCATCGGCCCCGCGATGGATCGTAAGTATAACTCCTGCGTCCCCCGCCCCACTACCACCAGCGCACGCCCCGCCGCCGCCGCCGCTCTGATGGCGATGTCCACCCGCTTGTACGGCTCCAACGCGCTCACAACCAGCCACCGCCGCCCGCCGCTCGCAGCGTTCGTGGCCCCTGCATCACCACCCGTGAAGGGCGTAAAAAACTCCGTCGCCACGCCAGGGTGTAGCACCCGGCTCTCTCTACCCCACACCTCCTTAATTAATCTCGCAGTATGCGCCGAGTTGGCCAGCAGCAAATCAGGCAACCTCGCCGTCGCCGCGTCCCACCGCCGCAGCCCCGGACCAAACGCCGCCAGTCCCACCCGCCTCACCATACTCCCCCGCGCGTACTGCTCCGCCTGCGACCATAAATACCGAGCCGGTGTATGAATGTAACTCAAGTGGGGCACCCGGCCTCCCCCCCCGCGCTCCACCGCCAGCGGCATCTCCAGCCCCTTCACTGCCGCCGAACTTGTTGATATCACCAGATCCACCGCCTTTACGCGGTGCGCCCGTCCCAGCTTCCGCGACAGCTGCGCAACCGCCAATGGATAAAACGGAAGCAGGTGTCGCCGCAGCGAAGTCGACGCGCCCGGCAATCGCCCCAGCCCAGAGCATAATCTTTCGATGCGGTCCAGAACCGGTGTCAGCGGCTTACCATCATCAAACATCGTAAGCAATCCCGTGATCTCCGCGCCCCCTCTCACCGCCTCCTCCGCAATCTCACTTAACACCCGCTCTCCCCCGCGCAGCCCGCACAACCAATCATGCGCCAGCATGACCCTTGGGCCTTTCAACCCCCCCGACCCCCACTCTGCCGATGTTTGCTTACTTAATCCTTCGCTCATTGTTTATCATCGTACCATAATTCAACAGCCCCGCACGCGCGCTCCCACCTACCCCCCGCGCCGCAAGCCCGCCCGCGCCCCCGCCCAACTCGCAACCTAATCTTCCTCCCACGTGCCCTCGCGCCCCGATCAACCACAAGCCCCGATCGATCCGAACTCCGAATCCTCGGGCCCTCCACGCCCGCAGCCCTTCCTCTGGCCGCCCCAACCCACTCGCCCGCCCGCCGCCGCCTCTTCCCCCGCCACTCCGCCCGCTACTTACGTTGGCGTCGGCCTGCCACCCCCGCGATTTCCACGCCTCGCCGCCGCGATCGCCCAAATCGAAGAGACCTGGCTCGGCGTCACCTCCCCCACGCTCTCCGACCGCGCCGTCGAGGCAAGCTGGAACCCCGACTCTGCCTCATCATACTGCCCCCGCTGTGGCCTGTCCGTCGGAACTTATGAAGCCTTGGACCCCCTCGACGCCGCCATCCCCTCCGACGCAGGATGCCGCGAATGTCGCGGCAAGCCGCTCCCCTGGGATCGCTTCGTCCGCCTAGGCATCTACACCGGCCTCCTGCGCGAAGTGGTCCTTGAAGTTAAATTTTCCCGCAGGCGCACCCTCGGCCGCCAGATCGGCGCCTTGCTCGGCACCGCAATCAAAAGCGAACTCACCCGCGCCGCTATAGATCCCGCTCGCTGCACGCTTATCCCTATCCCAACTCACCCAGTCCGCCGGTTTCTACGCGGCATCGATCACACCGTAGCCATCTGCCGGGGCGTCACCGCCGCGACAGGTGTACCCACCCGCCGACTGCTCGCGCGAGCCTGGCGAACGCCCCAATCCCAGTTGAGCCAAGCTCGCCGACGTAAGAATATTAAAGGCTCGATGCGCATCTCACGGTCAGCCCGCGCGCTCGCTCGCGCTGCCGACACGCATATTTATATTATTATTGACGACGTGCGGACCACCGGCGCGACCCTCCGCGAAGCCTGCCGCGCCCTCTCCGCCGCGTCACCCAAAGCGGCAATCTGGGTCGCCACCCTCGCCTCGGCAGAAAACACATCAAAATCGGTTCCGGCCTCAGAAGGACCGTCAACCTTGATGTTAACTTAGTTTCCCGAGCTTGATTACCACTTTAAACTGTGAAGCCTGGCACCAAGAGAAATAAAATAACTCTAAGGCCGCCTTACTCCCGGTCACTTCTTCGGTTCGCTTACGACCGTCCCGCCACCCGCCGCCCCGCTCAGTGCCGCGAACGAATCCGCCGCCTGCGAATCAAGCCCTAGCGACTTCGCCCGCTGAGCCATCGTAAACGCCAGCTCGCCGCGCCCTTCCGCCTGCATCAAGGCCGCGACCAAAAGCCATGCCGATGCCGACTTCTCCCTGTTCGCATTCATAACCGCTCGCCCAACCAAGCCGCGGAATGAAGCTCGCTGAAACCCCAGCGAAGAAATATCTAGAGCAACCTCGCCCAACCGCGGGTCAAGCTGATACGCGCTGGCGATCGCCTCCTGGGCCGCATCCCACTTACGGTCCATCGCCAGCGACAGCGCAAGCAAACGCAACGTAAGCGTCGAAGGCCCCTGCTCCTTCATATCCGCACGAAAAGCCTGTACCGCCGCCGCGGGCTTCCCGCCTGCTAACGCATACATCCCCATCTCACGCCGCGTGGGCGCAACAAATGTCGAATCTCCCGTGCCCGCCCCCCCATCGCTGGCTGCCGGTGCCGTAGGAGCCACCCCTCCCGGCATCAACTGCGGGTCCCACCCATAGCTACTCGGCCCAAAGGCCGGCGCATACGGCGTGCCATAGTAACTTCCGGAGCGGTACACGCCTCGATAACCATAACTCAACCCGCTAACATAAGTCGGATAGTAATACCCCCCATAGTACGGGCTGGGATAAACGCAGTATGCCGGCCGATCATCGCACCCATCACCCCGCGGCGGTGTTCCGCAGAAATCATTCACATCACGAACTTCGCCAAACCCCCCGCCAAACCCACCACCAACGCCCGCCCCAAACCCATTACTGCTCCCGCTGTTCAGCGAGAAGCCCACCTTAAACCGGTCATCTCGGTAGGCCCCGTTCACGCTCAGCCCGCTCCCGCCCCCATAACTACGCTCGCCCACATAACTACGCTCGCCCCCATAGCTACGCTCGCCCACATAAGCAGGCAGCCGCGGAGCAACATAATTGTAACTAGCACGCGGCCCCTGTCCACAATCCCGCCGCGGCCCGCACCACCCGCCGCCACTCGTCACCGTCGGCAGCGGTGTCGCAAACACCCGGTCCCGCGCTGGGTAACCTAATAAGTCGATGTTCGACCCAACTT
>Ga0163144_10021962_pt1 | contig 12664 bp, 15 predicted proteins | sample OliLak19BULKMAT1_FD_123175 | JGI IMG/M metagenome (GOLD analysis project Ga0163144, IMG submission 123175) | Freshwater microbial mat bacterial communities from Lake Vanda, McMurdo Dry Valleys, Antarctica - Oligotrophic Lake LV.19.BULKMAT1 | ecosystem: Environmental > Aquatic > Freshwater >... | reverse complement strand
CCGAATCCTATTTTTTTTTGAATGAGTGTTAGAAGGGCTGTGTCTTCATCTGCTATTGAAATTCGAGGATAAATGTTTGCTCCATAGATTAGGTTAAAGCTTCCACGGCGGTTGAGATAGCCTGCAAACCAAAAAACAAAATATTTATTGTATTTAAGAGTTGGGTGTTTTTTGGAAAGCTTTTTAATGTATATTTGGATATTGTTAGATTTGTCTGTTTTAGGAATCATTTTTTAATTAAAACTTTGGTTTTGGAGAGAGCCTTGGCAGATTTTTTTGTTTCAGTGTTGACTGCGGAAAGTGGGAGTTGAAAATACACAGAAGTTTTTAGGCTTGTCGTGGACCCCAGGCAAGGCTGAATCTTGCTTGGAATTGACCTTAAACCCTGCCTGCATTCTCTAAAATAGAGAGCGGTGAAATTTTAAGGTATATTTGCTTAGAAAGTTTGCATAAACTTTTTTAGAGGGGTAGGTTTTTAAGATTCAAGTTAAAGTTGTAGATGAGCTCAGAGACTGGGGGTTTTTGAACAAGAATAAAGCAGAGGCTTGTATAGTGAACTTCCAGGTAAAAAGGTGGCAGAAGCCCGATTTTCGGTTCTTTAAAGGCTTGGAAATAGTCTTTAATCATTTTTGGCGAGGCATGAATCTTAACGATGTCAGCTTCTTTTAGAATATTATTGGGATACTTAGAAATTTTTGAGTTAACGCTAACATAGCCTTGTAGGATAAGTTGACGAGCTTGGGCAAGAGAGGAAACAAGTTTACTTTTCCATAGAAGAACTTCAAGTTTAGACTCCCAGAGACTAAGGAAGCCAAGTTTGGTAGCCGCAAGATCGGATACTATTTTTTGGTTTTTAAGGAGAGAGGGAAGTTGGGATTTTGCTTTTTTTGCAAGTCTTTTGTAGTGACTTTGTCTTTGAACAAGAAAATGCTCTTGGAAATTTTGCTTTGTTTTCCAGGTTTTTGCAAAATTTTCTGAGCAACTCTGGAAATCAAGACTAAAATTTTGTTTTGCTTCGGTTGGAAGATTAAGGCTGAAGATTTGTAGAGGTTTTGAAAGAACTTCCCATTTCTTTTTTTTTCCTTCAAGGCTATTTGTAATTAGTTTTGAAGAAGAACGAAGGTTTAGTTTAGCTTTGAAAGATCTTTGGAATTTTTTATGTATCATTTTAATAATATTTTTTTATTGTTGAAAGGATTAGGGTTTTTAGAAGGTTGTTGTGTTTCTTTTTCCATTGGTTTTGGAAGCTTGCAAAGACCAGCAACTAGAATTCTACTAAAGAAATAGAGAGAGCGAAAACTTCGAGTATTACCAGGAATTGGATAAGTAATTTTTGAAGGATTAATTTTAATGTTTGTGTTAGCAATTCCAATGCTTGGAATTTTAAGGCGAAATGCTTCCTGGATAGCACCAATGCTGTCATTAGCGTCCAAACAGACAATAAGGTCTGGGGCTTCTTGTTTGCCATCGACTTTGGATTCAAGAAAGGGTCTATAGCGCTTTTGGAGTCTAAGAAAGGTATTGCGTTGGTGGGGGAAGAATTCTCGGGATTCAAAGGCAGCAAGACTTTGATTAAAGCCTGACCAATTTGTTAGGAGGCCGGGAATCCATTTTGTTTCCAATAGAATAAGTTGGGGATTATTTTTTGGAAAGAAGGTTTCGACAATTTTACAAAAGTCGGGTTGGTTCGTAAAAAATAGAATTTTTCCACCCTGTTTATAGGTTTCTTCGATGACTTTTTTAGCGACAAACAAATGATAAAGTGATTTTTGGGGATCAATGATTTCATTTGAATTGTAGGAACCACTAATATATTTTTTCATTGCAGGCTGGGTTTCTTGAGTTTTTTCTCCAAGTTGAATTGGCCAATGATTAAAGGTTTTAAAAAGGGAGTAAAATTTAGAGAAAGAGGACATGATTATTTCTTTATTTATTTGGGCTCCTTTGTTTAGAGGAGTAATTTGATTTTATTCTCAGTTCGATTTTTTCTTTCCTTGCTTTCGTTGCAATTTAAGTCGTTGCAGAATTTCGGGTTTCTGAATAATGATTCCTTTTCCTTTGTAGGGTTCCGGACTTCGGAGTTTTGAAATTTGATCTGCAATCGAGTGAAGAAGAGTTTTATTAGAGGATTTAAGCAGAATTTTTTGGCCTTCTGCTTTGGCGGGGGATCGATTGCTGGCTTCGGTGCCAATGCTGAATTCGATTTCTGAAGGCAAAAGAATTTTAAGGTTATGTGAGAATCCCAATTTCAAAAGAAGGCTTTGATTTTCTTCTTTAAAAGCTTTAAAACCTAGCCCAGAAAGATTGAGGCTTAGACTTAGGCCTTGACTTGCGGCTTCCAAGCCTGCTGCAAGATTTTGCCGAAGACTTCCCCAGAGAATATTTGTGTTTTTGGCCAGAATTTTGCATTGTCTTTTGGAATTCTGTTGAAATCTTTTTGGAAGATCTTTTTTTAGCTCTGTGAGGTCTCGTTTTTCAAGCTTAAGCTGAATTGCAAGACCTTCTTTTAGGTTATAAGTTTTCTCGAGTTGGGGCTTTGCAATAGCCTCTTTGAGATAAAAACGAATTCCAAAGTCTTGAGGGATTTTTTCTTTTAGACTACTATAATTACCTTTAAGTTCAAGAATCCAATCTTCTTTACTTTCTTCTGTGGAATAGAAAAAAATATCTTTTTGAGAGATTTGGTAATTACAGTTTTCGGGAAAAGAAAAAGAAATATCTTTAGGAATTTGGATGGGTTTAGCGCCAATGGAAGACATGATTTTTTTATGTTTTAATTTTAAATAGAAGCTGAAGCTTTGAAGTTTTGAATTAGAGACTTTGTATTTTGCAAATAACTTCGCCTCCAATTTTATGTTGTCGAGCCTGGCGATCTGTAATTAGACCTATAGGGCTTGAAAGAATATAAAGACTAAGACCTCGGTCAATTTTCCAAAGATTAAGGTAGCTTGCATAGATTCGTCTACTTGATTTAGAAAGGGCAGTGATTTTGAAAAAGGGTTTGGAATAAAGATTTGAAAGACTATTAGGATTTGAATGTTTAAGGTAAACTTTAATTTTAAGTTCACTAAGATTTTTAATTTGAATCGTAGAAGACTCTCCTTTTTTTGCTTGTGAATGAAGATGCCAATGTTTAATAAATCCGGATTCCTGAAGAATTTGAAGGATGGAAAGGCTAAATTTGGTGTAATCTACAATGAGAAAGGAGGCTTTCCTTTGTGCAGCGTTATTCAAACTATTAAAAAGATTAATGCGATTTTTCATTTTCTAATTTTATGTATATAAAAATCTTTCTCTAAAGAAAGTAAAGGAAATTTTATTCCCATAGAGATGAAGAATTTTGATTATTATTTGAAGTTTCAACTTTGATAGAAAGATTTTCAACCAAAATTGAAGGGCTTATTTTAGTGGAAAGATTTCGGAGAATTGCTTGGGAAGCACTCAGATTTTCAAGAGCTCCAAGATAGGTTTGAGCAACTTCTTGGCTGGATAGTTCGGATTGAGAAATCCAGTTATTAGAAAGATTAAAGTTATTTTGTAGAAATTGGCCGGAGTCTCGAAGACTTTGACCTAGAAAACTATCGTAGTTTGTGCTAAGATTATTGCGTTCGCTGGTCATAGTAATAACAAGTTCTTTCCCTTGACTTAGTTTTTTAGTTCGCATTTTTAGAATGCGACTAAGACTAGGAAGGATATTATTAACAACAATAATGTAATAGCTGAAGAAAATAAGAATAAACCAAAAAACTTGGGGCAAAAAACTGGCGAGATCGAGTTGTGGCATTTTTTTTATAATGTTTGTTTTAGCTTCGGAAGCTTTTTTGGACCTTACTTTTAATAGTGTAAAGGGCTTAGATTTAAAAAACTTTAGTCTTGAATTCTTAAAGAAGCCTAATTTTTTTTTGGAATTCAAGAAACCTCGAAAATTAAAACCCTAGTTGACGAGGTTTAAAAGAAATTTAAAAATAGAAAAATAGAAAAGTCGAACTAGGGTTTGCTTTTTACTGAATTTATTAGGATTAGAGAGAAGCTATTCGCGCAATAATTTTACAGGGAAAGCCGAGTTTGTAAATAGCCTTTTGGAAAGCAAGTGTTGCCATAAAACTAGAAACTCCGGAGACTTCAAAGATTGTATGGCCAGCCTCTAGTCTTGCAACCCAGTGATCGACAGAGCCCTTTCCTTTACCCATTCGGACACCAACAGCTTTTGCAGTAATTGGAATGTCTGGAAAGGATCGAATCCAAAGTTTACCTGTTTTTTTAAGTTGGAATCGGATTATTCTACGGGCTGCCTCCAATTGTTTAGCAGAGCAGCGTGCTCCAACTTTCGAAACCAAAGCGAAATCCCCAAAGACTAGACTATTAAAGGCTTTTGCTTTATGTTGACTTTGATTAAGATTAATTCTACCCTTTCTAAATTTAGGATAGGATCTTTTTTTCGGTTTTAGTAGCATCGTTTAATCTTGTTTTTTCTATTTTTTTCTAAAAATTGTCTTTTTAGAAGTCTGAGAGTAAAAGTAAAAGTGAAAGATAAAAGAAAGTGGAGCCAGACTCTAAGGCTAAGTAGGCCTCGTTTGGCTTTAACTTCCTGGAAAGCGTAATCAATATTGGCTTTAAGCGTATTCAAAGGAATAGAACCAATCTGGAATTTCAAAGCAGTTGCTCGATCAGCGGCTGCGAGTGCACCCTTAACCTGAATTTTTAGTCCACGGAGTTTTGAGCTTTTTTTGTAATTTTCCTGTGGGAATTCGGAAGCTTGTGATTTTTTGGCAAGTTCTTCCTCTGGACTAAGTTTGAATTCAGAGTCTTCAATAAATTTAAGCAAATTTTGGGATTGATTATTGAGAGAAGCTTCTGGAAGAAGAATGGAGAAAGCATTTTCCAAAAAATCAAGAAGGGTTTGTGGATTGTTAAGACTAAAGAGCTCAATACTCAAAAATTTGGCAAGAAGTTCGGCATTGCCTGTATTTGCATTTTCGTTTGCAATAATTGCAAGAATTTGAATAGCATCAGAATAGAAAGGGTATTTTTGAAAATTGCGTAGTTGGGAATCAAGAGCTGCAATTGAGGCAGAATCCGGTTGGAGTATCTGAAAAGAAGGCGCAAATTCCAAATTTTCGGAAAAGTTTTTTTGGTTTTTTGAGTGGAAAAGAAAGTTTTCACAAAAATGACTAAGATTTTCAATGAAATTTAGACTCATTTCTTGCCAGACAAGCTCTCTTGCAGTCCAATGGAGTCGTCGGCTTTTTTCTATAATATTAGTTGAGTCTTTGCTTTCAAAATTAAAATACTCTTGTTTGGCAGTATTTTTGCGCAGATAAAGACTCAAAAAAATCTTTAGTTTTTGTTGAGTCTGTAGAATTTTAAAATCTGCAAGAATAAAGCCAGATTTAGTAAAGATTTCTTCAAGAATTTTGACGAGTTGCAATTGAAGTTGAAGCTTTTTCGAAAAATTATGGGCATGGAAATTAGCACCAAAATTAAGAGCAGCTTTCTTTCGAGTTTTGGAATTTTCAGATTTAAAGTAAAGACGAAGAGCAGAAGGATTAGTTTTTTGACCCATTTTTAAGTATTTTTTATTGACTTCTTTTTTTATTGACTTTAGTACGTGCATCTTTTCCTCGTTTTTTTGTACGAGCAAATTCACCAAGTTTATGGCCAATCATTGGTTCAGTAATTATAAGGCTTATAAACTTTTGACCGTTGTAGACTTCGAATTTTTTGGAAAGAAAGAAGGGCAGAATTGTGGTTGAACGAGACCAGGTTTTAATTTTTGTTTTTTCTTTTATTTTTTCCGGTCTAAGGCTTCTATCAAGGAATGGAAGTTTTTTCATAATATCTTTTTTCATAATAGCTTAGTTTCTAAGCTTTTTGTTTTTCTTGTAGAGAAGTTAAAAGGAATTAGGATTTTAAGTTGAAGATTTCACAATTCTAAATGGACTTGGTTTAGATTTTCGCAATTTAAATCCATGGGTTGGTCGTCCCCAGGGGCTAACGAAGTGCAAACCTCCTTTTGTTCGGCCTCCATGGGGATGATCAACAGGGTTCATTGCGAAGCCTCGAACTGTTGGTCGACGATTCAACCATCGTGAACGTCCGGCTTTTCCAAGAACTTCATTTACATTAAATTCATTGGAAACTGCACCAATGCTAACATAAGAACCAAAGAAAAGCCAGCGTTCTTCGCCGGAGGGCAGTCTAATTCTTACTTTTTTAAGTCCATGTTTTATTTCAATGACTTGGCCGTAGCTACCAGCTGCTCGAGCAATTTGTCCTCCACGGTTTTTCGTGATTTCAATATTGTGAATCAGGCTACCCACACTTACTTTTTCAATTGGACTGGCGTCAGCTTTGTTCAAAACTTTAGGTTCTGCGTCTTTTGTATAGGTATGTACAAAATCCCCTAGCTGAAGACCTTTTGGAGCAAGAATGTAGTACCATGAACTTTCTTTTTTATCATTTCTATTAGAAGTAACCAAATTTTGTTGAGAAGTCAATGCAGGACCTAGAAGGGCAATATTTGCAGAGCGATTAGGATCGTAGCTAATTGCATGCACTTTAGATTGAATGTTTTTTTGCAGGATATCAATAATCCACTGTCTTTTAAACAAGATTGAGCGATAGCTTCGTTTATGTCCGCCTCCTCTATGCCAGCTACTAATAATTCCTTGGTTATTGCGACCACCAGTTTGTGTTTTACCTTTTTTCAGGGATTTTGCAAGAGTCTTCAGGAATTTTTGCTTTTCTATTTTAAAATTCCAGTCTTTGGAAGTGCTTTTCTCTTTCGCTTTCTCTGTTAGTTGTGATCGAACTATTTGTTTTCTGTGGCGTAGGCCCGGACTGGTAGGTTTTATTTTTTTAAAGATCATTTTTATTTGTTATATTTACTAAAGAATTTCAAGCTATTTCTTTGGTTTTGGGTTCTCTTTCTGGGAGACCAGAAAATGGGATTTAAAGATAAGGAAAAAAAGAAAGGCTTCAAATAGAGTATAGAAAGGGAAAAAGAGAATGAAGAGACTAAGAAGATCAGGGGGGCTAATAAAAGCTGCCCAAATCAAGAAAAAAAGAATCAGCCATCGTCTGGATTTGAGCAAGTTTTTCAGATGAAGCCATTGCCAATGTAGGAGTAGGTAAAGAAAGATTGGCCATTGACTTGTAAAGAGAAGAGTAAAATAAACTTGAATCGCAAGATTAAGATAGGAATTTAGTCCTGGCAAATAATTAAAATTTTCCATCAGTTTAGTTTCTCCCTCAAAACTACCAAAAGAAAGAAAAAAAGTCCAGGCTTTTGGCAATAGAAAGTAATGGCTAATGTAAATTGCAAAGAGAAGAGCAAAAAGAGAAAAGATAAGGAGTTTACGAAAGATTTGTTGTTCTTTTCTATAAAAGGTTTGGGCAAGGAAAAACCAAACTTGCAACCAAAAGTAAGGAAGGCTCAAAAGAAGGCCTAGAATTATTGCCAATTTAATAGAAACATTGAAGGCTTCCGTAAGTTGCAGGAAGACAAAGGATGAATCAAAAGAAATAGTTCTTTCTAGATTTTTAAGGGGTTGTGTGAATTCAAAGAAAATAAGATCTTTTTCAATAAAAGCACTAAAGCTTGTTGTCGCAAGAGCAAAACATGAATAATAAATTCTGTATTTTAGTTCTTTCAAATAGCCTCTAATTTGTGAATTCCATTTTAGGGTCATTGGTTTAATTTTCGTAGACTTCTTAACTTCCTCGTGAGGCAGTATTTAGTTTTTTTTACTAAACCAATTTAAGTTTTTTGGATAATTTTTAGTAGTGCAAGCATTCCATTGAATATTGAATAGAGGAAAGCCGACTTTCTTGTTATGCGATTTTTGTTTCTTTTTTAAAAACTTCTTTGAACTTTGAATCTCTTTAATTGGGGAGAGTTAGATTTGAACTAACGAATCTTTCGAATTTGATTTACAATCAAACGCGTTTGACCACTTCGCTATCCCCCCTTTCTATGTAGAATAGATCTCAAGCCTTTTTTTTAAATCAAAAGGAGAGTAAGAAGGATAAAGAACAAAAATTGTTCTTGGCTAAGAAAAGTAAAGAAAAGATTAAGTTGAAATAGAACAGACAAAAGAAGAGCAAGAGAGAAAATCAAAGTATAGTTATAAAGATAGCCAATGTGGAATTGAGTAAGTGCTTTGGCTTTTGAATAGAGAAAATGGGAAAGTCCATAGGGACCTAGAATTTCAATCATACCTCTATCGACTATTTTATAAGTATTGTGGTATGCAATATTAAGACTAGTAACTAGAATAAATTCATTGTAAACTTTATCAAAGAACCATTTTCGATTCAAAAAGGAATAAACTTTTCTTCCAAAACTTGTTTTAACCTTAAAGGAGTATAGATAATGGCTATAACTAGAATAGAGAATGTAACCAGAAAATGCGCCGAAAAGGGAAAGAAGGACGGGTAGAAGTTTAATAGAAGAGGGCAAAAATTCTGCTTCCCAGAGACTAAGATGACTAGGATGAATAAACAAAGCATTTGACCAAAAATTGGTTCCAACCCCTACAAACAAATCTTTTGTTGTATAACCAATGAAAAGACTTCCAAGACTAAGCAAGAAGAGTGGTAGGCTCATTGCAAGACCTGAATCATGGGCGCCTTCATAGCTTTTACGAAAGCCTGCGGGTTTTGCAAGGAAAGTAAGGTAGAGAAGTCTGGTTGAATAAAAGGCTGTAAAGAAGGCAGCGATTGTTCCCAACCAGTGAGAAAAGTGACCAGCCAAGCTAAAGTTTGCAACAGCAAGCTCAAGAATAAGATCTTTGGAATAAAAGCCTGTCAAAAATGGAAAGCCGATAAGTGCAAGAGAGCCGATAAGCATCATTGCATAAGTAAAGGGAAGAATTTGATGCAAGCCTCCGAGCCGCCGAATGTCTTGTTCATCAGCCATTGCATGGATTACTGAACCTGCTGAAAGGAAAAGCAAAGCTTTAAAGAAAGCATGATTAGAAAGATGAAAGACTCCAGCTTCATAGGCTGAAAGACCACAAGCAAATATCATATAACCAAGCTGAGAGCAGGTTGAATAGGCAATGACTTTTTTAAGATCGTTTTGAAGCAAGCCTGTTGTTGCAGCAAAAAAAGCAGTCATTGCTCCAAGAATGGCAATAACTTGCAGTGCAGCCGGTGCATATTCAATTAGAGGGGAAGATCGAGCAAGCAAAAATACACCTGCAGTAACCATAGTAGCTGCATGAATCAAAGCTGAAACTGGAGTCGGTCCTTCCATAGCATTAGGAAGCCAAGTGTGGAGTCCCAATTGCGCAGATTTTCCTACAGCACCTACAAAGAGAAGAATGGCAATTAGACTAAGGCTGTCAACTTTGAAATTCAAGAAATTCAAACTATGTCCAATAGCCTCGGGAGCATTGGCAAAAACTGTGCTATAATCTAGGGCTTGGAATTCTGCAAAAATTGCCATAATTCCCAGAGCCAAGCCAAAATCACCTATTCGATTAACAAGCATGGCTTGAATAGCAGATTTGTTAGCTTGCAATCGAGTAAACCAAAAGTTGATTAGCAAATAGGAACATAGACCAACTCCTTCCCAGCCAACAAACATTTGAACAAAGTTATCTGCGGTTACCAAAATCAACATGAAAAATGTAAAGAGTGAAAGATAGGCAAAAAATCGTGGTCGATGGGGATCTCCTTTCATGTATTCAATGGAATAGAGATGAACTAGGCTGGAAATAAGACTAACAACTACAAGCATAATGACTGTTAGACTATCAAATTGAAAGCCCCAGTCAATAATCAAAAATTCGCTTTCAAACCAATTACTCAGTTTAATGTAAAGATTTGCATTTTGGAGTCCAACTTCATAGAAAGCTAGAAGGCTCAACAATGAAGTTATGGCCATAAGACTCGTAGTTAGACGTAGCGCGCCTTCTTCTCCCAACAAATTTCCAAAAAAACCTGCAGAAATTGAACCCAGTAGAGGCAAAAAAACTATGAGCAAATACATTTTTAATTTAAATATTTTCATTTTGCTAGCCTCTCTTTTTTTTTTATTTTTCGATTTAAGAGGCTAAAGAATCTTTATCGGGTAGGGAAAGATTTGAACTTTCGATTCTATTCGAATGCTAGTTTTCAAGACTAGTGCCTTAAGCCGCTCAGCCACCCACCCTTTCCGTCTAAGGAAAAGAAGATAAGAAAACTAAACTTAAATTTTAAAATAAAAGTCTTCTTTTTTTTCGTGGTCGACAGCCATTATGCGGAATACTTAGTTTTTGATGAATTGCTGTAATTCTAAGACCAGCCGATCTTAGTCCAGTTGCAATTGAAAGTCGGGCTTTTCCAAAACCTTTAAAAAAGACAAGAACTCTTTTAATATTTTTGGCCAAGCTTATGTTAGCCAAGGCTGTGGCTGCTCGCAGTGCGGCAAAAGCTGAGTCTTTTTTTATAGGTCCTGCAGCAAAAATTCCGGCAGAGGTTTTTGCTATGGTCTTTCCTTTAAAGTCTGTAAGATTCAAAAAACAATTATTTAGACTAATAAGAACAGAAATAATTGCTTCTGGTTTTTTAAGTTTTCTTGGACTAGTCTGAAATTTTTGTTTGCCAGCCTTTATTCTTGTTTTAGACAATAGTTTTGTAGAAATTTGGATCTTTTCTTTTTCTTGATTCATTTTCAATTTTTTTAGACTTTTTTTGTTGTATTCTAAGTTTTTTTTTTCAAAGACTTCAAGACTTCAAGTAAGTTTGTGTTTTTTGCTTTTCTTGCTGTGCGAGCATTGGTATGAGTTCTTTGACCTCGAACTGGAAGTCGAAGTCTATGTCGAATTCCTCTATAACAAGCCAAAGCAATAAGTTCGGCTTTTCTTTGTTGTTGATAGCGGCTGAGATCTTTTCCAATTTTCTTTTCTTTTGCAATATTAAGTTCAATCCAACGGTTAATTTCTCGTTTTTGAAGATCAGTCAGTTCTGTCCAAAGGCAGGTTGGCTCGATTCCGAGAGCTTGGCAAACGAGAAGAGAAGTTTTTTTACCAATACCCTTGATTTTTGTCAGTTCAAGCCAAAGTCTTTGTTTTCCTCGCATTGGAATTCCATAAAGATGAGTCATTGCTTATTATATATAATTTTTTAATTTACTGCAGAAAGGTTTTAAAATATAGTTTTCAACTAGCGCCTAAAGGGACTCGAACCCCTGACCAACTAATCCGAAGCTAGTTGCTCTAATCCAACTGAGCTATAGACGCAAAAATTCGCAAAATAAAACTGCTTTGGAAAAACCTTCAAAAGGTAGTTGAAAAGCCGAATAAAGAAGAAGACTTTCTTCTGGATTTTTTGAAGAAGCTTGAATTGAAATTTCCATGCTAGCTTCTTCCCCATTTTCTGTCAAAAATCTTTGATAGTTTTGCTGCAGCATCGGAAAGGAAAGTATTGATTTAAGACGAAAGCTAAAGTTACCTTGTTTATCCAGCCCTTTCTTTTTCAAAGTTTCAAAAGGCCGCAGACTTGGAAAAGTTTGGTTAACCAATTGATCAAGAAAGTCATAGACTTTCAAGCCTCTAAGACTTACAGAAACTCCACTAAGACTCCCTTTTCTTAGTTGAATTTCACCTACAGCTTTATTACAAAAATGAAGCTGGGCTTTTGTAGCTGTCAAAATTTCCAAGCCTACGAGAGCTCGATAGACTCGGGCTTTTAGCGCTTTGGAATCTTTTGTTATGTTTTTTGTGTTGCTTCCTAGACTAATGTGAAGATGTATTTTTTTAAAATGCAAATCTTGTCGATAGCCTAGTTTTGAAAAAAGGTCGCGTTCCACAATCTTTTTATAGTGGTTTTCGAGTCTGTTCATTGTTTTTTTTATTCTATTTTTTTTAACTTTTTTAAAAGCCTATATTTAAAATTAAAATTAAAATTAAAGAAGATGCGATCCAAGTGAAAGCAATTTGCTAAAACCTTTATTTTTAATTAGTCTTGGCAATGGGCCTTTTAGTCGTGAACCCAGTGGCTCTTTGTTTGTATTATTAAGCAAAATTCCGGCATTCATTTGTGGAAAAGCAACTTTAATGCCAGTTTGAATCTTTGAATCTCTGCCTTGGCCGGTTGCTGTATCCATAGCTTTTTTTGTACGAACAACCAAAGCCTTTACAATATTACCTTTGGACCAATCTTTTTGTTTAGCTTTTTGTGTAAAATTTTTATTTGTTTTTTTTATTTTACTCAAAGAACGAATTACACCTACAACAAGATCACCTTGAAGCGCAGGATTGTTGCCTCCCCTTTTTAGTACTTTAATCACATAGATTTCTTTTACTGGTGTGTTATCTATAATTCTAAGACTTGAGTTAAGTTGAAGCATTTTTTCTTTTTTCTTTTTATTATTTGCAATGGAATTAATCAAATTAAGCCTTATCTTCCTCAGGGATATTCAAAATTCTTTTAACAAGCCCTTTTTCAAATGCTGGATTCTCCAAAAGATTTGCATAAACTTCTGAAAGCGTCTTGGCTCGAGGATTTTGAGGTTTAAAATTTCTAATTACAGAAACTATGTTTTCATATTTCTCCATTTCTTCCAAAGACAGGCTTTCTATTTTTTGCAAAGATTCAGCCCAAAAATAGAATTCCAGTGCCTGCATTCCTCTGAATTCTCCTTCAAAAATTTTAGCAATTTTTTTAAGGCTTTCTG
>Ga0163144_10021959_pt1 | contig 12665 bp, 8 predicted proteins | sample OliLak19BULKMAT1_FD_123175 | JGI IMG/M metagenome (GOLD analysis project Ga0163144, IMG submission 123175) | Freshwater microbial mat bacterial communities from Lake Vanda, McMurdo Dry Valleys, Antarctica - Oligotrophic Lake LV.19.BULKMAT1 | ecosystem: Environmental > Aquatic > Freshwater > Lake... | reverse complement strand
CTGCTTTTCCTTCTGCAGGGCCGAGCGGCTTAGCGCCTACGATGGCAACGGTTTCAGCTTGGATGTATTGCTCTTGAGCGGCGTTGCGGAGCCCTGAGACTTTGACTTGATCACCTATTTGCATAAAGGTCGTGTCGCGTGCTGCGACGTTGATGACCGCTTTCGGATCAAGATCAAATTGAATTCGGACCGAGCCAGCTTGAACAAACACCTTGCGGGATTGCGTGCCGACAACTTGACCAACGACTCGATAGGGCTGAACTCCAGCGGACGAGGCGGCGGGCGGCTTTGACTGCCCCTTGGGATTGGCTTTGGCGTTCGCTTGAGTTTTTGCATTGGCTTGGGCGGGTGCGGCCGTCTGTTTGGCGGCTTCTTTACCGCCAGGCTTTTTCGCGTTGCCAACTTCGCCGCCAACTTGATAGACGCCAGGCGTCTGCTCGCGCATTTGCTCAGGTGTCATGCGGCGACTCTGACTGTAGGTAAAAACCTCTAGCTCGGTGACCGGCGCTTCCACTCCGCCGCTCTGAGTTAACTCGGCTGAGAATCGGACCATTAGACCGGGCATCAAAAAATCAGGTTCCGCAGTGCCGCGATACTGTAGCGAAGTCTGATCGGTCAGAATGATAAAGTATTCTTTCTTATCCTCGGCAGCGATTTTAACATGGTTTTGTACCATCGCCTGCATCGTGCCGCTCACCTGAGCGATCTGTAAACCGCCGCCCGCTTTGTTCGTGTCTTGAGCGCGAGCGGTCGATATTGGGGCGAGCGAAGCGGCAGCCGCTAAGGTCAGTGCCGTCAAACGCAGTGAAATCAGACGCGGTAAAATTTGTACTGAACGCTTCATGTCGTCCCCCAATTCATTCCAGTTGGCGATGGTTACCCTACCACTACAAGCGACTCCAGTTCACAATTATACCCACATATTCTTCGCTTCCGAACAGCAACTCGCCCGAGTTTGCTTTTTTGCGGCATCGAGAACGACTCCGCAGGATTCAACAGGATTCCACCCCATGACTTCAACCGCGCGCCCGGTGACCATCGCCACTCTCAAAAAAATGAAGGAGGAAGGAAAGCGGATCAGTATGCTGACCGCCTACGACTTCACGATGGCAAGTCTGTTGGAGCAGGCCGGAGTCGATGTGCTGCTCGTTGGTGATAGCTTGGGGATGGTGGTGCAAGGACATTCAACAACGATTCCCGTGACTCTGCGCGAAATGATCTATCACGGCACGATGGTCGCCCGAGCGGCGAAACGAGCCATGGTGGTAGTCGACCTTCCGTTTCCTCATGGACAGTTAGGGGTCAACAAGACGCTGATCGTCGCGGCTCGCGTGATGAAGCAGACGGGATGCCACGCCGTGAAACTCGAAGGGGGAGCTGAACAGGCCGATACGATCGCCGCCATGGTGAACGCGGGAATTCCAGTGATCGCTCACGTTGGTCTCCGCCCACAGAGTGTCCATGCGTTGGGCGGTTACAAAGTCCAGCGGGATGCTGACAAGTTGCAGCGCGATGCGATGGCTGCGCAACAAGCTGGCGCGTTCTGCATTTTGATGGAATGCGTCCCGCAAGATCTCGCCAAGCTGATCACTGACTCCGTTGCTGTTCCCACGATCGGAATCGGAGCGGGGCCGCATTGCGACGGACAAGTGCTCGTCACCAACGATCTGCTCGGGCTAACCGTTGGTCGCGTACCCAAGTTCGTTCGACCCATGACGAATCTTGCTGAACAGATTCAATCCGCCGTCGAACATTTTAATTCTGAAGTGCGTTCCGGTTCTTTTCCAAACGCTAACGAATCTTTCGATTGAGCGGTGTTGGGGAGTGAGCAGTACAGCAATTGACGCAGGATTGCGTTGAAGAACCGGACGGCTTGCGCCGTGCCGCTATGGAGGAATTCTATTTCGGGGCTGTTCATCAAGGGAATCGAAGGCGATGCGCGATGCTACCGTCACAGAGCGTTAAAGCGGGGACGACTTCAATAGACAAATGTCGCTCAGCGATGAGTGTTTGCACTTCAAGCAATTCAGTGATCGATGCAGTGGTGTGGATACAGTTTTCTGGAGCGCATTCGACAAGCTGTTCGAGCGACTTTAGTGTTTTGCCAAAGTAATCCAAACGATCATCCAAGGTTGCGACCATCGCCGCGCCGCTATGAACAGCGATCGATAGTTTTACTTCTGTGGTCGACGCTGAGTCGATCAACTCGATCGCAGCCCGGAAGGCGTGAAGCGGATCAGCAAAGGAGGCGAGAGCGCCTTCGCCAATCATTTTCACGAGTGCTCCGGAATGCTCTTTCACAGTTCGAATGACGCGATCAAGCGTCGCGCGAACTTTACTGAACGCAGGTCCGTCCCCCAAAGTCTCGTACAACCGCTGGGCCTCGTGCAGCTTGATTTGCATGACTGTGATGTGCGCCACACTGACGATTTGATCGCTTGAAAGCACCTCGCCGGGAAACAACTCGCGGAACAAGGCCATCGCTGATGCTTTTGCAGCCGACAGCGCATCGTGTCGGTCCACGGTCCGCTCGATGCGAACCTGTTGATCACTGGCCGAGTCGTTGCACAAGTGAATCACTTGCGATCCAACGGGCAATTGAATACGTGAAACTGCTGGCGGCCGAGCCAACGATAACTCGATTCGCCGCATGTCATTATGCCTCAAGTCACTATGCCGCACGTCAGTGTGCCGCACGTCAGTGTGCCACACGTCATTGCTATGCCCTACGCGGAAATCGACCGTGAAAGGTAGCTGCGGACCTCGAACCACATAAGCCCCTTCAGCTAAATTCAACTCGCACGCAAATCGTTCGCCAGCAACCACGCGAACCTGAGCCACCACATGCCGCGACCAAGCTGGACCGCCGATACAATAGGTCGCCGTTTCAACCGCACGAATCTCCGGATGCGCACGAAAAATCAGCTCAACCGATTCCGCTAAATCGATTCCGAAATTCAGATTGCAGGCTTCGCAGAACCCGTGATCTTTGATCGCTGACAACGTCTCTTGAATGTCAGCTGGGATGCGACAAGACGGGCACATGATATCCCACAGCAGAGTGAAAATCCCAAGCCGTGTACCTTCCAAGCACGCGTTAACGACTTGCGTGGCATCGATCTGAAATCGTTCGGCAAGTGCCAGCGGTCGGATGCGGGCTACTTCTAAATCAGATGCATGCTCGACGAATTGCCCAAGCGTATCCACCACTCGCGGATCGAGTTTGCGATGCCGAAGTTGTTCGAGCCGCGAGTGAAGTTTTTGACGCTGAGCCGCTCGCAACTCGGTCCGACCGACGAAGGGATCGCGATCCGCCAAGCTCGACTGCGACTGGGCAAGGTATTCATCGATCTGCTGATAAGCTCTACCGAAATTTGCTTTCGACTTCTTTCCTAGCTGCAGCTTGGCGAGTTGCTTACCGATCCAGTTCTGCGGCAAGACGATCAACGTTTGCGCAATGCGTGTCCCGCCAGCCGCTGTCGGATGCAGCTCAACCACGTTCACAAACCATCGAAATGGACCATGCGTGAACTCGCGCAGCACACTTAAACGTCGACCTTCGATCCATTCGTACGGATGTTCTTGCCAACGAATTCGTTGCCCTGCAATCTTGGTTTCTGCAAAACGTTGCACGCCGTAAATTGGATCTTGTCGAGTCGTATACGTGACCGCTGGCAGACCGATTGCATGGTTCACGCGGTCGGTGTTCGAAACAAATGGCCATAGTTGACTGGGACTGGAATTAAATTCCCACGCGTGTTCGAACCGCAATACATCCGGTTCGTCGAGTGACAGAATAGGTGGATGAAGTCCCAACGAAGTCGGTTCGCCACGAAGGATATTTTCCAAGTCCACCAGCAAGGCGCCAGCATCCGCATAGCGCGCTTGAGGATTTTTTGCTAAGCAATTTTCCACAGTCCGCACCAATGCATCCGAAACTTGCGGTCGCAGTTGCTTCAAAGATGGCGGTGGAGTGTTGCAATGCTGGTTGAGCAAGCCGACTTGCGTCAGAGCATCGAATGGCGGACGACCGCTGAGCAACTGAAATAAGGTCACGCCAATGGAGTAAACATCCGACGGCAAACTGGCCGATTCACCTCGACATTGTTCAGGCGACATATACAACGGTGTGCCAAGCAACACTCCATCGCGCGTCATCGCCATCGATTCCGATTGCTGAGCCGATCGCGCGAGACCGAAGTCAGAAACTTTTGCGAGGATCTTTCCAATCGCGGGCGGTGGCTGTTTGCGTCCATCGCTGAAGTACGGATCGTTCGCGGCAACCCACGCTTTTGCATCTCGAGTCAACAGTACGTTATCGGGTTTGAAATCGCGATGCACAACGCCTCGAGCATGAGCGATCGCAAGGCCGCGAACGGCATCCGTGATCACCGCTAACGCGAAAGATTCATCGAACGGCTGGCCCGGTTTGATAAGCGAACCAAGCGTGCCCCCATCAACGAACTCAACGACTAAATAAGGGAGTGCCGCGTCGGCGTTGACTTCAAACAAGTTCACGACGTATGGATTGTTCGCTTTCGCAAGCAGTCTCGCTTCCTTAGCAAAACGTCGAGCAGTGATAGAGTCCGGCGCAACTTGTTTGTTCAAAATCTTGATCGCAACACAAGTTCCATCCGCCGCGTCTTGAGCGCGATAGACCGACCCCATGCCTCCTTCACCCAATTTCTCACCAATTGTGAAACGGCCCAGCAGGCTACCTTCGACTAAGAAGCCCACCGGGACTTGAATTTCGGAATCGACATTCATCGTCGCTTCGAAGTCTTTGTTGGAAGCGACCGCATCTGAGTCCGAAGTCACGTCCAGCGAACGGTCCACTTTCAAGCGATTAAGCAGTTCCTTGGCTGTCGGCCGAGCAAGCGGTTCACTCGCTAAGCAATCGGCGAGCGCATTCCAAATTCGCATGCCTGCTGGATCGTTCTTTAGATCGCAAACATCGATCACATGACGTAGCAACGCGGCCAGCGAATAAATATCGGCTGCTCGATCGCACAGTTCCGAGGGTGCAGCAACCGGCAGCGATTCAAACAACTCAGGGGCAACGAATGACTTCAGCGGTTGCTTGTCGACCGCGCCGAAAATCGTTGATCGCAGACTCGAAACATCGACTTGCCACTGACCACCGAGCTTGCGATAGATACTCTCAAGCGTCACTCCACCGATGACCAAACCAATCTCTTCGCAAGCAAGCAGTGCCTCGGTGCATGATCGAACCAAGTTGTCGAGCTCGCGAAGAATGACCGCTGGGTTACCGGTTAACTCCGCTAACGTGGCACCGTCCCTCGGTGGAAACGCGACAAACGGCGGCTCATGCTCTTCATTTAACTCCAGCACCGGCAGGCAACTCGCTTTCGCCAACAGCTTAGCCAATCGCAAGCGGCGCAACCAATCTCCAATCGCCTCCGGCTCAATAGATTTAGTTGAAGTCGCTGAAGAGTTCTGACGCAACAAGCAGATTTCCGCTTCGACACCACTCGCAGGCGCACTGCCAGCAGGCGAGCTTACAGCAGGTGAACTTACAGCAGGTGAACTGGGAAAAAGCGTTCCCCGGTAGCGACTGCAGACCGGGCCGATTTCGAGCAGCTCGTGAAGTGTAAAGCGAGAAGTTTCAACCATGAAATCAGGCCAATAAAAGCGGCTCGAGCAGGTTGAATCCACCATCGGTTCAACCCGCGACGTTCAACCCGCGACATTTTAGCGAATGGCGGCGCGAAGTTTATACTGCATAAAAGACTTGTTATAATCAGGAGTCTCACCATAAAACCTTCCCCTGCTTATCAAGCAACCATTATGAGCCAAGTGTCTCTTCAACTGCGGTTCGTTATCGGTTTATGCCTTCTTTTCGCTAGCACGAATACGCTTTGCGCGGAGACCGGGGGGATAAATTTCAGCCGCGATATTCGACCGATCTTGTCCGACAAGTGCTTTCAATGTCACGGCCCCGATGAAGCCAAGCAGGAAAGTGGACTTCGATTGGATGATCGCAAAGTTGCGCTGGAGCCAGCCGAATCGGGTGAAAGAGCCATCGTCCCGAATCATCCGGACGCTAGCGAAGTCATCAAACGAATCGCGGCGACGGACGCGGATTCAGTCATGCCTCCTCCTGATTCCCAGAAAACGCTTACCGCTGAGGAAATCGAGTTGCTGCGAAAGTGGATCGCCGAAGGAGCCATTTATGAAGGACACTGGGCCTTCGCCGCTCCCGAACGATCGCAAGTGCCTGCACTACCTAATTTAAATTCGCCTACTTTAAAAACACCCACCGCAGAGATCGACGCGAACGCTTGGAACAACAATCCGATTGACCGTTTCATCTTGAGTCGCTTGAACCAGTCAGAATTAAAACCAAACTCTGAAGCGACTAAAGAGACGCTTATCCGTCGAGTTGCGTTGGATCTTACCGGCCTGCCGCCTACGCCAACAGAGATCGATGCCAACTTGCAAGACAATTCAGCGGACGCTTACGAACGCATGGTCGACCGCTACTTTGCTTCGACACATTACGGCGAACGCATGGCACTCAACTGGCTCGACTACGCCCGCTACGCCGATAGCAACGGATTTCAGAGCGATGGCAGCCGCGACATCTGGGGTTGGCGAGATTGGGTTATCAACGCTTACAACGCCAATATTCCTTTCGATCAGTTCACCGTCGAACAGCTAGCCGGTGACATGCTTCCCAATGCAACTCCAGAACAAATCATTGCAACTGGGTTCAATCGCAACCATCGTCTGAACGGCGAAGGTGGGCGGATCGTTGAAGAGTGGTTCGTCGAAACAGTAATCGATCGAGTAGAAACCACCGGCCTAACTTGGCTTGGCCTGACCTTCAATTGCTGTCGCTGTCACGATCACAAGTACGATCCGATTTCACAAAAAGAGTTCTATCAGATGTTCGCCTTCTTTAACTCCGTGGACGAACAAGGTGTGCTAGCCCCAGCGGGTAAAAACGGTGAGAACACTCCACCTTTATTCAGCATGCGCACCGCGGTACATGCGGACGGGATAGCGCAGCGTGAACGCCAGATGGCTGACCTTGAAGGTCAAGTTCAGAAGGCGAAGGGCAACCTCAGCCAGTTAGCCTCCGCTTGGGCTGAAGAACGACGCACCCCGCAAGTGGATTATGCGAGCGATTGGCAACAAATCGTTCCCAGCGAAGTGAAATCAACGGGTGGCGCAGCGCTGACTCAGCAGAGTGATGGTTCCTATCTAGCCAGCGAAAAGAATCCCGCAAACGATAGCTACGAAGTCACGCTTCCTAAGCTGGGTAACTCGCTGACTGGTGTGCTGCTCGAAGTGATGCCAGACGCGAGTCTTCCGAACCAGAGCCTTGGACGCGGCTTCAATGGCAACTTTGTGATGACTGATTTTACCGTTGAATTGGTTGGTGGATCGCTGAAGAAGCCTCGCGAGATAAAGCTGGCTCGCGTTGAGGCGGACTTTACGCAAACCGGTTGGCCCGCCTCTGAAGTGATCTCAAATTCTCCGAAGTCAAAACCGCCATTGAAGGGCTGGGCCGTCGAAGGCAACAATCCAGAGCGACGGCTTGATCGCAAAATTATGTTCGTCATGGAACGGGCCGTGAAGATCCCCAAGGGTGCCAGCGTCGTTATCCGCTTTGGCAACCGCTCTGAATATGCTGACCACAACATCGGTCGCTTTCGATTATCCATAACAAGTATTGCACCAGAGAAAATCAGTTTGGGTTCTAGTGGTATGCCCGCCGACGTGCTCTCGGCAATCTCGAAGAATCCAGCCGAATGGAACGATGCAGAACGGAAGGCCGTGGAGTCATACTTTCTGGCCAGCGTTCCCAATCCAATTCGTGAATACGAAGCCAAGTTGCAAGCGGCCAAGAACGAACTGGCCGAATACCAGGAAAATGTACCCACGACGATGGTCATGAAAGAAGCGAAACTTCGTGATGCCTTCGTGCTGGTGCGGGGTGAGTACGACAAGCCCGCTGCTAAAGTCGCCCGTGGTGTCCCTGCTGTACTTCCGCCGCTCCCCGCTGACGCGCCCGCGGATCGACTAGCGTTAGCCAAATGGATCGTCGCTCGCAACAATCCGCTCACCGCGCGTGTCTGGGTCAATCGCGAGTGGGAACGATTTTTCGGAATGGGCTTGGTGAAGACAACTGAAAACCTTGGATCACAGGCTGAGTATCCAGTGAACGCGGCGTTGCTGGACTGGTTGGCGGTCGAATTCATGGAGCCAACAACGTTGCCGACAGTTAATGGGGTAGCAGCAAAAGCCTGGGACATGAAAGCCCTGCAAAAACTCATTATGACCAGTGCCGCCTATCGCCAATCGTCGCAGGTCACTCCCGAGAAAATCGAGCAAGACCCCGACAATCGGCTTGTATCGCGAGGCCCTCGATTCCGATTGCCGGGCGAGATCGTGCGCGATACAGCGCTCGCGGTCAGTGGCAAACTGATTGATAAAATCGGTGGCCCGAGTGTACGTCCTTACATGCCTGCTGGAGTTTGGGATGAAACCAGCAAATACGGCAATCTGCGCAATTACCAGCACGACAAGAACGAGGGACTCTATCGCCGCTCGATCTATACGATTTGGAAACGGACCGCGGCACCACCCACGATGCTGTTGTTTGATGCGCCGAACCGTGAAGTCTGCACGGTCAAGCGTTCACGCACGAACACTCCACTGCAGGCTTTATCGCTGCTGAATGAAGTCACGTTTGTTGAAGCAGCTCGGAATTTAGCCAGTCGTATGTTGCGCGACGGTGGTTCAACTGTGGAACAACGACTGGCGTACGGCTTTCGTTTGGCACTAGCGCGCACGCCGAACGACTCTGAAATGCAAGTGCTATTAAGCGGCTTGGATGCAGACATGCAGCGTTTCGCGGACAGCCCCGAGGATGCGGTTCGATTGCTGGAGTTCGGCGAATCCAAACTGCGCGCGGACCTATCACCGGCTGAGTTGGCTGCGTTCACGTTGGCCGCCAATGTAATTTTCAACTTAGACGAATTTGTAACTCGCGAGTAAACACGATGTCAGTCCATCCGCTCCAAATTCAAGATGCCCTGAACCGCCGAGTCTTCCTGAGGAGCACTCCGGCGGTCACTGCGGCGGCACTCGCGTCGTTGGGCTTTGCTAAACAAGGATTTAGCAAGCCGACCGATCGCAGTGCATCGAACAATCCGATCGGCTTGCCGGGCTTGCCGCACATCGCACCGAAAGCGAAACGAATCATCTACTTGTTCCAGTCCGGCGCGCCATCGCAAATGGATTTGTTTGATCCCAAGCCGCAGATGGTCGCTGAGCAAGGCAAAGATCTGCCCGAATCGATTCGCCAAGGTCAGCGCTTGACCACGATGACTTCAGGTCAGAAGAACTTTCCGATTGCTTCGTCGATCTTCAAGTTCGCGGAGCATGGCGAGTCAAGAATGTGGTTCAGTGAGTTGATGCCGCACATGTCAAAGTTGGCTGACAAGTGGTGCATGATCCGCTCCATGCACACCGAAGCCATCAACCATGACCCTGCTATCACTTTTTGCCAAACGGGTTCTCAACTGGCCGGTCGCCCGAGCATTGGTTCATGGGTGAGCTATGGCCTGGGAAGCGAGAATGAAGATTTGCCTGCCTATGTGGTACTGACTTCGTTCGGCAGCGGTCGCAAAGATGATCAACCGCTCTACGATCGATTGTGGGGAGCCGGTTTTCTGTCATCGAAACATCAAGGGGTCAAGTTTCGTAACACCGGCGATGCAGTGCTCTACTTATCCAACCCGCCCGGCGTATCCACTCAAGCTCGACGCAGCACCCTCGATCGATTGTCGGCTTTGAATGGTCAGCATCATACGCAAATCGGCGACCCTGAAATTCAGTCGCGTATCGCTCAGTACGAGATGGCGTTTCGAATGCAATCCAGTGTGCCTGAATTGCTCGACACCAGCAAAGAACCGCAGCATGTGCTCGACGCCTACGGTCCCGACGTAAAGCGACCAGGGAGCTACGCAGCCAACTGTTTGCTCGCGCGTCGGTTGGCAGAGCGCGATGTGCGATTCATTCAGTTGTTTCATATGGGCTGGGACCATCACGGTGGTTTGCCTGCCGCGATTCGCGGCCAATGCCAGGACACCGATCAAGCCACTGCGGCACTCATCAACGACTTGTCAGAGCGAGGCATGCTGGACGACACACTGATCGTTTGGGGCGGCGAGTTCGGCCGCACGATCTACTCGCAAGGCTCAATCACTCAAGACAACTACGGTCGCGACCATCACCCTCGCTGCTTCACAATGCTCCTTGCTGGCGCGGGCATCAAAGGCGGTTTGACGTTCGGTACGACTGACGACTACTGCTACAACATCGTTGCCGATCCTGTGCACGTGCACGACCTCAACGCCACCATCATGCACCTGCTCGGCGTCGACCACGAACGTCTGACCTATCGCTACCAAGGCCGCGATTTCCGATTGACTGACATCCACGGTGAGATCGTAAAGCCGATTCTGAGTTAAGGAATTCGGTAAGGAATTCTTAAAAAAATGTACTGCGCGGTTGCATAGCAGAGCTTCAAGTTCCCTTGTTGAAGTTTTGTTTAGCGAGGTCGCTGATAGCGACCACTGCTGGGTGTTTCAGTTTGCGTTCGACAGAGATTGCGTAGAACCGCTCTTGCACACCTTCCGCCGTTCCAAGTGACTCCACTTTGTACATGGCTTTGACTTCGGCAGCGATGATCGAAGGCACAGGCATTAGGCCGGCTCCGTATTGGCCCGCGATTTTGAGCATGGCGCTATCTTCGAACTCCCCACAGATTTCTGGATGAAGACTGTTGTCCGAGAACCATTGGTCGAGTGATCTTCGGAGCACCGTGTTGTTCAAGGGAAGCAACATAGGAGCGCCGTCGAGCGAACCCGGGAAACCTTGCTTGCAACCTGCAACCAGTTCGCGAGTTCCCATAAACTCAACATTCGATTCTCCAAGTAGATGCGAGTAAGCGCGCACTTTCATCGACGGGTTTAGCGGTGTATCGGAAAGGACTAAGTCGAGGCGATGGATGCTAAGATTTGCAACCAGTACATCAATGTCGCCTTCGTGACAAATCAATCGAATCTTGGGTTCCAGCCGCATTGCAGGTTCGAGAAATTTGTAGGCCACCAGTTTCGGCATTACATCCTTCACACCAACTCGCAAAACAAGTGGCGAGCCGCTCGGGCGACCGCGAACCATTTCCATCAATTCCTTGCCGGTCGAAAAGATATCGTCAGCGTACTCCATCACCGACTGGCCCATGTCGGTTAGCGCCAGCGTCCGCCCCTCTTTACGAAACAACTTGACCCCCAGCGACTTTTCCAAGTCCCGAATCTGGATGCTCAGTGTGGCAGGCGTTACGTGCAGCGACCTGGCGGCTGAAGTCACTCCGCCTTCGCGAGCAACCGTCCAGAAATAAAGTAGGTGATGGTAGTTCAGCCAGTCCACAGGATGCCTCCCGTTCGCGTCAGTTGCGGTGTAAATCGATCGTTTAGTTTAATCAAACGAACTGTGTCTAATTTTTACTCTTATCAAACGCTTAAGCTGCCGTATTATTCATTATATGAATCGGATTGGAAGTGATCCAAAGCACTTTGTGCAGCCCACAACTTTGTTTAAGGGGACCTACCATGCAACTATGCATTCACGCTCGCGGAATCGTCCTGACTGACTCCATCAAGAGTTTCGCTTATGACAAGATCCTTGCTGCCCTAGATCGACTTGGCACCGAGGTGAAGAAGATCAGCCTCTTCTTAGTCGATGTGAACGGCCCGGAACGTGGCGGTAGGGATAAGCTCTGCCGAGTGGTAGTGCGGATACACAATCAAGATGTGTTGGTACTTGAAGATCGTGATTCGAGTGTTGGAGCGGCCATTGATCGGCTTGGCGATCGATTGAGCATCGCTGCCAATCGACGAGTGGATCGAGCTCGCAGGCGGCGTCCATCGTATCGCAGGGGCTCACAGCTTGAAGCCTAGCTTCACGCTCGGCAACTTTCGCATTGGCGAGTTCTGCGTTTTTAGAATGAAAGTCATCTGATGAAATGTCCAAACTGCAACAGTGACCTACTGATGACCGACCGCATGGGCATCGAGGTCGATTATTGTCCGAGTTGTCGCGGCGTGTGGCTTGATCGTGGCGAGTTAGACAAGTTCATAGCGCAAGCCGAGCGTCCTTTGCCGCCTGGACGACCTGCAAGCAACAACTACGACGATGACCGTGACGATTATTCCAGCCATCGCAAGTCCTATGTCGATGACGATAGTAGTCGGTCGCAATATCCGCGAGGCAAAAAACGCGAGTCATTGTGGAGCAAGCTGTTTGATTTCGACTGATACTCACGGTAGTGATCGACTCGCAAAATCACGAACGACGCAACAGCAAGTAAGACGTAATGGCAACTAATTTGCAGCCCTTTCTGAAAGTGAAAAATTGGGAAGCACCACCCCGGCTCAGTGGCATCATCTATCAACGGACCAAACGATCACCTCCCTAAATGCGGATGTCGAGCGAGGTCTTGAGAGCTCGCAGTTAGAGCGTCTCACTGAGCAGTATGGTAGCAATGTACTTCCCGAGCGCACAACGCAGGGGCCCGTCGTTCGTTTTCTGATGCAATTTCACCAACCGCTGATTTATCTACTGTTGGT
>Ga0163144_10021958_pt1 | contig 12665 bp, 13 predicted proteins | sample OliLak19BULKMAT1_FD_123175 | JGI IMG/M metagenome (GOLD analysis project Ga0163144, IMG submission 123175) | Freshwater microbial mat bacterial communities from Lake Vanda, McMurdo Dry Valleys, Antarctica - Oligotrophic Lake LV.19.BULKMAT1 | ecosystem: Environmental > Aquatic > Freshwater >... | reverse complement strand
CTGCGCGACACCAGTTACCTGCAATACGTTGCCTTTGCGTCCTGTATGGCGCTGGCACTGGCGGTTCAAAACGGATTGGCCAAACAGTTGCTGTTGCTGGAGTGGGCGCCGCTGGCTTCGCTGGCCGCCAATTCAATGTACTCGCTGTCGATGGCAAGCCTGATCGCGTTCACACGCCGCATGCTGGAGACACCGATTTTGTTTCCCCGCGGTGACCTGTTACTCCAAACGGTGGGCTGGGTATTTTTGCTGAGTCCGATTGCCTATGCATTAGCCCTTCCCGACTTGACCAAACCCTCGGTTTTTGCGTACGCAGGGGCAGCGCTCTTGGTGATCGTGACGGGGGTGGCGGCCGCCATCAAACGCCAACGTAGCGCCTACTTCTTCCTGGCCGCATTTGTGGTGCTGGCTTTGGCTGCGGTTGTCATGGCGCTCACCGTTTTGGGTGTTCTGCGCAGCAACGCAGCCACCATGAACGCCCTGCAGTTCGGATCGGCTCTGGAGATGGTGCTCTTGGCGCTGGCGCTGGCCGACCGTCTGAACACCCTGCGCAAGGAGCGGACGCAGGCGCAGTTGGACGCATTTAAATCCCAGCAGCGCATGGTCGAAATGCTGCAATCCTCAGAGCGCAAGCTAGAAGCTGCTGTGGTCCGGCGAACGCGGGATTTGGACCGCAAAAACATTGCCCTGCAAAAAGCCATGGTGACGCTGGAGGACGTGGAGCGCATTGCCCGCCACGACCTGAAAACCCCCCTTGCCAGCGTTGCCGCCGCCCCCGCCCTGCTGCGTACCCTACACCCAGCCAGCCCCCGCGAGGAAGCCATCCTCAGCATGATTGAAAACGCCGCGCACCAGGCGCTGCGCATGGTCAACCTCTCGCTGGACCTGTACCGCATGGAGAGCGGCACCTACGTGTGTCAGCCAGTCGCCGTCAATCTGTCCGCCTTGGCTACTACGGTGGTGCAGCATCTGGACGTTCATGCCGCCTCCAAGCACGTGACGATGTCCATCACGGACACCGATGGAACGGTCTGGGCCGAGGCAGACGTGTCGTTGTGCTATTCCATCCTGGCCAACTTAATGAACAATGCGATCGAGGCCGCACCCGAACATTCAACGGTGCACGTGACCCTGCACGCCAGCCCGGCAGCGAGCGTCTGCATTCACAACCTCGGAGCGGTGCCGCACGACATTCGGAATCGGTTTTTTGACAAGTACGCAAGCTCCGGCAAGTCGCACGGCTCGGGCCTGGGCACGTACTCCTCGCGTTTGCTGTCTACCGTGCAGGGCGGCAGCCTGACCATGGAAACGTCGGACACGCTGGGCACCACCCTGACACTGACGCTTCGCGCCGCCCAGGAGCCCGCCGACCACCCATGGGCCCAACCCGCAGCGGTGGCTCCAGCGCCTCTGGCAGCAGCCACGGTTGACGGCGACGACGTTTTTGCCACGGCCCCAGCCGAGTGCGTGCGCGTACTGCTGGTCGATGACGATGACTTCAGCCGTCTGGTCATGGAGGCCCACCTACCCCAGCACCGAGTGGACGTGGTCACCGCCGCCAATGGACAACTGGCAGTGCAATCCGTAACGATCCAGCGCCCCGACGTGATCTTCATGGACATCGAAATGCCGGTGTTGGATGGCCTTGGGGCCTTGGCCCAAATCCGCGCGTACCAAGCCCAGGCGGGGCAAAGCCCGTCGCGCATCGTGGCGGTGACCGGCCATGACGACAGCGCCTCATTGGCGCACTACCTGGATGCTGGTTTTGACCACGTGCTGACCAAGCCTTGCAGCCCCGAAGCGATTGCCCAGCAGCTACAGGTCCCCGAGACGCCGCCCGCCACCGCAGCACCCCACCGCGCAGAGTTGGAGACTCCATCCTAATGGCCCGCAGTTTTGGGAGAATGCAGGCCATGGACTGCCGCCATCCCCGGATTGATCCGGCTTGAAGCCGATCACCAGAGCCCAGGCGGCAGAATATTTTGCTCACTTATTAATAGCTGCTTGTGGACGTTCCATGCGGGCTAGAGGCCTATTTCATGCTTAAAATGTTTGACTTTTCCGAGACCTCCCTGGCGCAACTGGCGCAAGCCGACGTGCAGCGCGCACTGGCTGAGGACGTGGGCGCGGGCGACTTGACCGCCTCTTTGATAGACCCCCAGCGCCCCGGCCACGCCCGCGTGCTGGCACGCGAGAGCGCCGTGCTGTGCGGCAGCGCTTGGGTGCGAGCAGCCGTGCTGCAGTGCGACCCCGCGGCGCACATTACATGGCACGTGAAGGACGGTCAGCCCTGCGCGCCCAACCAGGTGGTGCTGGAGATTGCCGGCAAAGCCCAGGCGCTGCTGACGGCGGAGCGCACGGCGCTCAACTTCTTGCAATTGCTCAGCGGCGTGGCCACCAAGACCGCCACTTACGTGGCGGCCGTGCAAGGCACCCGCGCCAAAATTGTGGACACCCGCAAGACGCTGCCGGGGCTGCGGTTGGCCCAAAAGTACGCGGTGCGCACCGGCGGCGGCACCAACCACCGGGTGGGCCTGTACGACGCGATCCTGATCAAGGAAAACCACATTGCTGCTGCTGGCGGCATTCCCCAGGTGATGGCGCAGGCCGCCTTGCTGGCAGCCCAGGCCGATTTTGTGGAGATCGAGGTGGAAACGCTGGCGCAGTTGCAAGAGGCGCTGGACTGTGGCGCCAAGATGGTTTTGCTGGACAACATGGACCTGCCCACCCTGCGTGCGGCCGTACAAATGAACGCTGCGCGCCAAGGCCAGGCGGTGCTGGAGATATCCGGCGGTGTCACGCTGGAGGGATTACGGCCACTGGCTGAAACGGGTGTTGACCGTATCTCCATCGGCACACTGACCAAGGATGTACGGGCCACCGACTTCTCCATGCGCTTCGATCCCTTGGCCTGACACCCGCGCCAGATACCTTCGTTAAATACCCAACATGCCCACCACCATCACCATTGCCGTTGACTACGAACAGCCCGACACCCAAGACGCCACCACATCTGGCGCCTGCAGTACTCGCCACGCGTGGGCCCGCGTGCCGGTGGAGCCCACGCCGCCTGAGCGTTCCGCGCTGAAAGACAAAGTCCGCCGCCTGCTCAAAGAGAAAAACGCCGTCATGGTGTCGCACTACTACGTGCACCCGGACCTGCAGGACCTGGCCGAAGAGACGGGGGGCCTGGTATCGGATTCGCTAGAAATGGCCCGCTTTGGGCGCGACCACGCAGCGCAAACGCTGGTCGTCTCGGGTGTGAAGTTCATGGGGGAAACCGCCAAAATTCTCTCGCCCGAAAAGCAGGTGCTGATGCCCGACCTGGACGCCACCTGTTCGCTGGACCTGGGCTGCCCGATTGACGAATTCAGTGCCTTTTGCGATGCGCACCCGGACCGCACCGTGGTGGTCTATGCCAACACCAGCGCGGCGGTGAAGGCACGCGCCGACTGGCTGGTTACCAGCAGTTGCGCACTCGACATTGTTCGCGCCCTCAAAGACGCGGGCCAAAAGATTCTGTGGGCACCGGACCGGCACCTGGGCGGCTACATCCAGCGCGAAACCGGAGCCGACATGGTGTTCTGGAACGGTGCCTGTATCGTGCACGACGAGTTCAAGGCCTTTGAGCTGGAAGCCCTGAAGAAAGAACACCCCCACGCCAAAGTGCTGGTGCACCCCGAATCCCCGGCCGATGTGGTGGCACTGGCCGACGCAGTGGGTTCTACCAGCGCCATCCTGAAGGCGGCCCGTGAGATGGATGCGCGTGCGTTCATCGTTGCCACCGACAACGGCATGATGCACAAGCTCCGCACGCAAAACCCCGGCAAGGTTTTTTACGAAGCCCCCACTGCGGGCAACAGCGCCACCTGCAAGAGCTGCGCCCACTGCCCCTGGATGGCCATGAACGGTCTGGCCGGTGTGGCGCATGTGCTGGAGACCGGTGCCAACGCCGTACAGGTGGACCCGGCCTTAGGCCTGCTGGCCCGCCGACCGATTGACCGCATGCTGGCATTCACCGCCGCGCACAAAGCGGGTCAGCCGGTGGGTGCGCTGGTCGCCAACATCGGCGCGGCCTGAACCCCACCCCCATCCCACCCGCGCCCAAACGGACCGCCATGCTGGAACGCCACATTGCCAAGTTGCTCACCATCACGGGGGCGGTCAGCCTCACGCCGCTGCTGCAGTACTTTGCCCCGGCGCTGAACCTGCAGCTCAATGGCATGGCGCTAACTGACGACACAGGCCTGCTGTTTGCGCGCCACTGGGGTTTGATGGCCGCCTGCTTTGGCGCGCTCCTGATCTACGCGGCTCGCAACGCCACGGTACGCCGCCCCATCATGCTGGCGGCGCTGGTCGAAAAGCTGGGCCTGGTAGCGCTCATCGTGCTGGGTTGGAACACGCCGGCGCTAGCCGGGATGCACCTGGCTGCGGTCTTTGACGGTGCCTGCGTGGTGCTCTACGCTGCTTACCTGCTGCACACGCAGGCCAGGGCCTGATTTGGGCTGAACCCCGCAATAATCTGGCGCTGGCATCCCACCCTTGAATCAGGTTACTGCACGATCCCCAGGACCATAAACGCGGCATAGGCCGCCACCATGCCAAATCCCAGAATGCGCGGCAGGCGGCCAAAAGCGGCGATGGACACGAAGTGCACTACGGCGGCCCCCAGGATGATGGCCACACCGATTTCAAAGAAACCCGGCACCGCAATGGTGTCGAACAGCGCAAACAGGCCGATACACATCGGTATGCAGATATGGCCATCACCCACCTGCGAGCTCACCACAATGTCCTGCCGCCCGACGTAGCCGTAATACAGGGCAATAAACGCATTGGGCAGCACCATCAGCAAACCGCTGAGCCAGCCCAGGTGGGCCGCATTAAAGACCTGCCCGCCGCTCTCTGAAACCCAGGTCACCAGGCTGTCTACGCTCAAAAATACGCCGTAGGCGCAAGCGGCAATCAGCACCAGGTCAATGACAATGGACCAATGGAAACTGCGGTTCTTGCGCACATTGTTTTTGAGAATTTCAAACACATGCAGGATCTGCCAAAACACAAACAACCCAACCAGTACCAAGCCGTCATTGAAGTCGATGACTTTGTCGCGGCCCAGCGCCCAAGCGGTGCCGGTGAACAGGCACAGCGCCACCAGCGTAAACAGCAGGTCCAACCGGAACAGGCGGTACACATCGGCAGGCGGCTTCTTGGTTGCCGGGGGTTTCTTGCTGGAAGACGCCCTCTTCTTGCCGGCCGAGGCGTTTTTGGCCACCACCGCCGCACCCGAAAAAATCGCCGACAGGCCCAAAATCAGTGTGAGGTTGGTGACGTTGTTGACGATGCAGTTTTCCATCACCACGCGACCATTGCCGCCCGAACGGCTCATCACATAGGCAAAGATTAGGTTGGCCGCGCCCGAGCAGTACGGCATGATCAACGTGCCCAGCACCGTGCCCTCAAAGCCCTTGTTCTCAATGGCCTTGAGGCGCCAGATCATTAGCATGGACGCCAGCACAAAAAGGGCCAGCAGCACCAGCGGATTGGCCAGAAGAAGGAGAACGGTTTTACCTAGACTGACCACTTGGAAACACGGGAGTGAAAGAACAGGCCCAGAGGATACGGGTTTTGAACGCGATTTTGCTGAGGGGCTGGCCTTTGGCACCGCTTCAATGTAGGTAAACTGCCGTATTTGCCCAAAATTGCCCTATGACCCAAGCTCCCCATCTCCCCGCCGACGCAACCGCCCAACGCATCGTGCGCCACTTTCAGGCCGAAGGCTTTGCCGGCATCACCGAGGCGCTCATCGTGCGCGTTGGCCTGCGCAAAGGTGACCGCCAAGAGGTTGACGCCGCGTTTGATGCTGCGCTTGAGAAAGAAGTGATGCCCCCAGTGGGCGAGTTTTTTGAAATGCGCCCCTACGGTTTTTATTCCGAACAACGCAGTTTTCCCGATGCCAAGGCGATCTTCCAGAGCGACTTTGGTGGCAGCCTGCGCCAGGGTCTGCCCAGCGTATTTTTTGATGTTGCACCAGTGATGATTGACGACGCGCTGGCTACCAGCACCAAATACGACGCCATGCTCAAGCTCAGCAACAACGCTGGCGACTATGCCCTGGCCATTTTGCTGAATGACCCCAGTTCTTCGTTCTTTGAATACCTAGGCACCCACCGTGGCTACAACTGGCAGGCCATCATGGGGGACCTGGAAACCGCGGCAAGCTCCTTCGCGCTGGAAGCCGATCTGATCTAGGCGCAAAGGCCGCTACGGAGCGCTGGCGTGAAAACACTGGTATTGGGCGGCTACGGTAATTTTGGTGCACGCATCTGCCGCGCACTGGCCGGCGACCCATCGATCCAATTGGTGATCGCTGGCCGCGACCTTCAGCGCGCGACCGCATTGGCCACCCAACTCGGAGCCCACGTTCAGGGCGTTGCCATTGACTTGGATGCGCCTGATTTTTCGAACGTCTTGCAGCAATTGGGGATCGGGCTGCTGATCCACACCGCGGGCCCGTTCCAACAACAAGCCTACCGCGTAGCCCAGGCCGCCGCAGCGGCCGGTGCACACTACATTGATCTCTCGGATGGGCGACGGTTTGTCTGTGATTTTGCGCAAACCCTGGACGCGCCATTTCGCGCCGCGGGGCGCACAGCGGTGTGCGGCGCAAGCACCGTGCCCGCGCTGTCATCGGCGGTTGTCGACCACCTGTGCCAGGGCTGGAGCCGCATTGATGCGATCGACACCTGCATCGCCCCTGCCCAAACCGCGCCACGGGGCAAAGCTACGCTGGCAGCCGTGTTGGACTACTGCGGCGCAGCGATTCCGGTGTGGGACAACGGGCAGTGGGAGCCACAGCGTGGCTGGGCCCACCCGCAGCGTGTGCACTTTGCGCGTCTGCGTCCGCGCTTGGGGTCGCTGTGCGACATTCCGGACCTGGAGCTGTTTCCGGCGCGCTATGGCGTGACGCAGCGGGTGATGTTTCGTGCCGCTCTGGAGATAGGCCTGACGCAGCGCGCAATGGCGGTGCTCGCCAGCTTGCGGTCCCGCGGCCTATTGAAGCAACCCTGGAAGCTTGCTGGACTGATGAACACGACCGCCAAGGCATTGGACTTCCTGGGTTCGTCGCTCGGCGGCATGGTGGTGCGTGTCGAAGGCCTGGACGCCAGCGGGCACCCCACGCGCCGCGCCTGGCACATTGCAGCCGATAACGACCACGGCCCCGAAATCCCCTGCATGGCGGCCATCCTGCTGGCGCGCAAACTGGCCCAGGGACAAGCACTGCCCTCTGGCGCCTTTGCCTGTATGGGCCTGCTGACGTTAGAGGAATTCGCCCCAGAATTCGCCCGCTGGGGCATGCTGACCGATACCCTGGATGACTCTGAGAACCCCCTGCAACTGCATGCGCGCGACTAAGGACCTTGATCTGTTGCGGTGGAGCCTGGTGTTCGTCTGGCTGAGCACGGCTGTTGTGAGCGTGTGGGAGTTGAATGGACAGAGCCAGCAGCTGTTGGCAGCCGCCCGTCTGCAGAACCCTGTGACGGTGCGAACGTTGATTCTGGGGGGCGCTGCGGCGGACGCCGTTTTGGGGCTCTGGATGTTGCTTCGTCCTTCCCGAAATGCCTACGCAGCCGCACTGGCTGTGATGCTGCTCATGACCGTCGTCGCCACCTTCTTGCTGCCCACCCTGTGGTTGCATCCCTTGGGGCCCTTGAGCAAGAATCTGCCGATTGCTGCAGCCCTGTGGCTCCTTCTGCGGCGCACCCTGTGACGGCGTACCTGTTCCTCAAGTGGCTGCACATCCTGTCCAGTGTGGTGCTGGTGGGGACAGGATTTGGTTCTGCATACTTCATGTTTTTTGCCAATCGCAGCGGCAGCATTGCGACACAGGCCGTGGTGGCGCGCCTTGTGGTGCGGGCCGATGGGTGGTTCACCACGCCCACCATCATCATTCAACCCGCTACGGGTTTGGCGATGGTGCATCTGGCCGGCTGGCCCCTGTCGACACCGTGGATCGCCACGTCCATCGGTTTGTTCTTGTTCGCGGGTGCCTGCTGGTTGCCGGTGGTGTGGTTGCAGGTGCGCATGGCAGACATGGCGCAGCGTGCCGCCGACACGGGCACAGAACTCCCCGCCGCTTATGGCCGCTACCGCCGAATCTGGGAACGGTTGGGCTATCCAGCGTTTGTCGCGATGCTGCTGATTTTTTATTTGATGGTGGCCAAACCGTCGTGGCCCCTATGAGAACACTGTCCATGTTTGAACGGACCATGAGGGAGCAGTTTGGTGGCCTTGCTGTGCCCTTGCAGGTATTTCACCGCCTGCAGGGCACCCATGAACTGCACGGCTGGGTAGAGACAGCCGCCCCGGCCTCGTTTTTGGCCCGTCTGATGGGGCGACTACTGGGTACGCCGCAGGTGGCAACCCGTGGTCCGATTCGTTTCGTACTGCAGGCATCCCCGGACTCAGAAGTCTGGACGCGGCACTTCCCCGACCGGGTGATGACGTCGACTATGCGCCGTTGCGACACCCATGTGGAGGAGTGTCTAGGGCCATCCCGCCTCGCCTTTGTCTTGCTGGAGTCGGAAGGGCGTTTGGTCATGCAATTGAAGTCAATGCGGTTTTTGGGCGTGCCCTGCCCTGCTTGGTTGATGCCAACTATCCAAGCCCAAGAGTCCGCGCAAGGCAACCAACTGCACTTTCAGGTACATGCGTCACTGCCATGGGTTGGCACGGTGGCCGGCTATAGCGGTCACTTGGTCATTCCGATGGGGGATTCAGCATGATCGTGGTTTTTGATGCCCAGTGCCTGCTGTGCAATGGCTGGGTGAAGTTTTTGCTGAAAACCGACCGCAAAGGAGTTTTTAAATTTGCGTCGATCCAAGGACAGGCCGGAAGCAAACTGTTGGCCGAAGCAGGGCTGCAGATTGACGGCCTGCAAACGCTTTTGCTCGTGGATGGGGGCAGGTCCTGGCAGCACACGGGTGCCATTCTGCGGATTCTGCATGCACTGGGTTGGCCTTGGCGCTTGGCTTGGGTGGGCTGGTTGATCCCGGCCCCGTTGCGTGACGCGTTGTACCGTCTGGTAGCGCGCAATCGCTATAGGATCTTTGGTAAATCACCCACGTGTTTGCTTGCGCCAGCAGATTTTCGAAGCCGATTTCTGGACTGACTGATTCCGTTTCCAAATCATTTCTGTCGAGGCGCCGAGCTGCAGGCAGTGCTGTAGCACGGCCAGGCGAGACAACAACGACAGGGATGAATTAAAAATGGAATGAGGTGCAGTGTGAGACGCAAGTCGGATCTCTGGCACTGCCCCCCAGTCTTAGCGCCCCGTTTCCTTCAGATAGTCCGCGCGCGCAGCAATCGCCGTGTCGGCAAAGTCTGAGAACACACCATCCAGCCCCAAGCGGAAGAAGGCTTTGTATTCTTCCTTGGGATCGTTCTTGAAGTCGGCCGGAATGCGACGGCTTTCGTTGCGGAAGGTGTAGGCGTGCACTATGAGGCCCGCCTTGTGGGCGTCGGCAATGAGCGTGGTCGGTGCCATGCTGGAGGCGTCGGCATAGTTCACCCTCCCATCGCCATTCACGTCTTTGACCTTGCCATCGGCACCGAGTTGGCCTTTGACCGGAATGATGTAGGGCTTCCAAGGGCCGATGCCATCGGCGTAGGTTCTAATTTCTGCCAAACCAGCCGGGGTCACCATGGCGCTGAACAGGCGTGGGTCGCCCGCCTTGAACCAATCGTAAGGCTTGTCATAGGGCGCGGCGAAGGTGAGCGCACCGGTAGTCAAGTCCACATCATCGGCATCAATCAGCTGGATCAGCTTCGTGTTGAGGCCGTTGGCTTTGAGGTACTTGAGGCTGCTGGGTTCGAAGCTTTGGATATAGATGGGCGCGTCTTTGCTGTTCCAGCCCGTTGCTTTTACGATGGCGATCAACTTGTCTTCCAGCGGCAAACCCAGTTCCCGGTGGTACGTGGTGTTTTTTGTCTCTGGGTAGACGGCTACTACACGGCCATTGACTGAGCGCGCCTTGGCCAAGTCGATAATTTCCTGGAATGTCGCAATTTTGTATGCGCCATTGAATTGCTGCGGCCGCGCGGAGTCGGTTGAAACCCCGCCCAGCTCCTTGATTTCAGCGAGGGTGAAATCGCTCGCAAACCAACCGGTCTGCACCTCGCCGTCGACGCTGACCGTTTTCTTGCGGCTGGCAAATTTGGCGATGTCGGCCACGTTGGTGCTGTAAACCAGATTCGGGTCATGGCGCGCGATCAGCACACCGTCTTGGGTTGAGACCAGATCGGGCTCGATGGCATCGGCACCCAAATCAATGGCCTTCACGTAGGCCTCGTAGGTTTGTTCCGGCAAGTAGCCCGACGCGCCGCGGTGGGCTACAACAAGTGGCTGTTTGCCGTCTAAGGTGGGTAGGGCTGGCGGGTTGCTGCCCCCGCAGGCGGTGAGGATTGCAACGGTTGTCGCCCCCAGCAAAAGCAAACGGCCGACCGTTTTGAGTTGAGATTTCATAGATTCCCTTGGTACTTTAATTTGTAAATTTGCCAAGGGAATGGTGCGCGATGACCGTGACGTTGGCATGAACTGCCCATGACCAATAGATGACACGGCATTGCGTCTGGAGACGTTACAGTCTCGGCACGGGGAACCTACCGAATTACCTTGATTTCGTGCGGCCATCGCCGCGCATCGCAACTCACGCACCCATGAAAACCATTCTCCTGACCGGCTTCGAGCCGTTTGACAACGACACCACAAACCCGTCGTGGGAGGCCGCACAGCAACTGCACGGCCAGATGATTGCTGGGGCTACGGTGGTCGCCTTACGGTTGCCCTGCGTGTTTGGCAAGTCATTGAAAGTGATGGAACAAGCCGTGCGACAGCACCAGCCAAAAGTCGTGATTGCTGTGGGCCAGGCCGGAGGGCGCACCGACATGACGCCCGAGCGTGTCGCCATCAATTTGGACGATGCCCGCATTGCGGACAACGCCGGCAAGCAACCCATCGACCGGCCTATCCAAAAACTGGGGCCAGCGGCGTTTTTCAGCACCCTTCCGGTGAAAGCCATTACAGCTGCCTTGTCCAAAGCGGGACTTCCCGCATCCGTGTCGCACACTGCAGGCACGTTTGTTTGTAACCATGTTTTCTACGGGCTGATGGCGATGCAAGCCGAACACGGCATCGCTCGCTGTGGCTTCATTCACATTCCGTTTTTGCCGGAGCAGGCCGCGCTGCGCTCAGGGCAACCCAGCATGGCGTTGGCCGACATGGTTCGGGGCCTGCGCATCGCCGTTGAAGTCAGTGTTCGGCAAAAAAGGGATGTGCGCACGGTCGGTGGCACCACGCACTAGACTGCAGCAAACCGCTATCTGAAAGCTATTGGCATGCCGCCCATCATTCAGCCCATCGTCCTGCACCACGCCGAAAGTTTCCACGCCTGTCTGGACACCGTTGCACGCGAAAGGAAATTCCTGGCCCAGATGGAAGCACCGCCGCTAGAGCGTGTGTTGGGCTTTGTCCGCGATAGCGTGCAAAACGACGCGGTGCAATTTGTCGCATGGGATGGCGAACAGGTTGTCGGCTGGGCAGACATCTTTCCGGCCTGGGCTCACGCGGTCATGCATTGCGGAACACTGGGCATGGGGGTACTGCCAGCCTACCGTGGTCAGGGGTTGGGGAAACGGCTGTTGCTGGCCTGCCTTGACAAAGCCAGAACCAAAGGCATGACCCGGATCACCCTGGAAGCCCGCAGTGACAACGCAGCCGCCATAGCGTTGTATGAGCACGTAGGCTTTGTCCACGAAGCATTGAAGAAAAACGCATTGCGCTATGACGGTGTGTATTTTGACGGGGTGCAAATGGTCTTGCTGCTGGATTGATCCGGAGCCCCCTGGCAAGTGCGTCGCACGCCCCGCGCTAAGCGCCAAGCGCCGCGCGTCGTTCCGATCCAACGTGCTGTCGGCTATTTCGGCGGCGTTGGCACCAGGATGGTCGGCACGGCCACCTCGGCCATGCCGGGGTAATCCCGGCTGAAGTGCAGGCCCCGGCTCTCATGCCGGCCATGGGCCGACTGCACGATGAGATCAGCCACCTGCACCAGATTGCGCAGCTCTAGCAGGTCCCGCGAGACCCTGAAGTGGGTGTAAAACTCTTGAATCTCGGATTGCAGCAAGGCAATGCGGTGGGCCGCGCGCTCCAGTCGCTTGGTGGTACGCACAATGCCGACGTAATTCCACATAAAGCGGCGCAGTTCGTCCCAGTTGTGCGAAATGACCACCGCCTCGTCGGCGTCGGTCACGCGGCTTTCATCCCAGGCCGGCAACTGCGGTTGCACTGCGCCCTGCACGGCGGCCGGAGCTTGGGTGGTTTGCGCCTCTGCCTCGTCAATGGCCTGGGCCGTTGCGCGGGCCAGCACCACGCACTCCACCAAGGAGTTGCTGGCCAACCGGTTGGCACCATGTAGCCCGGTGCAAGCGGTCTCGCCGATCGCAAACAGGCCCGCCACATCCGTGCGGCCCGCCAGATCCGTGATGACACCGCCGCAGGTGTAGTGCGCCGCGGGCACCACGGGAATGGGTTGTTTGGTGATGTCAATGCCCAACTCGAGGCAGCGCTGCAGGATGTTGGGAAAGTGTTCTTTGAGAAAAGCGGG
>Ga0163144_10021957_pt1 | contig 12665 bp, 11 predicted proteins | sample OliLak19BULKMAT1_FD_123175 | JGI IMG/M metagenome (GOLD analysis project Ga0163144, IMG submission 123175) | Freshwater microbial mat bacterial communities from Lake Vanda, McMurdo Dry Valleys, Antarctica - Oligotrophic Lake LV.19.BULKMAT1 | ecosystem: Environmental > Aquatic > Freshwater >... | reverse complement strand
TCCCTCGGTTACTTCTTTTTCTTTCTTTACCACCTCGTTTCCAATCACAACTACACGCTGTCTTATTCCGTTTATTTGTTTTATAACATTGGCCTTGTCCGACTCCTTATTGCTGACCTCTGCGTTGAGAGTTGTTAACTGTTTAGTTATGTCGTCCAACTCATCCGCTCGAATAGATATTGCGATACTGAGAAATAAAACGACACATAAAAGAAGCTTGAACAATCTTGCCATACTTTCATTATAACAATCGTTGGGGTGGTTTAGAAAGTTAGGAAAGTTCGAAGGTTTTGAAGGTTTGTTTGTGGGTTCGCTGGTTAACTGGTTAGCTGTTTAACCAATTGACTCGTTAACTCGCTAACAAACTTTTTAACTCGCAACTTTCTCAACCTTTAACTCTTTTTTCTAAGAAACATTCCTATCCCAAAAGCTGAGACAAAGATAGGGAAGAGTAGTGCGGGTCCTGTTTGCGGGATCGTCTTTGGTTGAGTTGCCGCAAAGGTTGTCTCTGTGTTTGTGGTTCCGGCTAACGCGCCTTTAGTGTTATCTTCCACAACCTTAGTGATTTTTGATTCATTATTATTCGTTTCTTGTATCTTGTTGTTTGTATCTTGCTTGCCCTTCGGAGCTTCAGCGAAGGAGGGTGGTTTGGCGGTGGGAGTAGGAGTCGCAGTAAGCATTTTACGTCCGAATAATGACTCAAAAAATCCCTTTTTCTTTGTCGAATTCGTCTCCTGTATCTTGACGATAGGGGTAGGAGTCGCAGACCCTGAGCTTGTCGAATGGGTAGGAGTTACATTTGTGTCCTTAAACGCAAGTAGTTTGTCCGAAAGGTCTACTCGTGATCCAAACACGAACAAAAAAACAAGAACAACAATTAGGCCGAGAACGAATGACGTTACCTTATTAAAACCACTCATGGCAGAATTATAACACTATAAGATAGAATTTGCAAAACCATTGATTAATCACCAAGCTCCAATTAAGATTTCGAATTTTGAACTTTGTTTGACCCGCCTGCAACGCTATGCGTAGCATTGCGGGCAGGCATTTGAAATTTGAAATTTCCAGTCTATCCTATGGTAGACTGGTTGTATGAATGATAATCCTCAGACGATTTTCACATGGGTGGCTCCACTACGACCATACATTAAGCGTAGCTCAATCGTAATCCGCTTCTATATTGCGCTGACCGTTCTCGTCTCAATTATTCTTATATTCTTTGGCGACAGAATAATACTTATTCCGGTTTGGGCGTTACTGTTTATCTTCTATGTTTTTACGGTCACACCGCCTGAGGAAGTAACTAACAAGGTGACAAAGTTTGGTATGACGACCAGTAGCAATACTGTTCGTTGGGAGGACCTTTCTTACTTTTTTTTCACTGAGCGTTTTGGCTACGATGTGCTCGTTTTGGTCACACACCCACCATACCTACACCATTTCTACTTAGTGGTCCCAAATGAGGCTATAAAACGAACTCTAATTGAAGCTCTTTCTTCTCATATCCTATTTCAGGAGCACCCTCAAAAAACATTCACAGATAGAGTAGTGGAGTGGTTTTCTCATCTAGTTCCCACCGAGGAGGTTGTTACGCAGAGATCTTCTGAGCAAAAATATCCGACGGCATCTCCTTCAGCCCAAGTAGCCGACCCCAACGCTTCACCCCTTCATCAGTCGTTACAATATACCCAGCTTCCTCCTTCGCTAACACAATTAGGTCAAGATCAGCCAGGCTATCAAGAAAGCCCGCTCGAGTCGCCTGACGGTAGCGATCGCGTAGTCCTTTGATATGCTTTCCGATTGTCATCTGAAACTCCTTCTTGGCCAACATTTCTTTACCCATCATTTGCTGCGCAATGGCCTCAAATTCATCCTCCGCGATTTGTAAACCGCGGTAGCTTCTTTTACGAGTGTCATCAACGAGCTCATAGAGAAAGTGGAGCGCGACCGGGTTTTTGCCTAGGTCTGGCGACTTTATCGTAATCTGCTCAAAGAAAGCCTTAATAAATGACTCTTCTTTGTCCTCAAAGAAGCTCAGAACCTCATCTACAATGCGCGGGGGCATCAAAAACTCAGCTTTGTTTGCGTCCTTCGTAGCCTTCATGCACTTAGTAAGCCCTTCCATAACGGCCTTTGTCGTACTACCAAAGCCTAGATTTGCCTCCATGTTGAACAATAAGTTGGTGTCGAGAACGTACTTTTCCATACAGCTATGATAACACACCGAACCTTTTTAACCCCAATTATTCATTCGTTATTGCGGGTAAAACGCGTTTAGCGAGTTTATTACTGGGTTAACGATTAACTATTTAATAAGAAATCAACCCCGATTTGCCTCGCCCGGCGGAGCCGAGTCAGGCTCGGCGAAGCCTTGTCTCCGATGCGCCATAGCCGCTTTGGCGACGGAGCGGCGAAGTTGGGATCGGGGTCAACCAGTTTTACTCGTTTCACCCGCGAAACCCTCTTAATAATAAATTAAGCACTGGTTTAGGTTAGTTTGATGTATTGCAAAATTGTGTATATATGATTATTATTTGTGGATAAGTTATCCACATATACAATGTCTGAGGCTGATTGGAACCAATTTTTACTTTCTTTGATCGAGGGACCTGATAAAAATCCTGTTTTATTTTCGATTTTAAAGCAGGTTTCGCTACTTTCGGTTAGTGAGACCTCAATCGTGCTTTCCACGGACAGTCAGGGGTTCTTCATATTCATCCAGAAGCGGATTCCTGAGATCGAAGAGCGTCTATCCCTATTTGCCAAAAAAACACTAACTATTGAGGTGGTTGTTTCTGCGCAGGAGCGGAGGCAGACAGAAGCTCCCTTACTGTCGTTTGAGCCATCTCAGGATGACGTATACAGGAAGGCTGGACTCAACGGAAAGTATTCGTTTGACAACTTTGCGGTCTCAGGCTCTAATCAGGTAGCCTACGCAGCTTCTCAGGCCGTCGCGGACAACCTCTCAAAGGCTTATAACCCTCTTTTTTTGTACGGGGGAGTTGGGGTAGGGAAGACGCATCTTGCCCAGGCTGTGGCAAGTAAAATTCTGGGGGACAACCCTCAAAAACGTGTGTTTTTTAGTCCGGGGGAACAGTTCACAAATGAGCTAATCGAGGCTATTTTTGAGAAAAATACCGCTAAGTTTAGAAAGAAATACAGACATCTCAATCTCCTAATTGTTGACGATGTTCAGTTTATAGCGGGGAAGAACACCGTGCAGGAAGAGTTTTTTCACACCTTCAACGCTATAATCTCTAGTGGTGGTCAGGTTATCTTCACCTCAGACAGACATCCAAGAGAGATAAAGAATCTTGAAGACCGACTCAAATCTCGCTTTGCTGGTGGTTTGACCGTAGACGTACAGTCTCCGGACTTCGAGCTCAGAACCGCAATACTATTAATTAAGGCCAAGGAGAAAAATATCGAGCTAGGAATTGATCTTGCAAAGTTAATTGCGGAGCAGGTCTCTGACTCACGCTCTCTAGAAGGAACCCTACTCTCTATATACGCTAGGGTACTAGGAAGAGGAGAGTTGATAACTTTAAATGTGGTCGAGTCTTTCTTTCATACAGAGTCTGAAACCAAACCAAAGCTCAGAATCACACCGCATGAAATTCTTAATGTCGTTTGCTCTTACTACAACGTTAGGCAGTCGCAGTTGAAGAGCCCGATCCGCTCCGAGTCGTTGTCTTTACCCCGTCAGGTTGCGATGTTCCTACTAAGAAGAGAGTTGAATATGAAGCATCAAGAGATTGCTAATTTACTAAAAAGAAAGGATCACACAACTATTATGCACGGTGTTGAAAAGATAAATAGATTATTGGTTAAGGACGAGTTTTTCAAGAAAGAGATTGATCGGATAATCCAAACCCTCAACCTCTCCACATAGATTACACTATATATCTACATTGTAAAAATAGTTATTTGTCTTGTCTTGAAAATGAGAAACGTTTTTTATACACTTATCCCCACATACTACTACTACGAAGTTAATATATGAAAATTATTTTAGACAAGGAACAACTCCTAGAAATCGTCCAGATATCCACACGCTTCACATCAAAGCGTTTATCAGCTATACGGTCTCTCCAAGGAGCGTTGTTCACCATTGACGGTGGAAAACTAAATGTCTTCGCGACAGACCTCAACACAAACTTTAACGCTACGGTAAAGTTAAAAAACACCGCTAAGGAAAGCGCCACCTTTGTAACAGACCCAAAAAAACTAGCCGAGTTTCTCACACTTCTTTCACCAGGGGACGTGGTCATCGAGATAGAAGAAAAGAAATTGGTTGTACGAAAAGAAAAAAACCAAGGAGTCTTCAACATAATGGAGAGCGCAGACTTCCCACTACCACCAAAACTGTCAGAGCAACCAATAGTTCTTAAAGCCGAACAGTTTAAAAAAACTCTACCGTATGTGTTGTTTGCAGCTTCCCGTGACGAAGCACGGCCAACACTATCAGGTGTAAATTTCGTCTCAAGCGACGGAGAGCTTATAACCGTCGCTACGGATGGGTTTAGACTCTCCTTATTAAAAGAAAAAAACATACAAAAAATCCCATCAATGCTTGTTCCAAGAGCCTTCTTTGAAGAAGTCTTAAATGGACTAAAGGATGAGGAGTCTATAAGTTTTACAACCTCTGAAAAGGAAAAAATGGTCGCGTTTTCAACATCAACCAAACAGTACTACAGTAGAGTCATTGAGGGGACTTTTCCACCGTTTGAAAAGGTAATTCCAACCGAAAAAAAACAAACAATAGTAACAGATCGCGAAGAGCTCTTAAGAAACACCAAAATAGCCTCATTATTCGCCCGTGAGCAGTCGAACATAGTGATTCTAAAGGGTGAGAACAGAGTCATACAAATACGTCCCAAAATGGACAATAGCGAGGAGAACACATCCACGCAAGATGCGGTTATTGAAGGTGATGCGATTCAGGTGGCGTTTAACGCAAGGTTCTTGCTAGACTTCTTGCAAAATGTTTCAGGGAAGAAAATAACAATTGAGCTGTTAAGGTCAGATGCTCCAACGGTTTTCAAAACAGATAATCAGAAGAACTTCATCCATATAATTATGCCGGTGCGAATTCAAAGTTAGGGCTTTGAATTCGGAAGTCAGTATTTAGTATGTAGTATACAAAATACGATATACAACATACTAAATACAGGTCGTTTAAAGCTCTTCAATCTTATCTTTCTTAGCAGGGGACTCCTTAACCAAGCTCAGGAAGCGCTCGGTTGAAGATAGGCGCTTGTGACCAACTATTTTTGCGATGTAGTCGACAGAATAACCAGCCATTAGCTGATGGGTGATAAATGTGTTTCTAAAATCATTGATTGTAGCGTTCTCAATTCCAACCTCTTTGAAACAGCGCATAATTATCTGTCTTACATTACGAATCAAAAGACCCTTACCTGTTCTTGTGACAAAAAGTAGCCCATCCTCAGAAGTTTGTGGTCCTCTAACGGCGATATAGTCCGTAACAGCCTTTTTAACAGATGGATTTAGAGGAACCTCACGACCCACGCTTTTTCCGTAACCTCTCACAACTAAAACAGAGTCCTTAACATCGGAGTTGTAAATATTGGTTAACTCACCTATTCTTACACCCGTCTGTAGCAAAATCTCCACAATTGCGTATGTTCTTGGATCTTCCTTAGAGACGTCTCGGATTGCTCGGTATTCTAATTTGCTGAAGATACGTGGCGGTGTTTGGATGTATTTAGGGTGCGAAACATCGAGAGATGGATTCTGTTCGATTATGTTCGAGTTTTTAAGATGTCTAAAGAAGGTTCTGATTGAGTTTAGCTTTCTTGAGGCTGATTTCTTCGTGTAGTTCTCGGTTATAAGCTTAGTAATAAAGCCCTCGATTTCAGGCTTTTTTACGTCACGAATATCGCTAATTTCGCGTGAGGAAAGGTAACCTATAAACTGTTCCAGGTCCTTTTTATAGGCGACGATTGTGAAGCCTGATTTGCCTTGGGATTGTAGCTGTGCCGTGAATTGTTCAATCAAGGTCGGGAAGACATGTCCATCCATATTATCCTATAATATATCACACTGATGGCTAAATTTCAATAGCTCTTACTGATCTTTTGTATATCCTACTACCTAATGTTATAGGTATATTCTTGTTTTTTAACAGCTCGTCTGGTATAGTTGAGTGAGAAACTGGAGGTCTACATACTAAATGGCTAAATCACAACAAAAAACTCGCCTAAAAGGCGATCACCCTCTGGGCGAAACTGCCGTCAACCCCGGTTTAATCGGGGTCAACCCAATGGAGCTACTTCTTCAAAATCATCAGGTTCCAAACATAAAAAAAGGTCAAGAAATCAACGCTAGGATAGTGTCCATTACCAAAAAAGGGACACTTTTTAACATTGGTTCAAAGGCGAACGCAGTTTTGGGCGAAAAGGAAATCAAGGAGATTTTTCTTTATCAGAGCCACCTAAAACCAGGAGATACCGTCAAGGTTCGCATCATTTCGGAGGAGTCACGAGACGGAAACCCAGTTGTGTCAATGCGCAACTTCTTTGAACGAGGTAAATGGGACGTTCTTCTTAATAAAAAAGAAACCGAGGAAGACATTGAGGTAATGTGTGGAGAGTTTGGTAAGGGCGGAGTATTCATTGAGTTTATGGGAATTCGTGGAGTTATTCCTAAAATTCAGCTCACGCAGGACTTCTTAACTCATCCAGAGAAGCTAGTTGGCCAAAGAATTAAGGCCAGGGTTCTTGAGGTTGATCAGGAGAAAAATCGCCTCGTTGTTTCTCAGAAGGCGTCGGTTATGAACATCTCCCAGAAAGATCTGAGAAAGAAGTTTGACAAGATTAAGGTTGGAGACAAAAAGAAGGCTAAGGTTCTTGGAGCTTCTGAGTTTGGAATTTTCTGCGAGATAGATGGAGTTGAGGGATTAATTCATATATCTGAAATTTCATGGGAGAAGGTGCGCGACGTTTCCCATTTGGTTAAGGTTGGTGATGACATTGAAGTTATGATCGTTGAGAAAAACGACGCAGATCTTAAGCTGAATCTATCGATGAAGAGATTGCTACATGATCCATGGGAGGACATCGAAAAGAAGTATCCAAAAGATAAAGAGGTCGAGGGCGAGGTTGTGAGAAAAGAGAAGTACGGCTATTTTGTAAGACTAGAACCGGGAATTGAGGGGCTAATCCACGAGAGCAAACTCTCAGGAACCGAAAAAATCGAGATTGGCAAGAAAATCAAAGCTTTTATTGAACGCGTCAACAAGGCTTCCCGAAGACTCAGCCTCATACTTCCTCAGACAGAAAAACCTGTAATGTATCGTTAACAACAACATTCTCTATTTCCTATTTCGGGTAAAACGAGTAAAACGGGTTGATTTCTTATTAAATAATTAATCATTAACTCAGTAATAAACTCGCCAAACTCGTTTTACTCGTAAACCCGCTAATTCTTCCTCCAATATTAGCTTATCACTCACAAAACTATTACCCCATACTTGCTATACTAAATTACATGGAGCAGCATCCACTCCCACGTCAAATTACGAGCTTCGAATTTAAGCTGATTGGGTTCATGACCCTACACCAGTTTATGTATCTCTTGGTCTTTGTTCCTATGGGATTTGCGGTGTACAAGATAATTCCAATAGGATTCCTAAATGTGCTTGCCGGACTCATAGTTTCCTCTACAGGATTTCTGCTAGCCTTCCTACCAGTAAATGACCGTCCGCTAGATGTCTTTTTGAGAAATCTTTACAAAAGACTAACCTCTCCCACGCAGTACCTATACAAAAAATCAAACCAACCAATCTCTTTTTTAGATAGCGCGCAGTCCTCCACAGATCCAAACGAAGTTACGGCGCATATTGATTCGCAGGAAAAGCTGGCCAAACACATTCAGTCAAAATCGACAGTCACCCCTTCGGCAGGCTCAAGGTCCGCGACAGTTGGTGTAAAAACAGCCTTAAACGAGCCTCCACCCGAAGTCCAAGCAACTAAGTTCTCCCCTGAGCTTGTGGAGAAGATGGTAAAGACGCCAACGGCAAAACCCGACGAGCATCAACCATTTTTCATTGGCGTGGTTAAGAACAATAAGCAGAAGCCTTTGCCGGAGATTTTGGTTTATGTTAAAGACGAGAGCAATGTTCCTGTTCGTCTTTTAAAAACTAATCCGCACGGAGTGTTTGCCACGTACAGCTCTTTACCGCAAGGAGAGTACCTAATGGAGGCAAAGGATCCAAGAGGCTCATACCTTTTTGATACAATGAAAATTAGTCTAAGCGCCTCAAACCCTGCGCCATTTACGATGATGTCGAAAGGTTTATTATGATCAAGTCCAGTCAAAAACAGTCACCCATCAAGGCGACAACGCAGTCGTTTATAGAGATTGAAGAAATTCAGGAGGATGTTGTACTTATGAAGGACTTCTCAGCGGTTACGGTTCTAGAGGTAGGCGCAGTAAATTTTTGGCTTCTGTCTGAGGATGAGCAGACCTCGATTATTCAGTCCTACGCAAATCTACTAAACTCCCTGTCGTTCCCTGTACAAATTTTAATAGTGTCCAAAAAAATGGACATCTCGTCATATCTCGAGCACATAAATGGCAAGCTAAAACTTCAGGCAGATCCTGCTCTGCAAATCAGACTAACAAAGTATCGAGACTATATAAAAAATACGGTCAAAAAGACCTCGGTTCTGGAAAAGAGATTTTTCTTTGTAATTCCGTTTAGTCCGCTTGAAATGGGGATTGGAGGGGCAAACACACGCGGACTTAAAAAAGACTATGTCATAACGCGGGCAAAGACCGCTCTTTACCCAAAGCGCGATAATATGATTCGACTACTTTCAAAGATAGGGCTTAAAGCGATTCCAATACTAAAACAGGGGTTAACGGAGCTCTACTACAACCTATACAACAGCTCGGCAAACGGCAGAAGACTTGGTTCGGTCGACACCTATACAGAAGCAATATTAACCACTCCAACAAAAACACAACCATGATCTTTGGAAAAAAGAAACAACAAACCCAAGGAGCCTTGATAGACTCAACGGCCGCTAATGTGGTGGCAAACGGAACGGTCTCCATCGCGGACATAATTGCTCCATCGTTTGTGGAGGTTGATTTTAACCATATAAAAATTGATGAACGTTTTTACAAGACAATTTATGTCGTGGGTTATCCCCGCTATGTTTCTGCAAACTGGCTATACGGTCTGATTACTTTCGATCACCCACTTTATATTTCGATGTATGTGTACCCGACCGAGTCAAAAAATGTACTTGAAGAGCTTAAGAGAAAAATTGGAGAGATGGAGGCAACTATAGATAACGACATTAAGGACGGCAAGGTGGTAGACCCAACGGTTCAGGTGGCGCTAGATGACGCGCTAGCTCTACAGTCGGAGCTGGCAAAGGGAGCAGAGCGATTCTTCCAGTTTGGTCTATATATAACCATCCCGGCGGACTCTAAAGAAGAACTAGATCAACTATCAAAACAGGTCGAGTCGGTGCTCGCATCCCTGTTGGTTATTTCGCGCCCCGCGACTCTTGAGATGGAGGAGGGCTTTAAGTCGACGTTGCCGATGTTTTACGACAAGCTTTCTGTCTGGAGGAATATGGACAGCACCTCACTAGCAATGACCTTCCCGTTCTCAACCGCTTCGTTGACCAGAAATGAAGGAATTTTGTACGGCGTGAATCAACACGACAGTAGCTTGATGATTTTTGATCGTTTTACCTTAGAAAATGCAAACTCAGTAATTCTTGGAAAGTCGGGAGGCGGTAAAAGCTTCATGGTTAAGCTTGAAGCGTTAAGACTCTTGTCAATGGACGTTGACGTAATAATCGTCGATCCTGAAAACGAGTATAAAAAGTTGGCCGAGTCGGTTGGCGGAGAGTTTGTGGAGTTTTCGGTAAAATCAAAGTACAAAATTAACCCGTTCGATTTGGTGAAGGACAGTAAAGAACCCGACGAACTCCAGAACAAAATTCTAGATCTACACTCATTAATGCGTGTGATGATGGGAGACCTTACGCCTTCTCAGGACGCTCTTCTTGACCGTGCTCTTGTGGCTGTCTATCAGCAAAAAGGTATAACTCAAGAGTCCTCTACCTTTAAAAACGAATCACCGCTTTTGGAGGATCTTTTTAAGGTGTTTTTGGGAATGGAAACTGCGGAGAGCAAGGAACTTGCAGGGCGTCTGGAAAAGTACGTAAAAGGATCGGCTGCGGGAATCTTTAATGAACGATCGAACTTTGACATAAAAAATAAATTTACGGTTTTTGGAATCAGAGATCTTGAGGAGAATCTACGCCCGGTAGCAATGTACATCGTTCTTGATTACATTTGGAATACCGTTAGACGAACAAGGAAAAAAAGAATTCTTATTGTTGATGAGGCGTGGTATCTAATGAAGAACAAGGACTCTGGAGCTTATCTTTTCAGCTTTGCGAAACGATCCCGAAAGTATCTACTGGGGCTCACAACAGTTACGCAGGACGTCGAAGATTTTATTGCGACAAATGAGGGTCGTGCGATTATAACTAACTCAAGTCTACAAATTCTTTTAAAGCAATCGACCGCATCGGTCGACGCAATCTCAAAGACTTTTTTCTTAACTGGAGGAGAGAGACACTTCCTAATATCGTCTGGGGTTGGTGAAGGACTCTTCTTTGCGGGACAGTCTCATGTAGGATTTAAGGTCATCGCCTCCGACGACGAAAAAGCAACTATTGAGTGAGTTCTTTTCTAGAATTTTAATAACCGTTCCGTTGAGCCATTAATCCGTCTGCCGTGTGAATGAAGATGGAGGTTCCACGACTCGCATTCGACTCAGCATAATTCACAGCATCTTGCTGAGTGTGGAATATTTTACTTATTTTTTCAGAGAGTAAATTTTTCACAATCCAGCCATTTGTCCGTGGAATAACATGTAAATCCTTTTCGCCTTTCTTAACGGCCTTAATATACTCCTGAACTACAGGATCGCTCTGGTTTGTTTTATATGGTATTTTTCTCATTTTTTAGGTTGTTTATCGTAAATTTACGAGTTTATATAAGAAATTTTCACCGTCTATGAATAGAATGGTCCCGCTCATAACGATATCATTATATATAAAAAACCTCAGCGGGCTTGCGCACAGGCTGAGGTGTTTATGACTTTTATTATAGAAGCTTATTCAGCCATCGTCAACGGTGGATATAGTATTTGGGCTATTAGGACGGCCCAAATAGTAAAAGAAGTCCTCCTTCGCTCTTCGACCTGCCTGCCGGCAGGCAGGGCTACGAACGGACACCCGCCTGCAACGCTATGCGTAGCATTGCGGGCACGGTAAGAATCAGTAATAACTCGTTTCACCCGTTTTACTCGCAAAACTCGTTAACTGATTCTAATGTGAGCCCCCTGGGACTCGAACCCAGAACCAATAGCTTAAAAGGCTACTGCTCTAACCAGTTGAGCTAGGGGCCCATGAACGTATTTCTGACGGTTAGAAGAACTATATTGTAACAAAAAATACAGGTTATTGCGTAGATCCGATCCTAATCCAATAGTTAAGAAGACTTTCTCATGGGGGTTTCGAACCAACGCTTGAGTGGCGTGAAGAAGATCGAGATGAGAATTACGATTGAGAAAAGACACCAGATGGCAGGAGCTTCATTGCGATCTGTGGTTAGCGAAACGGCGAGCAGTGGTCCAAAGATGAAATGAAACAACGAAATGCGCCACCCGCCGTAGAAAAGCGGGAAGATAAATACGGGAATAAAGTAGACGAGGTTAGATGGATCAAATCCCAATAAGGGTAGTCGCCATGCAAGATGCCAGTTGCCCAGATATGAGCATGCTTTCTCGCCACACAATGCGTCACCCGCTTTACACATCCATTCCTTTGGCACAGTCCATAACATTGGAGCAAATAATTTTACCAGCAGAATAAAGGTTCCAATAAATGATGCGAGCATGACGGGCTTTGTCCATTGTTTTCGTACCCTTTTGGAAGCGTAGGAGAGCATGAATGCACTCGCAACCGGAATCTGAAATGCGATGTGGAAAAATCCAAGATTGGTAAGAAGTATATTTCCGCTCAGACCACACCGACCGATCCAAAGATAGGAAACTGCCTGAAGCAGTTCCATGAGAGTAAAATAAGCGAGCGCAAGTGCACGCTCCTTAGGAACCTTCTTTTTTATTGCATACGCCGTGGCGACGACGCCAACTGCGGTTGCTACGATACTTGCTGATCCTGACCAACACATAAAATTAATAATAGCGCTTTTTTTAAAATTAAGGGAAAGAAGCTCTCAGGATAAACTCTGAGTAGCTCGACAAGCTCACTATCCTGAGCATGTCGAAGGACTTGTCGAAGGGTGGAACGTAAGAAATTTGAAAAATTTCAACGTTCCTACAGCGTTTAAATTTTGAACGCAAAATTTATTACGCTGTGGACCCGGGGGGACTCGAACCCCCGACCTTTTCTATGCCATAGAAATGTTCTACCACTAAACTACGGGCCCAGTAAAACAATTAATTATATCAGAATGCAAAGATTGTCAGGACGGCCTAACTCTTACCCCATATCTACCAGCGGGCGGGCTAACTTATGAAAACTGAATATAGAACATTGAATATGGAATATTGAGAACTAAGAACTAAGAACTAAGAACTA
>Ga0163144_10021956_pt1 | contig 12665 bp, 13 predicted proteins | sample OliLak19BULKMAT1_FD_123175 | JGI IMG/M metagenome (GOLD analysis project Ga0163144, IMG submission 123175) | Freshwater microbial mat bacterial communities from Lake Vanda, McMurdo Dry Valleys, Antarctica - Oligotrophic Lake LV.19.BULKMAT1 | ecosystem: Environmental > Aquatic > Freshwater >... | reverse complement strand
CCTTACCATTCCCCAACTCCTAACCCCTAACCCCTAACCCCTAACCCCTAAATTCCTAATTCCCCCTGTTATACTTCCGTGATACTTGTTCCGCAGTTTTGTGCTAACAAAAACAAAAAAATATGAAACAATTATCATTCCTGGCTATGCCGGTCCGCTTCACGCTATTCTTAGCTATCTTACTTGTCATTTCCTGTACAAAAGATGCAGAAACCATAACCGTTGACACCTCAGTGCCTCAAGGCACATTTTCAACTCTTAAGCAAGGGAATATAGTAGAACAAAACAGTACCGGCTCTAAAGGATTAATACAGCTTGGACAAGATTCTAAAGGGATCCTATTTGTAAAATTTGGCAGTGATTTTACTACCGTTCTCGCTACCGGGACAGTCACGGTTTACCTAAGCACGAGCAATACTTTTAAGGCCGATCCGGGCAAAGGCAATCCTGATCTAAAGTTGGTGGGGTTTGTAAGTAAAAATGGAGAAATGTTTATGAAATTAAATAGCCCAGTCGAATCAAAGTTCACACATCTTATATTATGGTGTGGCTCTGCAAACATTCCTTTTGGCAATGCAGAACTAAAATAAATATTTATCTTAGAAAGTGAACGGTGGATAATACGATTCATTTCGACCTTCCAGTCTCGGTATTAAATCTAATTTCATGAAAATAATTTCAAGCCTACTGTTTTGCTTTTTAAGTTGTCTCCAATTATTACTATGTCAAAGTGGTTGGACCAAGGGAAAAGGAGAGCATTTTGCAAAACTGGATTTTTCAAGACTTTCTACCACTGAGTATTATTCACCGAATGGGGCCAAACTCAAGACGAACAGATTTATTCAAAATTCCCTTAATTTCTATGGAGAATATGGCTTTAGAGACCGGCTAAGTATTATTGTAAGCGGTCCGCTTTGGAGACAAAATGCCTTCGAAACTACAGAGCGAGTAAATGGTATAGGTGATTTTAGGTTTGATCTCAAATACCGGTTGACAAAGAATACAAAATGGCCCATAGCACTTAGCATTGCGCCTGAAATCCCCACTGGAAGGGCCAATGCATTTGCCCAAAGTAAAACCGCAGCACAGGAAAGGATTAACCTGCCTACCGGCGATGGAGAATTTAATATATGGACCACGTTGGCAGCTTCCAAATCTTTAGGCATAGGATATGTTTCATTGTTTGGGGCTTACAATTTTCGCACAAAATATAAAGGCCTCCCATTTGAAGATTTGTATCAGATAGGCGGCGAAATCGGATTTAATCCCATCAAACCTTTATTTATAAATGGTAAAATACGAAGTCAATGGGCTACGGGGGAAAGTAAATATCCGGAACTTGGTTTTGTACGTGGAGATGGTACTACCTATACCTTAATGAGTGCGGAGGCATTTTATCGTTTCACCAAAAGATGGGGAATATCAGCTACCTATCTTACGGGCAATGATCTGCTGGCCTCATTTCGTAACATATATATTTCCAGTTTTTTTTCCGTAGGAATAATACATGAATTTAAAAAATAATCTTTTATACTAATTGATTAACAAATGAAGAACATGAAACAAATTGGCTTTTTCTTATATATTCTTTTATTTGCCCATTGTGCCAAAGAGCAAAATACCACGCTTGATGATGATATGGGATCAATACCTACTCCGACTTCTTCGTATAGCGTCCTGAAATCAGGAAAATTTAATGGTGCCAGCGGGTACCCCGCGAATGGTACAGCGCAGCTGGTGAAGGATTCAACCAACATGTACAGTATAGTGCTCGAACAAGATTTTAGTACTACCTATGCTACCGGATCGGTCACGATGTATTTGTCCAAAACCCCTATCCCCACTTTCGAAGAAGCCACTACCTTTATAAAATTAGCGGTGATAAATAAAAATGGATTTCATCGTTTTGCGCTCGCCTCGCGGCCTGCTGACCAGTTAGTTAACGTGGTCGTCTGGTGTCAGCCTGCTGGTGTAAAATTTGGTCACGCCGAAATAAAATAGAATGAAAATAATCCTGTTCCTGTTGACTTCCGTTTGTTGGGGTGTACTGACGGCACAAATCGACTACAGTGACTACAACGAGCTATTAAAAAATAATGTTTCAACACAGGGCAAGGTAAATTATAAGGCGTTGAAGCAAAAAAAAGAAGAACTCAATGCCATAGTAGGTCAATTAAATAAATATTTTTCGGTCCATCTTTCAAAAAATGTAAAATTAGCCTATTGGATCAATGTGTACAATGCAAACACCTTATTATTGATCACCGATCATTATCCGCTCAAAAGTATTCTGGATCTTGATAATGGAAAAACATGGGATGTAAAAAGAATAAAAATCGGAATGAATACCTATTCGCTGAATCAAATAGAAAATGAGATCCTTCGAAAAGAATTTAAAGATGCCCGCATACATTTTGCATTAAACTGTGCGGCTGCTTCGTGTCCGCCTCTGTTAAACAAAATATACGACCCTGTCGACATCGAGTCGCAATTGGATCAGCAAACCAAATTGTTTTTAAACAGCACGGTCAAGTCAATTGCTCCCAATCAAATAGAAATATCCAAATTGTTTGAATGGTATGCCGGTGATTTTGGCGACATTATTTTATTTGTAAATAAATATTCTGATTTAAAATTCTCCGATAAAACCACCTTCATCTATTCTGCGTACAATTGGAAACTTAATGAGTAATTCTTGTTTAATTTCCTACATTTAAACAATCTAATGAAAGTAGTAATTATAGGGAATGGAATAGCCGGATCTAGCGCAGCCCGATACATTCGAAAATACAGCGATCATGAGATCATTATGATCTCCAATGAATCAGAATATCCTTTCTCGCGGACAGCGCTTATGTATATATATATGGGTCATCAGCGATTGGATGATACCAAATTGTATGAAGATGAGTTTTGGGATAAAAATAGAATCGGGCGATTAAAATCTACCGTACTGGCTATCCATCAGGACTCCAAAACATTGACTTTGTCGGATGGCAAGATCGTATCTTATGATAAATTAATAATTGCTACGGGGTCCAAATCAAATAAATTTGGCTGGCCGGGTCAGGAATTTAATGGTGTAAAAGGATTATACAACTTACAGGATCTCGAATTGATTGAATCTCATTCAAAAAATATCAAAAAGGCTGTCATTGTAGGTGGTGGATTGATTGGAATTGAACTGGCGGAAATGCTTCATTCCCGAAATATACAGGTCACATTTCTTTTGAGAGAATCCAGCTATTGGAATATCATTTTACCACTGGAAGAAAGTATGATGATCAATAGGGAAGTTCACGATAATGGAATTCACCTGAGATTGAGTGAAGAATTGAATAAAGTGATCGATGATGGCAGCGGAAATGTAAAAGGAGTGATCACTTCAAAAGGAACCTTTATCGAAGCTCAGTTTGTCGGGCTTACCGTGGGGGTGAGTCCTAATATAGATTTTATTCAAACGAATCCAATCGAGACATTGAATGGTGTATTGGTCGATGAATATTTAGCAACTTCAGAACCAGATATATACGCCATCGGTGATTGTGCACAATTACGAAATCCGATTCCCGGGCGAAAACCAATAGAAGCATTATGGTATACCGGTCGCATGATGGGGCAGACCGTAGCTCATACGATATGTAAATCACCCGTAAAATACAATCCTGGTATATGGTTTAATTCGGCAAAATTTTTTAATATCGAATATCAGGTGTACGGTGAGATACAGGCGAAAAGACTTAATCATATTCATACTTTGTTTTGGATGCATCCAAATCATAAAAAAGCAATTAGAATAAATTTTCATGCATATTATAAAAATGTAACAGGATTTAATTTGATGGGCATCAGGTACAGACATGAAGTTTGTGAAAAATGGATACAATCCAAAACCAGTATTGAAGAAGTGTTACCAAACCTCAGTCTTGCAAATTTCGATCCTGAGTTTTTTAATGAATATGAAAGTAAATTAATCGAACAGTATAATCAAGTAAACGGCTCGTCTCTTCGATTAAAATCAAAACGAAGTCTGGATTTGGTAACACGATTTTTAAATAAAGTAAAACCTGCTAAATAATATGTCGACACCCATTTCAATGAGCTTGGTTCAGAGAGGACATGATATAAAGATTCATCAAAAGATAGCTGTAGGATTCGTTGTCATTGCCCTTATAATTCAATGTATTTATTGGTTTTCACAGGCTAGTCAAAACGCTTCAGCCTGGTTATGGATTTCCATTCTACTGGCAAGTATTGGGTCTATAGGTTATACGATTACAACATATAAACAGGAAGTCAAAGGAATAAAAAATAATAATAATTGGTTTTCTTCTTTGACTAGTCGTGGCGCACTTGCCTGGGGCCTGGCAGTTTTTCTAACTGGATTTTATATAATTCTGTATTGGTATCCAGCCTTATTGGGCCTTTCAGAAAATGGAATTTCAAACACAGGTTTGATAAAATTATTTGATCCATTAAGTATGACTCTGAAAGGATCTTCTGCCAGTCAATGGTTTGTATATGGAACATTGTATACGCTGATCATCCTGTTGATGGGTATTAAGTTTATCTATAAATACCGACACAATCGATATCAAATAATTCGAACACTATCTGTGATGTTTTTCCAAACTGCTATTGCATTTATTTTACCGGAAATACTTCAATCATTAAATCAACCATATAATGATTTTAAAAATATCTGGCCATTGAATTATTCTTTTTTTCTTGATTGGCATATAGATGAATTAATTAAAAATGGGTTATTTGGATATTTTATTTTATTCTGGGGTATTATTTCCTTTTTAGTGATTACACCCATACTAACTTATTTTTATGGCAAGCGATGGTATTGCTCCTGGGTATGTGGTTGTGGGGGACTGGCAGAAACGGCAGGAGACCCATTCCGGCATTTATCAAATAAATCGCTAATAGCATGGAAGATAGAACGATGGATGATACATGGAGTATTGGTCTTTGTATCCATTATGACTGTTGCCGCATTGGTGACACGTAGTACAGGTTTTAGTAACTTATTTTTATTCAGCAGCTATGACCTGAGCAAGTGGTATGGATTTTTAATAGGTTCTGTATTTTCAGGCGTTATTGGCGTAGGTTTTTATCCCTTGATGGGAAGCAGAGTATGGTGTAGATTTGGATGTCCTATGGCTGCCTATCTGGGCCTATGGCAAAAGAAAAAATCCAAATTCCGTATTACCACCAATGGAGGACAATGCATTTCCTGTGGCAATTGCAGTACCTATTGTGAAATGGGTATTGATGTAAAAGCGTATGCACAGCAAGGACAGGATATAGTACGATCATCCTGCGTTGGTTGCGGTATCTGCAGTGCTGTTTGTCCAAGAGGCGTATTGCGTTTGGAAAATGGATCTTTGGATATCGATATACGTGCTGAAGAAAAAAGAACTCTGCATATAAACTAAGTAGTGTAAGGTTCGAATATTTATCTCGAAAAATGGCGCATGACAAAATGCACATATCCTATTGAATTGCCCACTATCCTAAAGGGAGAAAATTAATTAAAGGCATAATCTGTCATGCGCCCTCGAAAAATGGGATCAGCGTATTTAAAGAATCATTTATTATCTTAGGGCTAACATTGGAAAATGCCATTCTTTATTTACCCAAATAGTTGACCAGGTAATAAACTCTGATTGGCGCAGAGCAATGTTCAGATGGTGGTCTTAGAAATAAGCTAACTGAGGAAATAATAAAAGCCGAAACAGGAAATAGCTATGGCCAAATCTATGATTTAATTATTTTAGGCGACTTGATTTATCTGTCCACACAATTACATGTTATTACTATTTACAAAAAAGCGTAAAGTATAAATGAAAACAGCCGTATTTATTTTGATTTTATCATTCGGTCTTGTTACTTCAAATAAGGGCCAGAGGATGGTGAAAGTAAATTCGATGGGTATCTCCCAAAATTGTTGACTTTATTACTATTCCTGAAAACATAGGAAATGATGCTCTACTTATCGCACAGGAATATTATCATAAGATATTTCAATATATTGCGTTTTTAGAAAAGCCGACTAGTGAAGACATTGCTGCTGTAAATCGCTGGGAAATGCCAATTGTAAGGAATTTATTTTAATTGCCGAACATGAAATCAGTGATGGTACATTGACACCAAAGGGATATAAGAACAAACAATTCAGTTTTTATGCATACAAAACAATTCCAAATAGTGGAGATTATGAAAGACATTGGTAAACTCAAAGGGCTGTGATTCTATCGCGACTTTACATTTAACCATAAATCGTACTACTTCATTTAGCACCACAATAACAAGCTGTAATTCTGTATTCTGGCATGGCACTACCTATTTAAGATGATATAAGCGGGGGTGCATTCATTTTTATTATTGAACCAAAACATTACATTTTGGCAGAGTATGCCTTTTCGCAATCATTTTTACACTTGATGGCGTGGTCCAGATGAACCCTCAATTCCGGAAGTTTGGCTGTGGCCCATGATTTGATATCGGTATCCTGGCAGTCGGTAGAAGCCATTTCAAAAAGCCGGATTGCCCCTTCATGTCCTTCAACCATCATATCTGCATAAGCTATATCAAATTCACTTCCAGAGGTTTTTTTGTTTAAATTGGTATATGCTTCATTGATATCATTCGTAGCGGTTGTTGGTATGGTAATCACTTTGGTTTTGGCAAGGGCGGTTAGTTCATCCATTGATTTCTGATGTTGTTCCTGCATCATTTTACCCAATGCCACCACATGGCTCGATGCCCCTTTTTGTTGGGCCAATTTCCCCAAAATGATTTCTTCCAGGTGTATTTCTGCTGCTTTTACCAGAAACTCAGCATCTTTTTCCTGCGCTTTGTTATCAAATTTTGCTTCATTGCTTTTCAAGGCCTGAGCTTCCGAGTCCGTTTTATTTTTGCAAGAGCTTATTGTATATAAAACGAGCATCAACAGACTTGCCTGCATAAAGTAAGTGTATAACTTTTTCATTTATTGGTAAATATTATAATTAATTAGAATTGAATAAAATGTCATTTACGATTTTAAATCCTGGTACAATAGGGTATACCTTTTCGAGGGATATCCATAAAAAATCTACCCTGAAATCAGAATTAATCTTGTTTCCAAAGTTCAGGTAGTTATTTCTTTCCTTCATTACACAATTACAGAAATAAGTTACAGAATTAACATTATTACTGTTAGTCAATCAGGTCATAAGTAAGGGTCGGGTGGCTTTTAGCCGATTATAGTTTGAATTGAACAAGGATATCTAAATGATACCTGGTTTTAAAGAATCGGATGATTATAATAAGTCGATCCGTTTTCTTTTTTCCTGCGCGTATATATTATCGTTATATCGTATATGTTTAAATAAACATATTTAACAAGCAAGTAAACAATGTATTACGTTTACTGATTTATTTTTTAGCGGACTTTCTCAGGTTTTCCTTCATTCGTTGCTTTATAACCTCAATAATCAGCCCCAGGGGCAGTGGTCCGGTCAGGGGGAAACGGAGGGTGGATTTGGTTCCCTGGTAAGGTATTAATTTCTGACGAAGCGCGCCGGTGGCAGCAGGCATAGGATATAGCGCCAAGTGGTTTTTCCAGGCTGCAAATGATATCAACATACCTTTCCATTTATACAATGGCATATTATAACTGATGATTTCTTCGGCTTCCGGCACAGTCTGTTTAACCACCTCGCGAAGTTGATTCAGTTTTTGTTGGATATCTTTCGGAAACCCGGAAATGTATTTTTCAACCGTTTTAGGTTTTGGCCCTGTCATGAAATTTGATATTTTAATACTTCAATATTATCATTTATTAAACCTGTCCTGGTTTGATTTTTCAATTTCCCCCAGCCGTTTACCGGAAAGTACCGATTTATCCTTTTTAGTAATGTCCGTTTTAGACGCATATAAATCGGTCACTTTAATGAGCAGCCAAACATTATCCTGACTGCTTTTCGATTTGACTAAAACAAATTCACCTTTTAATTTTTGGCCCTTCAAGATAAATTTTAATTTCCCCTCCTTCCATTGGTCCCTGAGTCTTTTGTTTTGTGTGGTTTTATCTTCATCACCACCCTCTGCCGGTTCGCAAGTGCCCTCATCCCATACCATTACCGTCCCGGCCCCATAACCGCCAGGGATTACCCCTTCAAAACTACGGTAATCAAAGGGATGATCCTCCACTTCCATGGCAAGCCTTTTAATATCCGGGTCGGTGGAAGGGCCTTTAGGGACCGCCCAGCTCTTTAAGACCCCGTCAATTTCTAAACGGAAATCATAATGCAATCGGGATGCATCGTGTTTTTGAACCACAAACCGGAGGCTATCCCTTTCGGGCTTGCCGCTTTTAGGTTCGGGACTTTCTTTAAAATTTCGTTTCGAATTGAACCTCAAGTGTGTCATGGGCTAATCTGTATTTTGAATATCCAAACAGTGCCATATCCAAATTAAAAATCCTGATCGGTACAGGCAATCGATATTATACTAAACTTATCCTGGGCGGTAAAAATTGCAGGAATTAAGATTGTATGCTCCCGGGAGAATAACCCTTAATTTGTTTACCTTGAATTATGAGCCACCTTTAAACCTGTTTTTCAGGCAGGACAACCGCTTCATCCCGATGGTAAGTTGGACGGAACACCAACTTAAGAGATTCAATAAATAATATGCCGGCCAGGGTAAGCCCAAGGATCATTTTCATCACCTCTCCATTTAGCGTACTCGTTTTAAAAATGGATTGCAAGGCGGGGATATAGACTATCGATAGCTGAAGGAGGACGGTCAGGAGAATAGCGCCCCACATACCCTTGTTGACCATCCAATCCCTCGAAAAAATAGAATGATGCATCGAGCGGACAGAAAGGGCGTTTCCCAATTGTATAAAACACAACAAGGTAAAAACAGCCGTTCGCTGAATGCTCACCTCATAACCCTGGGCTGCAGTCCACCACTGGATAAAGATAGCTGCTACAGCCATGATCAGGCCTGTGACTAAAATTTTCGGAATCAGTTTGCCTGCAAATAAATTTTCCTTGGGGTGCCGGGGTGGATGGTTCATAATTCCTTTTTCTGCCGGTTCAGCGACCAGGGCAAGTCCCGGCAATCCATCAGTCACCAGGTTAATCCAAAGAATATGGATAGGCAACAATGGAATAGCCAGGCCGATAATTGGAGCAAAAAAGATAGTAAGGATTTCCCCCAGGTTGCAGGAGAGCACGTATAGGATAAACTTTTTGATATTTGCATAAATCCGCCTTCCTTCCTTTATGGCTTTGACAATGGTGGCAAAATTATCATCCAATAAAATCATATCGGCAGCCTCTTTGGATACATCTGTACCGGTAATGCCCATGGCCACTCCAATATCCGCTTGTTTCAAAGAAGGTGCATCATTGACCCCATCGCCGGTCATGGCTACAAATTCACCGTTTGCCTGGAGTGATTTTACAATGTTCAATTTTTGTTGCGGAGAAACCCTGGCGTAAACCAAGGTTGTTTTCGTGGCCACCTTGAATTCCTCCTCAGACAATTTCTCCAGGTCGGATCCTGTTTTAGCCGCATTGGATCCTTCTTGAATCATCCCGAGCCTGGAAGCAATGGCAGTGGCTGTCAGCGGCTGGTCACCGGTAATCATTACAGTCTTTATTCCAGCTGATTTACATTGCCGGATAGCTTCTTCTATTTCCGGCCTGGGTGGGTCGATCATCGCTGTTATACCTAACGGATTAATATCCTGCTCATTTTCAACGGTTAGTTTATCTGGTTTTGTATCAAAAATTTTATATCCGAAAAACAGCACCCTCAAACCTTCCGAAGCCCACTCCCGGTTTTTGATCAGCCATTGTTCAGCCGTGGCTTTTTGTTCAGCAGAATAAATTTCCGCCATTTTAACCGGGGCACCTTTTACAAATAATATCCAATGATCCCCGTCCTGGTGCAGGGTGCTCATCCTCATCCGGGTAGCATCAAAAGGGAGTTTTTCAACTAATGGAAATTTCTTTTCTGCCTCCTCTTTTGAAAATCCCGCACCTAATGCATATTTAACTAATGCGGTCTCTGTGGAATCACCCAACAATTCTTTATTCTCGGCAATCCTCACCTCGTTGTTTAATAACATAGCTTCATTAAATAATGCCTTGCTCTCGCCGCTTACTTCCTGCTTTTCAAGGGTCATGATATTTTGGGTCAGCGTTCCGGTCTTATCGCTGCAGATATAGGTTACCGAGCCCAGGGTTTCTACCGCAGGCAGGTTCCGCATCAGTGCTTTTTGTTTTACCATCCGGTGGGCACCCCGTGCAAGTGCAATGGTTATTACGGCAGGGAGGGCTTCTGGCAAGGCTGCCACGGCCAAAGACAAAGCGGTAAGAAACATTTGGAAGGCTGGTTCTCCACGCCACAATCCAAACACAAAAACGATCAGGCAGATGAGAATGACGATAATAGCTAATTGTTTGGCGAATACGCCTAACCGCTTTTGCAGCGGGGTTTTTTGAGACCCTTCCTCCATCATACCGGCTATCTTTCCAAGTTCAGTAAGCATACCGATAGAGGTGACGATGGCTTTAGCAGAACCGCTGCTGACTATGGTCCCTTTGAAAATCATGTTGTGCTGATCCCCCGGCACCAGGTTTTCCCCGATGATTGCTTCCGTCTGTTTTTCGATGGCATGGCTCTCTCCGGTCAGGGATGCTTCATGGGTATTAAATGAGCTAATCTCTAATAATCTGGCATCTGCGGGAACGATGTCACCGGCTTCCAATACAATTAAATCACCTGGGACCAGGTACACTGCTTGCAGTTTCTCCGGCTTACCATCCCGGATGACCAGGGCATTCCGGGCCACCATTTTTTTTAGCATCCTGACCGATTCCTCTGCACTATTCTCCTGTGAATATCCCATCAAAGCATTGCCCAATATAATCGCCACAATGACGAAGGCATCGGTGTGCTCACCGGCAACAAAGGAAATTACTGCGGCAATAATCAATATCAGGATCATTACATCTTTAAATTGCCCCAACAGGATAACCCATTTACTTTTTGGCTTGGTTTCCTTTAATACATTTTCCCCAAACTCCTTTTGAATTGCAGGCACAGCTTCTTTTTTTAATCCAGTTAACGAAGTATGGAGTTGTTGGATGGTTTCCTCTGTGCTGCGTTGGTAGTAAGTGTTCATTAATGGTCAGACTATTGATTTAAAATGAAATGGTCCCGCCCGGGAATTGGATATCGTTTCTCTTGTTGTTAGCTGGGGTTAGCATAGTGAGTACACAAAGCCAAACTCCATGTGTTCTTATAAAAATATTGGTTGACCATTCATAGAGACTAAAATTTTGTCCCTCAAAGGTGCCTGCACTGATACCACGTCCGACCACGATGCCGGTATCACCGTAAACATTTATTATCAGCTCATCGACATCCATTCTGTTATGGCTAACCATGCCCGAACTAATCCATTTTAAAAAAGCTGACTTTGAAGTAATGCCATCAGAACCAATGATTACCCATTCATCAGCCATAAAACCGCCTATTTCAGCGGGATCATTTTTTACCATAGCCTCGTCCCACACTTTGGCCAATGTTAATAATTCTTGTTTTTCCCTTTCCATAAGAAAGAATTTGAATAAAAGGTTAAAAGGTTAAAGGTTAAAGTTAGATTTCCCTTCAAACTATATTGGATCCGACAAGAAAATACTGTAGAAAAGTGGGTTAAAAATTAGTTGTTTTCGTGGGCTACCCAAATTAGGTCTGCAGTTTTGTATCCGAGAGCATTGGCTATATGAAGATAGTCTTGTTTTACTTCATCGGGAATAGTAGTTTCCCGGCTAAGGATCCATAAGTATTTAAGACTTCCTCCGGCAACGAGGGCGTATTTATAGTCGGGGTCCAGTCCGATGATATTATACCCTGCGTAAAATGGGCCGAAAAAAGAGACTTTAAGACGGGCTTCCTGATCATCGCCTACCAACTTTGCTTTACCAATGGCTTGTTTCCAGACTTTCTTTAACACATCAAATCCCCTGTTTTCCACTTTAATACGCCCATCTTCATTAATGGAATACACTGCAGTGGTATTGTTTAGATTGCGTTCGTATTTAATATCGAGGCGGGCAATTTCATACCACTTGCCCAGGTATTTTATTTTGTCAAATGGCTTTACGGGTATAGCTCCATCGGGAATGGAGGCACAGGAGCCCAATACGATAAGCGATGCCATCAGCAGGTATCCGTAGCGGAGAAAAAGTGTATAACTCAAATTTGAAAGTATTTCTATTCTTTCAACACCATTTTCTGCAACAAGGTTACCATCTATCTGTTTTTTCCTCTTTAACCTTTAATCTCCAGGCTGAATTGTTGAATTGTTGAATTCTTGAATTCTTGAATTGCTGAATTGTTGAATTGCTGAATTGTTGAATTGCTGAATTGTTGAATTGTTGAATTGCTGAATTGCCAGTCCCCTCAAGGTTGAATTGCTGAATTGCTGAATTGTTGAATTGCCAGTCCCTTTAACCTTTAACCTTTCCCCCTTTCCCCCTTTCCCCCTTTCCCCTCTTCTTTATATTGTCTAATCTGGTCCAATAATTCCATCGATTTAATCGCCGGGGTCCATTCATTCCCTGAGAATATTAATTTGAACCATTTTT
>Ga0163144_10021955_pt1 | contig 12665 bp, 13 predicted proteins | sample OliLak19BULKMAT1_FD_123175 | JGI IMG/M metagenome (GOLD analysis project Ga0163144, IMG submission 123175) | Freshwater microbial mat bacterial communities from Lake Vanda, McMurdo Dry Valleys, Antarctica - Oligotrophic Lake LV.19.BULKMAT1 | ecosystem: Environmental > Aquatic > Freshwater >... | reverse complement strand
TTACCCTATGAATTACCCTATGAATTACCCTATGAAAAATCTCGCTATCCTACTGGCCCTGTTGCTATCCCCCTCAGTCCTTGCCGTAACCTACGACCTGCCGTCGGAGCATTTTGACGTTATTGGTGCGCCCAGAACGATTGTGGCCGTCCATGAAGATACTCTGGTGGAAATCGCCAGACGCTCTAGTATCGGTCTGGACCAGATAGAACGAATTAACCCTGATGTCGATCGCTGGTTACCTGGTGCCGGTACCGAGGTAGTTATTCCTTCGCACTATATATTACCGCGCGCACCGCGCACCGGGATCGTGCTGAATTTGCCCGAAATGCGCCTGTACTATTTCCCCCCCAGGCAACTCGGTCGGCCAGCGCAGGTGCAGACCTATCCTATCGGTATCGGGCGTATGAACTGGGCGACGCCGTTGGGCCAAACGAAGATCGTATCCAAGACCAAGGATCCGTCCTGGCGACCGCCGGAATCCATTCGCCGGGAACACGCGGCTAATGGCGATCCGCTGCCGCTATTAGTACCTGCCGGTCCTGATAATCCGCTGGGTGCCTACGCCATGCGTCTGGGTATTCCAGGCTATCTGATACATGGCACCAACAAACCGATTGGTGTGGGCATGAGGGTATCTCACGGGTGTATACGTATGCTGCCGGAGGATATTGCGCGACTCTTTCCCCAAATTCCTGTGGGGACTCCAGTCAATATTATTAACCAGCCGGTCAAGGCTGGCTGGTACGGCGGCAAACTGTACATGGAAGTACATCCGCCGCTAAAGGAATACCCGAATGACAGGGGCGCCATGGTGCAGCAAGCGATGATGGCGGTGAATGACGCCACGTCCAGGCGATCAGCTAAATTGGATAGCGGTGCAATTGAGGCAGAGATCAATCGGCAGACCGGCTTGCCTTTGATAATCTCGACGGAGAGTTAAAGCCTGAAGTAACCGGGGCCGCGTCACCCCCTTGCTATCGCTAGAGGGTGACGCGGCCCCGGTAATGAGGTGCCCGATAAACTATTTGTTCATGGACTGCTTGAACATACGGTCCATCTTTTCGGTGTTGGCATTGCAGCACTGTTGTGCGGCATCAGCTTTTGCTCGTGCAGCTGCAGCGTCAGAAGCAAACTGGCTGGCGGCGGCATTGGCTTTATCTACTTCCAGCTTAAGTGCATCCAGATCCCTGGTGGTGGCACAACCGGTAAGTCCTGTTACAGCTACCAACATGAATGCTGCTGCCGTGGTCTTGAGCGAATTACGCATAGTATTGTCCTCTAAGTAGTCAGCCGTTACCCGGCCTAATAGGTCTTTCCATTTTGAACCGCGCGTCCCCTTTTTAACAACGGGCTGTGCGGGTCGTTTTAGGGCAATGTCGCCAAACCGTGTTGGCGAGCACCTCCGGCGGCTATTTTCAGAGATACTGAGCCTAATCGCAAGAGATTGTTTACCCGACTTTTTGCCAGTTAGCGAACAACCACCCGGGTGCCCACCACAACCCAGGGGGCCAGTTCGAGCAATTGTTCATTGGTCAGGGCTATGCAGCCATTGGTCCAATTGATGGTTTGATGGATCTTCATATCGCCCGTGCCCACGCCGTGAATACCCAGCTGGCCACCGAGACTGGTGTTTTGTGATGGTGGGCGCCCGTGTTTCAGGTCGTAGCGCAGCGTCTTGTATTCCCTGGCGTCGATGCGCTGATCCTGAAATGCCCGTTCCGTATGATCGAGATTGGGGTAACTGAGAGCCATAAACAGTTTGAAACGGTCGCTGCGCCTGACCTGGGTGATGGTAAATTCACCCAGGGGGGTTTTCTCATCGCCGCGGTGTTTGTTCAAGGTTGGGCCATTACTGCCAATGGCGATGTTCTCGAACACCTTGAGCTGGGTGTCGCCCTGCATAACCGCAAGGTTGAGCTTGTCAGTGTCAACGGATAACCAGACATCCGCGGTGGGTGTGGCCTCGACGTTGTGGAGAGGAAAAAGTACGAGCAGTGCCAGGCAGGCGGTCAGTAACAGGGTCAGGAATACACGAATGCGGTGCTGTGGATACGTTTGTGCAGGAGTGCGTAAAAATGCCACTTTCAATATCCAGCCTGGAGAGAATGAAGAAGATCATAGCTTGCGCCAACCTCTGATACAACGGCTGAACTCTGGTAATCTGTCACTGATTCATGAGTTATTTATTGCGCACGGGTATGATGAAAAAGGCCATAAAAATCATTGGAGTGCTCCTCGGGCTGCTGCTACTTGGCATCAGCTGGCCCGCCTGGCAACTCTATGGAGAAATCCGGAATGCGCGCAGTGAGAGCCCGCTGGTCTGGGAGGAGGCGGTCAGTGCGCTGGAATCGAAAACCCGTAACCTTCACGCGCCCGGCCAGGCTGTGGTTTTTATCGGTAGTTCAAGTATTCGACTGTGGGACACCCTGGAAGAGGACATGTCCCCCATTCCGGTGATCCAGCATGGCTTTGGTGGAGCAAAGCTCAACGCTATTGTCCACTACGCCGAGCGACTGGTTAGCGCCTACCGGCCGCGTGCGGTGGTCGTCTTTGCCGGGACCAACGATATTGATCCTGCCGCGAGCAAGGCGCCGGAAGTGCTGCTGGCGAGCTATCAGGCGTTTGTCCAAAAGGTGCGCAGCAAGCAGCCTGAACTGCCAATATTCTACATAGGCATCACCCCGTCGCCCCGACGCTGGGCAGTCTGGCCCATTGCCCAGTCCACTAACCGGCTTATTGAGAATTGGTCCAAGGCGGACCCGAACCTGCATTTTATTGATACGTCAGCTGCCTTGCTGGGCAGCAACGGTGAGCCCAATCGGGACAATTATTTCTTCGATGGTCTACACCTGAGTAAGCGCGGCTATGGGATTTGGCGCGAGATCATCCGCCAGCGTCTATTGGATGAACTCGGTGACTTTTGATCCTGCTGGGCACTCACCCACCGTGCAGCCTTCCAGCCACTACCGTTTCCTCGATCCGGATGTCATCGAAAATCCCTATCCGTTCTACCGTGCGCTGCTGCGGGACGCACCGGTCTATCAGGTACCGGGGACGGAGGTCTACCTCGTGTCATCGTGGCATTTGATCCATCAGGTGTTGAAAAACCAGGAAGACTTCTCCGCCAACCTCACCGGTATTCTGGTTACTGACACCACCGGCCAACCTGTGCTGTTTGACCTGACCCAGTTCGGCGGTGCGGTGGATGCCATCGCCAATGCGGATGAGCCTTTTCATGCGGTGCACCGCAAACTGGTAATGCCACAGCTCAATGCCCGCAAGGTGTCAGCACTGGGAGCCGAGGTGCGCGCCTGGGCCCGGGATGGGGTGCAGCGACTGGTCGCGGCAGGGCAGGGCGACTGTGTCGGCGAGCTGGCCAACGCGATTCCCGTGAAAGTGATGGCGCGGCTGGTCGGATTGCCACTCGAGGATGTCGATCAACTGCTGGGCTGGGCTTTCAGTGGTGGCGATATTCTGGCGGGGACCTCTACCCTGGCGCGTATGGTCGAGTTGGGTATTTCAACCGGGGAGATGAGCGCGTATCTCAAACGGCACTTTGAAATTGCGCAGCAGCAGCCGGGTTCAACAAGTGCGCATGACGTTATGGGCGCGCTGGTGCAGGGCGTTAGGCAAAGTCTCATTGCACCGCAGGATGCCGTCGCTATCGTCGTTGTCCTGGTAGGCGCCGCCGGTGAATCGACCTCCAGTCTGGTGGGCAGTGCGATCCGCATCCTGGCGCAGGATGATGCATTGCAGCAGCGTTTGCGCCAGCAGCCGGCGCTGCTCGATCGCTACATTGAAGAAGTGGTGCGACTGGAGTCGCCCTTCAAGGGACACTATCGGGCGGTACTGAAAGCGACACAACTGGGTGGCATCACCATTCCCGACACCGCGCGGGTCTTCTTGTTGTGGGCCGCGGCGAACCGTGATCCAGCAATTTTTAGTGCGCCAGATCAACTGGACATAGAGCGCGGCAATAGCCATGAGCACCTGGGTTTTGGCCATGGTATCCATTTCTGTATCGGCGCCAGGCTGGCGCGGATGGAAGCCCGGATAATCCTGCAGGAGCTGTTGGGTCAAACGAGTCGCTTTAGTCTGGACAGTGCATTTCCAGTCAGGCACGTGTCCAGTATTTTTGTCCGGAGACTGGCCCAGTTGCATCTTCAACTCAGTGCCTAGTGGTGTAAACCTACCAGGTTGTTCACCTAACCGCCGGATGGGTTGATGCGCGGCGGATCATTCCCTGTGGCGGGTTTGGATGTCGGGTGTGCGATTCGCCCGCTTCCCCGATACTCGCGAACGAATCGCACACCCGACACCCCAACCCTCGTCCCAAACAATCACGCAGAGCAATATTGCATGCAGGCAAAGGTGTCCCGGCCGAAGCCGCTAGCAGGAATGAACAGGGTTTGTGTTCACCGAGCCGAAGCCGTTGGCAGGAATGAACCGGAGATGTCAGTGTCGCGATGTCGATTCCAGAGTTGTGTGCCAAGCGAACAACCTGCTAAGAGATTACACTTGGCGCCCCTGTTACAGGCCTTGTGGCTATAGACTATTAGGGTGTAGTCTGTGCGCTCGTGAAAGACATCAACTGAGGTAAAGACTATGACCGGCTGTCCACATTTTGATCTCACTGCTCCAGAAACCTATAAAGGCGGCGTGCCGCGCGACGTCTTCAAGTACCTGCGCAATGAGCAACCTGTTTACTGGCACGAAGATCCTGAACAGGGTGTCGGTTTCTGGGCGGTGACCCGGCACAAGGATCTGGATTTCATCTCTAAAAATCCCCTGATTTTTTCCTCTGCGGTGAAGACGTGTTTGTTGCACGAATCTGAGCCGGACCGGATCGCCCTGATGAGCAATCAATTAATCAACATGGATCCGCCGCAACACCTGAAGTACCGGCGTCTGGTGCGCAATGCCTTCACACCCAAAAAGGTCGATAGCTATGAGGCGCGCTTTCGCCAGATCGCACAGGACATCGTGGCCCGGGCCGTGGTGGGAGGCGAGTGCGAATTTGTGGAAGACATCGCGGCCGAGTTACCGCTGATCGCCATCTGCGAACTGATGGGGGTGCCACTGGAGAGGCGCCAGCACCTGTTTGAGCTGACCAACATCATGCTGGGTATGTCCGACCCGGAGCTCTCCACCTCCCAGGAAGACGGCGAGACGGCGATGGCGGAGATGTTCTTCCTCGCCCACGATCTGGCGGCAAAACATCGGGTTGATCCTCAGGATGATATTGTCCATGTACTGCTCAACGGCACGGTGGAAGACGAACCCCTTACCGATGAGGAATTCTGTCATTTCTTCCTGCTGCTTATGGTGGCCGGGAATGAAACGACCCGCACTGTCACCTCCCAGGGCATGCGCCTGCTGATGGAGCATCCCCAACAATATCAGCAACTGGTGGATAATCCGGAGTTATTGGAGGGTGCCATTGAGGAGTTTCTGCGCTACGACCCCGCTGTTATCGCCTTTCGCCGCACGGCCATGAAGGACGTGGAAGTAGGCGGTCAACTGATCAGGAAGGGCGATAAAATCGAGATGTTCTATGCGGCGGCCAATGCCGACGAGGCCGTTTTCAGCGATGGTGATACCTTCGATATCACCCGGGCGCAGCGCGAGGACGTGAAGAACAACCACCGCGCCTTCGGTGTGGGAGAGCACTTCTGTATGGGCTCCCATCTGGCACGATTGGAACTGAAGGTGATCTTCGAGGAAATTCTCCTGCACATTCGCAATCCTCGCCTCACGGGCGAAATCAACTGGTTGCGCTCCAACTTTATTCACGGCATCAAAAAGATGCCCATCGAGTTTGACGTAGTGTGAATCGCGCGAGGGGATAACGCTTGAGTGCTGGCGACGGATTCAGGTTCGCATGAGCAGGAAGGTGATTGCTTCGCTCAGTGCGTCACATTCCACTTTAATCGTTTTCTTCGTTTTAACATTGCGCGGATTGATTTCATCCACCATACCGCGCAGTGTGGCAAACAGCAGGTGACGGGCAATGTCGCTCTGTCGCGGTTCCTGGATGTTGTCCTCAAATAGCTCATCCCAGAGTTGCGACGTTTTTTTCGCCCAGCGCGAGAGTTGCTTTTGCCCGTTAATGCGGGAGGAATTGTCCTTGCCGGCGTTGCGCAATATGGCAATGCTCACCCGATACTCTTTTTTGCTGACCAGTGCCCAGACCACGTCAATAAGCTGCCTGACCCGTTGTTGCAGGTACTCGCCCTGCAGCGAGGTTGACTCCAGCGTCGCGGCGAAATCGTCAAAAATGTGATCGATCACCGCCTGCAGCAACCCGTCCTTGTCGCCAAAATGGTACTGCAGCACGCCCCAGCTGACGCCGGCTGCCTCGGCGATGCGATTGGTATGCGCGGCGTGGAAGCCGTCCCGGTAAATACAGTCAATGGCGGCCTGTAGCACCCTCTCCCGGGTGACTTCGCGCTTGGTCGGTTTCTCGCTTTTTGTCATTGCCGAATCCGGAAGATTGAAATGCGTAACAGCAGGCTCAACTATAAAATAGTTGTAACTATAAAACAATGCTTATATATTGCACTGTACTTTCGTCGACCGGGCGCTGTTGGTGCACACTTTGAGCAACAATAAATTACTGCAGTTCAGTCGGTTGCAGCTGGCGCAACTGGGCCGGGAATACATGCTCTGCTCCCAGTTCAACAGCCGCACGGGCTACGCCGCATTGCGCATCAACCACGGCGATGAGTCTTACAAGGATGTCGCCATCGCCAACTGGATGGGTGCGAGTCCGGTTTACACGCGGCGTATGCAAAAAGCGATGGGCTTTGCCGGTGGCACAGACGTGGCCACCATTTTCAAAGGGCTGCAGCTGGAGTGCGGTTTTACCCATCAGTATTTCGATGTGCACTTTGAAGTGTCGGCAGCGGATAGCGGCCGCTTCTGGCTCAACAGTTGTGGCGCATTGCTGGAGACCGAGCCGCGCGGTGCGGACGCCGTGAAGGTGATGTGTCACGATATCGAGGATCCCACCTTCAATGCCACGGCGATCGCAACCAACGCCCGTGCCCGGATGGTACCGGTGCATCGGCCGCCGAGAGTACCGTCCAATCGCGTCCCACACTGTGAATGGACGGTGTTTATCGACCCGGATGGAATTGCAGTGACGGAGCCTGACATCACCCGGCTGCTGAGCAGCACCCGGCTCGCCGCTGTCGCCATCAATCGTCCGGTGAGTACCGAACCCGGTGGTATGGAGGATTATTCAGGCCCGGTTTTTGAACAATTACAGCTGGAACAACTGTCTCATGCAGCCCTCGTGGTGGTATGCAGTGAGCTGGCAGTCCAGGTACACCTGCTGATCGCCGGCCTAATGCTGTCAGTCGCGCAGCGCTACGGTGAGGCGGCGGCCCACACCATTGGCGAGTTCCAGATGACGGGGAGTTGTTGGGTGGTCAGCCATCGCCTGAGCGAGTGGCTGGGCTGTAAGGGTTCCGGGATCGATGGCGTATTCGATGTGTTGCACATTCATCCCGCATTCCAGCCTCGCGAGTATAGCGCGATAAAACTTACCAAACTGGATGAAAGTCGCGGTCTGATGGAATTGCTAGACTGCCCGGCCGGCGATGAGGAGATGCCCTATGGCTGGCATGCCTTGCTGGCGCGCGGCAAGTGCGGTGGACTGGATGGCCTCGTCAAGGGCGTGGACCCGCGTGCCCGCATTGTGCGCAGCGATAAGAGTCGGCTGGCCTGGGAAATAATCATTGACGCGGTTGATGACACCCGGGAAGAACCCTTGTCCGTGCAGATCGCCAAGGGGACAGTGCTGTATCAAACCCGTCTGCAAGATCATATTCAATTACTGCACGTGACTTAACGCGCCACGCCTCGCTCCACGCCCCCCTCTACGCCTCTCTTCACTCCTCTCCCCACGTCAAAACGTTTGGCAAACGCCTCGATGCGCTTTTTCTTGTCGTCGATGCTGGACAATGCGGTGCGCCCGTCTTCGTTCAGGAAATTACAGCCGTTGACCATGGTCACCCCCGCCGTGGCCAGTCGCTCATGGGTACCGTCACCGGGGTTTTTAACGCCGGTCCAGATGTCGAAGGGCTTGTCAGCACAGCCCTGCTCTTCTCGAATACCCCTGAGTGTCTCCAGCAGCGGGTAGACTTCATGCTCCTCGTGGGAGGTGGCCATCCAGCCATCGAAGCGGCAGGCCCGGCGCATGGCCGCTGGTGCATAGCCGCCAATCATGATGGGCAGTGGCTTTCTGGTACCCGGCGACATCTTGACCGGAGGGATGTTGTAGTAGGTACCGTGGTGTTCCGTCATTTCTCCCGACAGCAGTTGCGGAATGATCTCCAGCATTTCGTCCGCACGTTTGCCGCGCGTGTGGAAGTCCTGTCCCGTCATGTCGAATTCTGCTTTCTGCCAGCCCACGCCCGCCCCGAGCGTGACCCTGTCGTGCGACAGGAACGCTGCGGTAGAGAGGGCTTTTGCCACGCTCAGGGGGTCCCGCAGGGGCAGTATGTAGATGGTGGACAGGAAATGTAACTGCGTCGTCACCTGGGCCAAGGCTGCCGTGACAACCCACGGGTCCGGCCAGTGCGTCTGTGGGTTCCAGAAGATATTGCCGCTATCGCGATAGAGGTATTCGTCCACCTGGTCTTTGGTCGTTACGAGGTGATCACCATAGGAAACGCCGTGAAATCCAAGGGCTTCGCAGAACCTCGCGAGCTCAACCATCTGGTCCATTTCTACGAAGGCGAGTGATTGCCAGAACTTCATGTGTTGCTCCAATTATAGTTGCAACTATATAATAACTTGGCTATGGTGGCTTTCATAGTGGGTTTGCCACACATTTCCAATGTAAATTCTGCGAGGGTATCTGGATGTCTGCGTTTAGCCGGGAAGAAATGGAAGAGATGATGCGCCGCTGGCTGGCGGTGAATGACAGGGCCGAGAAAGAGGGCAACTGGCGCCACCTGGCGGATTTGTACACACAGGATTGCCTCTACGGTTGGGATACGCCCAACGGCAAGTACGAGTTCAGGGGGCGCGAAACCATCCGCGAGACCTGTGTCGGCGCTGCCATGGATCCTTACAAGGGCTGGACCTACCCCTATGACAAGATCGTCATTGACGAGACTCGCGGCGCCGTAATGGCTACCTGGTGGCAGACGCCCCCCGGAGCGCCCTTGCGCGAGGATGGCAGCGCAATGAAAGTGATCGGGGCCTCCTACTTCAAGTACGGCGGCAATTACCAGTGGAGTGAGCAGTTAGACCTGTACGATTACACCAACATCACCAACCTGATCAAGGAGTGTGTAGAGAAAGGTATATTGAAACAAATGCCCGTGATGTCGAGCCAACAGGTTACGGGTGGAGCGCAACAATGAGCGAGCGAGCTGCAGTGGCGTTAGCGTTGCCGCCGAAGGTCAGCGGTGAAAAACCCGGAATAGGGCATATGGAAGAGTTCGGCGTTAATTTCGCCCGCTTCCTGATGCGCTGCAATGCCGAATGCGGTGAGCTGGCAGAGTTCAATATGGGTGGCCAGCAGACCGTGCTGATGAGTGGCCCTGAGGCACAGGAAGCCTTCCTCAAGACGCTGGACCTGAAGCTCAGCCGCGCTGCGGCCTACCAGGCCACCGTGCCGGTGTTTGGTAAAGGCGTCATCTTCGACGCCCCCCCCGACAAGATGAAAACCCAGTTGAAGATCCAGGTAGACGCACTGCGCTACCAGAATATGAAGAACTATTCGACCGTGATTTCACAGGAAGTTGAGGACTGGGTGGCCGGCTGGGGCGATGAGGGAGTACTGGATTTTCTCGATGAATTCCTGCGCCTGACCCTGCACACCGCGACCCACTGCCTGCTGGGCAAAGACTTCCGCGATAGAATGACGGAAGAATTCAGGCAGCTTTATCACGCGCTGGAGAAAGGCCTGCAGGCGATTGCGTTTGTCGACCCGTATATGCAGCAACCGGTGTTTAAGGCGCGCGACAAGGCCCTGCTGCGACTGCAGGAAATTATCGGCGGCATTATCGTCGAGCGCCGTGCCAACAGTGGTATTGAGTACGGTGACGCGCTGGAAACCTTTATGGCCGGCACCTACGCCGATGGCAGCTACCTGACGGACAACGAGATCACCGGCCTGGTAATTGCGACCATGTTTGCCGGGCATCACACCAGTTCCGGCACCGCCACCTGGACGCTGACCGAGCTGGCCCGGCAGAAATCCTATAGCGCCGAGGTGTTGCAGGAGCTACAGGAGTTGTTCAAGGATGGCGCACCCATCACATTTGAATCCCTGCGTGAGATTCCCAGGCTGGAACGGTTTATTGAAGAGGTGCTGCGCCTGCACCCGCCGTTGATCCTGCTGATGCGCCGTGTGATCGAGGATATTGATTACAAGGGCACCCTGATCGCGACAGGTAAAACGGTAGCGATTTCCATCTACGGTTCGCATCGCAATACGGATTATTTCCCGGACCCCGAGCGCTTTGACCCGCACCGCCCGAAACCCGACACCCTGTTTGCGTACATCCCCTTCGGCGGCGGTCCCCACAAGTGCGCCGGGAATGCGTTTGCCATGATGCAGCTGAAGGCGATATTTGCCGCGCTGCTGCCGCGTTACGAATTCGAGCTGGTCGATCCGGATGAAACTTACCAGGATGATTTCTCTGCGATGGTGCTAAAGCCCAGCGGCCCGTGCCGATTGCGCTACAAGAAGCGCCAGTAAAGCCGGGAGCATACTTCCATGAAGATTAAAATTGATCTAGCACTGTGCCAGGGGCATAGCGTTTGCCTGGGTGAGGCGCCCGAGGTATTTGATGTGATCGAACAGGATGAAGGCTACCCGCACGTGAAAGTACTGCTGGAAAATCCGCCGGAGGAACTGCGCGAGAAGGTGATGAAAGCCGCGCGGTTCTGCCCCAACAATGTCATTACGGTGCTGGAAGACTAGTCGGTACTGTTATGAAGACACTGATCACCGGCGGGACTGGTTTTGCAGGTTCTCATGTCTGCAGGCAACTGCTGGCCGCAGGTCATGCGGTGCGACTGCTGGTGCGCGACTTCGACAAAGCGCAGACCTACTACACGCAGTTGGGTGAGGGTGTGCCGGAATTGGTGGTTGGCGATGTGACCGATATCGGTTCGGTCAAAGCGGCCCTGGCGGAGTGCGATGGCGTAGTGCATGCGGCAGCGGGCACGCCGCTACAGATGGGTTCGGTTCAGCAGATGTTTTCGGTCAACGTCGGTGGGGTGAAAAATGTCGTGGACAGCGCCCTGGCACTGGGCATCGAGCGCATCGTGTGTATTTCGAGCATCACCGCAATCTTCAATACGGATGCGGCGAAGGTAACCCCTGATGCAGCTCCGGCGAAATCAAAGCTGCCCTATGGCCAGAGTAAAGTTGAGGCTGAGATCTACCTGCGCGAGCTGCAGGCGCGGGGTGCGCCTATTGCGATTGTCTATCCCGGGGCGATTATCGGTCCTGATGATCCCGGCTTTTCCGATTCTTTCAAGGCGTTGAAACACCGGATGGAAAATGGCTTCCGGATTTTTGGTGATGGCGGTATGCAATTCATTGATGTGCGCGATCTCGCTGCACTGATTTGCTCCCTCGTTCTGAGTGGTGGTGCCGGGCGATTTTTGCTGCCCGGGGTTTATTGCACCTGGACAGAGCAGGCAGATATCATTGAAGCCGTATCCGGTCGCCAGTTGCAGCGCATCCCTGCACAGGGGTGGAAGCTGCGCCTGTTTGGGCGCATAACGGACTTCGTCAGACACTTCAAGGTCGTGGATACGCCCATCTCCGCCGAGACCATGCGCTATGCCACGCTGTGGCCTAATATCAAGAACACGGATGAACTCAGCAGGCATGGACTCAGCTTGCGCAGCACGCGTGAAACGTTCTCTGACGCGATTAACTGGATGGTACAGGCCGGCCACCTGAAAGATGCCAGAAATGCAGGGTAAGCCCTTCTATTTTGATGACTGTGTCATCGGTGCCGAGCACGCAGCCGCGTCCCACACGGTCACGGCACAGGCGATTATTGAGTTTGCCACAACGTGGGACCCACAGCCCTGGCACATTGAGGAAGAGACCGCGCGGGCATCCCACTTTGGCGGTCTCACCGCCTGCTCAGCGCATATTTTCTCCATTTTCTGTAGTACCAGCCAGCGCTGGCAGAGCGGCGTAGTGCAGCAGGCGATTGCGGGGCTCGGCTTCGATGAAATGCGCATGCACAAACCTGTTTATGCAGGCGACACACTGCGCTGCGTATCGATCGTCGATGCGGCAAGGGCATCTGCGAGTAAGCCAGATCGCGGCATCGTCATCTACCACACACAACTTATAAACCAGAATAACGAGGTAGTGTTCAGCATCAAGGCATCCACCATGATGGCCAGGAATCCCGCAAAACACTGAGGTTTGTCACCATGAATGTATTACATAATAAAAGTACACAAAAGAAAGTGGTCCTCGCTACTCTGCTCGCCACGGCGCTGCTAGAGACCGGCTTCCCTGTTGTAACAGTGGCCGCAGAGGTGTTGGAGGAGGTGATCGTGACCGCGCGTAAACGCGAGGAAAGCCTACAGGAAGCGCCGGTTGCCGTATCGGTGATGAGTGGCCAGGACCTGGACGAGTCGGGTATGCGCGACATCATCAAGCTGGC
>Ga0163144_10021953_pt1 | contig 12666 bp, 9 predicted proteins | sample OliLak19BULKMAT1_FD_123175 | JGI IMG/M metagenome (GOLD analysis project Ga0163144, IMG submission 123175) | Freshwater microbial mat bacterial communities from Lake Vanda, McMurdo Dry Valleys, Antarctica - Oligotrophic Lake LV.19.BULKMAT1 | ecosystem: Environmental > Aquatic > Freshwater > Lake... | reverse complement strand
TGCCGTATTAAATTCCTCATAGGAAAGTTCAGGATTCGCATGCAAATGCCTGCGCAGGTCAACAATCTCCTTACTGTATGATTCTGAAAGTGCCTTGATTTTTTTCAACAAACTCATTTATATATAGATATAAAGCCAAAGGTACTACTAAGTTTTAATTAGGATGAAGGCTAAGCGATGTGTTGGAAGTGATTATTGAAGGGTTCTTTATTGTTGAAAAAATCGGTTTTTAGGCTGTTTTGATACGTTTTTATCCCATAAAAATTAAACTGACAATAGCATTTGAACACTCCACGATTTATTGCGAAATTCCTGCGTTTAAAACTCATAATATGGAAAACATTACTGCTACTTTTATTGAAACATGGGATTCCTACCTGATCTTGGGATCCTATGTCTGTTTTGGAATAGCCTTGCTTATCATCTTGTTTCATGAAGTAAAAATAATGATGACCGCCAATGAAAAAGACCGTTATGATTATGTTAATCAACATGAAATACGGTTTTTCTGGTATGCCATTGTCGCATTCATAGCCGGTGTTTCATTATATTTTTCAGCGGTAATTACCCCATTGGTTCCGATCGATAATTCCCTGAAGGTATATGTAAGCGTTTTCTTTTTAGGAGGCTTTGTAGTGATCACATACCTGATACTATCTAGCATGGTGCGCATTTTATATCCGCGCTTTCTGGAAAACAGGTTAATGCGCATTCGCAATAAGCCGCGTGTATCCGCAGCGGGAAATATAATGAGAAAACTTTCAGCCGAAGAAGGCTCGGTGCATCTGGAAGAAAGTCAGTTTGCCGAACACACCGGTGATATTCATTCTGTTGAATATGATGTATGGCTGGATGAGAAAACCGGAACAAAGAAAGTGGAAAAATACATGGCCTATCAGCATACCGAAAAGTGCGGTGAATGTGGTTTTTTCACGATGAAGATCCATACCGAGGAGGTAGTGAAGAAGCCAAGCCTTCAAGAACCTGGAATACTGCTTGAGCATTACCGCTGCAGCTACTGCAAACACAGAGAAGCCAGGGAAGTTCCTATCGCAGCGCTTTCTTCAAATGTGAAAGGGGTAGTCAGTTAGTCAAAGACATTCGTGTAGTTTATTACGTGTATAAGCCAGGTGAATCTTACCAGGTATTATTAGTATATGCCCGATTAATTCAAATCATTAAATCAGTGTAGTGTGAGCAGCGTGAGGTTGATATTCATATCATTAATTTTTTCCGCCTGCGATCTGTTTGGTCCTGTTTCACCACCGGTGTGCAACCCGCTGGGGATCAAGCCGACCCTAAAAATTATTAATAGTAAGGCGGCAACACAATGCAGTAGTCCGGATGGGGAGTTTGAGGTGAAAGCGATAACAGGCAAGGGGCCGTTTCGATTTTCAATAGATGATGAGAAGTTGCAATTCGAAGGAATATTCAAAAAATTATTTGCCGGGGAATACAAAGTAAAGGTAACGGATGCCAATAACTGCGAGGGATTTTTAAATGTGAAAGTCCCCGCAGCACTGTGGGTATTTCAAGCTAACGCAGTTGTTTATCCGGATAACGGTTGTTTAACTAACTCTGGAAGTATTTTAGTGAACGCGCGTGGGGGAGTCAAACCATTTCACTATCAACTCGAAGAAAGACCCTTCCAAACCGATTCTGTCTTTTACCATCTTGATAAAGGCATTTATCAAATCAGGGTAAGTGATGCAAGCGGATGCTTCTATCAGCTTTTCGCACGTATAGAGCATGGTGATACCGGAATCAGCTATCTCAACAAAGTGCAGCCGGTAATCAATCAATATTGCTCCATGACCGGCTGTCATAATGGAGATGCAGGCGCCACCACCAACTTTACCCAGTTTAATATTGTGAAGAGGTATGGTTTGATTTTAGTCCGGTATGCCAGCATGCAACACAGGCAGCCGCCACTGCCCCAACAACAAATTGATTTTATCCGCTGTTGGGTGGAAGATGGTACTCCAAACAATTAGTATTATTTGAGTTGAATCAAGGACTCATTTTGGCGAACACCAAACCCGCCACAAATGCTTGCAGAATTCCATAGGCCATCCAGGTTGCAACCATTATTAAGGAAATATCAACCGCGCTGAACGTAAGCCACAAAACGGGCAACATGGCGATGATGCCAAAAGCCAGAGAAATCTGAAATGCTCTCTGGGTCAATGAGCCTTTGATTGTTGTTTTGAAGCGATCCCAAAACCAATATAGTGAAATACTGAGTACAAAAGGGTGCGCATAAAACAGCCAGTCGGTCTGAAAAGAGGAAGAGCGAAAAACAGGATTATAATACTCGTCCATGATAGAGGGTAGTAGATAAATGAAGGAATAAAGCAATGCGAGGCTTACCAGTAAAACCAGTAAACCCGCAATCAAAATGGGTGAGGCCTTTTTCATAGGTGTTTGTTTTTTTGATAAGCTATCAATTATTACGGTTTGGTCACATGATTAATATCATTGTTAAGCTGATATTATTAAAACAGTTAAGCATTTAATCCATCCCCAATCATTGAACCCCGGTTTGCAATTGCTCTTCGGGAAGCAGATATTAGAGGTTTACTTCTTACCCACTATTTAATTTACATGCAAAACTTCAAACCTATACTTTCGATTTTGGCTATAGTCGGTGGTGTTACCATGGGCTATGCGCAGGAGACGGTCAATTCGTGGCCGCTGCAGGATCTTTCTGAATTCCGACCCCAGGCCGGCAATTGGCTGATCGTGGGGGATGTAACCATGAATCCCGATGTGGATATTCATGAAAAACAGGAAGTGGTTCAGCCCGCAGTCTCAAAGAAAAATAAAAAATCAACTTCACCCATTGTAGAGCAGAAACCATACCCCGTAACCTATCAACCGGGCACTGGCATTTTGCTGAACATGAATGATGATGTGAAGAAGAGTCATCTGCTCACCGTCTTTGAGCACAGCGATATCGAGCTTGAACTGGAAGTGATGTTGCCCAAAGGGTCAAACTCCGGCATCTACTTGCAAGGCCGCTACGAAGTGCAACTGCTGGATAGCTGGGGAGTGAAAGACCCTAAGTATTCCGACATCGGAGGGATTTACAGAAACTGGGAAAATGAGAAAGGGAAAATTTACATGGGCAAAGCCCCGTTGAGCAATCCCGCCAAGGCCCCTGGCTTGTGGCAGAAGATGAAAATCTCTTTTCGTGCTCCACGCTTTAATGCAGCGGGTGAGAAAATTGAAAATGCACGCTTTATCTATGTCGACTTAAATGGCGTGAGAATTCATGATAACGTAGAAGTGCCTTTACCAACCGGTGGCCCGATAGAAAATAATGAGAAGCCATTGGGGCCACTCATGATTCAGGGTGATCACGGTCCGGTAGCCTTTCGCCATGTAAAATATAAACTGCTTAAAGAGATTACCGTTTCTGTCAGCGACATCACGTACCAAACCTGGTATGGAAACTTCAAACTGATTTCTGATTTCACAGCTTTAAAGCCTGATGCTTCTGGTTCCATTCCTGAATTGACTTACGAGGTGTTGGAAAACGAAGATGCATACGGATCAAGTTATAAGGGAACTCTTACCGTTTCGGAAGAGGGTGCCTACAAATTCATATTGGTTTACAATGGTGGAGGCAGATTGATTGTAAACAACCAGCAACTCGTCAATTATCAAAGCGGTGATGGCTGGTGGCGAAGAGAAGAAGCCTCGCTTACCTTGAAGGCGGGTTCTTATCCATTTGAAATTTATAATTATAAAAATGCTTCGTGGTTGCCGCCCCGGTTGGGATTTTTTGTTCAAACAGGATCCACACCCAAAGCGTTGCATGCATATAATTCATTCCCTCCAGACGATCAACCCGTGTCACCGATCCTGATCAATCCAGGAAGCGAACCAAAAATGCTGCGTGCGTTTTTAGATTTTAACGGTGATTATAAACAACGATTAACGCACATCATGGGCGTGGGCGATCCCAGCGGCACACATTATGTGTACGATTTGAAGGCCGGTAATCTTGTGTGTATGTGGCATGGCGATTTTGTGGATGCTACACCGATGTGGCACGACCGCGGTGACGGCTCTTTCCGTCCGATGGGAGCCACTCAATATTTATTTGCCAATCAACCTCTTGCTTTTCTTTCTTCCGAGACGGTTTCCTTTCCTGTGATTACACGCGAAGCGGAAATCAAAGCGGAGGAATATCGTGGTAAAGGATATGAAATTGAAGAAGCTTCCGGCAGGCCGATATTTAAATACACGTATCAAGGCATCGATGTGGAAGATAAAATCTATCCCGATGCGCAAGGTAGCATCATGCATGACATCAATATCAAGAATCGCGGAACAAAAACGGGGTTGTATTATAAACTGGCGGAGGGAAAATCCATTCAGCAAAATCCCAATGGATCCTATGCGATCGATGATAAGAGTTATTACATACGCGTGATCAGTGGTGCAAGTCCAAAGGTGCGTGTGGTAGACGGCAAGCAGGAATTGTTTGTGCCGGTAGAAGGTTCTTTTTCCTATTCAATCACCTGGTAAGTTTCAACGAATACTATGAGAACAATGAAAAGTAATTATATCGCTCTCTTGATAAGCCTATTTACAATTGCGTCATCGAATGTGTTTGCGCAACTTAACAAGACTCCCAGTGAAGATGACTATTATAAAATCCTTACACTCCCAACACCAGAAGGAATTTTGCTGGAAGTAGGAGGTGTGGCCACGTTGCCGGATGGAAGAATTGCGGTGAGCACGCGCAGAGGAGATGTGTGGATGGTGGAAAATCCTGCAATGGAAAACGGGGCTCCTCCGAAATATACCTTGTATGCCTCGGGCTTGCACGAAGCGCTCGGCCTGGTATATAAAGAAGAAGCGTTGTATGTGGCGCAGCGCGGTGAACTCACCAAACTGATGGACAAGAATGGTGATGGCAAAGCCGATGTATATGAAACCGTTTATGCGTGGCCGTTATCGGGTCACTATCATGAATATTCCTTTGGCCCCAAGATTGCACCCGATGGAAGTTTTTTTGTAACAGGCAACGTGGCGTTTGGCGATGAAGAATGGTGGCGCGGTGAAAGTCGGGTGCCATGGCGCGGATGGACGATGAAGATTAGTCCCGATGGCACGATGGAGCCGTGGGCTACCGGCATGCGCTCGCCTTGCGGATTAGGAATGATTGATGGTGAATTTTTTTATGATGATAATCAGGGCGACTGGCAGGGATCGGGTGGAATATTTCATCTTACCAAGGGAAGCTTTACAGGACATCCCGCAGGATTGCGTTGGGCGGGTCGCGAAAATTCTCCGGTGAAAATTACTACGGAACAACTCTATGCGAAGGCAGATCCCCGTCAGATCAAAATGGAAGGCCAATACGTCAAACCTGAAAATATTGCGGATGAAAAGAACCCGAATCTTTTCTATACACTGAAGAATGATTTTCCTCAGGTGCGAACGCCAGCCGTATGGTTGCCCCATGGTGTTTTGGGAATTTCAAACTCTGAAATCATTCGCGATGAAACCGGTGGCAAGTTTGGTCCTTTTGCCGGGCAGATTTTTGTGGGCGACCAGGGCCAAAGTAAAATCATGCGGGTGGTGATGGAGAAAGTAAAAGGAGAATTCCAGGGAGTTGCTTTCGATTTCAAATCCGGATTTCAATCGGGAGTGCTTCGCATGAACTGGGGCCATGATGGGTCACTGTATGCAGGACTCACCAACCGTGGTTGGGGTTCAGCAGGAACCACCACCGCAGGTTTGCAGAGATTGATCTGGACCGGCAAGGTGCCGATGGAAATGAAAACCGTGGGTGCGCGTCCCGATGGATTTGAAATTGAGTTCACCTACCCGGTAGATAAGAAGACCGCTGAAGACCTGGATTCATATTTTGCCAGGAGCTACATCTATAAGTATCAGCCGGTATATGGAAGCCCCACCACAAATGAAGAGAAATTGAATATCAAAGGAGTGAAGGTTTCTGAAGATGGCTTGAAGGTAAGGGTGGTGATGGAAAATCTTCGTCCGTATTATCTGCATGAAATTATGGTTGCCGGAATCCGCTCGAAAGATGGACTGCCCGTGCTTCATAGTACGGCTTATTATACGTTGAACAATATTCCGGATGGTGACAAACTTCCGGTGAGTGAGCTGAGCACAAAACGGTCAGCGGCCATTGCCAAACCCGCTGTGAAAAAACCAGTTGCAAAAACAGCAGGGGCCAACTCAAAGACGTTAACCTATGCGGAGATTGAACCCTTGCTGGTAAAGAATACATGCACGGCTTGTCATCAGGTAAACAAAAGACAAGTTGGCCCATCGTTTACCGATATTGCCAAACGCAAGTATAGCAACGAACGCATTGTGGAATTGATTTATAAACCGGAACCAAAAAACTGGCCGGAACACGAAACGCCCATGGCCGCTATGCCGCAGGTGCCAAAGGTTGAGGCATTGAAAATTGCTTCGTGGATTAATTCGTTGAGAGCACCGGCTCCCTAGTTATTATAGAAAGGATTTTTTCAGGGGAGACTTTATGATTCAAACAGCATAAAGTCTCCCTTATATTTTTCACAAAACTGCTGATGAATTTGGCGCACTGACTTTTTTCCTTGCTCATCAACAAGCAGGCATACCGTACCTCCGTTTCCACCCCCGGTGATTTTTGCTCCATAAACTCCCGGTGCATTTTTAGCAAGGGTTACAATCTCATCTGTTCGGTATGATCCCAATCCGCATCGTGAATAACTTTCATGCGATTGGTACATCAGTTCTCCCATATTTTTTAAAATAGTTGATTTGGCTGAACCGGAAGTTGAATCATTTAGCGCGAGGAGGCATGCTTTAAAGCGTTGCACACGATCGTGCTCATATACCGGATGCAACGTGCACTGACGGATATAATAATTCTTTTGCTCATCAATCGAAGTAACGTGATCGATACATATGAAATACTGCTCAAGAAATTCTTTTCCACTCAGTGAAGCAGGAAGACGATGCAGAAGAGAATCCACAAACTGGCTAACCGAAATATTGCAGAGAAATCCCCGGAAAGGAAGAGATGAAAAATCATTCTTACTTTTTGCGGATTGCAACTCGTAAGAGGATGTGCCGGATGCATGAGCAATGATGGAGTAGCCCATAAAGGCAGCACACCGCACATCGCTATAGGAGGCTCCTGCTACCGAATGTCGTATACCACTGTCAATTCCAATAAATGAAATGTCTTCCGGCAAGGAAATTGGATTATCAATGATGTCGGGTTGACAGAGAATAGGTAAAAGTTTTTTGGGTTCACCAAAATAGCTGGCTAGCTGGTCCATCAAACCGCACGGTGCACCTACCACTAAGTTTTCAACGCGTTGTGCGAGTGTTGGTAATTGTGTGCCTTGCAGTTGAATAGCAAATGCTCCGTCCAATGCTTTCATGGTGGCTACCTCTATTGACGCAGAAGATGACACCCCTTTTCCTAACGGAACGTCAGAGTGCACATTAAAATCAGCGCCTTTAAAATCGATTCCTTTTTCCTTTTGAAGAACCAATGCACATCCCAAGACGTAAGCAATCCATGCGTTTTGAGAATTTTGTTTGAATTTTTCTTGTGCAAAATTATAATCAACCTCATGATTGTTCAGATAATCGCGATAATCAACATCAGCCATCATCACCTCTCCTGAACTGATCTGACTTTTGATATGACATTGATAATCATCACGAAGTGTTAATTGAATTTTCGTTTGCTGTGCAACGGGCATCTGCAATACGAGCGATCCCGAGTAATCGGCAATGCCCCCCATCACATCCAACCGGCCCGGTGCTGAGGCCTCGAAATATCTTTTGGTCATGAAGTCTTTGATGGGTTACAAGAAACTTTTTCAACGCTCCAACGCATATTCATTGAGATTGACTTTTAATAATTCTGCTGCCTTGTCTTCGGGCATCGTGTCGGCCATAAAATTTCCGGCACCAATTTCTGGCCCCGCCAGGTATTTAATTAAGCCGGGTTGCCGATAGGGAGGTTGCAGCCAAAGGTGCATGTGGAAATCCGGATAGGTATTTCCGTCAACCGGGGCTTGCATGATCGACATTACGTAGGGGAAGTCCATGTGGAAGTTCATATCCATTCTGCGAGCCACCTGATGAAACACAGCAGCAAGATCGGATAACTCGTGCGCTGATACTGTAATTAAACTCTGATGATTCTTTTTTGGAAAGATCATCACTTCATAGGCATACCGTGCAAAGAAGGGTATGAATGCAATTGCATTTTCGTTTTCTGCGATTACCCGAATGCCATCTTTTTTTTCATGGTGGATGATTTCCTGAAAAATATTTTTGTGATGACTCTTTTGATAGTGATCGGCAATCCGGATTTGTTGCTCCACTAATTTAAACGAAAAGTCAGTGGCGTAAATCTGGCAATGCGGGTGTGAATTGCTTACGCCTACCGCTTCGCCCTTGTTTTCAAAAATTAAGACGGATTTAATCGCAGGATTTTTTTCAAAGGCAACCATCTCTTGTTGGAAGGCCGCAAATACTTTCGTCACTTGCTCAACTTTCATCTGCGAAAGCGTGATGTTATGTCGCGGATCATAGCACACTACCTTGGCGATGCCCAGCGCTTGCTCTTTTTTATATATGTCATCCGTCTTGGAAAGTGAAACCTGCGGAGCGTGCATGCTCACAACCGGATGATCGTTTTCAAAAATAAAAACATCGGTGTAATCCGGATTAGCACTACCATGGACCCTCGCATTGCCGGGACAGAGATAACAAGTAGGATCATAGAGCGGAGATTCTTTAGGCTTGATCCGTTCAGCGCCTTGCCAGGGACGGTTGTTGCGATGGGCCGAGTACACCACCCACTCTTCGCGCAGCGGATGCCATCGCTTTTCCCATTTACCTTCAAATTCACTTTTCATTCTGAGATCCAATAAAACAAGTTTATGAGCCTTTAAATGTAGTGAAAATAAAAATTGACACGCCCTCGGTTTTTCTAAAATCCCTTGTTCACATCAAAATTAAATCGCATTTTCTCGACCTAATTTTTCTGCAGGAAGCAGTTTTAGAATATTTTTTTGTTGGGTGGTCTTGCCAACCTACATGGTATAGCTCTAGGAGATTCCGTGGGGATAGAATTCAATTGCCCGACTGATCATCAGTAAGTAATCTCAACTACCTTTTTATTTTGGAGTTTCTGCATCTGCTTTGGTACAATGTTGAGAATCTCTTCTTTTAATATTTTGATAAGTTTGGTTTTGATGTGGTCGCGGTGTGTCACCAGGCTTACTTCCCGGGCGGGGCAGGGCCCCCTAAGTTTCTTCACAAACTTCATTTGCGTTTTTGTAAATTCCATCACAGCCAGTTCAGGTAAAATGGTAAGACCATCACTCTTGTCCACCATGCGTTTCAATGTTTCAATGTTGCCGGTTTCGTATTTAAAATGAAAATCCGAACTCTTTCTTAGTTCGCATAAGTTCAAAATCTGCGAACGGAAACAATGCCCTTCTTCCAGCAGCCAAAGTTGATCAGGTTCAATTTCCGTAGCTAACACATACTTTTTGTTGTAGAGTGAATTTCTTTTAGATACATACACAAACAGTTCTTCATAAAAGAGTATATCTTCTTTAATAGAAGAGTCCTTCAACGGAGTTACCACCAATCCGCAATCCAGGCGGTTGTTTTTTAATTCGTGAATTACCTCTTCGGTGATGGTCTCCTTAATATTCAGGTTGACTTGCGGATATTTTTCACGCATATGCTTAAAGAGTGGTGGCAACAAATAAGGAGCCAGTGTAGGAATAATACCGATTCGAAGCTCACCGGTCATCGTGTCTTTTTGATCATTAATGAGTTGTTGGACCATCTTGGCTTCCCGAAGAATAATCCGCGCCTGCGCGACTATGCGCGCGCCAATTTCGGTGGGGATAACCGGTTGTTTCGTACGGTCAAAAATCTTCACACCCAACTCTTCTTCCAGTTTTTGAATTTGCATGCTGAGGGTGGGTTGGGTTACAAAACACTTTTCGGAGGCCAATACGAAATGCCGGTAGGTGTCAAGGGTTATAATGTATTCCAGTTGGGTTAATGTCATAGAGATTAGCTATATCTTTATAAAGATAATCAATTTGATTTATTATTGTTTATGGGGTAAACTTGATGCAGAATAGGTGTTTGACCACCCTGTTGTCTATAAAAAACATGACCATGGTCATTGCCGAAGAACTAAATCAAGCTTATCATTAATAAATTATTACTCATAATTAATAATCAATAAAAATGGAAAATAAAATATCTACCGACACAGGTAAGTGCCCGTTTCATGGAGGAGTTCTTAACCAAACAGCAGGTGGTGGAGCCAGAAACCGTGACTGGTGGCCCAATCAGTTGAAGCTTAACATCCTCCGGCAACACTCCTCATTGTCTAATCCAATGGGCGACAAATTCAACTATACGGAAGAGTTCAAAAAACTTGACCTGGCGGCACTGAAAAAAGACCTTACTGCATTAATGACCGACTCTCAGGACTGGTGGCCTGCCGACTTCGGACATTATGGTGGCTTGTTTATTCGAATGGCATGGCATAGTGCCGGCACATATCGCACCGGTGACGGTCGTGGTGGCGCGGGTGCTGGTCAGCAGCGCTTTGCACCACTCAACAGTTGGCCTGATAACGTTAACCTCGACAAGGCACGCAGGTTGCTTTGGCCGATCAAACAGAAGTATGGTAATAGAATTTCATGGGCCGATCTCATGATCCTTACCGGCAATGTTGCACTGGAGTCGATGGGCTTCAAAACTTTCGGTTTCGCAGGTGGACGTGAGGATGTCTGGGAACCACAAGAGGATGTGTATTGGGGATCTGAAACCAAGTGGTTGGGTGGAGACATACGTTACGCGAATGGATCTAAAGGTGTTGAAAAGAAAGAGGGTGTAGTGGTTTCAGATGACAATGCAGATGGAAAAATACATGATCGTAATTTAGAAAATCCTTTGGCTGCTGTGCAAATGGGGTTGATTTATGTAAACCCCGAAGGACCAGACGGAAATCCTGATCCGATAAAGTCTGCCATTGATATTCGCGAGACATTCAAACGCATGGCGATGAATGACGAAGAAACGGTTGCACTGATTGCAGGCGGACACACCTTCGGCAAAACTCATGGCGCTGCTCCGTCATCTCATGTTGGTCCTGATCCGGAGGCTGTTGGTATCGAAGAGCAAGCCCTCGCATGGAAGAGCAGCTATGGCTCAGGCAAAGGTGGTGACACCATCACCAGCGGTCTGGAAGTAACGTGGAGCAGTACGCCAACAAAGTGGAGTAACAACTTCTTCTCTAACCTGTTTGGCTACGATTGGGAACTAACCAAGAGCCCGGCCGGTGCTCATCAATGGAAACCGAAGCATGGTGCTGGTGCGGGTACCGTACCGGATGCACATGATAAATCAAAGCGTCATGAACCACGCATGTTGACTACTGATCTTGCGTTAAGATTTGATTCTTCTTACGAGAAAATTTCAAGACACTTCTTCGAAAATCCGGAAGCGTTTGCCGATGCTTTTGCTCGTGCATGGTTTAAACTTACGCACCGCGATATGGGTCCGATTGCACGTTACCTCGGTGCCGAAGTGCCTAACGAAGAACTGATCTGGCAAGATCCTATTCCGGTTGTAAAGCATACACTAATTGACGATAAAGACATCGCTGCACTGAAAACCAACATACTGGCTTCAGGATTGACTGTGTCTCAACTGGTATCTATTGCCTGGGCTTCAGCATCTACTTTCCGTGGTTCTGATAAGCGCGGTGGCGCAAATGGTGCACGCATTCGTCTTGCACCACAGAAGAATTGGGATGTGAACAATCCGGTTCAACTAACAAAAGTGCTGCAGACATTGGGAAATATTCAAAAAGAGTTTAACAGTACTCTGTCGGGTGGTAAGCAGGTTTCACTTGCTGATGTGATTGTTCTGGCAGGATGTGCCGGTGTTGAAAAGGCAGCGAAGAATGCTGGTAGTTCGATTACAGTTCCTTTCACGCCCGGACGTGGTGATACATCGCAAGAGCAGACGGACGTAGAATCATTCGAGGCGCTCGAGCCGGTTGCTGACGGATTCCGTAACTACATGAAAAAACAGTATTCGATATCCGCAGAAGAATTGCTCGTTGATAAAGCACAATTGTTGACGCTGAGTGCTCCTGAACTTACGGTGCTGGTAGGTGGCATGCGTGTGCTGAATACCAACTTTGATCAGTCTAAACATGGAGTGTTCACCAAGCGCCCGGAAGCACTTACCAATGATTTCTTCCTGAACTTACTCGATATGGGTACTACCTGGATGGCGACTTCGGAAGCTCAAAACGAATTTGAAGGTCGCGATCGTAAGACAGGTGCGGTGAAGTGGACTGCAACCCGAGTCGATCTCGTCTTCGGTTCTAATTCAGAGTTGCGTGCCGTTGCTGAAGTTTATGGATGTATTGATTCCCAAGAGAAGTTCGTTAAGGACTTTGTAGCAGCGTGGAGCAAGGTGATGAACCTTGACCGCTTCGACCTGGCATAGCCTGACGAAGCTTTGGCGCTGCCAGAGTCTGATTTAATAGAAGCATTATTTAGTATGAAGAGATCCCACGAAACCAAACGTGGAACGAAGATAAAAACTTATAGCTTACAC
>Ga0163144_10021952_pt1 | contig 12666 bp, 12 predicted proteins | sample OliLak19BULKMAT1_FD_123175 | JGI IMG/M metagenome (GOLD analysis project Ga0163144, IMG submission 123175) | Freshwater microbial mat bacterial communities from Lake Vanda, McMurdo Dry Valleys, Antarctica - Oligotrophic Lake LV.19.BULKMAT1 | ecosystem: Environmental > Aquatic > Freshwater >... | reverse complement strand
CGGCCCGCGATGTCAAGGATTGTCGATATGTTTGTAACCTACGGATCGCGGGGGAACTAGAGTAGATCGAGCAGCCTTGCTACTCTGCTCGGTGCTGCCGCCTGATTGATGAAACGGATTCTTGGTTGCCCTCCCGATTTTTCGCCTACGCTAACCGCTCACGCTTATCCGTCAGGAGAGTGCCATAAAAACGTATTGCCTGTTCAGTGTCGCGGGACTGTTCCTGCTCACGAGTTGCGATGTGAAGCCCTCTCGTGGGCCGATGGTGTCGAGCCCAGCCGCCGTTGTCGGCGAAGAGAAGGCGATGGGGCCCGTCCCCAAAGAGTTGCCGAAAGCACCGCTGGATGTACCGGTCCCCAAAGCCCTAGCTTCAACACACAACGGAACGGACTTGAGCAAGGAAGACACGGACGAATTGGCAAGCCTGGCCCGGGAGGCGGCAAGCCGCGATGACTACAAGACAGCGTTGGCCGCCCAGTTTTGGGCAGTCAAAAAGGGCAACGACGGGCTGTACGACCTTGCCTGCTACTATGCACGTAACCAGCTTCACGATGAAGCGTTCTACTGGCTTCAGCAAGCTTCCCTGACCGAAGGAGTGGATGCTCAGCACGCATCAACCGATTCGGATTTGCAAACGCTGCGTCGCGATCCTCGATACACGGAGGTCGCAAAGTTTCTGCGTCAGTGTTCCGCGTACTGGTCGCATAGCGACAAGAAGCAGACGCTCGTTTACCTTCCCCAAGGGTTCGACAAATCCAAGCCATCGCCAGTTGTGATCACGCTGCATGGACGTGGCAGCCGGCCGGATCATTTCTTCGGAGCGGCAACGCAAGAGATGGCAAATGAGAACAAGCTACCTCTCATCTGCGTGAGCGGCACCAAACCCACCGGCCCGAAATCGTTCGTGTGGTCCGATTCCGCGCGTGAGAATGCCAATCGCATCGACGCGGCTATCAAGGAGGTCGAAGACCGCATCAAGATCGCACCCGGCCGCATCATCGCCATCGGTTTTTCGGAAGGAGCCCAGGTCGCTCTGGAAGTCGCTGCTCGCGATCCCGATCGCTTTGCGGGTGCCATCGGCATGTCGCCTGGAGCAGATTTCCATTTGAATCAAGTACAGCCAGCTCCTGCTCTGAAGACTCGGCGCTTCGTGGTCACGATCGGCGGAAAAGAGCATCCAGGCAACGTCGCGCTGGCTCGACAAGATCGCGACTGGTTTCAAAAGGCAGGGGTGCAAGTTCAGCACATCACCTTTCCCGGTGTCGGCCACATGCTGCCCAGGGACTTCGACGAGAGATTCCCGAAGTGGGTGGAGTTTATTTTGTCGGGCAAGTAGATTTCGCGAACCGAGCAGGATGGAGCTTTGAACTCATGAAGAAAGATTCACTGTTCTTTGGCTTCTTCAAGGATCTGCCCACTTGCTTCTTCCAAATGATCGGCCGGCCCGAGAGCGATGCGCAGCGATATAGCCTGAACTCCATCGAGTACAAGGAAACCGCTGTTCGGCTCGACGGAGTCTTTCGTCCTCTTCAGCCCGGCAAGGACCCCGCCTACATTTGGGAAGCGCAGAACTACCCCTCGAAGAACGTGTATGCGAATCTGCTCTCCAAGATCGGCCGCTTTCTGGATCATGGCGATCCCGAACAGGATTTCGTTGCTGTCGTGATTTACCCGAATCGATCGTTGGAGCAGAAGAACCTCCACCCTTATCGATTCCTGCTGGAGTCCAAGCAACTCGTGCGCATCTACCTGGACGAGTTGCCGCCGGCCGCACCGGACCAATTCGGCATGGGTATTTTGGAGTTGATTGCCGCCAAGCCGGAGCAAGCTCTCGAAAAAGCCCAGGCCATGCTTCCCCGCGTTCGGACAGCGAAACTGCCGAAACAGTCGCAACGAAAGATGCTACAATTTATCGAGACGGTCATCTTGTACCAGTTTCCAAAATGGTCGCGTGAGGAGGTTGAGAAAATGTTGCAAGTCACCGACGCTCGCCAGATACGCGTTGTGCAGGAGGCCCATGAAGAAGGGCTGGAAAAAGGATTGGAAAAAGGTCGTGAAGAAGGTCGTGAAGAAGGTCGTGAAGAAGGTCGTGAAGAAGGTCGTGAAGAACGAAGGGAACGGCAAGAAGCATTTGTTAGGCATTTGCTCAATATCGGCCGCCCGATCCGCGAAATCGCGGATGTATCAGGCCTGACTTCCGCTCAGATCCGCAGTCTGACAAAGAAGCCGAAGAAGTAGTTTCCCATCTGACACATAGCGGAGTTCGAGCTATCATGGTGTGGGACATTCGCGAAACGCATATCTATCAGGAAGCGTTCGAGGAGGGACGAGCACTCGGACAGGCACTCGGACGAGAGGAGGGACGGAATGAAGTTCTAAAGCCGATAGCACTTCGGATGCTTGGCAGAAAATACTCGATCAGGCTGATCGCGCGCCTGACCGGGCTTACTCCAGCCACTATCCGCAAGTGGGGTCAGAAGTCTTCGCAGGTAACCACATCGCACTCTCGCAACCGAGCCAGTTAACGCATCGCCAAATGGCCGGGTCAGAACTAAAACAAACGCGGAGGCCGTTGGCCTCCTCGCTAAACGAAACTTTCCTCTTTAAGAGTTTTGACCATGTCCAATGTGGTTCGCGTTGCCGTCACGGGTGCGGCCGGTCAGGTTGCCTATACGTTGCTCCCCCGGCTTGCTTCCGGCGAGGTCTTCGGGCCGAACACGAAGGTGATCCTGCAACTGCTTGAAATCCCGCGTTCGGTGAATCCGAAGGCCATGGACGGTCTCGAAGGCGTGGCCATGGAACTCGACGATTGTGCCTTTCCGACGTTGCAATCGATCGTTGTCACCGATGACGAGAACCAGGCCTTCGATGGGTGCGATTATGCCTTGCTGGTCGGTGCCGCCCCTCGTGGACCGGGCATGGAACGCAAAGACCTGTTGATGAAGAACGCCCAGATCTTTCAGAAGCAAGGTCGAGCATTGGCAGCAAAGGCTGCGAAGAACGTGCGAATTCTCGTCGTTGGCAATCCTTGCAACACGAATTGCCTGATCGCGTACCGCAATGGTCAAGACATTCCCGCGAAGCAATGGGGGGCGATGACCCGCCTCGATCACAATCGCGCCGTCTCGGCCCTTGCGAAAAAGGCCGGCGTCCAAAATGAGGCCGTCACCTGCGTGACCATCTGGGGTAATCACTCGAACACGCAGTTCCCGGATTTCACCAACGCCAAGATCAATGGCAAGCCGGCCACGAGCGTCATCACCGATCGCACCTGGCTCGAGACGGTCTATGTCCCTCAGTGTCAGGAGCGCGGCAAGGCCGTGATCAACAAGCGTGGACTTTCCAGTGCCTTTTCAGCGGCGAACGGGGCACTCGATCACGTCAAGTGTCTGCTGACGGCAACCGCTTCAAATGACTGGTCGAGTGCGGCCCTGGTTTCAGACGGACAGTACGGCGTGGCCAAGGGACTCGTGTTCGGCTACCCAGTGAAGTCGGATGGCAAAGGCAACTTCACCGTGGTCGAAGGCCTGAGCCTTGATGCGTTTGGCAAAGCCAAATTCGAGAACACATTGAAGGAATTGCTGGAAGAACAAGATGCGGTAAAGGAACTGTTGCCGAGCTGACTACAACCGAACCCCCTGCTCCCTTCCCCTAAAGTGGGAAGGGGAGCAAAGCAATTCACCCGCTCGCCCCCACACCCACTTCCTTCAAGTCCGCTCGTTTGCCTTCGTATGTGGTCGAGTAGGCCAGCACCTTTGGGTCCGGTGCTTCGCCCCAGGCTTCGCAGGCCTGCCGGTAAACTGCGGGCCACCAGTTTTCGTGTTCGGTCAGGCCCTGGTCCTTCACCTCTTTCCAGTTGCTCAAAATCCGGCTCCAACACTGGTCGCCGTATTCGAGGGCCTTGTTGATGTTTTCGAATTGCGGAATGTACCAAGTCCGGCCGATGGCTGCGTGTAGCACCTCGTCCGCCCAGTCGAAATCCTGAATCGTGGCCATCAAGGGAATTCCGGAATCGACGCCGACTTCCCATTCGAAACGTTTGCCGGTCTTGGTCATCAATCCTTGTTCGATGAAAAACAGCACCGCATGACGTTCCGTCGGCGTGCATTCGGTGTTCAGCCGCAACGACCAATTATGCGTGATGCGGGCCTTGGTCCAGTCCACGCCGAGAGCGACGAAGCCGACTTCGCCCATCATGGTATGGCGAGCCTCATCCCAAAGTTGCCGCGACATGTCCTTGTAGAACTTCCAGGATTTTCCCTTGGTTTCCGTGAGAATGCTTGCCATCATCTCCGGCACATCGATCTCGCGAATCCGCTTGAACAGCATCATGAGTGCCTTGGGCTTCGATGGCAAAGCGGGGTCGTAGAGGAACGCTTCGGGATTCACACCCTGGTTGTAGGAGTCTTGCCAGCGTTCATCTCGCTTGGGGATGGGGTCGTAGACGTAGGGAGTTTTTGAAAACATCCGCGGCAGTTCGGTGGTAGACGCAGGTGGTGCCATCGACGGCATGAACCGCTCTTTCGGCCCGCCCAAGCCGCTTTCGAAATACAGGTGATCGAGCACGGTGGTGAACCATTCTTGCATTTTCGTGGGACCGCCGAGCGCTCCAATACAGTTCATCCCGAACCGATACATCTCCTCCAACTCTAGTCGTGCGAATTTGAGAACACGCCGGCTGGGGGCGTCGGTGAGCGGATTAGTGTCCGCCATGTACTTTTCGATCCCTTCAATCAAGGCCCCGAACGCGTGTGAGTAAAGTCCTGCAAGTAGATCTTGGGTGGTCGGAGCGCTCAGAATTTCGTCGAAGTAGATTTCGATAGCTGGATTGGGCGGTACTTCCAAACCAAGCGGAGGCTCGCGCATTTCACCGATGCGGGTCCGTAGCGCGTCCACATGTTCCGCACAAAGATAGGCATGATGTGCAAAGCCAGTCTTCAACTCGTAGATCGGCTCCGCCGTGATACGGGCCGTGAAAATCTCGTGCAGCCGCTTGAAGGCATAGTGAAATCGCTTGAGGCGAGTGACGCATTCTTCAATGCTAAGGCCTGGCTTTGCCGCCTCCGCATGGGTGGCAATGCCCGCGAGAGGAGGAAGGTTTTTGTACGTTTGGTAGGTTTGGGGAGAGATCATGGAGGAGACCGGGTGCGATTCTGAGGACGATGTTCTGAGTCAATTTCATCGGACTTCCAGCCGATACGCGGGCAGCTTGCTTCGATCCTTGTATTCGACCAAGCAGAAGGTCTTTCCAAACACAGACGATTTCGCCCAGCCGGCTTTTTTGCGGACTGCCGAATAGCCCTTCGAAGTGTGACGCCAGATATCGAAGGTTGCAGGCGAAGTGCGGGCGTTGACTAACCAGTACTCTGGAATACCTGCTTGCCAGTACGCATCGAATAGTTCTTGGGTGTCTTTTTTCACGGAGCTGCGGCTGACGACTTCCAGAACCATGTCGGGAATACCGTCCACCTCGACCACGCCTCCTCTCCTTCCCTTGACCAATGTGGCGCGATGTTTCGCGATGGCTTCATGAGAAACGAAGATTGCGTCGGGATTCCCCGCGATGTCCGCGTCGGCATTGGTCAGGAACATTCCGTCGCTCCAGAGAACTCCGAGGTCCTCGTCGGCGACGAGCTGATCCAAAACCGAAGTGATTCTCGTCCGGACTCGGTTATGGGAGAAAGCCTGTTCTTTGCTCATATCCACCCACACCTTTCCGCGGAGCCACCACACAGGGAGCTTTTCGGGAAATTCCGGATCATCCAACCAGCGGCGAAACGAGTTCAAATCCGTCACCCAGGACGGGATCTCCAACTCGACGGTATCGAGTACGACCGTGGACATGCTTGTTTCTACCTCCCTCTCACTTCAATCTACCGTAAGGCCCGTTTGATGCAATGAAAGTTGTTTCGAGGCTGATTCGCAATGTTCCTTCCTAGGTTGAATCACCTTCCCTCGACCATACAATTCCTCTTCCTCCACGAAGTGTCCTGCACCCTCGATTGGCATCCATGTCGTCCCATTATGTCCCGAATACTCGGATTCGTTCACTTGTGTTCAAGACGCCCGGAGAGGCATCACGCCATGCGGCGTTGATCGTCGAACGGCTCGTTCGGGAGAACAACTCTGGCGGTCGGCCCACGGTTCTCGGCCTGGCCACCGGCTCTACTCCCGTCGGCCTGTATCGCGAATTAATCCGGCTGCACAAGGACGAAGGTCTCGATCTTTCGGGTGTTGCCACGTTCAACCTGGATGAATACTTCCCGATACCCGGGGACGACCCGCACTCGTATCGCCGGTGGATGTACGAGACGTTCTTCAACCACGTCAACATCAAGCCGCACAACATCCACATTCCGGACGGCACGATCAATCCCGAAGACGTGGACGATTTTTGCCAACGCTACGAATTGGCGATTCGCAAGGTCGGGGGCATCGACCTTCAAATACTCGGCATTGGCCGCACCGGACACATTGGCTTCAACGAGCCGGGCTCGACCCGCAATAGCCGGACCCGCAACGTCACACTCGATCCGGTAACGCGAAGAGATGCGGCCGGGGACTTCTTCGGTGAAGAGAATGTTCCGCAGCAGGCGATCACAATGGGCGTCGGCACCATCATGGAGGCCCGCAAGGTCGTCATCATGGCCTTCGGCGAACATAAAGCGTCGATTGTCCTGAAAGCCGTCGAGTATCCGCAATCGGAATCGATCTCGGCTTCGTTTCTACAAAATCACCCGGATTCCACGTTCCTTCTGGACGAAGCCGCGGCCGGCGAGTTGACCATCTATCGACGACCGTGGGAAGTCACGACCGTCGATTGGACCCCCGAGCTGATTCGGCAGGCCGTGGTGTGGTTAAGCCTGAAACTGCAAAAGGCACTGCTGAAACTGTCTGACCTGGACTTTCGCGATCATCATCTGTACGACCTGCTCCGAGAACATGGCCCGGCGGAGTCGCTGGGCGAGAAGATCTTTGATGACCGGTTGGCGACCATTCAGAATTATCCAGCGGGACGGGAGTCCAAGACTGTTCTCGTGTTCAGTCCCCACCCGGATGATGACGTAATATCAATGGGCGGAACGATTATCCGCCTGGTGGAACAAGGGCACACGGTACACGTGGCCTACATGACGAGCGGAAACATCGCGGTATTCGACCACGACTCGCGACGGTTCGCGGACTTCGTCGAGAGTTTTAACCGACTGTTCGGGATCGACGCGAACGCAACGGCCGCCGTCCGGGATCGGGTGCAAGCCTTTTTGGATTCAAAAGCACCTGGACAGCCGGACAGTGAGGAAGTGCTGAAGATCAAGGGGCTGATACGCGAGACCGAGGCTCGTGCGGCCGCGCTGGCATGTGGGATCCCCCCCGAGCAGCTGGAGTTCATGGATCTACGGTTTTACCGAACGGGAACTGTGGCGAAGGCCCCGATTCAGCCGGAGGATATCCGGGATATCGAAAAACTGTTTGCCCGGTTACAACCGTCTCAGATATACGTGGCGGGTGAATTGTCCGATCCGCACGGCACTCACCGAACGTGTGCCGAGGCAATTTATGAGGCAGTGCGAAGAGTTCGAAAGGCGGGGCAAAATTTTGAGGTCTGGCTTTATCGCGGTGCATGGGAAGAATGGGAACCGCACCAGATCGAAATGGCAGTCCCGATCAGCCCCGAGACGGTCGAACGGAAAAAATTGGCAATCTTTCGCCATCAGTCGCAGAAAGACAAGGCGATGTTCCCTGGCGGATTGGACAAAAGAGAATTTTGGCAGCGGGCGGAAGAACGAAATCGTTCCACAGCAACGGCTTACGACGCGCTCGGCTTGCCTGAGTTCTATGCGGTTGAGTCGTTTGTCCGCTGGCGCGATCTATAGTGTAGACGAAATGGGGTAATCGGCTAAAACCGTAGGACGCGAAAATTTTGCGTTTGGCGTGCGTCCTGCAAGAGCCGTGGAAGGCAGTCGGCCTCCCGCTCTATTGAATGGTAGGGTAAGATAAGGAATGAAGGAGGCCTTCCGAGCCTCCATTTACAGGGAGACCTAGAAATGAATGACACGCCCAGGCGAGCTTTCGGGGCTTCGGCCAAGTCGAAACGCAAGGACGTGAACCTCGATCTCCCCACGGTGCGGCAGATGCTTCCGCTCGTCGAGAGCATCGTCCGGGACATCGTGGATCGACGCTCGCAGCTGACTCGGTTGCATCCAGAGCAGGAAAATCTCGATCGTCATCGCCGCGATCTGGCCTGGATGGAACGCGAACGGCGTTACCACATTCAGGATGAAATTGTTGCGGTTGAGGGTGCCTATAAACAGGCCGTCACCGAACTCCGAGATCTCGGCCTCGCGATGCTCGATGATGATGCCGGTCGCGTGGCATTCCCAACGCGAATCAACGGCCGCCCGGCCATGTTCACTTGGCAACCAGGCGAAGATAACGTGCTGTTCTGGAGTTACGAAGACGAAGAACAACGCCGACCCATTCCAAACGAGTGGGTTCCGGGAACGCCGCTACGGTTGAAGAAATAGTGATAGGGCGATTCCGACAACTCAGGGGCGAGTATTCACTTCGTTGAATACTCGCCCCTTTTGCATTTCGTGGGGCAAGCGTCCCGCTTGCCTTTCGGTGCGATTCTGGTGCATTCCGTAGAGCAAGGCGCCCCGTTTGCCTTTCAGTACTCTTCGTGGGCATTTTGTCGGGCAAGCGCCCCGTTTGCCTTTCAGACCTCTTCGCTTCCGAGTCCAGGCAAGCGGGACGCTTGCCCTACGAAGGAGTCCAGGCAAGCGGGACGCTCGCCATCCAAAAGTCAATTTTCATCTCGCGATTCCACACCCGCGATAGCCTTATTCCGCCCGAAGAAAAACTGCATCCGAATGTAGGGATCGTTCGGAAAAAAGCAGGGGATTCGTTTGCATCGGCCATTGCGCATTCTAAATAAAGGTGTCGGCAGCCTGACCCGCTGCTGACGACCGAGGCCACTAAAAAAGGCCTCCTTTCCTTAGGGTCTTAACTACTCCGAGGGGGGAGTAGATAGGGCAGCCAGGCGAGCCGATAGGGACGGACGGGACCCGAAAGTTAGTCTGGTATCCGGCCTTCGCAAGAAGGCCGGATTTTTTTATGCGCCTGCTCGACATCACACCAGCTCATCTGTTGCGTCCTCGTGTCGATCCGCGTACACTTTCAAGACGCCCCTCCTGCCTCCACTCTCTTCCCACCATGCCGATGCGATTTTCACTCCTTGCTTCGCTCATCGCTGCGCTGAGCGTTTTCGCCGACGACAACTGGCCCGAGTTTCGCGGGCCAAAAGGCGATGGCCACTCCAATGCAACTAAACTTCCACTAACGTGGTCGGACACGCAAAATGTCCGGTGGAAGACGGCCATCCACGATTTGGGCTGGTCGTCCCCGGTGATCTGGGGAAACCAGGTTTGGGTGACGACGGCCACGAAAAAAGGGGACAAGTGTTATGCCGTCGCCCTGGACCGCGATTCCGGCAAGATCATCCACGACGTGCTCCTATTCGAAGTGAATCGTCCGGACCCCAAGGATCCCTTCCACGAATGGGAAAAGTTCAACTCGTATGCTTCGCCCACGCCCGTGATCGAGGAAGGCCGAGTGTACGTCCACTTTGGCGTTTCCGGCACCGCGTGCCTGGATACGGCTACCGGCAAGCTCTTGTGGAAGCGAACGGACCTGGAGTGCAATCACCATCGCGGGGCTGGTTCTTCGCCAATCATTTATGGCGACATGCTTTACCTGACTTTCGACGGTTTCGATGTTCAGTACGTGATCGCCCTCAACAAGAAGACCGGCGAGACCGTGTGGAAACGGGACCGAACCTACCACTCGCCTCAAGTGGGTGGCGACGCCAGGAAGGCCTACAGCACTCCGTTGGTTATCACGGTGAACGACAAGCCCCTCCTCGTCAGCCCGTCCGCCGGGGCGACGGTGGCCTACGATCCGAAGACCGGTGAAGAAGCCTGGCGCGTGGTTCACGGCGGCATGAATGCTTCGCTAAGGCCGTTGTTCGGTCATGGTAAACTCTTCACTTCAAGTTCCGACGGCGGCATGAAACTCGTGGCCGTCCGACCGGATGGCACGGGCAACGTGACCAAGACGCACGTCGACTGGGCGTATGCGAAGGGGGCTCCGAATCGTTCGTCGTTTCTCCTCGTCGGCGATCGGCTGTTGATGGTCAACAGCCTTGGAATTACTTCCTGCGTCGGTGTAAAGGACGGCAAGCAACTGAACGAGGAAAAACCTCGCCTCGATTCGAAGGCAGGCGAGTTTTGGGCTTCGCCCATCCTGGCGGAAGACAAATGGTATGCCTTCGACGACAAGGGCCATGGCTTCGTCATCTCCGCCAACGAGAAGCTTGACGTTTTAGCAGCGAATAAGCTTCCTGCGGGAACGCGATCTTCCCCGGCCGCCGTCGGCAATGCCCTTTATCATCGCACCTTCACGCACCTCTATCGCATCGAAGAGAAGAAGTGATGTCCGCTCGATTGAGCCCGTTGAATTCGACACTGCTCGTTGTCGATGTGCAGGAAAAGCTGCTGGCCGTCATGCCAGACGCGGCCGGGCTCGTTCGCGATGTCGGCTTCCTGTTGGATGTCGCCAATTTGTTGAAAGTGCCGGCGATCGCGACCGAACAGTATCCACAAGGCCTGGGACCAACTCATCCTGATCTTGTCCAACGTCTCATGAGCGACCGTCCAACGAAACTCGCTTTTAGTTGCTGTGGTGCTCCGGGCCTGTTGACCGAGTTGAAGCAACAAAGTCGGCCGAACGTCGTCGTCGCGGGGATGGAAGCACACGTCTGTGTGATGCAGACTGTCCTCGATTTGTTGGCAGAGGGACTGCAAGTCTTCGTGCCGGTCGATGGTGTGCAATCTCGATTCGCCATCGATCAAGAGACTGCACTTCGCCGCATGGACAAAGCTGGGGCAATTCTCACGACTTGCGAAGCAATCGCGTTCGAATGGTTAGGCGGCTCCGATCATCCGCAATTCAAGCCGGTGAGCAAACTGGTGCAGGAACGGATGAAGCAACTCAAGCAATAAACGCTCGTTCGACACTCTGAGTCGAATGCAAGAATCGCCGCTCAGCGGCGATTGCGAGCGCTGGCTGCATTGGAAGAATTCTCCCGAACTAGCCTGGCTCAACGTCCCGGCACGCCGGGACGAAAAACGCGTTCCACGCGGAGAGGCTGTGAATATTTGCGGCGCATTGTGGACGTTCGCTCTGCGAACGTGAGTCTTCCACCCAAAGTACCCTGTTTTTCGGGGTTTGGCCTGCCTTTACGTTCGCGGAGCGAACGTCCACAATGGTCGCTGACACAAATATTCACACGATCGGAGCGTCAAACGATGAGCCCCCGATTCAAATCGCTCGCCGCATTTCCTCCGTCGCCGCTCGCGGCCCCTCAGTCGCCTCGAAGATGGATGTCCCCACTACCAATACTGTAGCGCCCGCTTTCGCACATACCGGCGCACTGGTCAGATCAATCCCCCCATCGACTTCGAGTTCGCATTTCGGGTTCAAACGGTCGATGATCTTTCGCAATGCAGCGATTCGATCGGGGCTTTCCGGGAGAAACGCCTGGCCGCCGAAACCGGGCCAAACTGTCATGCACAGGGCGATATCGATTTCGGGAAGATAGGGTTCCAGAAATTCGACCAGAGTACCCGGATTAATCGCGAGGCCGACTTTTGCCCCGAGAGATCGAATCTGGTGAATGAATGGAGCAGCATCCGTGACCACTTCCAGATGAAAGATCAACGAATCGGCACCGGAGTTGCGGAAGGGTGCGATGAACTTAGCGGGGTCTTTCACCATGAGATGGACCTCCAGGGGTAGTTTCGTCACAGGCCTCAGGCCTTTGACAACCACCGGCCCCATGCTGAGGTTGGGGACAAAATGACCGTCCATGACGTCGATGTGAATTCGATCGGCCCCGCCTGCCTCGACCTCGCGAACAAGTTCGCCTAGTCGCGAGAAGTCGGCCGCCAGGATCGATGGTGCAATTGATGCCATGCCTTCTCCCATAAGAATTCGAGACAAAGGACATTATATCTCCGGTTGACAATTGCGAACCGCCTTGCGACCGGGTAACGTGATGGAAGGGAAAGCTGTGAACAACAAGTTCCGAAAGAGTTTTATCATGCTCTCGCGCTCCGATCTGGCCGCGTTCCGCAAACAACTTCTCGCCCTCGCCAACCGGGCCGAGGAGGTGCGCGCCGAACTCGCAACCGAGGCGGATCAAAAAGAGGGCGATGGCCTCGCGGTAGATCCCTATCGGCCCGCGGAATTGCACAATCAGGCCGCAGGCGAAGTCGTCACGGCCCAACTTCGCGAACTCGAAGAGGGAGTTGAACGCGAAGCACTGCTCGCCGTCGAACGCATCGACAACGGCACTTTTGGCAAATGCGAGCGCTGCGGCAACGCCATTCCCAAAGGCCGCCTGGAAGCAATTCCGTACGTGCGCGTCTGCATGAAGTGTGCGAGCTGAAGCTTGAGCGAGGAGGGAAGTTCATTCGTCGGGCAGATCACTGCGACGTAGCGGGGCTTGCCCTGGCCCCAAGGCCAGCGCATGAAAAACAACCGTGTTTTCTAGGCAATTTCAGGAATTAGACTGAGATAATGAGGCGTTTTTTGATTGGCGATGTT
>Ga0163144_10021951_pt1 | contig 12667 bp, 11 predicted proteins | sample OliLak19BULKMAT1_FD_123175 | JGI IMG/M metagenome (GOLD analysis project Ga0163144, IMG submission 123175) | Freshwater microbial mat bacterial communities from Lake Vanda, McMurdo Dry Valleys, Antarctica - Oligotrophic Lake LV.19.BULKMAT1 | ecosystem: Environmental > Aquatic > Freshwater >... | reverse complement strand
TTGATTGACCGCCAGCTTGTTGAGTACGGCCGTCAGATTCGCCAGAACGTGAGCCTTGTTTACCGCTGGTTGATGATCTGCTTCCGCTTGATTGACCGCCAGCTTGTTGTGTTCTGCCAGATTCAGAAGAACGTTGGTTTTCTGAAACATTAGAGTTAGAAGAGTTAGATTTGTTATAGTTTTCCATGATGGATCTCCTTTTTTGTTGTTAATGATTATGTTATTCGAGTATTTACCTGCAACCACAGCCAGGTTGGCTGTCGTTGTTATCAACGTCTCTTATCATTGACATTGATTCACTTGCATCTGATTGTCCCGCTTGTTTTTTTGCATCGAATTGGTGGCCACCTTGTTGATTCGTTGCTTGTCCATCGTAGGGCGAAGCGGCATTACGGTTGTAACCAGATGAATTCTCATCTGTCTCGGGTGACATGGGACGGCGATTGTTTTTGTTATAATTTTCCATCATAAACTCCTTTTGCGTTATGTCCGATTGTTAATAAGAAAGTTTACTCTTTGGTCGCACGCCGTGCACGACGAGCTTGGGTAGTCTGCTTACCGCTAGCTCTGCTTTTACGGGTACGAGTTGTGGTTTCCGGTTCAGCGGAACTTGCACTCGCACGTCGCTTATTGGTGGCAGCGCCACGCTTGGTTGTATTTTTGGTTTTTCCAGCTCCGAAAAGCTCTTCAAAAAAACCAGTTTCTTTTTTTCTTGCCATGATGTGTCTCCTTATGTTGTTAGTCTGGCAATTAAACTGATATGAACTACTAAGAACCATCTTAATAGAATGATAATTCAAATTGCAATGTTTTTTATGAAATTGATTTATTTCTCCAGGGACGTGAACCTGGAAGCCGTCATAAATGACCGAGTTTAAAGATCCTGGCTACTTATGAGGGGGGGCTTTTGCGGATTATTTTATTGTTGTCATAATATATAGAGTAAGATCTGAATATCTTCAGGGTAATTAAGCATTTTTATTGGGATGGGATCTTTATATGAAAAATTTTATGTTAGCAGGGGTCGTTGCCCTTGGTTTAACCATTTCACCCTTACAGGGTTCTGCCATGCGCGCATTGAGCGTTGGATCTTTAGCGACCAGTGCTGCATTATTTGGTAAATCCATCTATCGCGTGCATAAGGGCTCTTCTTTAGTCCGTAATGAGCTGATTGCGGCCAGTGCTGCGTTGGTTACCGGCTTCTTTTCTTGGCATTTGGCTACCGATCAAGCAGAAGAGGCTAAAAAAGCGGCTACGGTGAAGGCACCTGATGTTGTTTTACCCAAATTGGCTGAAGAAAAAGCAAAAGCTGAAACAGAAGCACAAGATTTAAAAAGGCAGCTCGGGGAAGTGCGTACTGAAGCAGAACGAGCCAAAAAAGCTGCCCAAGCTGCTCAGAAGGCTGCCGAAGATAAGGCTAACCTGAGTGATGCAGAAGCAAAGCGTTTAGACGCCGCTCGTTTGGCTGCTGAAAAGCAGTTGAAGGAGGAGCTTGCTCGACGTGCTGGTGACGCTCGGGAGTTGCAAGCAGGTGCTAATCGCATTAGAGAATTAGTAATTAATGATGGCCAACAAAAGAAAAGATTTGCAGCGGCTAGAATGCGCCTTGCTGTTCGGTTAACCCAAGTTGTGCAAGAGCGAGACGCCGAGAAAAAACAAGTTGAAGAATTAAAGCAAGCTGCTGCTTTAGTGGCAGAAGAAGAAGCAGCACAAGCTGAAGCAGCTGAAGATGGTGAAGGCGATGCCGCAGAGGCTGAAGAAGCCGCTGATGAGCCAGTAGAACCAGTAGTTGAACTTGCAGAAGAAGAAAAGAAAGCTGCCGCAGAACAAGAAGAAGCTCCCCAAGAAGAACAAGAAGCTCCAGCTCGTCGTGCTGGCTATAGAGCAGCACAGCGCGCTAGAAAAGCTGCCGCTGATGCCGCGGAGCAAAAAAGATTAGCAGAAGAAAAAACTGCTGCTGCCGATGAACGAGTTGCCGGTGCTGAACGGGCTTCTGATGAACTGATTATTGGCGTAGGCCGTGGCATAAAAAAAGCAGCTGCTCCTCTCGGGCGTGGTATAGCTGCGACATCTTCTATGTTGTGGAATAGTGGCAAAAAAGTAGCATCTACTACGGGAGGCTGGGCTTCGAGGGCATTTTCTGGCTTTAAGAGTGGTCTCTCCAGAGGCTTATAATTTTTAGATTTCGAGCGCAATTCGTCATTTCTTAAGGAAATGCCAGGGCTTTTGTGCAACAGGCATTAATTTGTCATACTAGTAATTAAAATAGATAGTGAAGCCTGGAGAAGGCTCTTTAAAAGTTAAGAAAACGGAAGGAATCCAATGAACGTAAGAAATTTCTTTCTCCTCGGCCTTACCTTAAGTATGGCTGGTAGCCAAACTTTTTGCTTGCCGAACCTGAAGGCATTATTTACTGAACCTGCCGTACGGGTTAAAGGGACCAAAGCGCTTACGCTCGGGTCATGGAGTGCCGCTGCTGCCTTATTGGTGCATCAAGGTTACCACTCTTTCTATTCAAAAAATAAATATCTGGCAAACCGCGACCGCCTTATAGCAAGCGGTGCTTTTGCTGTAGTGGGTGCTTTATCTTTGTGGCAGAACCGTCGCGATAGGCATGCATTAGCTGCTGAAGCAGTAGCAAAGGCTGCTCCGCAGCAAGAAAATGTTGCAGAAGAAAATAAGAAACAAAATGAGTTAGCTGTCGGCAAGGCGAAGGTTCTTCTGTATGATGAGGCTGAATTTAACCCTTATCGACCAGGACTAGGTTTGGGTGGTCAAGCTTGCTTTAATGAAGCAACAAAAGAACAAATACAGCAACGACTTGCTGTTTTGGCCAACCTTTCTCATGCTCATCGGGCCTTACAAGCAGCTTGTGGCAAACCTATTATTAAGCTTGGCAGAAAAAAGAATGATATAAAACGGCAGGAAAAATTAAAGACAGAGGAGATCCTTCGCTTGGTGCAGCAAGACGTTTTACCGTGTATTAATGCGTATGTCTATATAATGAACCGTATAGCTGAACCACGTAAAATTTTTACCATGGAAATTAACGGTATTTTGCGGGGTAATCTGCCAACCCTAAGAGCGGCTCGGCAAGAATTATTGAACATGCGAAATTTTTTTAAACTCAACCAAATTGAGCTTCCAGAAATGACCAAGAGGTTATCCAGAGCTTTGAGAGATAAAATTCCTCAAACATTAGAAGTTTCACAAGATGTTCCTTCAGCATTTTTAAATTACTATGCAAAAAAACCAGAAACGTCGGATTTGTTTGCTCAAGATGATCTCTCTGATGATGAAAGAGAATTGGCAGGTTTGCCTGCCGGGACGAATAAAGGGGAAAATAAGGACCAAAAGCTCTAGTTTTTGCGGATCCTGACGATAGTGTTATGATAGAAATAATGTTTACATAAATTTTTTAGCTATAAATATGGTGCAACATGGTACAACATAAAAATATATTCAAACTATTACTCATCTGCCTCGTGGCAGCGCCTGTATTACAGGTACAAGCTGCTGGCTCTGCCGATACGGTAAAAACCGCTGCGCCCTACGCAAAGCGAAAATTCGTTACCAAATACAGTACCATCGGTTTATTGATGGGCGTTGCAGCGAAAACTGCCGCTCAGTATCAAAAAAAACATAGATTTTCTTGGTCGCTCGAGCAATCAGTTGCTCTACTTGGCGTCGGTGTTAGCTTTGGGTTGAATCAGTACTACAACGGCAAGGCAGGCACTGCGGTGAAAACTGCCGCAGCTAAAGCTGAGGCGGACAGAGCTGCTGAATCTGCAAAAAAGCCGGTAACTGATGCAACAACTACGCAAGATGCAAAAAAAACAGAAGAAGAAACAGCAGCTGCTCAGCTAGAAGCACAGAGAGTTGCAGATGCAGCAAAAGCGCAACAACAAGCTGAAGCAAAAAGATTGTTTGAAGAAAAACAAAAAGCTGACGAAGCTGCGGAACGCGCTCGTATTGAAGCTGAAGCCGCTGCAATTCGTTTAGCCGACCAGAAAGCTGCTGAGGCAAAGAAAAAGGCTGAAGCTAGCGGTACTGCTGCCGATGCGGATGATGCTCAAAAAACTCAGAAAAAAGCAGAAGAGTTGCGTCAAGAAACCACGAGAAACAAGAGAGCGAGAAAGCTCGCCAATAAGCAGGCTAAAGCTGCTCGTGAAAAAGCTGCTGCTGATTTATTAGCACAACAGCAAGCTGCCCAAGTAGCTGAAGCTGCAGCGGCTGAACAGGCTGCTCGCGAAGCTGAAGCAAAAAAAGCATTAGAAAAACAAAACAAAAAACAGCAACAAACATTGGCTGCTGAAGCTTGGGCTAAAAAAGCTCAACAGGAACGAGAAAAAGCTGACAAATTACGATTACAACAAGAAGCTTCGGCAGAAGAAAAAACTCGGCAAAATGCGCAAGCATTAGCAGCACAACAGCAAGCTGAAACGGCTCGTCAAACTGCGTTAGCGGAAGCAAAACAACAGGCTGATTTACAAGCGCAAGCGGCCCAAGCCAAAAAATTGCGTAAAGAAAAAAAGAAAGCTGATGCTGCTGCATTAGCAGAACAAAAACGTAAAGAAGCTACCGCCGCCGCTAAAGCTGAGGCGGACAGGGCAGCCGAAGAATTAAGAGCTCAACAAGAAAAAGAGCGCCAAGCTCAATTAGAAGCTGAAATAAAAGCAAAGCAGGAAGAGGCTGACCGCAAAGCTAAAGCTGCGTGGCAACTTGCACATGATGGCCGTCCCGAGGGCGTAGAAGAGAAAAAAGCAGCGAAATCTGGAGAAATCGTTAGTGACGTGGAGCTGCTAGATGCAGCGACTCAAGGTCTATTGCTTAATATTGCAGGTGGCATAGCGAAGATGAATGCATTTTTAGAAATTGAATTATTTAAGCGAACGGGGCCTCATAACGGTCCAAGTCCTAAAGAGTGGATGGAAAAAACAATAAATCCCCAGCTTTGGGCGAATGTAACAATATGGCTTCAGTCCTATTATAGAATGAGAGATGTTATTTCTGATGCACAGAAAAAAGAGGTAGAAGATCAACTGCAGGCTTTTGATAAAGAGCTCCATAAACGGTTGCTGCTCCAAGCCGCATTGAGATACTTGGACAAAGAGTATGTAGAACTTGCAAAAACTCAACCCGGTTTTTCTTCTCCTCAGAAGCGAGGCGCTCAGCTTCGGCGATAATAACAAAAATTAAAGTAAGACAACATAAGGGCGATGGTAGTTAAAACTTCCATCGCCCTTCAATTTCGCCACCCAAATCGCCACGTTCATCTTTTATAGCACGAACGCGCGCATCATCAGAAAGATCATATTCAACTTCAATAAGCGTATCTTCACTTAAGCTAAAGTTCTGCTCAATAATACCGCGTAAGCGGTCATTAACATCAATAGTCAACGCTCCCCGCAAGCCACCACGCCCTGTTTGGTCACTAAACCGTGGCGTAATGCGTAAATTTTTGAGCGGGCTGAATAAGTTTTGCAGCGTTCGCTGGAATTTTGATGTTGAGTTAGCCGGCCCAAAGAGTAAGTTTTCAATAGAGCTCATAACCGATGTTGGCATAGCAAGGTATAAGGAGCCATCTTCTGAGCCACCAAGCAAGAGGCCGATAATCTGCTCTTCTTGTAAGCTTGGGCTGGAACTGAAGCTAATGTGTGGGTCAGAAACAGAACCGTCAACGGTCATACGTACCGCGAATTGTTTAATACTATTTTCCGCTAAAAGCTCAATAACAGGATCATCTATTTGTTGGGGTAAAAAGTAGATATGCCCCCGCTTAATAAACAGTGATTTATAGGGGAAGTGCAGTGTTCCACTTACCAGCTCAATGCCGCCCGTTACGGTCGGACTGCTGGCAGAACCGATCAAGCCCAAGTTGATCCGTGCTGCAGCTTCTAAGAATGATGTTTTAACGTGAAGGAGCGATTGAGTAATAAGGCGAATATTAAAATCGATATCAGAGCCATAAAATGAAAAGGGCGCCGCGCTAACCCCAAAGAGCTGTTTGCGGAACTCTTGTGAAAAAATATTGCTTTGAATATGCGACCGATCAAGTGCTACGTACCCCGAAACCCGTGCTCGCCCTTTATCGGCAGGCTTTGTTTTTTGGTATTCAAAGGTCATGGCCCCCGAAAAGAGCGCGAAGAATTCTTTTTTTCTGCTGAAGAAGCAATTGTTTAAAATTAAGGGCGCATGCACAAACGAAAGTTGATAATTATCTTGGAACAGCGCGGTAATTTGACTAGCAGTCATGGTCCCTTTATAGAGGCCGATATGTACTTTGTCGATGGTGATACGTTTATCAGCGAAGGTATAGGTAAGGTTGCCTTGCACATTCTGTAATAAGTTATACGTATACGGCAAGCGTATATTGGCGCCCTTCATAGTAACAGCAAGGTTAACAGCGCGCTGGTTAACGGTGCCTTTAACATTAACGAGCCCTTCACCAGGTACATAAAAACCTGCCGAACTTAAAAGAAAGCGTACCAGCGGGTAGCCAATGGTGCCAGCAAACTGCTCAGGCGATTCTGCCTTCAGCGCAATCACTAATTCTTTATCAAGATGACAATCCAGATATTCAAGGTGCCAGAACGGTTTTGCCGCTGCTAGGAAATCATACGTAAACTTTTCGCCAGTTCCTTGGATAATAATATGGTCCGGGGTGACATTCAAAATACCTTTGAGTAATTTTTGTTCTTTTTCATGCCGTTTAAAAAGGGCCGTATAATTGGCATTTATTTCACCCGAGCCATACATTTTTATAGTTGCAGAAAGCCCTTTCTCTGCAATGTTCCAGTCTTCGGGCAAGGCAATAGGGCTGGTAGAAACCACGGTAAGGGTTGCCATTTTTTCCGTAGGACTTACCGTATAACTACCTTCCAGCGCGCTGGTGCCCAGGGTGCTTTGCAGCGTCCCTTTAATGAGCGTGTTTTTGAGCGCTATGGTAGCAGTTGTTTGTGGTAAAGTAAGGGCACGGTAAGAAGCGTTATCAACGGTAATGGTTGCTGTTGCGGTAGCCATAAACATTGAAGGTTGTGCGGTTGCGGTAATGTGGCAGGTGCCGCCAAGAGAGGTTGCATATTTTGGTACCAAGGGCGCGGCGGCTACCGCAAGGGGTAATTGGGCGAGCAGGCTCCCGGTGTCCTTTTGTGTATCAATGGTCAGGGTTCCTTCAAGGGCATGGGATGCCGAAGAAAATTGTAAAGTGCTGATGGCCCCTTGTAAGGTACCAATGATATTGAGGCGTTCAGAAGTATGCGCGCCCCAGGCAACCTGCGCAGAACTCGTCAGTTCAAATTTGTTATGGTCTGGCTTGCCAAGCACTATGGTGCCTGACAATTTTCCTTCAGCAGCTTCGATACTGTTGTTGCCAGAAAGGGTAATTTTTCCATTATTAAAAATAGCAGCCACCGTAAGCATCGCTTGGCCTTGCTTTTGGAGCGCCACTAGGTCGGTCCGGAAATTAATGTTACCGGTGATAGTATCGTCCTTGTAGCCAGTAAGTTGGCCTTGTTGTATCTGAAAACGTTTTAGCTCAAAAGGTAGAGCAACATCCCCCGGCGCAATAAGTTTTTGTAGGTGGGCGATGATGGTAGGGCGATCGTTGCCAAATTCTGAACTGGCAACCAAGTTTTTTATAACAAGGTCAATTTTGAGTTTACGGTGCCACAACAAGTCAAACCACGAAAACTTGATGGTCATATGATCCGCATGCCACCCCCAAGCGGGCCTGCTTACGGCGCTAGCGCTGGAGGCATGAGTACCAGGTGCGTTCACAGAGGATGTTTCTGTAGCGGGGGCCGTTGCTTGTGTATCGGTCAACTCAATTTTCGCCGCTAGTAAGCGTATTCTGCTTACTTTAGTAGTAAAATTACTGCCAGAGGCCTTGGTAAATTGTGTGATCAGATTTTTTTCGATCGTGCGTTTGAACCAACTATCATCTTCGATAATAATGACGAGGACCAAAAGTACCGCCAGTAAAATTCCTAAAATGCGAACGGTAATCGAAAATGGCTTAGCTTGCTTCATGCGAGTAATACCCACTGGTTATGGTGTAACTTATAGCGACGCATATAGGAAACATGCCCCACGGGGATGGTCAGGCAATAGAGGCATTGTTCATTACGATCAGTAAGGTAAAGAGTGCCCGATTTCATTTTTCCATTAGGGTAAAAAGCAATTTCGGGAGCACCTTGTGCATGAGGAGTAAATGTATTGGTTGCTCCAAATTGCACTCCAGGGACCAACTGATCATTGGTACAGACAAAATGGCAGGGTGTTTGGTAGAGCATAGCGCGGGCAGAAAGAGCAATAAAGGTGGTATGCAAACGATTAAGCTCTTGATGGACAAGAATATGGTTAAACCAACTATGGGTATATATTCCCACTAAACAAAGCACCGCAATAATCATGCATACGATGCTCAGTTCCATCAAAGAAAAGCCCGGTTTTTTCATGTAAGCCCTTCAAGAATGGCTGTTTCAGCTAATACTTCTTCAATCGTCGTAAGCCCTGCTTTAATTTTACGAAGTCCGTCTTCCATCAGCAAGGTCATGCCGTCAGCACGCGCTTGCCTTTGTAAAACGGCGGTGTCTGAGCGTTCCATGGTTAAGCGGGAAATTGCATTGCTCATTTCCATAATTTCAAACAAAGGAAGTCGCCCTTTATAGCCGGTATGCAAGCATTCTTCGCAACCAACAGCCTTGTAAAAAACTATGTCTTTACTACTGCTGGGGGTAAGGCCAAAACGTTGGAGCACTTCACTGTCCGGTTTATAGGGGGTTTTGCAATGAGGACAAAGCTTTCTCACCAAGCGTTGGGCAACTACGGCGACAATAGTTGAAGCAATTAAGAACGGTTCTATGCCCATATCGATAAGTCGGGTAATCGCTGCAGGGGCGCTATTGGTGTGAAGGGTACTCAATACTAAATGGCCCGTCAGCGCTGCTTGGATAGCAATTTGTGCTGTTTCATTGTCGCGCGTTTCTCCGATCATGATAATATCGGGGTCTTGTCGCAAAATTTCACGCAGGGCGTTAGCAAAGGTGAGCCCTACTTTTTCGCGTACTTGTACTTGGCCGATGCCCATCATTTGGTATTCTACCGGATCTTCTACGGTAACAATGTTAACTTCAGGGGAATTCAGTTTGCTCAAAATAGCGTAAAGGGTAGACGTTTTACCAGAACCCGTTGGGCCAGTAATAAGCAGAATGCCGTTGGGTAAACTGATGCAACGGTTGATAACGGCAAAGTCTCGCTCGCTGAACCCGAGGGTGTCGAGGCTGCTGAAAGTTTTTGATTTATCGAGTAAACGCATAACAATGCGCTCACCAAAAGCTACCGGCAGCATAGAAACCCGCACGTCAATTGCTTTGTCAGCAATTTTGAGCGGAATCCGACCACCTTGTGGTTTTCTTTTTTCGGCAATGTCCATGTTAGCCATAATTTTAAGACGCGCGGTAATAGCAGCTTGTGCGCGTTTTGGTGGCATCATGCTCGGGTAGAGGTTGCCATCTATACGGTAACGGACATGAATTTCTTTTTCAAAAGGTTCAATATGAATGTCAGAGGCGCCTTGTTTGACTGCCTGATACAAAATGTGGTTGACCAGTTTAATAATAGGGGCATCCGTTGCCATGCCGACGATATCTTCTGAGGCAATGGCGCCAAAATCCATGCTATCAGCAAGCTCTTCATCTTGGGCTAATTCGGCTATCATTTGCTTAGTGCCTTCAAGCGGGTAATATTTATTCATAGCATCAATAATTATTGAGCGTGGCGCTACGGCAGTCGGCGTGTCGGCGCCAAAAATTAGCCGAAGTTCATCAAGTGGTTCAAAGTTTGCTGGATCAGCCGTGACGAGACCAACTTGACGAGTTGCTTCGTCAATAATAATAGGCATCACCGCATGCTCACGCAAAAAGCGTAAGGGGACCTGTGATAATAGATCGGGGTCGGTCATTTTTTCGGTAATGGTCGTAATCAATGGAATAGTGAACATGGTGGCATACGCTTGAGCAATGGCCGCAGGCGCAATGTCTTTATGTTGTTTTATAAGTTCGTCAACGGTGATTTGTTGGGCTTCTGCTTCTTGTTGCAATGTTGCGAGTAGTTCGTTGGTAATGGTACCGTTTTCGACGAGTAATTGGCTCAGATTTTTATGCGCCATACAGATTCTCCTTAAGTATTTATTTTTAACTTACCATAATCTAAAAAAAAATGTTGAGAGATTCATAGCGCCTTGGCAATAGGCATCGGCCATGCTAGGCTAATCTATGATACTTTTTACTGACAGGATACAAAAAAATATGAATTATCGTGTAAGCCCCTATCTGCTTGTTGCCGGTAGCCTTTTACTTATTGCCGGTTGTGGTGAAAAACCATATGCACAGATCAGACAACAACGCCAAGAAAAATTAGCGCTCGCGCAAACGGGTGAGGGTGATGATGCAGCGCTCGTAAAAAAAGAGCCGACAAAAAAGAAGAGCCCTTCAAAATCGGTTAAAACAATGAATTTAGCTGAAGCATTAGAAGCCCGAGATTATTACGAACAAGAGCAGAATGATGACATGCTCCTTAAAGTAATACCCCACCTTATGGGGCTGTCGACCGACTTTAATCAGCTGGCGTCACTTGCTATTGAACTGGCCGATATCCAGTTAAGTATGGGGGATCTTGATACCGCACTTAAATCGTATGCACAATTTATTTCTTCATATCCGGGGCATACTGAGTTGCAAGGGGCGCGCTATCGCCAAATACTTGCTTCGTGGTGGAATGCCTTGGAGCCTGACCGCGACCAAGCAGCTACCCGCGCCGCCCTTAGTTTTGCAGCAGCGTATATCAAAGATTACCCACAAGAAAATGCTGAACTGTTCAAGGTACAAGAAGTTTTATTAGCTTGTTATCGCCGTTTAGTTGACCATGAACTCTATGCAGCAAAATTTTATATGACCCGGTATCAGCAAACTGAGCGAGTAAGCTCACTTGATGCGGCACAAGCTCGCTTAGTCTTTTTGCAGACGGAGTTTTTGCCGGCGATTAAGGCGTATGATCGTCAACTTACTGATTTGTATGAAAGCCTGACGCAGGCGCTAGAAACTATTGCTGTTGAGGGTGAAAAACTTACCACTGCTGCTCGTGCTGAATTGTTAGCAAAGCAATTTTTATTAGTGACCCCACAGCGGGACCCTGGCACGCCTAGCGTGCATGCGCGGGACAAATTTTAGTAACAGCGGTTCATCCTGAGCCTGTCGAAGGATGAAGCGAGGCTTATAAGCTTTAGGCATCTATGTACCATCGGCAACAGGTTGGCAAACAGGGCGAAGACGCCGTCGTCGCTTATCTAGAAAAAGAGGGCTATGCCATCTGCGCGCGGAACTTTAGCGGCCAGTATGGGGAAGTTGATATTATTGCGCAGCGGGGCGAAGTGTTAGCTTTTATTGAAGTTAAAACGAGGAGCTCGCTCTATTTTAATTTGTCAGAAGTTATTCTGCCCACCAAACAACGTAAAATCATCAAAACAGCACGATTTTTTATTGCTACCAACGGGTACCGAGATATGGTCTATCGTTTTGATATTGCATTACTTGCCGCGCACAAAAATTCGTGGGACATTACCTATATACCAAATGCGTTTACCGATTATTGGGGTGCAGTATGAAAGAATATATACGTCGTAGTTTGACAGCAATGGTCCTAGGCGGTGCGGCGGTACTGCTTTGGTCTTATATGCCAGTCTGGCTTGTCTCATTAGCGCTAGGCGTAATTTTGGCCTACGTTTTATTTGTTGAGTGGCCGCAGTTTGATGCATGGCCTATTACGGCTGTGTATCCGGTACTGCCATGTATTGCCTTAATTTTTATTAACCAGATGCGTTTGGTGCCGGTGTTGCCTTTTTTATGTTTAGTGACGTTTGGGCATGACACGGGGGCCTATATTGCGGGCAAACTTTTGGGGCGCCATAAAATATTACCATCGGTGAGCCCGGGCAAAAGCTGGGAAGGTTTTGTGGGCGGTTATGTTTTTTCTCTTGCTGTAGCGGCTTTTTTCGTTTATTATGCACATATTGATATCGCATTTTTGTGGCTGGTGCCCTATGTTTTTTATTTAAATGCGGCGGCGTTGTCTGGTGACTTATTTGAGTCATTTTTAAAGCGGCGCGTTGGCGTTAAAGATTCTGGTACATTGTTGCCGGGGCATGGGGGCGTGCTGGACCGTATTGATGGGCTGCTTTTTGTGGCGATTGCCTATTTTATTGTAAGGTTATTATGAAGTTTTTATTATTACTTTTTAGTTTTTTTGCTGGTTCTATGGATGCGTTCCATCAAACAAGGCAGTCTTTTCACCGCGCGGACGTGGCGATAGCCCGTGCAGTGCTTCTGGGGGCAATTAAGCCACAGGATGCTTTTAATAAAGAAGTTAGGGAGAGGTTTTTTCCTCGAGTTATTGGCAGTGCTCTTAAGTCCGAGGCTATTAAGGTAGTAGCAGATGAAGTAAAAACCAATAAGAAAGGGGTTACTACTTTTCAGGTTTTGCAACGGGTTGAGAAGGATCTAGTGCCAGCACGAACTGCTTCGGATTCTTCTTCTGGTGCATCGATAGGAGCCGGCTCTCAGACCTCTAATTCGGGAAACGATGCTGCTGACAGTCCAAGGTCGGCGAT
>Ga0163144_10021950_pt1 | contig 12667 bp, 11 predicted proteins | sample OliLak19BULKMAT1_FD_123175 | JGI IMG/M metagenome (GOLD analysis project Ga0163144, IMG submission 123175) | Freshwater microbial mat bacterial communities from Lake Vanda, McMurdo Dry Valleys, Antarctica - Oligotrophic Lake LV.19.BULKMAT1 | ecosystem: Environmental > Aquatic > Freshwater >... | reverse complement strand
GACATTCCGCGCCTCTATCCGCCCGGCAGCGAAATCATCATTCAGGTGACGAAGGGACCCATCGGCACCAAGGGCCCGCGCGTCACCACCAATCTGGTTTTGCCAGGACGGTATTTGGTGCTCCTGCCCAATTCGGATCAATGCGGCATCTCGCGCAAAATCGAGAACCCGGAGGAGCGTCAGCGACTCAAGAAGATTCTGCGCGAACTGACCATCCCTGAGGGAATGGGCGTGATCATGCGGACGGTCGGAGAAGGGCAACGCGCGGCTTATTTTGTTCGCGACCTCGCCCTGCTCATGGAGGAATGGAAGGGTATCCAGGAAAAAATCAAATCCCAACCACCCGCCACCTGTGTGTTTCAGGAACCGGATTTGATCGAACGGACCGTGCGCGATTTCCTCACTGAGGACATCGAACGCATCGTGGTGGATAACTCCAAGCATTTCGACCGCATGCGCGAAATGATCTCAAAAATCTCCAAACGATCCGCCGAGAAGGTCAAGCTCTACACCGAACACCAGCCGATTTTTGATCGCTTCAATATTACCAAACAACTGGAGAACACCTTCTCCCGCCAGGTTCATTTGAAGAGCGGCGGCTATCTCGTCGTTGATGAAACCGAGGCGCTGGTGGCCATCGATGTGAACACCGGCCGCCACAAAGGCAACAAGGATCAGGAATCGACCATCTTCAAAGTAAACCAGGAAGCTGCGGACGAAATCGCACGCCAGCTTCGTTTGCGGAACATGGGTGGTTTGATCGTCCTCGATTTCATTGACATGAAGTCCCGCCGCGATCAACAGGCCGTTTACCAGCGGATCAAAGACGGTTTGCGCCGCGACAAGGCCAAGACCCACGTGCTGCCCATCTCGCAACTTGGGTTGATGGAAATGACACGGCAGCGTCATTCCGAGAGCGTGCGGTCGGCAGTGTACGACGATTGCCCCTACTGCAAAGGACGCGGCAAAGTGAAGAGCGCGGTGACCATGAGTGTCGAGATCCAGCGCAAGCTGAGCGAGATCCTCAAGAAACGCCAGCGGGACGAATCGGATTTCCAGCTTCGCGTCGTGGTCCATCCGACCGTCCTGGAACGGTTGCGCAACGAGGACGAACACATCATCACCGAAATGGAGAAACGCTATTTTGGGAAGCTATTGTTCCGGCCCGACCCGGCCTTTCACGCCGAGCAGTTCAAGATCGTCAATGTGGCCACGAATGAAGAATTAGCGAGCGGAGCGTAAAATCTGCCGAAACAAAAACGCCTCGCATTACTGCGGGGCGTTTTCTTTTAACTCATTCCCACGGAAAAAAAGCAAACAAAGAAAGAAGAAAGAACCATTGGACATAAAATTGGTTTTTATCTACAAACTTTTCGTTCCGAGTATCAACTATGTAAAAACCAACAAAAAATAATTTGCGTAACTTAGGTTACGGTCTCGATAGAAAACCGCGAAATTTTCACTGCAAGACCCCACCAGGCACGCGCCCAAACGGCGCTGCTTGGCGTTCTCTTGCAGAAGGCGCTTCGCGGTGCCTCTATCGGGGGTGCGTTGAGTTCGCGCCTTTACTGTTCCCGAAGGTCACCGCAAGAAAGGAAACGATGAAAGAAAATACCCAACCGAATAAACGTTCCACCCGCCAGATCATAAATCGAAAGACGGTTTTGCTCCTCGTCGCGCTGTTCACATTTCTAATGTCGCTCTCCATTGGAGCGATTGCCCAGACGATTGACCGAGCGGCTTTGCAAGCGAAAGCCGAAGAAGGCATAAAATATTTGACCCGGCTTTTGGAAGAGGCCACCGCAAAGGCGGAAGCAACGCGCCCGAAAATCCCGCCCAAGCCGTATGATCCGGAACAAGCAAAAGCCGCTGAAGCAGCCCGGTGGCTTGCGATAAAACAACGATTGGCTCCAAGGCTTTTTGTTGACGGAAAACCAACGGCGGAAGGTGAAGCATTCCTCAACAATAAGGTTGCGCGGGAACGCGCCATCGCTGCCGCTGGAAAAACGCCCGGGGTGTTTCCAAAAGTGGATATTCGCCAAAGGACGGCTCCCAAGCGTCTGTCCGCCAAACTCACTTCCAGTCTGGAAAATAATGGAGCCAATGGGCCTGAGGCGAGTGGGGGGAATGAGCCTCGGTTAGAGTTAATCACCGTTTCGTACGATCCTACAGAAAACGCCACGTTGTTTGAATTGTGGCTCATCGATGCTCCACTGGACGAATTTTGGAATATTTTCCGAGCGCCAGTCCTGCAACCAAGCGCCTGGGTTCCCGCTTTTATTGGACCGCCGGTCGCAGTGTTCGAGAACATCCAACAATTCTTCGTCGCCGTTTCGGGCCAACCGTCAGAATCTTATTTCCAAATCTTTTTGCATCAGGACAGTGATTTCGACGGCCTGCTTGATGGATACGAAGTCACCCTTTTTAAAACCGATCCAGAGAATCCGGATTCTTCTTCAACGCGTGACGCGAATGGAGATGGAGTTCCGGATTATCCCGGTCTCGCCGGAAACGGCATCGCCGACGGTGATGAGGATTTTGACGGCGACGGGCAGTCCACATTTTACGAACTTCAATTGGGCGTTCACCCGTTGGTGGCGCAGGATAATCAAGCTGATGCCGACTCCGACGGATTGCCGGACTGGGTCGAAGCGCTCACCACATTTTGGACGGGCGATCCCGATCCCGCACCTCAAGGAGATTCAGATGGGGATGGAGTTAATAATTTCACGGAATGGTCCATCCGCACCGATCCTTCCTGGCCTTTTGATGCGGCGTTTGCCGATTTTTCATCTCTGCCGGACGCGCAACGGGTTTTTTCTCCTTTTCACATTCAATTCACATTCAATTCACAGCTCCGGCACCGGGCGCGTCTGGTCTAGGTTCAGCCACAACGGATGATGAAGCTTATTTGCACTTCACTCTAGCCGGGTTTGAAGGAACCACCGCCAATCTCCAAGTGCTTAAAGATACTGCTGCGGATGGTTCGGCGACGAATGGCATCGATACGTTTCGATGGAGTATTGGTTTCGGGCAAAAATTTTACACTGTGGCTTCAGTGTTAGAGCCTGATAATGCCGATTTGGCCCTTCTTCAAAATATTCTCCTTGAGGCCACGGATTTAACCGCTGACATTTGGAAAAAGGCGAAAGTTTCTGAAAATCTTTTTCAACTGACTCAGAATAGTTTGGTGCATCTTCAATACCGCTCGGTCCAGCGAGCCCTCGTGCAACTCAGAACCGTCCAATTGATCCAGACGACAATCCCGCTTCCACATGGAGTTCTCTTGCGAACCAAGAGAGTTCTGTCGATCGTTCATACCGAAGCGACGATTTTTCGGGAAGCCACTTTCGAGTTGGGGCGAAGATTTCCATTCCATGATGGACTTGCCAAGTCTGGAGCATTAATCGCTGGTGCCGGGCGCTTCGCACAAGGGATCAGCCTCATAAACAATGCGAAACAAACTTGGCCGCTGTTGGAACAATATTTGTTCGACGTGAGGCGACAGTGTGATTCGGGAGCTTCAGCCGATTTACTTGGTTTTGGTTTGGCTCAAATGGCTGACGACCTTCAGCCTGGCTTCGTCCTGTTTCCATTCCCGTTAATTTTAGGAAGCATTCTTTGCGATGTGAATCCTGGTTGCGATTCCACCTGTTTTTAATGAGGGATGGCGAAAAACTTAAAAGCGTTGCGGGGGGAGTTGTCATCCCCCTGCTCGGCTGCGCGTTTGGTTTCTATCAAATGTGCTGCTTGCGTCACACTAAAAATGGAATGCCGATATCGGATGAAGACGCCTTCTGGATGTCGATTTCGATTTTCGGTCTCGCGTTTTTTTTTCACGCACAAAACTTTGGGTTTTATAAACGGCATCGCTGGTTGCGCTGGCTGCTGCTGACCTTGGCCGTCTTAACCATCGCGGGCAGTGTTGTGCTGAATTACGGCCCAAAACTAGCCCGCGTTTTAAAGAGAGGGTAATCTCAGAAAATGAACGTTTCGTTTCAAAAAACGGGGTTCACGTTGGTTGAACTGCTGGTGACAATTGCGATCATCGCATTGCTGGCCGCGTTGCTTTTGCCCACACTCGGCGGAGCAAAAACATCGGCATTATCCACGGCCTGCAAAAGCAACCTGCGGCAGATGGGCGTGGCGTTGCTCACATACACCCATGATAATAAATACTACCCTCCCCAAGAATATCGTGATACCAGCGTAAGCAGTTTTGTAACGTATGGATGGACTGCCAGTTTGTTGCCTTATCTGTCGAGTAACACAGTTGTTTTCCGCTGCGCGGCGCGAGAAAAAGAGTTCGCTTGGTCAAAGGAGCGTTCGAGCGATGGCCATGACTTCCCGTTCAATATCGGCAAAAACACCGTGTTCAGTTACGGCTACAATGGTTGGGGTGCCGGAAATTCTGGCGGTTACGGTTTAAGCCTTTCTTCGGGTGCGCGTGTTTCTGTTGATCGGGTCGTCAATCCCTCAGACATGATTGCTGTTGGCGACAGCAACGGCAATGGCGTGTGGGACGGCGACATTGGCTTTTTCCGATTATCAGCTACCAGTTCGCCAATATTTCCGCCCGGCAATCCTCACAAAAACGGAGCAAACATTCTTTTCTGCGACGGGCATGTCGAATGGGCGCGCCAATCCAAGTGGATTGCGCTCACGGATTCCGCCGCGCGCCGCTGGAACAACGACAACAAACCGCACCGGGAAATTTGGTTTAATCGGACATTTTAATGTCGGCATCCGTTCTCAAAGGTAGCCTTGCCTCAACTTGTGGACAGTGTTGGGGCGAATTTTATTTTTCCCGAATCAAAATAAACCAGGCGCAATCATTATCATCGTCCCCCGCGATCACGAACGGGCCCCCTTTGGTAATCTTTCCCGTCTTTTTTAAGACGTGTTTCCCCTTCCCAAAAACATTGATTTCGTAACGGGCACTTTCGACTTTCTTAATATCGATTTCGCACTGTTCGCTCAACCGGACTTTTTGCACCGCCGACGAGACGGAAATATCCTGTCGGTTGACGACAAAATATTTCTTCCATTTGAACATGCTCAGTTTCTTGACCAAAGCCTCGTCCAACGGCTTGTAGGTTGCGTCTTTGGGGGATTCGCCATTCGTCCCCCAGACGAGCTGAATATCCAGCTTGTCTTCCGCAGCCGCGACTCTCGTGGCATCTGCGGACACAAGGAAAAGCCAACATCCAAACCATCCAAGAAATCTCACAGGTGAAAGTCGAAGGGAAATCATCGCGTCAATCGGTTTATTTTGAATTAATCATACTAATCGGCTCTCTGTTGAACAGATAAACCACCGTCATCCCATCCTTGTCCGATTGGAATGTAATCGAACCCATGTCATCCGCCGCGCCCTCGACTTCATCCATTGCATAAGACCGGGTCTGTTCGTTCATCGCCATAAACGAAATCATTAGAACTGCGCACCCGGCCGCAAAGACTCCGGCAACCCGCATGTAGGCGGGCTTCCACCATTGAGTCGTGGGGCGTGGCGCGATTTCTCTGGCGCTTCTCTCAACGTCACGCTGAATCTTGCTCCAATAGAACTCGCGCGTTTCAGGCAACTTCGTTTCCGGTTCATTGCCACGCAGGGCAGTTTTGGTGGATTGCAATTCATTGAACAGCGCATTGGCCTGCGGGTCGTTCTTCAACTGCGCCGAGACCTCGCGCGCTTCGCGCTCGGAAAGCTCGCCGTCCAGATAGGCCTGCAATTTTAGTTGTGTTTCTGTGTTCATGTTAATTCATCTCGTTTAAAACCCGCCAACAACGCTGCCATTTTTCGTCGGGCGTAAAACAACCGCGACATCACCGTCCCGATCGAACATTCCATCCGCTTGGCGATCTCTTTGTATTCCAAGTACTCGAACTCATGCAAGATCAACACCGTCCGGTGCTCGTGCGAAAGCTGCGCCAACGCCTTGTCAATCCGCTGCCTTAATTCCCCGCGCTCCAGCCCCTCCGTCGGGTTTACCTCAACCACGGGCATTTGCCGCTCGACCCCGCCGGATTCTTCGTTCATTAGTTCAATCGACTCGGCGCGATGCCGCTTGTTCTTCCGCAACTGGTCCAGGCAAAGGTTAATCACGATCCGGGTCATCCATGTCGCAAAACTGGAGTCGCCGTGAAATTGAACCAGCCGCTGCCACCCCTTGACCCAGGCTTCCTGAGAAAGATCAAGCGCCTCATCCTCGTTACGCATCATGCTGAACGCACGTGCGTAAATCTTGTCCCGATGCCGCCCCACCAGCTCTTCAAAGGCGAGCATGTCGCCCCGCTTCGCAGACTTCACCAGGAGTTCGTCGGCTTTGTTCGTATAATCCTGATGCGTCGGCATGGTTTTGACGGACTGACAATGGAGGTTATTCAGCCCGATTACAATTTGCCTTTGGTGCTCGGCAACTGGCCGGCAATGCGCGGATCACGCTGGCAGGCAAAATCGACGGCGCGCGCGAAAGCCTTGAACAACGCCTCGACCACATGATGCGGCTCCTCGCCGTAAAGAAGTTCCAGATGCAGATTGCAGCGGGCTTCATTCGTAAATCCTTGAAAAAATTCCTTGGCAAGGCCGAATCGGAATGCGGATGACGTATCTTGATTAATTCCGACTTCTCGCTCCAATTTACCAAGATGGCCGCTCACGCAGACTTCAAGCACAGACTCGACACTGCGTTTGGACGCCTTAGAAACCTTCAATATCCGATCGTATAATTTTTTCTCAGGTCTGAATTTCACCGGGACTAGAATATTTTTTGGATCTCGCCAGACCATGAGCGGTCGTCCGCTGAAATCGACGACGCATCGGGCCAGGCATTCATCCATTGTCACATACGCTTCGCCCGTGAACGGGTTTCGCGGATCGAAACCCGTGCCGTAGCGGCGAATCCCCTTTTTGTCGCCGAGCGCCGCCAGAAACGCCTGACCCAGCGCGATACCGCAGTCTTCGACGGTGTGATGCGCATCGACTTCCAGATCCCCTTTGCAGGTCAGCACCAAATCGGTCGTGGAATGTTTGGCGAACAACGTCAGCATGTGATCGAAAAACGGAATGCCTGTTTTGATCGACGATTTCCCGGTGCCATCAATGTTCAGTTTGAGGGAAATCCGAGTCTCTTTGGTGGCTCGTTTGATTTGTGTGACCCGCTTTTGCATCGCGCGGAATAAAACAGCTTTAACTGGGAAAACAAAGAGGAATGTCACATCTCCAATAAGCTTGCCGGCTGAATAATTTGATCGAAGCTGTCGCAGGTGAATCCCAAAATGAAGAAGCGCCTCTTGGGTCTGCTCGCTTGTGGAGCATTGCTGGTTGTCTGCGTTTTCGCTTATTACCGGTTCTCAATCCAAAGGCCCATTGGCAGCGGTCCCGCCGGTCCATCAGTGCCGACGCGCGCATTTGAAAAAAGCTTGTCGGAGAGGCCCGTTCTGTTGCTTGGTTTTGGTGACAGTGTCACCGCAGGGTTTGGCGCTTCCAAAGGCCATTCATATTTTGATCGTCTTGTGAGGAATCCCGAACACGAATTCCCTGAGATGCGGGGCGCCTCCCTTTCGACCGCATTCCCGAATCTGCGCGCAACGAATCTGGCTCTTTCAGGAAGCACGTCATTACAGCACGTTAAGATTCAGGACGCGAAACTTGAAAGAGAGGCGGAAGAGGTTCTCGGCATCGTGGTGCTCACCACCGGCGGCAACGACATCATTCATAACTACGGAAAGACGCCGCCTCGCGAAGGAGCGATGTATGGCGCCACGTTTGAGCAGGCGAAACCCTGGATCGCAAATTTCGAAACCCGCCTTGAAACCATACTCCTCAATTTTCAGAGAACGTTTCCGGGAGGATGTCACGTCTTTCTGGCAAATATTTACGACCCAACTGACGGAGTTGGCGATGCGGACAAGGCCGGATTGCCAGCGTGGAAAGATTGCACCGCGATATTAGCGGCCTACAACAAACTCATTGAGCGTTCCGCGGAAAAACATTCCTTTGTTCACCTCGTCAACATTCACGCGGAATTCCTCGGCCACGGGATTCATTCCACGCAGTTTTGGAGAAAGAACTACCGGAGCGCAGATCCTCATTACTGGTATCACATGAACTTGGAGGATCCGAATGATCGCGGCTACGATGCCTTGCGAAGGTTGTTTCTGATCGAAATCGCAAAAGTTTTTGCTCCAGCCGAACCGAAATAGATCATCCCAAAAATCGTTGAGGTAAATCGAAAGGAAATCCGGATTTTTTCGAGCAGGAAGAACGAGGCTCGGTCGCGGTTAAATCGTCCCGGATAAATAGAGTTGCGGCTCGAAGTAAATGTGAGTAAGTCGCTTTATCCCGGGGAGCTTATCCCGGGGGAACTTATCAAGGGTATGAAAAATCGATTCGCTTTTCTCTGTGCTCTAATTTCAACGCTGTTCACGACTGTGGTTAGAGCGGTTCCGGGCGATGAACGGTGGGACGACCAATTTTTTACCCCAGGCGTAAGCGCCTCATCGGAGAGCATTCTATCTATGGCTTTCTTGAATGACGGGTCAATTCTCTGCGGCGGGCATTTCGGCACGTTAGGGAATACAACGGGCCTTCATCTTGCAAAATGGAACGGTGTGAAATGGGCCAATTTTGGCGGTGGTGTCGACAAGCCGGGGCAACCGCCCAAGGTTTACGCTATCGCGGTTGATGCAAATTATATTTACATCGGAGGGCTATTTACTTCGGCAGGTGGAGTTGCGGTCACGAATCTTGCCCGTTGGAATGGAACCACCTGGGAATCCGTTGGCGGCGGCGTCTCGGGCGGGTCGGTCCGCGAAATTATTGTGACGAATGGCCTGGTGACCGTTACTGGAGCCTTCACTAACGCGGGTGGGGTTTCGGCCAATTACATAGCACGCTGGGATGGAACAAATTGGTCAAATTTTGACGGTGGATTAAATGTCGGAAATGCCCGCGGCTTTCCAGTGGAAAGCGACAGGAACGGTGCGGATTTCGCTGTGCCAGGACTCGCCTTATTGATTCGAAATGACGAACTTTTCGTTGGAGGCAATTTCACCAATGCCGGCGGTATCCTTGCAACGAACATCGCAAAATGGAATGGATCGACGTGGCAACCTCTCGGAACTGGCTCAGAAAATGGGGTGAACGCACCGGTTTGGGAATTGGCCAACAGTCTTGAAAATGATCTTCTCGTGGCCGGCGATTTTAGCAAAGCAGGATCGAGCAATATCGATCTGATTGTCCGATGGAATGGTTCAACTTGGTCTCCGCTCGGACAAGGACTTTTTCGCGGAAGCCTCGGGAGAGTGAATGCGCTGGCGGTCGTCGGAACGAATGTTTATGCCGGAGGAGTTTTTTTGAATTCGGGAACCAATCTAATCAGCGGTTTCGCGATTTGGAACGGAACGCAATGGAGCAAGTCATCCGCACCCGTCAAAGAAAAGGTGGTTTCGATTGCCACGGATGGAACGAATATTTATGTCAGCGGAAGACTGACACGTGTCCATGCACCCAACCGAAATGGGCTGGTAAAATTTGATGGCAACACATGGTCGGTAATTGGCAATGGCATTGCAACCACGACCACTGCTCCTCAAGTCGCCGCGATTGCGGTTTCAGAGTCGGGTGTACAAGTCGGAGGACGGTTTACTGGACAGTCAACGCAACCGCAAGCAGCTGCAGAGTGGGACGGAACCAATTGGTTGCGCCTGGACGGGCTTGGACCAGAGAACGGAGCCTACGTTCTGGCTTTGTTAAATGCTGACGGAAAAACCTACGCGGCCGGTTCGTTCTGTTGCGCGGATGGCATCAAGGCGAATCGCGTTGCTGTTCGTGCAGGAACAAATTGGTCCATTATGGGGAATGGTCTTCCGGCGACGGGCCGTGCATTGGCAGCGCGCGGGACAGAGGTTTTTGCCGGACATGATGGTGGAATCGCACGATGGGACGGGACGAATTGGGCCACGATTGGCAGCGGTCTGAATGGTTCTGTCCTCGCTATTGTTTGCGTCGGAAATGAATTGTATGCGGGAGGCGGTTTTACCCAGAGCGGGACGCCCGGAATCACGAATATTGCACGCTGGGACGGCACCAATTGGTTGTCCTTGGGCAATGGCGTAGATGGTCCTGTCTATGCGTTAGCCGCCTATGGAACCAGCCTTTACGTGGGAGGAAAATTCACTAACGCGTCAGGAATCGCTGCAAATCGTATTGCGAGGTGGGACGGGACAAACTGGTTCGCGTTAGGGTCGGGCTTTTTTGAGGGGATTCCCGGCGGCGGCAACACAAACACTTCCGATATCTACGCTGCGGTTTATGCGCTGGAAATTGCGACTGATGGAACCGTTTTCGCCGGCGGCAATTTCACCAAGTCCGAGACGTTCGGCGTGAACTTCGTTGCGAAATGGAATGGTTCGACTTGGGCACCTCTGGGAAGCGGTGCCAACAGCTTGATCTTCGCCTTGGGCATTAAAGATAGAAACTTGTTTGTCGGCGGCGAATTTTTCCGAGTGGCAAATAATCCTTCGTATCGCTTTGGTCGATGGAACCTGGAAGAACAACTCGTTCAAATCGACTCGTTGGCACCGAGCAGGATTAATTTTGGTTCGAATCTTACCTACACGATCAAAGTGAAAAATCTGGGCGACGATCCATCGCAGAATTCAATCCTCCGAGCCAAGCTGCCACGTGACAGCACTTTTGTGAGCGCCACTCTCGGCGGAATCGTCGCGGGTGATTCTCTGACTTGGAATTTGGGCAGCTTAAACACCAACGCGGAAGCAGTCGTCAGTTTTTCTATTAACGTGAATCAATGGTCAGGCTTCGTCGAACTTGCGGACTATTCGCTGACGAATAATTCCGGGAAGGAGTTTCGTGGGAAGCCTGTCTATTCCACGATTGTAAATCAAAACTTTCGGTTCCTCTCAGCGGGTCCATCCCAAAATGAAAATATTGCCCTGCGCATCGAAGGGTTGGCCGGAATGAATCTGGTGCTTCAGAGTTCAACCAATTTGACGAACTGGTTGAACCTCAGCACGAACGTTCTTTCGAGCCACGCGTTGGACTTGATCATTACAAACCAGCAGAATGTGGCTGACTTTTTCCGACTACGTCTAATTCCGTAGATGGCAAAATATCCGATGCTCGCCTGGAAAGATCCGAACCGGCGTTAACGCTTCGCCATAGAAACGTTTTGGGAATTGTTCTGGAACAGTTCTATCCCAAAAACGCTTCATGCACCGCTTTCATGGCGGCCTCTCCCTTTTCCAAATCGATGATGACGGAAATCTTTATCTCGCTCGTGGAAATCATGCCGATGTTCACGCCTTCCTTGGAAAGTGTCTCGAACATCTTCGCGGCGACGCCTGGATGACTTCGCATTCCCACGCCGACCACGGAGAGCTTCCCAATCTTTTCGTCGGCCAAAACCTCCCTGTAGCCGATTTCACTTTTTAAATCCTCGATCACTTTCTTCGCCTTGAGCAGATCCGGCTTGTCCACAGTGAACGAGAGATCGGTCGCGGGCACGCCAGCGTTGTGGCTGACGTTTTGCACGATCATGTCCACGTTCAGGTTCGCGTCGGCGAGGGCTTTGAACACGCGCGCGGCGACGCCCGGTTTGTCCGGCACGGCGACGAGCGTGACTTTGGCCTGGTTTTTGTCGAGCGAGACGCCGCGGATCACGACGCCTTCCATGCTGAGGGTTTCTTCTTTCACAATGGTTCCTGGATTGTCATTCAAACTGGAGCGGACTTCAAACACGACTCCGAATTTTTTTGCGAATTCCACCGAGCGCGACTGCATCACTTTGGCCCCCAGCCCGGAGAGTTCGAGCATTTCGTCGTAGGAAATTTCCGAAAGCTTTTTCGCGCTCTTCACAATGCGCGGGTCGGCGGTGTAAACGCCGTCAACGTCCGTGTAAATCTGGCAGAGGTCCGCCTTCAACGCGGCGGCGAGCGCAATGGCCGTCAGGTCTGAGCCCCCGCGACCGAGCGTGGTGATCTGGCCTTCGATGGTCTGCCCCTGGAACCCTGCGACGATCACGACGTTTCCCGCATCGAGAAGTTCGTGAACGCTCTTGGGTGAAATGTTTTTGATTTTCGCCTTGGTGTGAACGCCGTCGGTCACGATCCCCGCCTGAGCCCCGGTCATCGACGTGGCGGAAAGTCCGAGCGCATGAAGCGCGATGCTGGTCAGCGCGATCGTCTGTTGTTCGCCGGTGGCCAGAAGCATGTCCATCTCCCGGTCGTTGGGCAACGGCATGATCTCCTTCGCCATTTTGATCAGGCTGTCGGTGACGCCGCTCATTGCGGAGACAACGACCACCACTTGATCGCCCTGGTCGCGATATTTCTTCACGCGGGCAGCCACATTCTTTATCCGCTCAGGATTTGCCACCGAAGTGCCGCCAAATTTTTGTACGATCAATGCCATTGCTCAAATCAGTCAACGTGAACTTTTCCATCGGCTTAAGCCGTTTTAAGGCGCGCAAAATAACGGCTCCCAACTGATTTGCAAGGCGGCGATAAGGAGGCCGCGACTCGACCGTGCATCCCGAAGTTGTTGGTAGCGGTTGTCGCGCTGCGACAACCCCGCCCGCGTTCAGCGGGCGGAATCGGGGCGTTGGAAGCGCCGTTGCGCCGCTGAACGCGGCGCTACTTGTCGCAG
>Ga0163144_10021947_pt1 | contig 12668 bp, 12 predicted proteins | sample OliLak19BULKMAT1_FD_123175 | JGI IMG/M metagenome (GOLD analysis project Ga0163144, IMG submission 123175) | Freshwater microbial mat bacterial communities from Lake Vanda, McMurdo Dry Valleys, Antarctica - Oligotrophic Lake LV.19.BULKMAT1 | ecosystem: Environmental > Aquatic > Freshwater >... | reverse complement strand
CGCAACAAAGGCGGAGGCTCCGACTGTAGAACGGGTCTCCAGGCCCGTTCCTCGCTGCCCCGGCCCATTGCGGAAACGGGCCTGAAGACCCGTTCTACGGGGTGGTGATCGAGGGCGCAAAGGGTTCGCGAAACTCGCTCATCGTCAGACACGATTCCTGGCCCTTTCCCTTGGACTGCGGCAGCCCCGCCTCCGCTTTCCCCCGCCTCCGCTCTGCCACGGAGGCGCATTGGGAAGAGGACACACCCCTTCCCATTCAGACCGGTTGGAGCAATTCGTCGACTCGAATGACGAAACCACTGATGCGGGAACTAGTGACTACTTGCCCGGAGCCGAATGGGGTGATCTCGGCGTAGCCTTCCCCGATCGGTTGCCGGTGGACCAGGATGGAACATGTCTTCGGATCGACCACCCAATACTCGGCAACGTCGGCCGCGGCGTAGATCGCTGCTTTGCGGAGGTCTTTCTCGAGCGTGTTCACCGCCACCTCGATCACGAACTCGGCCGTCGTCGGATGAGTCGTCGCCCGAAAATCACGCGGACCGGCAAATACCGCGATGTCCGGTTCAGGCTGGGAAATGGCGCACTGAATGGGACGCTCCTTCGAAACCCATCGGTCGCCATGGAGGCAAGAGCGAATACGTTCCAACAACTCCTCCACCAGATTTTCGTGTAAAGGAGATTTGCTCATCTTCTTGACCGGGAATCCCTCGAGTAGTTCCACGTCCTCGCCGAACCAGCCAAGATCCGAAGCCGATTGGTAAAATTCAACGCTCATCGGCGCGAGAGCCTCCCGCACTTCGCTACTGTCGAGGATGGAATTCATCGCCACCCCAAATCGTAACCCGCAGCGCTTCCCTAGGCAAGCTCTCCCTTCCATGTCTTCGGGGGGCCTAGCTTGGTGTAATCTGGAGTGGCTGCCTGGGCCGTGAACCAACGGACTCTCGAGCGACTCAACATGGACGGAGCCTCCGACTGTAGAACGGGGCCGTCAGTCCCTCTCACACCCTACACCAGATCCGCCACGCCAATCCCCAGCACCTCCGCCGTTCTCCGAACATGGCCCGTATTGAACTTCCGCTCACCCCGGAGAAGCCGCGACGCGGTGGAACGGTCTATGCCGATGAGCTTGCCCCATTCGGTGGCGGTCATGCCGATGTTCTCAAGGTGGGCGGCGAGGAACTGATGCGGCGGCACCGCGGGCAAATCCTCGTATCGAGCCGTCTCGTAGGCCTCGGAAAGCTCGGCAAGGGTCTCGAGATAATCGGCTTGGTCGGTGTTGAGTGGGTGCCCGGCCAAAAAGTCGATGATTCCGGAGACGGTTTCGAGTTCGATCTCATCATGCAGCGTGCGGGGCAGGTGCAGACGGCAGAGTGCCTCGTAGGTTTTCGGCAACTTGGCAAAGCTGGGCAGGATGGGGTCGGCGGCTTTCATCGGATTCAAAGGTCGTCTCTCCAGCGATCCTTGCTGTATTCGGCGTGGGTGAGGAGTTTCAGGATAAAAAGGCTGCGAGTGTTGTAGTGGATCGCGGCGATGAGGCGGTGGTGGTTGCCCGCGATATTGAAGATCGTGACGGTCTTGGAACTGCGAACCGAGGCGAGATCGGTGTTGGGAAAAATTCTGCGAACATCGACGATCAATTGCCACTTGGCGGCAGTCGCGACAGTGATCCAGGCGGAGAGGTTGGCGGCGGCGTTGGGGTGTTGCTTGGCGTATTCGAGAATGCGGCGCTTGGTGATGATCCTCATTCAGGGCTGTTGTCAAATTAGCAACAAAATCGAAAAACTGTCAAGAGAGCATCCGAACGAAACCGCATCGAGGAGTCCCGCTCATTGAGCTTCCATTCGCCCCGAAGATGCCGCGACGCGTTGGAGCAGGCTATGCGCCTGTGCGCTTCCCACTCGGTGACGGCCACTCCGTGGTGGCCATGCCGATGCTTTCGAGATAGGCGGCGAGGGACAAAGGGGGCGCGGGTTGGTATGGGGCAAAAGCGAATTGACGGAAATCCGTATTTCCGTATCGTTATGGAATGAAGACCACCATCGACATTCCCGAGGCCCTCTTGAAAAAGGCAAAAATTCGGGCGATCGAGCGGGGCCAATCCTTGAAGCAAGTCGTCTTGACCGCTCTGGAGCATGATCTCGAAGCGCCGGAAAAGATGGCTGAGTCCCCCGTTTCCTATTGGGCAAATCGAAAAATGAATCCCGAATTCAAACGCTTGATGGAAGCTGGGAGGATGAAGTTGACCCCTGGCGAGAAATCCATAGATGGCATCGTTGCCGACATCAAGAGAGACTCCGACTTGTGATTTATTGCGACACCAGCTATTTGGTTCGCCTTTACCTCTCCGAGCCGGGAAGCGATGAGGTGAGGGCCTTGTGCGCAAGCGACAGGGTGGCATCGTCCATCCACTCGCTCGCGGAAATCCCGGCAGCCTTTCACCGGGCCTACCGGGAGGGGCGTCTCGATCGGGAGGTCTTCGTTGCTGCAATCAATCAGTTGGAGACGGACCGATCCGGCGATTGCATCGAATGGCTTGACCTCTCGAGGTCTTTGCTGGAGGGGATGGGGGCCTGCTATTCATCCATGCCCGCGACGACATTCCTCCGCGCCGCCGATGCCCTCCACCTCGCATGCGCAGCGTCCCACGGATTCACTGAAGTTTACTCCAACGACCGCCATTTTCTCGCTGCCGCCCCGTTGTTTGGTTTGAGGGGCATCAACATCATTTCAGCTTGAGTCGATCGCGCGGGCAGATCCTCGTAGCGGGCGGTCTTGACAAAGCTCCAAGGGAATGACCCTGTATTCTCACGCTTGACCCATACAAGGAACAAAGCAATATTCCTTACATGACCCAGTCTACCCTTACCAGCAAAAATCAGACCACGATCCCAAAAGCGGTGATCGAAGCCCTGAATTTGCGGCCCTCTGACCTCCTTGTTTATGAATTCGATGAGGACGGACGGATCCTCCTCTCCGCGAAAACCGGCACCTTCGCAAGCGTCGCAGCCGGTCTTCCCCCAAAGGCCAAACCCGGCACGGCACGCACCGTGGCAGAAATGAAATCCGCCGTGAAAAAGATGGCCCGGAATCGCCTCGCGCGCGCAAAGCGATGACGGCGCTCGATACCAATATTCTGGTTCGATACCTGACCCAGGACGACAACGCTCAGTTTCAAAAAGTCCTGAAGATGCTCAACCGAAAGCGCGCCCTGTTTTTCGTCTGCGATCTGGTTTTGGCTGAAACCGACTGGGTGCTGCGAAGCCTCTACGATTGGACCAACGGGGAAGTGGCGGACGCATTTGCTCGCCTCACCACCATTCACAATCTGGCCTTTGAGAACGAAGACCGCCTGAGATCATCACTCAAGGCCCTGCGCGAAGGTGCCGATCTTGCGGACGAGCTGGTCGTGTTTACATCCAGAGACCACGGGGCCAAGGCGTTCGTGACTTTCGACAAAGCCATCGTTCGCAGGCACAAGCCGTTTGCCAGTGTTCCGGTCTGACCGGGCCTGGGGTAATGGAACGAATTCCAAACGCAAACCGAATCCCCCGCGCCAATCCCCGACGGATCGGCCGTTGTCAGAGTATGGGCGGTGTTGGACCTCCGCTCTCCACGAAGAAGCCGGGACGCCGTGGAACGGTCGATATCAATGCGCCGACCCCTCCGCGCCGGCCCCTCCGTGGTGGCCGTCATGCCGATGTTCTCAAGGTGGGAGGCGAGGAACTCATGAGGCGTCATGCGGGGAGATCCTCGCAGCGGGATGTGTCGAAGGTTCGACGAGCTCGGCCAGGGCTTCGAGATAGTCAGCTTGATCCGCGTTGAGCGCATGCCCGGCCCTGAGGTCGATGATTCCGGAGACGGTTTCGAGTTCAATCTCATCATGCAGCGTGCGGGGCAGGTGCCAGCGGCAAAGGGCCTCGTAGGGTTTCGGCAGCTTGGCAATGCTGGGCCCGCTTAGGTCGGCGGCTTTCATCGGATTCAAAGGTCGTCTTTCCAGAGGTCCTTGCTGCATTCGAGAATACGGCTTCCCCGATTCCTTGACTCGACGGTCCAACACCCAATGACCAAGGATGCCTCTATGCAACCATGGCCATGGGTCGATCACGGAAAACTTCCCAATCACTTCGCAAACATCGGATTGCTCTCATCGCCCGCCGAGAGCAGATAGGCCATCAGATCAAGCACATCGTCCTTCCCGAGATTATAGAGCAGGCCGGGAGGCATCATGCTGACGGGTGACTCGTGCATCGACTTCACCCGCTTGCGATCCACTCCGACGATTTGGTTCGGATTGAGCATGTCGGTATTGATCATGACATTGTCGCCGGAAAGGTTCATGATCCTCCCGATTTGCACGGAACCATCGAGCATCTCGAACATCATCTGGCCATATTGATCGGAGATCTCTTTGTTTGGATCGATGATCGACTCAAGCAAATCACGGGGGCTGAACTTGCCCCCTACGCTGGTAAGATCGGGACCGACCGCTCCGCCTTCCTGACCGAAGCGGTGACAAGCAAAGCAGGCAGAGGCCCCGAACATTTTGCGACCGTTGATGAAATCGCGATTTCCCTCAAGGCCCACGGCAATCACATCATCGAAATCGGCGACGGTCCATGCCTGCACAAAGGAACGCGGCTCGACGGTAAATGCGGGAGTTTCGGGAGCTGGCGCTTCGATCACATCCTCCAAAGCGAGCTTGTCGCTTTCGGAGGTGTGGGAGAGTGCGGTGTCTTTCATCTCGCTGATGAAAAGATCAAAGCTGGCCCCGCCCTTGTATCCTTTGGCGCGCCCAAACCAGGCAAAGAAATCGCGGCGCAAATCAGTGTTCCATCCCGTAGTGAGGTGACGCAGGGACTTCACGTAAGCCATTTGCTCCTCTTGGGAAGGGGCTCCTTTCAAGAGCGCTATTCCGAGGGTAGCGGCTTCGGGCACCTGAAGATAGACGGCAAGCTGAAGCGCTTCGGTATCGTGCTCCGGGCGTTCGAAGGGCATCGCCGCAACGAGGAACTTCGACACCGAGGCCCGCAGTTCCGGGGTGCCTTCGCCCATCCGGGTGAAAGCAAGACTGAGTGCCCGCAGGCGATCAAGCTCTTGGCGCGGACTCAACTTGGCAACCGCGAGAAGCCGCTCGACGATTTGCGCCTGAAGTGCCGGGTTACTCTGGCGAGCGAGGGCGATCATGGCATTGATGAGCGCTTCGGGATTCTTCTCTGCCAGCGCACGCTCCTGCCACTCCGCCACCGGCTGATGCTCGATTGCGATGCGGGCGGCGTAGCGGATGTAACGATCTTCGTGACCCAACTGCGGCCAGGCCAGGGCAACCGCTTTCTCATCGACACGATGGCAATCCTCCAACGCCAGGCGCAATGCGTGGAGTTCGCTTTCTTCCGACGGCGGAGCCGGTTCGGTCGATTCCTCGCCCGTGTAAGTGACCCGATACAATCCCGACTGCACCCGGCGTCCGCCGATCGCGATGTAGAGGGCACCATCGGTGGGGTTAACCAAAAGATCGGTCAGCGGGAGCGGTTGGGCGCTCATGAATTCTTCAACTTTGCCGACATAGCTGGAACCTTTCGGTTCAAGATGCACCGCGTAAAGTTTGCCGTAGCTCCAGTCGCTGGCGAAGAAGGCCTTTTGATACTTCGCGGGGAACTTCGCCCCGTATCCGAAACACACTCCGGTGGGAGATCCCGGCCCGATATCGACGACTGCTGGCAAACTGTCCGGATAGTAGGCCGGCCATTTCCCGCCACCGTGACGCCAGCCGAACTCGGCCCCGCTCGCGACCATATTGATCCGGGTGGGGCGATACCACGGAGTATTCATATCCCACTCCATGTCAGCGTCAAACGTAAAGAGATCGCCAAGGTCGTTGAAGGCGGCGTCATACTGGTTGCGGAATCCAGTGGCGATCACTTCCCAGGTTTTCCCCTCGGGGTCGGTCTGGGCGATCCAGCCGCCGGGAGCGAGAGTGTCTTTCATGAAACCTTTGCCGATGGGGCGCTCCAGCAGCAGATCTTCACCCCAGTTCGTCGGAACGCGTGAATGATCGTAGGCGGTCAGGGGGGTTTGGTTTCCACAAACAATACGGAGGGATTTGCCATCGGGCGAGAGCAGGACGGCGTGGGGACCGTGTTCGCCACCAATCTCATCGAATTTGCGAAGCTGCTCTTTCTTGTCGAAGATGTCGTCCCCGTCGCTGTCGGAGATGCGGTAGAGGCCGCGCCCGCCATGTTCGGCGGTGTTGAGGACGGCGTAGAGACTATCAAAGGCATAAAGCAAGCCCTGCGCCCCACCGATATCGACGGGGATTTTTTCCACGTCGCCCTCGCTGATGGTCTCGCCCGCTTTCGGGATCGGGAATCGAAAGAGGGCACCGTATTGATCGGAGACAATGAGCCGCTGCTTGTCATCGATGGTCATGGCCACCCAGGAACCCTGGTCGGCTTTGGGGACGGAATAGAGCAATTCGGCTGCGAATCCCGGTGGTAGATTGATGTCTTCAACCGCAGTCGCTTGGGGCGTGCGCAAGTCGAGCAAGCTTGCCAGAAGAACGCTCGATACGTTCGCCCAAGGAGCCTCTCCGAAGGTCTTGATCACCGTTGCCGGACTCCATTCGCCCGCGACCTCCACGAAGTCAGGGTTGTTCCAGCCCTTGACTCCGGTGATACTGGCTGACCATGAAGCATCGCTCACGAGCACAGTCTTCGCTCCATCACGGTTGGTCAGCTCGAGATAAATCATCGCCCCGGCGATTCCGCCCTCGTTCTTCGCTTTGGCTGCGATCAAATTTTCCTGCCCCGCTTTGATAAGATCGGTGACGACTTCTACGACCGGCTCCGCCCAGTTTTTCGAGGAGGCTGAACGTGCCGCGCCATTGATGGTCACGTCGATGGCGTTGTCTCCACTGGCCACGAGAACAGCTTTGATGGTGTCGGCGGGAACCGAAACCATCTTGCGCAAAAATACCTCCTCGTTGTCGCCCGGGGTGTCATCCGCCCAGATCCAGGATGGCGAAGCGTCTGCGGCGGTCACCTCAAAGGAGCCTGAGAAACATGCGGCGGTGAATGAGGCCAGCACCACAAGGCTCGAGCGGAGGGGATAATCACGTAAAAAGGGGGTCTTCATAACAATGCGAGCCAAATGCAAACACAAGAGGGCTACGGATGGCAAGATCACTCGGTAGCAGGAAATGACGAAGATACAAGAATGGCGCGATCAGGCTCAGCACCCCGCGCTTTCCAGAAAGCCGCTCAAGCCGTATGGTCAACCTCACGGTCTAACCAAGGAAATTTGTCTTTTGGTTTTTGGCCCGATTGCCCTACCCTCGCCTCCCGAAACCCACCCACTGATGAGCCGATTTTTTCTCTTAGCCGCCGCAAGCGTTCTCTCCTCTCCCTCCGTTCGCGCGGCGGACCCGGCCCCGACCGCTCCCGCGCCTCTGCTCAGTGCTGCGGAATACGATCAGGAAGCCAAGGCTCGCATCGCCAATTTCACTCTCCCGAAGGACATCTCCGCGAGCCTTTTCGCCGATTCCAGCCAAACCCAGAATCCGACCGCGATTTGCTTCGATGGCCAGGGTCGCCTCTACATCGCCGAGATTCCCCGCTGGCGGGCAGGCGTGCAAGACATCCGCAACGAGCCTCGCCTCCTCCTCGACGACATCGACAACATCTCCTCCGCCGACCGCCTCGACATGATGGTTCGGGATCAGCTGAATCGACCGCTCTCGTTCTATGAAGAATATGCAGATCGCATCGTTCGCGTTACCGATACCGATGGCGATGGACGGGCCGATCAGAAAGTGGTCTTTGCAGATGGGTTTAACGATCCACTCGACGGTCCCGGCATCGGCCTGGTCGCAGGTCCTGACAACGATATCTACTACACGAACATCCCCCATCTCTGGCATCTCACCGACAAGGATCACAACGGTGAAGCAGAAACTCGCGTGAGCCTGCAGGACGGATTCGGAGTCCGCATGAGCATCTCCGGGCACGACATGCACGGCATCATCTGGGGACCCGACGGCAAACTCTATTGGTCGATCGGGGATCGTGGCTATTCCTTCACCACCAAGGAAGGTCGTTACCTCCACAATCCCTATGCCGGTGCCGTCTTCCGCTGCGATCCCGACGGCTCCAACATCGAAGAATATTACACCGGTCTGCGCAACCCTCAGGAACTAGCCTTCGATAAATTCGGCAATCTTTTCACCTGCGACAACAACGCCGATGCCTGGGACAAAGGGCGTCTCGTTTACATTCTTGAGGGTGGCGACTCAGGATGGAATCACGGTCATCAGGTCATGCTCAATTTCCGCAATGCTCTCAAGCTTCGCACCCCCGACTACGAGCATCCCGGCCATAAAAAGGTGCCTCTCAATGCCTGGCTGACCGAGGACCTTTGGGACATCAACCATCCCGAACGCCCGGCCTTTGCTCTTCCTCCCATCGATACAATTTCCTGGGGGCCGAGTGGATTGGTCTATAATTACGGGGCGACGGCGATGCCCGAACGCTATGCTGACCATTTCTGGGTCTGCAACTTCGGCGGAGCCAAGGGCGATCTCCAGGCCTTTTCGGTCAAAGAGCAGGGAGCCGGCTTCAGCGTGTCTCATCAGGAGATCTTCATGGTCGGACTCGGCAACACGGACGTCGAATTCGGGCCCGATGGCCGCATGTATCTGAGCTGCTTCAACAACAGCGGATGGTATAAGCAAGACGTCGGCAATGTCTATGCTCTTACCGCCAAAGAGCCCTCGAATTCCCAGTTGCTCGACGAAACCCGCCTCCTCCTCGCGGCGGATTTTTCCAAACCGAGCGAAGCCGCCTTGGAGGATCAGCTGCATCACCCCGATCTGCGGGTTCGCCAGAAGTCCCAGTTCGAGCTCGTCAAGCGGGGTGCCTCCGCGATTCTCCTAGCCGCGACCAACTCGCAGCAGCCCCAACTCGCCCGAATCCACGGGATCTGGGGACTGGGACAACTCGCTCGGAAAGACGAATCGCTTCTCCCGAATCTCGCGAGCCTCCTAAGCGATGACAATGCGGAAATCCGCGCCCAAGCCGCCAAAGTTCTCGCCGATTCACGGGTCCCCGCCATGGGCGAGTTCCTTGCAACCGCCCTCGCCGACGCCTCCCCCAGAGTCCAGGCCTTTGCCGCCATCGGCGTGGGAAAATGCTCCCATCCCGCCGCGATCACCAAACTCTTTGAATTGCTCGCGGCCAATGACAACGCCGATCCGTTCCTTCGTCATGCCTGTGTTCAGGGGCTCTGGTATCTCAATGAGCGGGAGATCATCCTAAAAGAAAACAAAAATCCTTCCGCCGCCGTGCGTCTCGGAGTGCTCCTGACACTGCGCAAACTGGAGGATCCTCGGGTAAAGTATTTCTTCACCGACACCGACCCGTTTATCGTCGATGAAGCGATCCGAGCCATCAATGAACTCGACCTATTCACCGCCCTGCCTGATCTCGCCGCGCACCTCGATCTGACCATTACCGCCGCCGAGACGGCCGGTTCGCCGCTGCCGACCGAGCATCGTGCCTGGCTGACCCAAACCCGCCTCATCAATGCGAACTTCCGCGTCGGCGGTCCTGCAGAAGCCGCCCGACTGCTCCGCTACGCGAGTCAAAAAGCTCTCGCCCCTCTCTTGCGCGAACAGGCTCTGCTCGCGCTGCTTGAGTGGCCCAATCCCCTCCCCGTCGATGCAACCACAGGCCGCTTTCGTCCCCTCGACCCAAGCACTCGCCCGGACATTTCCGCCGCTATCAAAGAGCACATGCCCGCTGTGTTCGCCACTGCCGAAGGCCCCCTGCTCGGCCTCGCAACGCGGCTTGCCCTCACTTACAAAGTGGCTGCTCCGGTGGACCTCCTGCTCCAGCAGATCAAGGACGAAAAGGCCGCCTCATCCGACCGCATCAGCTCCCTCGTCGGATTGGTTCAGCAAGACCCCGCCGCTCTCGATCCCGTCTGGCTCGAACTCTTGGCCTCGAAGGACCAGGCCTTTCTCCCGGCGGTGGTCGGGCAACTCATGATCGTGCAACCCGCGCGGGGTTTGACCGAAGCGATTGCGCTGAGTGGGTCGAAGACTTTGGCCCTTCGTCAAGCCGGCTACCGACATCTCGGGACCACCTCCGATCCCCAAGCGACCGAATTTCTGAAAACCCGGATGACCGATTGGAAGACTGAACTTCCCGGCGCGCTCCTCGATTTGCTCGAAGCTGCCGCCACCCCTCAGCATCCTTCGCTCGCTCCGCTGCTCGCCGCCTATGAGACAGCACTCGACGCGAGCGATCCTCTCGCCCCCTTTCATCCGGCTCTCCAGGGAGGCGCCGTTGAAAAGGGTCGCGATCTCTTCCTCACCCATGCCGCCGGGCAGTGCTCCAAGTGCCATAAAGTCGGTGGCGACGGGGGCATCGCCGGCCCTGAACTGACCGGGATCGCTTCGCGGCACGACGCCACCTACCTTCTCGAATCCCTCATCGCACCAAGTGTGGCGGTGATGCCGGGATACGGGATCGCTTTGATCACGCTGAAGAATGGAGAAAGCTTGGGGGGCACGATCCTTTCGGAAAACGACACCGAGATCCATTTTCATGTCCCCGATCCCCAGACCAGCGGCGGCTTTGTCGAACAAATCATCCCTCTCTCCGAAATCGCGTCCCGCCAGCCTCCCGTATCTGCCATGCCGCCCATGGGAGCCCTGTTGACCAAGGCCGAAATCCGGGATTTGGTGGCTTTTCTCGGCTCGCTCAAAGAAAAAGGCGAGAAAAAGGGCCATTGATCCCGAGGCTTATCCGTTTCATAGTAGCAGAGTGGGTGCGATCTGGTGATCCGCCCGGTCTTCATCCCCCCGGTTTTATGAAGCATTCAGCCCTATTCCTCGCCTTCGTCGCCCTGATGTCTCTCGGTTCCGCCTCGGCCCAGGTTAAAAAAAGCGGAGGTTTGTTCGGCTTCGGCAAGGAAGAAACCCAGCCTTCTTCGGCCTTGTTTCCCACGCAAGGCCCCGTGGCGGCACCTGTCGTGGCGACCGCTGATACTCCTGTCTTCAAAACGATCGCTCCTGCCGCCCCCGTGCCAGCCGCCACTCCCTCGGCCGCCACTCCCACCGCCATCCCAGTGATCGATCCGGCCGCCACCGTGAACGGTGAAGTTGAGAAGAAAGGCGGACTACGATTGCCCTTTTTCGGACGCTCCGAAGAACGCGCCCCTGCCGCTACCGTCCTGACTCCGGTCCCAGTCGCGCCCGCTCCTCTTCCAGCGCCCACCGCAACTCCAGTTGCACCCACTGCGCCCGCCCCCACTGCTGATGTGCCTCAATTTGCCGGTGGCCCCGCCCCGACCCCGGTCGCAGCGGAAGGAGAGAAAAAGGACGGTTTTCTCTCCAGACTTCCGAGCCTGCCCAAGGTGGGCCTTCCCAAACGAAACGTTACCTACTCGGGTTCGGAAGTGATCATCCAAAACGGTCAAATCGTCGAAGCAGCGGAAAGCAACTTCCAGACCAGCAGCGCTGCCACCGCCAATGGAAATCCGACCACAGAGGCCCAAGTCGTGGACGGCGTGAAGACCTACTCCACTTGGGGAGATGTCCAGGCTGGATCCACATCCGCAGCGGACAAGATTCTCAATCAGCTGCGCTAAGACGCGGGAAGAGCGAGAGCGCTGGAGATCTTCGCACGTCGGCAGCCTTCAGATTCATTCGTGCTGTTGAACCACCTAAGGCTGGGAGTCCCGGGAAACTAGAGGGCGGGCCGCCCACCTGCTACCTCTTGAGTTGGCCAATGCTCCGTCACACTCCGAGCAACATCCGCTCAGGATGCTCGAGGCAGTTCTTCACCCGGACGAGGAAGGTCACGGCTTCTTTGCCATCGACGATCCGGTGATCGTAGGTCAGGGCCAGATACATCATTGGACGGATCACGACTTCGCCATTCACAGCCATGGGACGTTCCTGGATGCTGTGCATCCCGAGAATACCGGACTGAGGAGGATTGAGAATCGGAGTGCTCAAAAGCGATCCGTAGATGCCCCCGTTGGTGATGGTGAACACACCGCCTTGCAAATCACTGAGGCTGATCCCTCCGGAGCGAGCCTTCCCGGCGTAATCGATGATATCCTTCTCGATTTGGGCGAAGGATTTAGATTCGCAGCCGCGCACGACCGGAACGATAAGGCCCTTCTCCGTCCCCACTGCGACGCCGATGTCGTAGAAATGATTCTCCACAATCTCGTCGCCCTCCAGCGAGGCATTGAGAGCGGGCACCGTCTGAAGCGCATCGACGACGGCTTTGATGAAGAAAGACATGAAGCCAAGCTTCACCCCGTGCTTGGCGACGAAGTCGTCCTGAACCTGCTTGCGCAGACCGAGGATGGCGCTCATGTCGCACTCATTGAAAGTGGTGAGCAAGGCGGCTTCCTTCTGGGCGTTCACGAGATGAGTGGCGATCTTGCGGCGCAGCGGCGACATCTTGCGCCGGGTGGTGCGACCACCGGACGGAGTCGAAGTCGGCGCAGTCGTTACCGCTTGAGATGGCGCTTGAGTTGTCGCTTGAGTTGCCGCTTGAGATCCCGCTTGAGATGGCGCCGTCGTTGGCACAATCAGAGCCGAAACGGGAGTCTCGCCCGTCGCCGGAGCGACCGCGCCCATCACATCCGCTTTG
>Ga0163144_10021945_pt1 | contig 12669 bp, 10 predicted proteins | sample OliLak19BULKMAT1_FD_123175 | JGI IMG/M metagenome (GOLD analysis project Ga0163144, IMG submission 123175) | Freshwater microbial mat bacterial communities from Lake Vanda, McMurdo Dry Valleys, Antarctica - Oligotrophic Lake LV.19.BULKMAT1 | ecosystem: Environmental > Aquatic > Freshwater >... | reverse complement strand
GTCACGACCGGCAGGCCGTAGGTGCGGCACGCAGCACGCACCAAAAAGTCGCTTGATGCTTTGCTGGCCGAGTAGGGTGAATTCGGCGCGTAGGCAGTCGATTCGGTGAAAAAGCCCGTCGCGCCCAGGCTTCCGTAGACTTCGTCGGTGGACACGTGGTGGAATCGCTTCCCGGAAAAATCATCCGCCCATAAAGCACGCGCCGCTTCCAGCAGGTTGAAGGTCCCGACGATATTCGTCTGAATAAAGTCATCCGGCGAAGTGATGGAACGATCGACATGGGATTCCGCGGCGAGATGCAGCACGTGGGTGATTGAATGCTTCTTGAAAACAGCCATGACCGCGGGTCGATCTCGCAAATCAACCTTTTCAAAAATGTATTTGGAATGCTGCGCCACGGCCTGCAGGTTTTCGAGAGAGCCCGCATAGGTGAGGCAATCGAGATTGACGAGAGCTTCTATTTCGGCCTGATCAATGATGTGTTGAATCAGATTCGATCCAATGAATCCCGCGCCTCCGGTGACGAGTAATCGCATAAGTAAAGGGAGAGTTTCAGGTTCGTGGAAAATCTGCCAGCGCTTCCTTTGTCAGCCAACCTTCCGCCACTGACGGCAAACCCAACCATCAGTCGTCGGCCGCAGCGCGCATCGGCAGAAGGCTATGAAATAAAAAAGGGTCCACGGTTCGGTTTATTCGAGACTACGGCCCCTGTAGTCGAGCGGCTCGTAATGCTGCATCTTGCTCGAACGACGAACAACCTCGCGCATTTCACCGAGTGAGGACAATTCCCCATCGGCGCGGGCCTGGGTGAGCAAATTGCCCATCACCGTCGCTTCGACTGGACCGACCACGACGGGTCGCTGGCAGGCATCCGCCGCAAACTGGTTGAGCAGCGCGCTCTGGGATCCACCGCCGACGATGTGTATGACCTCGATCGTTTCGCCGGTCAATTCCTCAAGCGACCGGAGGACTTCCCGGTACTTGAGCGCAAGACTCTCGTAGGCGCAACGCACCAGTTGGCCCGCCGTGTTCGGCACGGGCTGTTTTGTTTCACGGCAATATTCCCGGATCGCCTCCGGCATGTCGGGTGGATTGAGAAAGAGCGGATCGTTCACATCGACGACGGATCGTAACGGGGTCGCCTTCGCCGCCATTTGCGCGAGCCGGGCGTAGTCGTATTTTTTCCCGGCCGCGTCAAAGGATCGTTTGCACTGCTGCACGAGCCAGAGTCCCATGATGTTTTTCAGGAGCCGATACGTGCCGTCAAGGCCGCCTTCGTTGGTCATGTTCAATTCCAGCGCCCGTGGGGTGAGCACCGCTTTCTTAACCTCGACACCCATGAGCGACCAGGTGCCCGAACTGATGTAAGCCCAGTTCGCTTTGCCGGTGTTGGCCGTAGGCACGCCCGCCACGGCAGCGGCGGTATCGTGAGTCGGCGGGGCGATGACCCGGATATTGCCGAGGCCGGTTTGTTTGCAGACCGCGGGGAGCAGCGTGCCCAGTTTCGTCCCCGGTGCGACCACTTTTGGAAATATGTGTGACGGAAGTCCAACTTTCTTAAGCAATCCCCTCGCCCAATCGCGTTTCAAAGGATGCAGGCATTGCGTCGTGCTGCCATTGGTGAACTCAACGACGCGCGAGCCGCACAGGCACCAATGGAAAAAATCCGCCATGAGCAAAAGGCAATCAGCCTGCTCAAGGAGCTCGGGGTCTCGCTCTTTCAACGCGAGCAGTTGGAAGAGCGTGTTGATCTGCATGAACTGCAAACCGGTTTGGGAAAATATTTCCGCGCGCGAAACCTTTTTGAAGACCTTCTGCATCACGCCATTCGTGCGGGGGTCCCGGTAGTGATAAGGCTGACCGAGGATTTCGTTATTCCTGGACAGCAGAACATAATCAACACCCCAAGTGTCCACTCCAAGGGAGACAACCTGCCTGCCGTATTTCTTCGCCGCGAGGGTCAGGCCGTTTTGGATTTCCGCCCAGAGACGCAACACGTCCCAGCGGAGGCTCTCACCGAGGCGGACAGGTCCATTCGGGAAGCGATGAATCTCTTCGAGGCGAATTCTTTTCCCGTTCCAGAGACCCGCCATGACCCGGCCGCTTTCCGCCCCAAGGTCAATACCCAGGTAAACTTTTTCATTCGTTTTCACTCGGTCGTCGGTTGCTTTGGCTCTCCAGGTTTGCGAATTCTTCGAAACGTCTCGCGAATTTCCGCGCTGGTTCCGATCGTCAGGTAAAGATCGTATTCAAAAACCAATCCCGGTGTGACCGCGAACCGGGTCAGCGGTGCGAAATACGAGCAGGCATCCCGATCCGTGATCCGCTTGCCGTAGCGGTAACAGGTCAGGTTGGTCGCCACCGGGACATAGGTGCCGATGCCGAAATCGTTGGTGCCGACATACGCCGCCCAGTTCTCCGTGATCCGACGTGATTCATTGGGCCAACCAGGCCCGCTCCGGCTCAGCGCCCCGCCGGTCCACGGTTCTTTTCCGTCGTACAATACAAGCGTGACCAATTCCGGCTCGGCGAAGAAGGCGGGGATTTCCTGATCCCGCACCGAATGATGATTGGTGCCGGTGTAGCTCATCTTGAAGCGCACGTGCGCGACCTTGCCCGTGAGTTTGATCCACTCCTCCATCGTCACCTCAGCCAAATCCTCCCCGGTCGCCCAATGGCGCGGGCGCGTCTTCGCGTAAAGCGTTTCCTTCTCCGTCCGCAGTTCAAGGAGCGTGGACGCGTGCCCTTTATAATCGCCACCCTGGACGGGATTCCAGCGCCACGGAGTCTTCGCCCACATGGAATCGTCGCTGTTGCCGTAATACGATTGCTGCACGAGCCGCCCATGATCGTAATGATTCAGGAGATTGCGACGGGATTGACTCGTTGAAAAATAGCCGATGGCCGCGCCAGAGGATTTTTTCACGCCCAGCCGAACACTGCCATTGTCGAGATAGGCCCAGGCGTCGCTCGCCTCCTCCGCCAAAAGCGTGAGCGTGCCGGCGACAAGCAAAAAGACAGCGCGCCCAATGAATTTAAACCCGCGGCTCAAGTGATCTTCAAAAATCAAACTGATCGATGTTGTCCTTGTTAAAAGAGAACGGCTTGCCGAGCAGAATATTGTCGCCCTGAATCTCGAAGTCCCCAATCGAGCCAGCGTGGAAACTCTTGTCGCCGGGTTTAATCTTTCCCCGCACCACAGCGTCCGCCACATACAGAGTGAGATAGCCGAGATCCTCCGTCTTCCAGAGAATCACCGTGTCGGTCACGCCGTCCTTCACGTAGCGACGATTCTCACTGGGCAACCCTAGACCGATGACCTTCACCCGGCCCACCTTGCCGGCCTGCTTCACGGCTTCCGCCGTGCCGGGCACCGCCGGCGAACAAATCGCCATGATCAATTTGAGGTTTGGGTTCGCGCTGAGCAGAGCCGTTGCCTCGCTTTGCGCCTTGTCTTTCATATCGTCACACGGACGCAACGCGACCATTTTCATGTTTGGAAACTTCGAGGCCCGCCGGTCCTCGATATGTTTCTGCCACTCGATCATGTTCGCCGCGGTCAGCGAGGCGGTGATGATGGCAAACTCACCCTCGGAACCGCAAAGCCGTCCGGCCTCGTCCATCAAAGCGTATCCAATCCCCGACGGCGTCGCCTGGTTCACAAAAAACTGCCGCGCATCGGGCAACGAGTCCGCGTCAAAGGTGACGACTTTGATCCCTTTCGCCTGAGCCTTGCGCAGCGCGGTCGAGATGCCCTCCGGGTTCTCACACGCCACGGCAATTGCGTCCACGCCGAGGGTGATCCAGTTCTCGATGATCTCATTTTGTTTGGCGGGATCAGGATCGGTCGGTCCATCAAAGATCATGTCCACGCCGAGTTCTTTGGCCGCCTTGTCCGCCCCTTTTTTGCAGGAGAGAAAATAGGCGTTGCCCTTGGATTTGGGCATGAACGCAATGGTGACCTTTTCCTTCGCGCTCCCGGGATCGGCTCCGGGCCGGGCACCCGGGTTGGATTCGGACGCCTTGTTGCAGCCCGTCACCAGCGCGAGGCTCGCCGCGACGAAGATTGAGAGAAAGTATTTCATGCCGTTTTCTTTGGTTGAATTTGCACGACGGCAGTTTGCCGACGAGCGCGCCATGTGGCCAGAAATTTTGGCAATGCTGAAGCAGTCAAAGCCAACACCAGCAAAAGTCCCGTCAACATCCCCGCCACTTCCCGCGGCTGCCGGGCGTGAACCAGCCCGTTGTTGAGCACCGCAATCGCCGCCACGCCAAGCAACGTGCCGTGAACCGATCCAATGCCGCCAAAAATGCTCGTCCCACCCAACACGACCGCCGTGATGGCAAACAGTTCGTAGCCGGTGCCTGCGTCCGCCTTGGCTTGCCCGAGTCGCGCCGTGTAAATAACGGCCGCCAGCGCCGCGATGATCCCTGCCGTCACGTAGGCTTGGGCAAGGCGTCGTTCCACGGGGATTCCCGCGTAGCGCGCGCCTTCCGGAGAAAACCCGATCGCGCGAAAACACCGGCCATGGATCGTTCGATGCACCAGCAGCCAAATGCCAATAGCAACTGGAATAAAAACGAACATCTGTGCCGGCAGACCGAGCCAGCGTTCCTGGCCAAGAAAAAGAAATGACGCCGGGAAATTTGTAAATGTGTCCACACCCCGCGTCATGGCCTCAGCGAGCCCGCGAAACAGCGAGTAGGTGCCGAGCGTGACGATGAGCGGCGGCAACCGCAACCGCGTGATCAAAATTGCATTGAGCCCGCCGGCCAGCGCCCCGATTCCCACTGTGCAGGCCGCTGCGGCTGGAATTGGCAGGCCAGCGTCGCGCGACAGTTTGCCGAACAAGATCGCGCAAAGCCCGAGCAACGAACCGACCGAGAGATCGATTCCGCCCGCAAGGATGATCGGCGTCATCGCCAGGGCGAGCAGGCCAATCTCGGTCGAATGACGAATGATGTCGTAAGAGTTATCGAGCGAGCCGAAGTTGCGGCCGACGGAGTTAAAATAAAACCACTCCAGCGCCAAAACGAGCAGCAAAACAGTCTCGTGGCGGAGCAGCACCGTTTTGAGAGAAGATTTGCTTTCAGCAGAAGCCATAATGTTCAGCGCGGATTTTCAGACAATGAATCAGAAAAGGCAAAATCATCGGTGGCAAAATCATTTGAAACTCATTTCCCATAATTTTGCCACACATGATTCTGCCGAAACTCCCCGTTTCATTTTGAATTCTGGAACGATGATCGAGAAAGGATAAAATCATTCGAGGCGAAAACCCTTTGAGATTCATTTCCGATGATTTTGCCACACATAATTCTGCCCAAATCCCGTGTTTCATTTTGCAAGCGTCGTAAACTCGATTTCGTGATGGTTGAGGTTGATCCATTGGATGAACCGGAGCGGCGTATGCTTCAAGAAACGTATTTGATGCTCCTGCATCGCGGCGCGATTCCCCGTGACAGCCGTGATCGCGAACGCCGTGTCGCGCGTGAGCAAATGGACCGGCTGTTCGCCCACCAGCCGGCTGCCGGAATGCACCGGGACTTTGGTGATCACCCGCTCCGGTCCACCAAGAAAATGCGTGAGAGCCTCGCGATACAATCCGGCTTCCAGAAATGCGCCCCAGTCGTCGATGAGCTCGACAACCTTGTGCCAAATCCAAGTGCTCTCCGGATTCACGGCCCGCCATCCGATATCAATCACCTTGAACTGCCGACGCAGATTGTGCGTTAGTTTTGTCGAGAGGAATTCGTGCTCGACCCGTTCTGGACGGAGATTGACCAGTCGCCCGTGGTTCATGCCGGAAAGAAACAGGTAATTCAAACCCTGCATTCGGTTCGCGGGAACGATCACGTCCGCGGTTTTCACCTCGAGCATCAAACCACTATTGAACAGAAGATCCATCCGATATTCTTTTCGAAAAGTCTCGTGCGTCACAGAGATTCTCACTTCCCGCTCCGCCGTGCCCAGTCCTGACTCGACCCAGCGGGCGGCAATCTCTCGTTTGTAGAGCTCCTCATCGAGGAAACGACCGAACTCATTATGAACATCGAACACGATGCCCATGAGCCTCCGGTCCAGTGCGTGGAACGCCTCCTGGTCGAGCAAGACGATCCTGTTCTGAATTTCAATCGGCATAGGCAGCAGGCAGAATCATTGAGGGCAAAATCATATTACTGAGACAGGTCCATTTTCTTCCATAAATGATTTTGCCATCCATGATTTTGCCGTCATTCAGTTTCTTTCGCGTTTGCTCCGCACACCATCCGCCACGACCGCGAGAAGGATGATCGCTCCTTGAATCGCTTTTTCCCAATACGCCTCAACATGCAGGTGAGTGAGCGCGGGCGAGATGCACGCCAGCAGCAGCAGACCGACGAAAACCCCCCAGAGATTGCCGCGACCACCCGAAATGGCCACTCCGCCCACAACCACCGCAGCAATCACTTTCAACTCGAGGCCCGTGCCCGACTTTGGATCCACCTGCGGCGATTGCACGACGTTCATCATCGCCGCGAGCCCTGTGAGCGCCCCCATGAACACGAACACGCCAAACGTCGTGAGCTGCGGCCGGATTCCCGCGAGCCGCGCCGCCTCAGCGTCAGACCCAACCGCATAAACGAACCGTCCCAAGGCAAGGTGTTTCATCGCAATCGCCAGCACCACGAGAACCACAACGGCAACGGAAATCAGCGCCCACTGACCCCCGAGTTGGCTGAGACCAAACCATTGCAAACCATCAGGCAGGTTCACGAAAACGCCCTGTTGTTTCCATCGAAGCGCTTCGCGCCAGGTGACCATCGTCGCCAGCGTCACCACGATGCTCGGAAGGTGCAAACCCGCGATGAGCAGACCGTTGATCGCCCCCATTGCGGCACCGAGGCCGATGGACGCCGGAAGCAAGAGCACAAGTGGCACGTTTGAAGCCGCAAGCAATCCCGTGCAGACACTGCATACCGCGAATTGCGAACCGACCGATATATCGATTTGCCGCGAGATGATAACCAGTGCCATGCCGCACGCAACAATGAGCGTAGGTGCCTCCCGGGTCAGGAGGGAGAGCAATGGCTGCGGCTGATAAAATGCCGGCGCAAATACGGCAAGAACCAGCAGGCCGAGCACAAGCGCGGCGGCAACTGAAAATTCTCGGAAGTGCCGTTTCATCGGAGCAAACAGTTTCCCGATGGGAGAGGCAGAATCATCAGTGGCAAAATAATGGGTGAGAGAGTCCTCATCATTCTACCCTCAATGATTTTGCCGACTTTCGGTTTCCCCGATCCTCACTCGCCTGCCCAAGTGCGGCTGCCATCACGTCGCGCGCGTCGCTCTTGCCGGGGAGCATCGCGGCGATGGTGCCGCCGCGCATCACGGCGATGCGGTCGCTCATTCCGAGCACTTCCGGCAGGTCGCTGGAAATCATCAGGACAGCCAAGCCGTCCTTTGCCAGGCACCGGATGATTTTGTGAATTTCACTCTTCGCCCCGACATCGACGCCCTGGGTGGGTTCGTCGAGGATGAGGAGTTTGGGTTTTGCCGCAAGCCATCGCGCGAGGGCAACCTTTTGTTGGTTGCCGCCGGATAGGGATCCGGCGGGTGCATCGGGACCAAAAGTTCGCACGTCGAGGTCACGAATGAAATCGAGCGCGAGAGAGCGCTCGGTCCCAAAGCGGAGCCAGCCCCCTGGAAAAACGCGTGAGTGAATGGCCATCGTCATGTTGTGCGCGATGGGCATTTCGAGAATTACGCCGTGCCGGCGGCGATCTTCCGGAACGTAGGCAATCCCGAGGGCGATCGCTTCCTGCGGCGAGCGAATCGCGACGATCTCCCCATTAAATATGACCTCTCCGGAATCCGACGGCGTGATGCCGAACAACGCACGGGCGAGCTCGGTCCGCCCTGCCCCAACAAGCCCGGCGAGCCCAACGACCTCACCGGCCCGCACGTCAAGAGTGACGTTCTTCACCCCGCTGATTGAGCAACCGAGATTCTTCAGGGACAAAACAACTTCACCCGTCTCACTCTCGGCGGGCGGAAAGATGGATGAAACTTCGCGACCGACCATGAGCTTGATGAGTTCACTCTCCGTAATTGTAGGAGCCGACGTGAGGAGGCTCTGGCCCTTCCCGGGAGATATTTGAGCCTCATTACCTCGCCTCCCACTGACAGATCGTGTCCCGACGCTTTCCCCGTCCCGCAGAACAGTCACTCGGTCGGCCAGTTCGAAAATCTCCTCCAGGCGGTGTGAGATGTAGATCACGCCGACGCCGCCCGCGCGCAACTCGCGAACAACATTGAAGAGCAACTCAACCTCGGTCTGCGTAAGCGAGGCGGTTGGTTCGTCCATGATGACAATGCGCGCCCCGGCCCCAATTGCACACGCGATTTCCACGAGCTGCTGTTCGGGCATCGAGAGCGAGCGAACTTCGGCATCGGGGGAAATCTCCGCGCCGATACGCTGCAAGAGTTGCGCGGCGTGTTCACGGCGCTGGCTCCATTTCACTTTGCGCAACGGTGACACCGGTTCGAGTCGCAGCCCGATGTTCTCCGCCACGGTCAGGTCGGGAAACAACGCAGGCTGCTGATAGATGCAGGCGATGCCGAGCTTGTGCGCCATGGCGGGCGTAAGATGAGCGACGCGCCGACCCTGAATCTCGATGCTGCCGCCGTCGGGCTGGTGCGCACCGGTGATGATCTTGATGAGGGTGGACTTGCCCGCGCCGTTCTCTCCCAGCAGCGCATGCACCTCGCCTGCCCGGAGGTCGAACGAGACTCCGTTGAGCGCGCGGACTGCGCCGAAGGACTTGGTAACGGAGTTGAGTTGGAGCAAAGGCGCCGTCATGAACGCAGTTCAAGAACGTTTGCGAAGCACACCAGCCTCATGACGTTTTACATTCTTCAACCAGTCATTGCCGACGGGAACGCCTTTCGATTCGCAATAGTAGTCCCACACCGCGCCGAAAGGAAGCGCCTTGCTCTCTTCCTGAAGGGCCAGCCGGGCGGTGTTGTCGCCCGCGAGCTCGGCCGCGCGGATGGCGGGCGGTTCCAACAGTGCCAGCAGCAGGGCGCGGAGCAGGTTCCGCGTGCCGATTACCCACGCGGCGATGCGATTGATGCTAGCATCAAAGTAATCGAGGCCCAAGTGAACCCGGCGCTGCGGCTCGCGGGGACGCGCGCCCCACCCATGAGTGGCGGCGATGATTTCGCGGGCGATGGCCTGAAGTTCGTCAGTGAAGGTGACGACGTGGTCGCTGTCCCAGCGCACGCCGCGGCTGACGTGCAGGAGAATTTCCGGAACGTAGAGCAGCACGCTCGAGATTTTGTCGGCGACGCTCTCCGTGGGATGGAAATGCCCGGCGTCAAGGCAAAGAAGCTTTCGACGAGTGATGGCGTAGCCCAGATAAAACTCGTGCGAACCGACGGTGCAGCTCTCCGCGCCGATACCGAAGAGTTTTCCCTCCACGGCGTCGAGGTTGTGCTTTGCGGGCAGCGGCTGCTTAAAAATTGCATCGAGCGCGGCGGCAAGGCGCTCGCGCGGCGCCAGGCGGTCGGCGGGCGTGTCTTTGAACCCATCGGGAACCCACACGTTGGTGATGCATGGCGATCCGAGGGCTTTTCCCATCGCAGCGCCGATCTCGCGCGAACGACGACAATGCTCAATCCAGAACCGACGAATGCCTTTATCACGGTGGGAAAGAGTGAAGCCGTCGGCGGCTTTAGGGTGCGAAAAGCACGTCGGATTGAAATCGAGGCCCAGCCCGTGCGACTTCGCCCACGCGATCCAATTTTTAAAATGGGCGGGTTCGATTTCGTCGCGATCCACACGCTTGCCGCCGAATTCGCCGTACATCGCATGGAGGTTGAGTCGATGCTTGCCAGGGATGAGCGAGAGCGCCTGCTCCAAATCCGCACGTAGTTCATCCGGCGTGCGGGCTTTGCCAGGATAATTGCCGGTGGCGACGAGTCCGCCGCCGAGCGTGCCGCCTCCCGTCTCGAAGCCGCCCACGTCATCACCCTGCCAGCACTGGAGCGAGACCGGGATTTTGGAGAGCGTTCTCAAGACGGCGTCTGCATCGATGCCCAAGTTCGCATAACGTTCCCGGGCCAGACGGAAGGATTTTTCAACGCTCTTCATGGTAATCGCTGGACACTGCCAACCGGACCGGGAAGGCGCCAGAATTATTTCCGCCTCACAATGCTGTTTCCACGATGGAAACTGGGTTTTCGGCCGACCTGCATATCGATGAGGGAACAGCCGTGAAAACGCGAACGCGTAATTCGTGCCTTGCGTGCGTGGAGAATCTTGATATTTTGCGGGTGCTCGTTGACATCCGGAAAAGCCCACGTGGCGGAATTGGCAGACGCGCTAGATTCAGGTTCTAGTGAGTAACATCGTACAGGTTCAAGTCCTGTCGTGGGCACCATCTTGGAATCGTCAGATTCCATAGCATTTCCCCAGCAAAAGCTTGTATTCACAGGCATTTGCTCATGCCCGGCGCTTCGGCTCACTGCGGACACTTCCGGTCAACTTCCCCCACTTTTCAGGGCACTAAAAGGCACCAAAAAGCACTCCCCTGCCCGTCTCCTATCCCGTCAAAACTATGAAAATCACATTGGTGTTTGGTTTGCGGCATCAAAGTTTGGCATAGAGGCGTTGTAGCTGAAGCAGGGCTTGGGGGAGTGAGGTTGGGAGATGCCAGTGCGTGCGCAACCAGCGGATCAGTTTGAACGTGGCTTGCGTGAAGCGCTGGAGCGTTTTGTAAACCAGGGGAAGGGTCTGCCGGTTTTTTGCCAGGATTTTTTCCTGTTGTTGCTGCCGTTTTTGTTTCCGCTCGGTTTCGGCGGTGTTTTCCACTCCCTGTTGCTGGTGGAGATCCTGCACCAGCAGCAGGAGGTTATGCACGAGGGCCACGAAATGGGACTGCATTTCCTTGGCAGTCGTTCGCGTGGCCCAGGATTTTTTCTCCTGCAATTTGGTCTTGGTCTCGTCAAAGACCTTCTCGATTTCCCAGCGGGTCTTGTAGAGCAACACCAGCAGGCCCGGCTCCAACGTCATCTCGGAAGTCAGATACACATAGACCTTGCCGTCACACGGATTTTCAAAGGTGATTTCCCGCACCAAGAGGCCGCGCCGGTCTTTGACCACACGATCACTCTGGACTCCCTGATTGATCGGCTGGGTCCGATCAATGGTCCGTTCCTTTTCCAGTTCCAGGATCATCCCCGCTTTGCGTTGGGACAAAAAGTAAATGCCCGAGGCTTTGCGCTCCTGCCAGAATGCCAAATCCACGCCCGCCTTGTCCCAAACCCACAGCATCTTGCGGCCTTTGCCCGCGCCCTGCCGCAACTGGGCCACGCTCTGGCGTTTGAGCGCGCGGGCATCGTGTTCCTTTTTACGCCCGGCCAGATCGGCCAGCGTCAACGGAAAGAGGCTTTGACTTTTCAAGTTGAGCGCAAAGAAGTGGCCCGTCGGCCAATGGGTTTCGCCGTGGACCGGATCATGCGTGGCGTGCTCCAGATAATGGCCGTCACCGGCATAGAGATCAAAGGCCGCCAGCGCGGGGAACTCCGCCAGCGCCGAAGGACGCGAGGAATCCACCCGCGCGCGCAGCCGGGCCGAACACTCCGCCACCATCGCCAGGCGACGATCGCTGGCCAGGGTCTCAAAGTACGGCCCCACTTGCATGGGCTGCCGCCAAAACATCTGGAAGGTTTGGAGAAAATCCCGCCCGCTGCGGCCGTTGGAGATCACACGATCCACACCCTTGAGCAACCACTCCCAATCGGATTCCACCGGACAGTTCCGGCGCGCGGTCACTTGCGAGAAGACCTCGGTCAAGGGTTGAAGAAACTGGTTTCGCACCTCGGAGGTGCCCGATAAAGAGAGTGGGTTAAGGGCCATTAAAATAATTTTTTGGCCGCCACCTCCAGGTCAAGCTTCTTCGCAAGGTATTTATGCCGCCACGCCATTTTCATGCCCGGCGAACCCCCTCGGCGAACCCACCGCTATTTGACCTCGCCCTCGCCAGCCTGACCGCACCACAGCCCACCCTCGCCAACTTCCAAACCGCCAAGCAATGACACCCGTGTATTTAGGCATGTTTATTCGAAAACTTATTCCTTCGGCTCCGGACGCGCTCTGCTCCGGAGGTCATTCCTGCCCTGATCTTCTGGAGATGGAATCCGGCGACTTTGCGGTCATCGGTTCCGACATCACGGAGATCGCAATGGGCAAATTTCCACCGGGCAGCGGTTGCGGCCCCAACGAGCGCGTGGTCCGCATCCCTCGCAATCTCTTGGTGAGAGCAAAAGCACATATTCCAAACGCGGTTTAAGTCCACCCATTTCACTGGGAGTGCCGCTCATGATATGACGATTGGGTGGCATCATTTCTTTCCTGGTTGAAGGACAATTGGTTTTCGCTGCTTCAGAGCGGCGGCATCGTATTGGGACTGCTTGATACCGCCATAACCTTGATCCGTGATGCGAAGGACAGAAGGCGCAGCGATGTTCTGGCATTGATGCAACAACATCGGGATTTATGGCAGCAGTTCGCATTTTGACTTGAGCGGGAGCGGGCGGGCGGGAGTGGTGGAGGCCGGACGCGCAAATCATCCCCACTGTCACACAGCCGCCACCTTTGTCACACAATTGTAACTTGTACTTTT
>Ga0163144_10021942_pt1 | contig 12670 bp, 8 predicted proteins | sample OliLak19BULKMAT1_FD_123175 | JGI IMG/M metagenome (GOLD analysis project Ga0163144, IMG submission 123175) | Freshwater microbial mat bacterial communities from Lake Vanda, McMurdo Dry Valleys, Antarctica - Oligotrophic Lake LV.19.BULKMAT1 | ecosystem: Environmental > Aquatic > Freshwater > Lake... | reverse complement strand
CGGGGTCTACAAATCGTCGGCGTTGCGGACTGACCTGAAATGAAATCCAACCCGGTTCGTTCCAAACTCAAACGCGGCGAGCCCAGCGTCGGGACATGGCTGACGCTGCCCGATCCGACGGCCGCGCAGTTGATGGCCGTGACTGGTTTTGAATGGCTCACGGTCGAGCTGGAACACACCCCCGTCACGTTTGAGACCGCGGCACAAAGCTTTGCCATCATCGCGGCGTCGGGCTGCGTGCCGCTGGCGCGCATTCCCTTGAACACGGTCGAAAACATCAAGCGCGTCCTCGACACCGGCGCCTGGGGCGTCGTGGTGCCGATGGTGAACAGCCGCGCCGAGGCCGAGGCGGTGGTCAGGGCGGCGCGCTACCGTCCCGTCGGCGAGCGGAGCATCGGAGGCAATCTTCACGCCGCCAGCTTCGCCACCGACGCCGCCACCTACTACGCCAAAGCCAATGACGAAATTCTCGTCATCGTCATGGCGGAACATGTCGACGCGGTGGCGAACATCGAGGCGATCCTGTCGGTGCCGGGAATCGACGCCGTCTTCGTCGGCCCCAACGATCTGCATGCCTCGATGGGATTGCCGCCCTCCTTCGACAGCGATCATCCCCGCTTCAATGAGGCGCTCCAAAAAATCAACGCCGCGGCCAGGGCTCGCGGGATTGCCTCCGGGATCCACGTCGCGGACGCCGCCCAGGCGCGGCGACGAATGAAGGAAGGCTGGCAGTTCATCGCGGTGGCGAGCGAGGCGGGCCTGATGCTGGCCAAGGCGGCCGAGGTGGCGCGCACGCTGGGGCTGGGCGCCGGGCGGGCCGCGGCGAAATATTGAAGCATTCGACGCGCCCGGTCGGGGTACGGGGTTTGGGTGGTCGCCGGTGGAAGAAGCAGGAGAAGGCCGCATTCGGTAATCCACCGGGCTCGCTCAACCAGCCATAATTTTGAGGCCGATTCGACTGGTATCTTGTGCACGGATTTTCATTTCTTCGCCATTGACGGGCTGAACGAAGTGTGCCAAAGACCACTACTTCATGAAAGGTCGCTCCACCTATTCGGGCGAGATCTTGCTTGCGGCAGCCATGTTGTTGCTCTCTCCCACGTTTCTCGTCGCCAAGCCCCGTCCGCCCCAGCCACCACGTCCCGAGGGATACGTGGCGTCATGGCGTTTCAATGGAGAGCCGGAACGGGCGCCTCTCGCGACGGTCAATTTGCGGGGGAGCGATTCGTGGAGTGGCCACGCCCTCGTCATGGCGGGAACCGAGAAGACGTTACTGGCGTTGGGCGGGAAAGCCAAAGCCAAGCTCGTCGGAGAGGCGGGCACTGTGCGCCTCTGGTTCGCACCTGAATGGAACAGCGTAAGCGAAGGGGGAACTGGGCCGGGCGTTGAAGTGCGTTTGCTGGAGTTTGGGTCGTGGTCGGGGGGAAACGGCCTACCGGCCTACGCGCTCACCATTCATGCGGACGGCGGCATGGTGCGGTTGGAGGACCGACGGTTCGGCGTCGTATCTGAACTGTTTCGCGCGCCGTTCGGCTGGTGCGCCGGTGATTGGCATCAAGTCGCGCTGGTCTGGTCGCCCAACGCTACACAGCTTTATCTGGATGGCCAGCTTGCTGCAGTTGGTCGTGGGATAACTTTGCCGCCGGCCGCAGGAGTGAACGACTCGATTGGTTTCGCGCTGGGCAGCGACGTGTTAGGCGGGCACGTGGCCCAAGGGCAGTTTGAGGAACTGTTCCTGTTCGCCAGAATTTGCAGTAGTGCGGAACTAGCGGCCGATTACGAACTGAACGCGCCGCTCGCCGCGCTGGGTCCCATCCCGCCGGAGGAGGACAAATTGCGGCAAGAGGCGGCGCTGGCGGCGCGGGCCAACGCGCCCGCACCGGTCCCGCCGCCGGAGTTTGGCGCAGGCGGTGGGGGCATGGCGATGATGATGGGTGGTTGCTCGTCCGAGTTGGGAATCACCCGCGCCAGCAACACCATTACCGTCACCATTACCAACGCCACGTCCGGCCTCGCGTTCGATCTCTTCACCACCGCGTACCTTGCCGGAATTCCCACCACCAATTCCTTGTGGCGCTGGCTGGCGCGCGGCACCAATGGCCAGAGTTATGTCTTTCCCAATTGCGGGAACGCCTTCTTCGTGCTGGGCTGCACCAACGACGGCGACGGCGACGGGTTGACCGATGCTTACGAGGTGCTCGTAAACAAGACTTCGCAGACCACCAACCACAGCATGACATCTGCTCTTCACCGATCGGCAGATGGAAAACATTTTGATGAACGACCCGGCGCAGGACTGCGGCAACGAGCAGAACTCTCAGTTTGAATCGACGCTTGCTGTGGCCGGGACAAACATTGTTGTCGCATACGTCGACTCCAATCGTGGAGTTTTTGGACTTGGATCGGATCCGCGGCTGACCAGTTATATCCCGCGATTGGTTGGCTACTCCGTTTCCCTCAATGGAGGTCTGAGTTTTCAAGACCAGGACGTTCCTCCTCTAGATGCCGGCGGGTTTGGGGACGGAGGCGATCCGGTGCTGGCCGTGGACAACGTCTCCAACATCGTTTACCTGATCGGCACCTCTGCGCGCCAGACCCCCCATGCTTACAAGGGCGTCCCGTTTTGGAAATCTACCGATGGAGGTGTGACCTTCGGCGGTCGCACTAATATTCATGAGGAAATCATCAGTTCGGACAAGCCCTGGATCGCCGTAGATAATGGGCCGGGAACTGGACACCATGATGTCTATGTCGTCGCCCGCGGCAATTTCAATTCGACTAACGGATTTATCTGGCTCGTTACGTCGACTAACGGGCAGGGAACGGATTGGAGTACGCCGGCAGTCCCGATTCCTCAGCCCGGGGCAAGTTTCTATAATTCCGCGATTATTGCGGTGGGGACGAATCATGTGGCGTTCATCGTCTGGTTTGAGAGCCGCACCGATGCACATTTCCTAAAAATGCTCAGTGTGACGGATCGGGGCGGGTCACTGAGTTCGGTGAAGACCATCACCAACGTGGTCGCCAGCGACACTCAAAACTTCCGTCTCCAATTAAAGAGGAGCAATACCTCAGCCGATAGCGATTATTTCACCGCGTTGCCGTTTCCAGTGGTAGCGATCAATCCGTCTCCAAGCCGCTCTAATCACCTCTATGTGGCTTACGCCGATAAACCGGTAAGCACGAACGAGCCTCCTGACATCTTCTTCGTTCGTTCCTCCAATGGCGGCTCCACTTGGACCGAGCGGGAACGCGTCAACACGGTTGCGACGAACGATCAGTGGATGCCAGTGCTAACCGTGAAGCCCGACGGCAGTCAGTTGTTCATGGCTTGGTATGACCGGCGCAATGACACGAACAACGGATTGATTGATGTGTATGGGCGCTTCGCCACCATCGCAACGAATGGGAGTGTTACGTTTAGCAATGAATTCCGAATCAACACTGTCAGCTTTCCACCGGTTTTTGCGGGTACATTGGCCAGCAACAAGGCTGAGGGACACTACGATCCAGTTTATGCGGCTAGTCGTGCGAATCTGCATTGGTGGTATCCCGAGTGGCCCCCTCCAGATCCGGAGGACGAGGCTCTCCATCTCACACCTGACACGTTTATCAATCACGTTGGGGAGTACAATGGAGTTTTCACTGACCAGCAATTCATCTATTTCACATGGACAGACTATAGAAATCAGTCCGTGGGAACGCTTTACCCAAGGAACCAACCGGATATCCGCATGATTCGTCTTACCTGGCCTTAATAGTTGCAAACTAAAATTATGAAATCTACAAGAATCGCTCTTATGTCCTTCCTTGGGATTCTTTGGGCACAGTCGATTCAGGGGCAGTCCCAGTTCTGGCTGTATAGTCAAAATTTTGGAGTAAATGCACAAGTCTTTGACGCGTTTGGCCAACCGTTGGAGGGACCAAGTTACCAAGTAGAGTTATGGGGCGGCGCGACCTCAGATTCTCTAGTGCCTACATTGGGAGCATTCACCCGCGGACGGGTAATAATACCCTTCGGGAGGAACGGACATTTCATTGACCTTAATCCTGACGGAGGTGGTTACTCGACAGTGTTCAGCGTATCTCCAAATTTTTTCCCGTCGTGGTTGCAAGTAAGGGCCTGGGATGCCCGTCTTGGCGCCACCTATGAAGATGCCGTCGCATTGGGCCAGGGAGGCTTTGGCGAATCACCGCTCTTTCAAGCCATTGGGACTGATCCATTCACTTTCCCACCGAACACGCCAGGAGCGCTCATTGGTCTTCAATCCTTCAGCCTGCGGCCGATACCGGAGCCGTCCACTTGGGCGCTGCTCGCACTGGGAGGAGCGTCCTGCCTGGTCTGGCGCCGGCGTGGCCGCCACTCTGACGTTGGCCCACGCTCTCAATAAGTCACCGTGACGGTCAAGAGCGCGCTGTAATAAAACGAGTCGGGCCGTCCGCTGCTTCCGTATCCGGGCACGGGCGCGGTGCTGGTTTGGTAGATGTCCTTGAAACCGGTGCCCGGCAACAAGGCGCCAAAACCGGTCGAAAGGATGAAGTTATCCGTCAGCAAGGGCCGGTATTGAAAACCGATGCTGAAGTCCCACCCGATCTCCTTTCGAACCTCGCCGGTGAGGAGTGCGGTCTCGATCGGATCCGTCTCGGCGAAATGCAGGTAATTCACATTGATGAAACTTCGCAGCTTCGGGGTGAGGTCGAGGTCCGCGCCCAGGCCATAGATGAACACGCCGGGGTTGACGAAATTGGCCTGGCCCTCGGTCTTGCTGGTGCGGAGGTTGGGGACAAGGCTGTCCCGCTGCTTTAATCCCACCGCCGTCCCGGCCAGGTTGAATCCCTGGTGCACCCAGTAACTAAAGGGTCCGCCGACAAAATAAGGCCGGTCCACAATCGTGTCGAAGCCGCGCGCGGTGTCATCCGAGGCCCGGCCATCGCCGCTGGCATAAAAGAAGGACGCCTTGTAGCGAATCCAATCGCGGTCCAGCGACAACTCGAGTGCGGCCATCTGCGCATTGATGTCGGCGGCCCGGCCGGCCAGGCCGTTCCAGTCGTCATGACCGATCACCTGGTAGAAGGCATGACTGAGATTGAGCCGTCCGAGATGGCCATCGCCGGCCCATCCGAAGTAGAAGGCATGAACATCGTGCGCCGCCACGGAGCCGAGCGGCGCGGGTCGCGCGATGTTGCCGTTGCCGTCGTAATGGGTGGACCCCTCGTCGAGATTCGCATGGAAGCTCACTTGCGCGGTATAGCCTGGGGCCAGGAAATCCTGGCGATACAGATTGGCGATGACCACGCGTTGATCCCGGGCGTCGAAGCGATTGAGTTCCGAGTGGGTGTCCTTTTCGCGCTGGTCGAACACCGCGGCGTTGTATTGCAGGCGATTGTTGTCGAGGTTGCCGAAAACCCGCGCGCCGAGGTTGACGTCATTGAAGATGAACCCGCGGAAATCGCTGGTGAACGGCTGGCTGCCGACGCGGGTGGCGGCGAAATCATAATTGTCCGAAAGATCGCCCAGGTGCAGTTCGGCGGAATATTCCTGCAACGCCACGAAATGGCGCCAGCGGGTGGTGCCGTCGGCCGGGTTCGGGCCCACCACGCCACGCTCGCGCACTTCGAGGTAATTGACATTGATGACGGGTTGCAGGCGCAACGCCCAATGCACGGGCTGAAAGGCGGCTTCACCCCGAAACAATTCCGCGGCGAAGGAGGTGTTGTTGGCGAAGGCGAACTGCTCACCCTGCCCGAAAAACTCGGCGCTGCCGGGACGTGCCGCGCTGACGCCGCTGGGCGTGGGCAAGCGCCGGGCCTCGAACTCCGTCTGGTTCGCAGCGGCCAGGTTGAGGAAGATATCCTGCCCGATGACCGGCAGGTCGCCTTTAAGAATGCTCTGCTCGTAGGGGTGCCACCAATAGGGAGTCGGCTTTTGGTAGGGCGTCTCGGCCAGATCCTTCGGGTAGCGTTGCCACGGGGTGAACCCCACGCGCCAGCGGTTGGTTTGCGGGACGCTGAAGAGCGGGAATCCCATCCCGCGCCGGGCCAGCGGGTAATCGGGGTTGTGCCACTTCTCCTCCAGGCGCTCATTGAGCCGGGTCTCCGTGCGCGGCAGTTGTTGGTCGGATGTCGGCGGTTCCATCCCGGAGACCGCGGGGGCGGCGGATGGCCCCTGGGGCACCCATCGGAGACGTTCGACCTGGTCGCGCGGTAGTTGTAATCCCGGCGGCACCGGCTCAGGTGCGACGCCGGGCGTCAGACGGAGCTCCGGCACAAACAAGGGCGGGGGCGCCGGCGGTTGGCCAAGCCAGGCGCCGGGATCAGGGTTGAATGAGTTCGGCGACGCCGGGGGCGGGCCGGGCGAAACGTAACGTTCGAGGCGGAGTTGGAGTTCCTCCTCCCCGAAAAGTTTGGCTGGCACCCGCGGCATGCCTGGGTCCGGGTTGAACTGGGACGGGGCGAGGGGCGGTTGACCGCGACTGACGGTCTGGTGGGGCCGAGGCTGGTCGAGCGTGAGTTGACCAAGAGCGGCCGGGACCGGGATGCGCGACAGTGGCGGGTCGTCGCCCGCTGTCCCCAACAACGGGAGCGGTGCGAGCAAGCTTAACGAAAGGAACTGCACCCAGGTGGGCGACCGGCGGGGTCCATCCGATGCAAGGATTCGCGACACGCAGGTTCAGGAACCCGGATTTTCCCACGGGGCCGTGATGAACCCGGTAGAGCGTCCTTGCCGCGACGCCCTGATCTCCTGTCCGGCGAACGCAGAAAAGCTGGCCGGCGCCGGACGCCGGAACATCGCTCCGCTCGTTCCCGTCCATCTTTGGGCGTCGCGGCAGCGACGCCCTGCCACGTTCAGGGGTTCAAGGATCGACAGGGAGTTGGTGGCATCGGCCGAAAGGAAAATATAAGCGCGGCCGCGCGGCCCCAACTCCACCAGGCCGCCCCTCGCGACCCCCTCTCCCTTCAACGGGGAGAGGGCCGGGGTGAAGGGTGAGATCGACCCAAACATCTCAGGCGCGCCCAAAGGACAGCAGGATCTCTCCCCGCCGAACCCACCTTTCCCGTTGGCACCGGAATTCATGTGTGTTAGTGCCTAACAGGGTGACGCGATCGTTTCCAGTGTGAATAAATTGCTCCTGCCTTTTCTTTCCGCCCTGGCGCTTGGGCAGGGTTCCCCCTCCGCGCGCGCGGCGATGTCGCTGGCCGACGTCCGGACCGTCCTCGCCCAGGCCGCCACGCGGGCGGCCGCCCTTTCCACGAACAGCGTGATCGCGGTCGTCGATCGTGAAGGGTTCGTGCTCGGCGTCTGGTCGGTGAATGGCACCACGCCCTCCGCCCTTGATGCGTTGGATGCGATTACAAAAGCGGGCACGGCGGCGTTTTTGAGCAGCGACCAGAATGCATTCCCCACCCGCACCGCCGGGTTTATCGTGCAGCAACATTTTCCGCCCGGCATCCGGAACCGGCCCCCGGGTCCGCTTGTAGGTGTGAATTTTTCCAACCTCTCCTTCTCGGATGTCAGCCGGTTCAAGAATCCGCAGACCTATGACGCCGGTGCCTACGGAGGAGGCGGAACCAATGGCGCGCCGGTGGCGCCATTGGCGCTCGCTTCCCTCAGCGGCCTGGCGGGATCCCCGGGGGGCGTGCCGCTCTATCGGAACGGCCGCCTGCTCGGGGGCGTGGGGGTTGCCGGCACTTCCCGTTGTGGCGCCGGTTCCAGCCCGCCATGCCTCCCGGCCATCCACGACATCCAGGTCGTGCAAAAGCGCGATATTGACGAGGACGTGGCGTTGGCCGGGCAGAAGGGCTTTGCGCCAGCCGTGGGCATTCGCGGCTCGGGGGTATGGATCGATGGAATTCGCGTGCCTTATGTCAATAGCTCCACCGTGCTGAATGCCGTGCATCCGTTGGGCACCGTGGGGACCAATGTGCCGGGCTATGCCCTCACGAATTCGCCCGCCGTGAATTATCCCACCACCAACCTGGGCGGCGTGGCCGGCGAATTGCGCGCCCCTATCACCAACGATCCCGTCGCGGGCCCCATCAATGGGGAGCCCCGCCTGACGGCCGGCGAAGTGACCACCATCCTGGCGGCCGCCGCGCGCCGGGCCGGGACGACCCGGGCGGGCATCCGGTTGCCCCGCGGCCAGCCCGCCCGGGTGTTTATCTCGGTGGTGAACAATCCCGACACCCCTGGAGTGGCGCCCACGGTGCTGGGCACTTTTCGCACGCCGGACGCCACTCTTTTTAGCTGGGATGTATCGGTGCAAAAGGCGCGCACGGCGATTTTCTTCTCGCGAACCAACCTTCCATTCCTGGGCCGGGCGGTGGCCTGTTCGGCGCGGACCGCCGGTTTTCTCGCGCAACAATTTTATCCGCCGGGCATCGCGGGCACTTCGCCGGGACCGCTTTATGGTTTGCAGGAAAGGTTCTCGCTCCTGCCCGTTGGCATCACGAATCCCCTGAACAAGGTTTTCCTGACCAGCCCCGCCACCCTCGAACCCAGCCTTCCGAACGGCCTCACGATTTTTCCCGGCGGCTTTCCGCTCTATCGCCATGGCGTGCTGGTCGGGGCCATCGGCGTCAGCGGGGATGGCGTGGATCAGGATGACCTCGTTGCCGCGGCCGGCACCGTCGATTTTTTGCCGCCCCCGCAAATTCGGGCCGACCAGTTCCAATGGCGGGGAACGCGATTGCCCTACGCGAAGTTCCCGCGCAACCCGGAATTGTAGTTAAATAAGGTGCGTCTGGCGTGAGCCGGATCGGATCTCGGCATCATGCCCATGGAATCTTGATCGGGCTCACGCCGGATGCCACGAGATTAGGCGGTTTTGAACGGCCCCTTAGCGATGGTATTGATGACAGGTCAGGCAATCGTGCCGGGCCCCGCCTTCGGGCCGATGACAGGAGGTGCAGCTCGCGATGCCGGGCATCAATACATCGGCGGTGTCACGGCTGCCCGCGGCCGCGTGACAGTGTGCACAATTGACCGCAGCGTGTTGCCGGTGATCGAACGGTGCATGAAACAGCCAGCGGTCGGGAATGACGGGGGGCCTCACCCGCGGAGGCGCGTTGAATCCGGGCGTCACCTCGTGGCAATCGGCGCACCCGTTGAAGATGGCCACGCCCGGGCCGGCCCGGGCGCCGATCGGACCCGTGGGGGCGCCCCGTTTGGTTTGGAAAAAGATCCGCTCCTCGATGGCTTGCAAAGAGCCGAATTCCTGGAGAAGCGCCTGCTCCTGTTGCTCGACGAATCGCCGGACCTCGCCCTCCGCGCGCAGTCCGCGCTGTTGCACGGCGAGATCGGTATACTGCTTGCGCAGGCTGTGCACAAAGGCCCGCACTCCCGCGGGGTCGCCGTGGGGGACGGTCAGGTCGGGGTTGCGCGTATCGAATTGCCCGGTGTGACACTCGCGACAGTGGGCCAGGTAGCTGACTTTCTGGCGGAAATTCCCGGAGACATCGATTTGATGGCATTCCTCGCAGCGAAGGGTCGCGCCGTTGCCCCGGCGCACGGAGTCGCCGAGATGAAGCTGGTGATTGAAGCGCAGGGTGTTGGTTTCGCGCATCTGATCGCGCTTGAGTTGGAAATCAGGGTGGCCGCTCCAGAAGGAACGGAACGGCTGGGTCAGTCCGCGTTCAGGGCGCGGCAGCCGAAACAGCACGAGATTCGTGGCCACAGGGCGGTCGAAGTGATGGGGTGGGATGGATTTTCCGAGCTCGGCCGCCGCCTGCATGGCCCGGGCGTCGCCGTGGCACTCGACGCAGCGCGTGCCGTCGAACCGGGCGAGGGCGGTGCGGCCCCGGTGTTCCTGGTGACAGGAAATGCAGGAGGGATGCTTCGCAATGTTGGGCTGGTGGAGGTCGTGCCCGGCATGGCAGTGCAAACATTCTTTTTGGATGCCCGACATGTTCGCGGGCGCGGCGGAGGCCAGGGCCTTGAAATCAAACGGTCCGGGATCACTGCGCAACGCGCTTTCGGTCCAGCCAGCCAGGCCCGCGGTGGCCGCCCGATGACACCCGCGACATCCCTGATCGTCGAGGTTCGTCGCGCCCGCCATGCGGAGAAAGGCGGGGCCTGAATGTTCGTGCGAGATTTCTCCCGGATTGATGAACCGCCCGCGCCAGGGTCCAGACAAGCCGAGGAGCAGCGCCGCCGCCGTGAGAATGCTGATGAACCAGGTGAGGCGTCCCCGCCGCGAACGCAGGCTGCGGAGGGGCGAACATTTTGCGAGGGGACGGCCGCACCGGCCGTCCGGGCCGGGGCCACCGGGGCAGGGGCCCCCGAGTTCCTGGGGCCGGGTGCATCGGTACTGGACTTTGGCCTCGCCGCTTTTCCTGGTGAGCGCCGGGGAACATTCGAAGTCCGCCCCGCAACGCCCGTCGAGAGTCGGCCCGGGCCGGCAGGGCGAACCGGCGGCGCCCCGGCCACAGGACCATTTCAAGTTGGGCCGCTCGTACTCCTGGGTGTTGAAATCAGGCGCCGGCAACTGCTCGTTCATCCCGCCCCTCCGGAAAAGGCAAAGACCAGGATGAGATGGGCCACCGTGAACAGCAGCAGGCTGTAGGTGAGGGGAATATGGACGAAGAGCCAGCCTTTGAGCACCAGTTGCAACGACCGATGATAATCCAATCCGTCCTTCTGTCGCACCAGGGCCTCGATCTCGAGGAAGGTCGCGCGCTCCTTCTCGGTCAGGTACCGGTTGAGATTGTTCATCTCCTGCAATAGTCGTTTGAGCGGCCGGCGCACCTCGAGCAGGTGAAACCAAAAATGGCGCGGACCATCAAAAAAATCCTTCAGCCGTCGCAGATAAAAGTCGGCGAGGATGGTGGAGCGGGATTCCGGGATGGCGCCAAGGGCGAGTTGTTCCACCTGGGTTTTCAAGGCATGGCGGAGGGGTCGGATGCGCTCAAAAGGCACCTCGCCGCCGAGCGTGGTCAACCGGGGGGGCAGGACCCGGCTGAGGATCAGCCCGACGATGCCGCTGACGGTGACAAGGCCGTAGAGCAGGGCCAGCGTGCCTTCGAACCATCCGCGCGGAAGGCGACTGTGCAGGTGCAATCCGAACAGCACGACGCTGAACCAGCCGGCATAAATGTGAAATTGCAGCCAGGCGGCCGAGGAAAGCAGGGGGAGGAAGGGCAGTTTTTTGCGCGCATTAAAACAGGTCAGGATCAACATCAGGAGGAACAGGGCCCAGCCGGAAAGATACGTGAGGCGCGGCAGGCGCGGGAGGAAGGCGGCATGGGCCCACATCGCGGCGGCGCTCCCGGCGGCGAGCGCCAGGAGCCACCATCCGCGTCGCATGGCAAAGGAGTTCATCGCTTGAGCCAGCGGGCGAAGGCGTCGAGGTCGTTCAAGTTGAGACGCGCCAGCGCGTCGTGCGGACAGGCCCGTTCGCACGCCGGACCGCCCAGTTGCTCCACGCAAAGATCGCACTTGGTCGCCTTGCGAATTGGGACCATCTCGGAATCGGTCACCACCTGGCCCTGCTCGTCATGGATCTCCACCATGCGGATGGCTTCGTAGGGGCACTGGTTGGCGCAGACGGTGCACCCGATGCAGGTCGCTTTGTTGATCAGAACCTCACCGCCGAAGGCATTGCGATGAATGGCGCCGGTGGGGCACCCGATCATGCAAACCGGGTCGGCGCAATGCATGCAGGCGTTGGCCACCATGATGCCGTCCTGGGTGGGGCCGTGGCGGAGGAAGCGGGGATTGTTGTTGTGGGTGGCCGCACAGGCGCGCACGCAGTCGTCGCAACGCGTGCACCGATCCAGGTCGATCATCATGGCGGCGGTGCCGTTGAAAAAGCGGTGCTCGGCCAGGAACTCGAGCATGTCCTCGCCGAGTTTTGCCCCGCCGGCGGCGGCTTCCAACGGCGCATCCGCCGCGGTTTCGGCCGCCGTGTATAAAGGGGGCAACTCCGTCGCGGGCAGGCCCGGCAACACCACCTCCTCCATCACGCGGGTGGGAATAATGATGACATTGGCGCAGCCGACGGCGCTCAGGGTGTATTGCAGTGGCACCGGCGCCTCCGGCCGGCGCCAGTTGTGGGCGATTTCACGGAAGCCATAAAATCGCCCGGCGCCGAGGTAATTCAAAGTGCGCCGGCCGCTCCCGAATTTCCGGCTCAACCTGGCGAACCCGGAACGAATCAAGGCGACGCCATTGGGATAATCGCCCTCCTGCGCGATGACCGCCTCGTCGCGTCCCTGCTGGAGGGCGCCGGACTTGACGAGTTGTTTGTAGTCGCCGGTCCATTCATAGCGGCCGTAGGTGGCGAACTCGGTCTGGCCCAGCAACCGTTCCAGGGCCGCGTCGGGCAGGCTGCGAAAAACCGGCGCCTGGCGGAGATAGGAGGAAAGCGCGCGTTCGCGAAACAGTTTTTGGATGTGCGCCTCCATCGCCCGGTCATGTTTCTTGAGATCCCGCAGGGCCTGCCAGCGCAACTCCAGCAACTCCACCTCGTCGGTGTCGGCGAACAGGCTCGAGCTGCGGGGCGCGCGGGTGAGCGCCGCCATCTCACCGAAGAATTCCCCGGCCTCGAGCAGGGCGGTCTTGTGGCCCTCGATGATCCGGGGGACATCCTGCAGGAACACCCGCACCTCATCGCCTTCCCCCTGCCGGGTGCCCAGGGCCTGATCGACGATCAGGCGCGAACGACGGACCCGT
>Ga0163144_10021940_pt1 | contig 12672 bp, 4 predicted proteins | sample OliLak19BULKMAT1_FD_123175 | JGI IMG/M metagenome (GOLD analysis project Ga0163144, IMG submission 123175) | Freshwater microbial mat bacterial communities from Lake Vanda, McMurdo Dry Valleys, Antarctica - Oligotrophic Lake LV.19.BULKMAT1 | ecosystem: Environmental > Aquatic > Freshwater > Lake... | reverse complement strand
CTTTTCCCTAGCCCAGGCATTTATGCCTGGGTTTACGACACCCCTAAAAAGTCGTCGTCGGCAGCGGGCAACGCCCTCCACCGTGGCCATTGGGCCCTGAAGGGCGTGTACGACGAATCCCTTCACGACCGATTTCCCAGGCATAAATGCCTGGGCTAGTGAAAACTCAGACGCCAAAATCCGCGCATCGCACATGCAAATTCGACATTTGTAGTACGAACCGGAACCACGAAAAGTTAAAACCACAACGGTCACGAAGCACACGAAGAGAGAGCATGAGGATCCACCGACTTTGTGTCCTTCGTGACCTTTGTGGTTCTCTTCGTCCGTGTTTGATTCGTATTCAATCCGCGGCAAATTGAACGGGTTATTTATGCGCGGATCCCAACCTTTGGCAACGGTGAGCGGCATTGGCTTGGGTGTGCAACTTACTGGGAGATCGCGAAATCCCGAAAGTGCGAAAACGCGAAACGATTTCGACCTTTCGGCCTTTCGCGATCCACATGGTTTTCAGGTCAACTACGAGCAGACGATGTGGCGCTTCGCGGTAACAAATCCTTGTGCTCGTCGGTTATCCATCGTGTATGACTCTGGCTACGCGGGGGTCTGGAGCTTGTTGATATCGTGGCGCCTTCGCATTCTACCGCGCATGGCATGCCGCAATCAAAGCCGTTTTTGGTCACTTGTTCGCGTGGCCAAAAAGTGCGGTTGACACGTGCGGGCGATTGCTCGCTATTACGCGTCGTCGATGCGTTTCCGATGAGCCAGCTACAGCCCAGGAATGCCTATTTGCCGTTCAGTCGCTCCGATTCAGGAAAGGGGGCTCATCCGCGGTAGATTGCAGCGTCGATTTCATTGTTCATTCCGCCAGATAGTCATGCCGACCAGAACAGCCGATCCGCGAGCTTCACGCAGTGCAGTGGAACATCGGCGTCGATAGCATCGGCGAGGTGCTTGTCGGTGTCAACCATCAATCTCTCGTCGCCCCGGACAAGCTCTGCTACGACAGGCGGATCGACGGCCTCGTGGATACAAAAATCAAGCAGCGATGTTCGAAACTTGGAGTAGTTGTACCAATTACTTTCGAGAACATAGTTTGATACGACCATCGGCAGGCCCTCGCGAGAGTCACTAGGGTCGCTCAAGGAGCAATCGATGGCAGCTTGCTGCAGTGCGCTATTGAGTTTAGTGACGAGAAACGGCGAAACGAGATTGAACTTGTCCAGGACTGCTAGAGTTTCTTGTCGCGAAGCCGCCATCTCGGCAGCGCAGGCGCCGGCTGTCTGTATGATTTCGGATATTGGAAAGATCGCCGCCTCGCGAATGAGCTCTAGAGCAATCCGGGAAACCGGCGAGGTGCGCGCCTCCCTATGCTGATGGCGTAAACGACGCCAGGCCGCTGCGGTCAGCACGGTCTCATCCCGATGGTCGAGTAGGGATCGCAAGGTGTAATGAAGGTGCTGGGCGCCGTCCAATTCCATGCTGAGATTTGCGACGAGTCCTGCGTCGCCGTCGTGGTGGCGCCAGGCAGCCAGCTCAATCGCTCGCACAAGCATGGATGCCCACGTCAACTCGTCCTGCTCTTGCAGCCGGGAGCCAACGGTATCGATATCACGCTTCATCCTTTCGATGGATGAAAAACTCTGAACACCAGGCCGACTCTGGTCCAGTCGAGCACCCGCACGCCAGCGACAGTCGAGCATCGCCAAGATGTCACGAGGCGCCCGCAGCTCCGCGACGAGCCGATCGGCATTCGCGTTGAATGCTTCGTCGGGCGAGTCGGACAGTTCGTTTCGATACAGAGCGCCCACTCGCGACGCCAGCCCATACCGCCGAATGCCGTCGCTTAACCAAGCGCACGGTGAACGGATCGGATCGATTAAGGGAAAGGTTCTCAGCAACCAATAGAGGCGAAGATAGACATCTTCAGAATGCGGAACTGTTGAAGCGAGGGGTACGATTTCGTTATAGGCGGCCTCCGGATCAGAGTGGCAGGCTTCTTGCCAAGCCGCTGCAAGTAGGTCCTCGCGGACGATGGCTAGATCCGGCGCATCGTTCGTGACTTCGTCACCATCTGTTTTTTCACTCCCATGGAAGACGCCCGCCTCGTCGGTGGCTTCCCTAATTGGGCTGTTGGAATCCAACGTGCAATCGTCGGCGGCATCGCTGGACGGCACGAACGGTCGACGGTAATCACCTTCTTGCTTAATTTGCTCGTACGCATCGCGGATGCGGCGAAACTCTTCGGGATGCTGCTCTGGCTTATAGCGCTTGATGAGCCGAACGTAGCTGCGCCTGAGGTCCCGTTCGGTTACATTCACCTCGACTCCGAGCAGTTTGAACGGGTCACTCGGCCAGTCACGGATGTTTTTCGGCAACGGCCCCGCATCTGTCATTTCACTTGCCTCGAATCGGCTGCGGGATTCTCCTCGGCTTTCGGTCGGCGCTTAGAATCAGATTCCGCCTCAGTTGGCGATTGCTTTGGCCCCCGTGACTGTTCCAGACGCTTGCGCCGATCAAGGTCTTTGAACATGCGCTCCAGCATCTGTGCCGCCTCGGTACTTTCTTGAGGTGTTAACGTCCGGAGGGCGGGAGCCGGGACAGGCCGTGGCTTGGACGAATCCTCAAAGAAACCAAATAGTCCAAGGAAAAAGCCGACCGTCAACAATGGTATGACGAAGAGGAGCGTTGAATGCTTTCTTGCGCCAGCCAACGCCGACGTCTTCCAGCGGTAATGGCGAGCTCGTGAAATCGAACGATTGCGTGCGTATGCATGTGCCGGCCTGGTCGCCAAGTATTCGAGGAATCGCGGTTCACAAGCGGTAATTCGAGGATGCTTTTTTTTCAACAACACGGCGGCAGCGCGCCAGCGCCGCCTATCGTCAGCGCAAACTCGAAGGTACGCTTGCCGCCGAACCGCGCGCTCAACCGGGTGCATGACGAAGCAGGCCAGCGCCTCCTCGGCGAGCGATCGGGCATCACTGAGGCCAGGCGGCAAGTCGGCCGCGTCGAGTTCTAGCCCGGCACGCAGTGCCTTCAGTCGCACCAGCAGCTTGGGAACACCTTGGCACCGCTGCCCCAGCGCGAGAAAATCTTTTTGGCGGGCCTCGGGAGACAATGTAAAGAAATCTCGCGCGAATTGTTCGACTTCGGCGGTCAGCGAGGCGCCGGCGAGTTTCCTGGCATCCGCGCCACTGACGTCAAAAGATTCGTTGGCCGCCATCAAGACCCGAAATGCCGCAGGCACTTCCGGCGGGGGCAGAAAATCTTCATCTTCAAGCCGCGTGAGAAACGCTGCACGGACTTCGTCTGCGCTGGCATCCTCAGCGACCTGAAGCGCGGCTCGCGCGCCGCGGCGCACGGCGTCGATCATTGTGGTCTGGGAATCAATCATCGCCCCCCTCCGCCTGGCCATCAAACGCGCGACCATCATGCGCGTCGAGGAATTCCACGAGAATGTGCTGGAACCGCTCAATCGCCTGCTGATCTTTGAGCCCCAAGGCGTCTTCAAACCCATCCATGAGTTCGCTGAGCCGATCTCGGTCCATGAGCGACAATTCCTGGAATACGCGTTCGGCGCGCTGGAGCAAGAAACGGTTCACCGTCTCGTCTCTAGGACTAGTCTTGAGTTTGCTCATGGCGCGGACGGCCTCGTCGATCTGACCTGGCGACAGTCCGTGAGCATGCTTGGTAATCAAACGCCTGAACCTGCGCTTGGTCGACACGATGACGGCTTCGACCTCCAGAACGCCGTTCAGGTCATAGGTGAAGCGCACGTCCACCGACTCGGAGCCCGCAGGGCCGCGTGGGATCTCCGTGACGTCCATTTCACCCAGGGCGAGGTTGCCTTCCACGCGACGACTTTCGCCCTGAAAAACTTTGACGCACAATTGAGTTTGATTGGCGTCGACTGTGGAGAATCGCCTTACCTCACTCACAGGAATCGTCGTATTGCGGTGGATGATCGGCGCGAAGTAACCGGCATGCCGATCGCGGCCGAACTCCTTGCTGACCTCAATTCCTAACGAAAAGGGACAGACATCGGTCACGACGAGGTCTTGCACCCCCTTGTGTTGTGAAATCAGCCCTGCTTGCACGGCGGCGCCCAGCGCGACGACCTCATCGGGATCATGTTTATACCGCGGCTCCTTGGCAAAGATTTGTCGAACGACCTCGATAACGGCGGGCATGCGTGTGGCTCCCCCGACCAGGACCACTTCGTTAATGTCGTGCCGTGTAAGTCGCGCATCCCCCAAGGCACGGCGGATGGGCAGTTCGACGCGAGCCAGGAGCGAGCGAGTCCATTGCTCGAAGTCGGCCCGATTCACCGATATTGTCCGTGAATCAGGCGTGTATTGACCGTCCCGGTCACACAGTCGCACCGTGGCAACCTGTTCGAGTGAAAGCTGACGCTTGGCAAGCTCGCATTGCTGAATGGTACGCGATACGAGGCGCGGCGATTCGAGCTCCGTGCGCTCAAAAGGATAACCGTTGGATTCCAACACTCGAGCGGCCATCGTGCGTGTGAAGTCCTCGCCGCCTAGGAAACTCTCGCCGGAGGACGCCCGCACTTCCACTGATCCTTCAAAGAGCTCGACGATCGAGACGTCAAACGTCCCGCCTCCCAAGTCGAAAACTAGGATCAACTTCTCCTCCGCCAATTCGTGGAACCCATAGGCCAAAGCCGCGGCTGTCGGCTCGTTCACGATCCGTTCGACGGTGAGGCCCGCCATCTTTCCTGCCGCGATTGTCGCCTTACGCTGTTGATCGTTGAAGTACGCGGGTACGGTGATTACCGCTTGGCGTATCTCTTGTCCTAGAGCTGCTTCGGCGTCGTGCTTGAGCGAACGCAGCACTAAACCTGAAAGGGCCTCGGGCGTAAATTCTTGACCGGCCAGAGTCGTTGACCAATCCGAGCCCATAAAACGCTTGAATAACGACGCGCAACGTGCCGGTTCCACTACTTGCAGCTCGCGAGCGGCTTGCCCGACCAAGAGAAGTCCATTGTTGTCGACGCCGACGACCGAGGGCGTCAGCGCCTCGCCGTGTACATTAGGAATGACGCGTGGACCATCATCTGCGAGGTATGCAGTGAGAGAGTTCGTCGTGCCGAGGTCGATACCTAGAATCGTGTCCATGCATTTGCCTGCCTCAAGATGAGATTGACACTACATTATGGCCGACGGCGTACCCGATTTCCAGCAGCTTAAACCGGACAGCACTCGCCATCGGTGCTCCGAGGCCTCGCGCGGCAATGTTAGACGCTCTTCGCCGCGGTCGCGCGGCGAAAGCTCGGCGACACGGCGTGCGAGCTCGTCTCGGCGACGGCCGCGAAGTGCTCGCGCAAGAACTCCGCCAATTCGCTCGAGGCCACTTCGGCCGCGTCGACGAAGCGCAGCTTCACCACGTCTTTATCCGCGGCCTGTGTGTTCAGTTCCGGCTCGTGCCCCAGCCCGGCCACGCGGCCCAAGGCGAATCGATTCTTGGGCCCGGCCAGCAACAGATCGAGCCCCGCGGGCCGCTTGGTGAAGATCGAGGCCCACGGCTCGCCCGGCCCGTTGAGGCACACGTGTACGACCTGCTGGTTGTTCCATAGGAATTGGCTGCCCTTGGCGGTGTCTCCCAGCAATTCGCACAGCTCTTCGAGCACTTCGGTCTCCCAAAAGACCTTCTTGCCCGGTGGAAAACCCTTCCGCGAAAGGTGCCACTTCTGCCCGAGCACCTTCCAAGGCATGACGTCCTCGGGCTTCTGCTGCACGCGGAGAGTGAACTTCTCGAAGCCCGCCACGGCCTCGTCGAGAAACGTCCAGAACTCCGGTCGATCGATCTCGGCCAGCCAGTGGACCTTGAGCTGAACCTCTTGCCAAGGGCCGCGGAGGTTCTTGCACTTCACGCGCGTCTCGGCGCCGTAGACAGGCAGGTCGGGAATCTCGTTGAGCGGCTTCAGATCCAGCCGCTCCACCAGGTCGTCGCGCTGGAAGCTCTTTTTGGCGACGCGGAACTTGAGCTGCAACAACCACTCCTCGCCGGTGACCGCGTGCATGAACCAACCGTCGGCCTTGCGTTCGGCCGAAATCTCGACCACGGTCCGCGTGCTCCAATCGGTGGGGCTGAAGCTGCCGAGTTGCTGCACGCGATCGACGACGCGAGCAAGAATGCGACCATCCCAGCGGCAGGGCTGTCCGCTGCGGCCCACGCGGTCCTTGGTGTGCCAGCCGCGGCCGTCCAGCTCCCAGGGCATTTTGGCCGAGCGCCCGACATCAGCAATTTCCAGATCGCCCTTACGCTTCGTTTCGATGGCCTGGAAGTCGTAGGGTTTTCGTTCTTCGTGCGGTCCGGCGGCCAACACGGGGGCCAGCATTTCGCCTGTGTGCGAACGCAGGAGCGTCGGCGGCGATTGCTTCGCGCCGTTTTTGCCATTGGCCGCGGTCTTGCCATTGGCCGCCGACTTACTAATGGCTGTCGCCGCGCGGGCGTGTGCGACCACTTGCTCGGGCGTACCGGCCACGACGACGTGCCCGCCTCCCTCGCCGGCCTCGGGCCCCATGTCGATCACCCAGTCGGCCGTTTTGATGACGTCCAAGTTGTGCTCGATGACCACGACCGAGTTGCCCAAGTCGACCAGCCGATTGAGCACGTCGAGCAGCTTGGCCAGATCGGTAAAGTGCAGACCGGTGGTCGGCTCGTCGAGCAGATACAGCGTTTGTCCGGTATCGGGCCGCGCCAGCTCGGCGGCCAGCTTCACGCGCTGCGCTTCTCCGCCAGACAGTGTGGGCGCCGGCTGACCGAGCCGCACGTAATCGAGTCCCACGTCGCACAGTGTTTCCAGGCCGCGGCGAATTTTGGGAATGTTGCCGAACAGTTCGACCGCACGGCCGCAGGGCATGTCTAATACGTCGGCGATCGAGTGCCCGTGGAAGCGCACCGCCAAGGTCTCGGCGTTGTAGCGCTGGCCGCGGCATTCGTCGCACTCGACCCACACGTCAGGCAGAAAGTGCATCTCGATGCGGAGTTGGCCGTTGCCTTCGCACTTTTCGCAGCGGCCGCCGGGCACGTTGAAGCTGAACCTACGGGGCGTGTAACCGCGAATCTTGGCCTCGGGCAGCTCGGCATAAAGCGTGCGGATCAGATCGAACACGCCGGTGTACGTGGCCGGGTTCGAGGTGGGCGTTTGTCCCAGCGGCTGTTGATCGACGCGGATGACCTTGTTGATTCGCTGCACGCCGCGAATGGCGTCGTGGGCGGCCGGAAATGTCGCCGCACGGTGCAACGTGCGCGCGAGCGAATTGTAGAGCACGTCTTCGATGAGCGAGCTTTTGCCGCTGCCGCTCACACCCGTGACGACCGTGAGCGCGCCCAAGGGAATCCGCACGCTGACATTGTGCAAGTTGTTGTGCCGTGCGCCGACGACCTCGAGCCAGTTCGCGCCAGCTAAGCCGCTAGCGGTTGTGGCGACCATTGCCGTCGCTGGCTTCTCCTTGTCCGCCTTCCGCTTTCCGCTGCCCGCCTTCCGAGTTTTGGGTTCCTGTGCCGCCGCCATCCGGCGATTCGTGGGGACCGAAATCGACTTTCCACCCGAAAGATAAGGGCCTGTGACCGAATTTTTGTCCTTCGACACCACCGCTGGGGTGCCGCGGGCGACGACTTCTCCACCGTGCTCCCCGGCGGCCGGACCGAAGTCGAGCAGTTGATCCGCGCCGGCGATCACGTCGCGGTCGTGCTCGACCATCAACAACGTGTTGCCCAGATCGCGCAGCCGCATGAGGGCCTTCAAGAGGCGGAGATTGTCGCGGGGGTGCAGTCCGATCGTGGGCTCGTCGAGCACATAGAGCACGCCGGTCAGCCCACTGCCGACCTGGCTGGCCAGCCGGATCCGCTGCGCTTCTCCGCCCGACAGCGTGGGCGCGGGGCGCGAGATCGTGAGGTATTCCAAGCCGACATCGACCAGGAACCGCAAGCGGTTGCGGACCTCGCGCACGAGTTCGCCGGCGATCTTCTTTTCGGTGGCGGTGGGCTTCCAACTTTCAAAACGTTCGACGAGTTGACCCAACGGCATGCGACAGACTTCGTCCATGGTTTGGCCGCGGAAGCGGACGGCCGCCGCATCGTCGCGCAAGCGGCTGCCGCCGCACGTGGAGCATTCCACTTCGTCGACCAGGTGATCGAGGCGGCCGCGCAAACCGGCGGAAAGCCGCGAGGCTTCTTCGAGCGCGGGATAGAGCCCCTTGTATTGGATGCGCATGATCGGCTCGGCCGACTTTTTCCTGGTCGCCGCATGGACGTCGATCCACTGGTCGCCGCAACCGTGCAGCACGATCCGCCGCTGCTTGGCTGTCAATTGCTCGAAGGGCACGTCCAGCGGCACGCCCGTGTGCGCACCCAGCGCTTGGAGCAGCAGACGAAACATGTCGTTGCTGGCCGTGGGCCACAGCGCGACGGCACCATCGGCCAGCGTGAGCTTGGGGTCGTTCAACAGCGCGGCGGTGTTCGCCCCGCGCTGCGTGCCCAGCCCTTCGCACGAGGGACACCAGCCCAACGAGCTATTGAACGAAAAGCTGTGCGGCACCAACGGCTCGAAGCTGCGGCCGCATTTGTCGCAGGCAAAATGCTGGCTGTGAATATCAGTCTGCCAGTTGGCCTCGGGCACGTTGTCGGCCGCGATGGCCACGTGCAGCACGCCGCGCCCCAGCGACAGCGCGCTCTCGATGCTGTCCGCAATCCGCGAGCGGGCGTCGGGCCGGATTGTGGCGCGATCGACGACCACTTCGATCGCGTGCTTGCGGCGCCGATCGATCTGCGGCGCCTGGTCGACCGATTGCGTGACGCCGTCGACGCGCATCCGCACGTAGCCCGAGCCGCGCATTTCTTCCCACAAGGTTTCGTAGCGCTCGCCGACTTGAATCTCCAGCGGCGCCATCAGGTACACCTTCGTGCCCGCGGGATGGCTCATCACTTTTTCGATGATTTCATCCGAGGTCTGCGTGCCGATGGGGATTTCGCAATCGGGGCAGTAGGGCTTGCCGAGCCGGGCGAAGAGAATCCGCAGGTAGTCGTAAACTTCGGTCACGGTGCCAACGGTCGAACGCGGCGTGTTGCCCAGGTGCTTTTGCTCGATGGCAATGGCCGGCGAGAGCCCTTCGATATGGTCCAGGTGCGGCTTCTGCATCTGGCCGACGAACTGCCGCGCATAGGAGCTAAGGCTTTCGACGTACCGCCGCTGTCCTTCGGCGTAAATGGTGTCCATGGCCAGCGAGCTCTTGCCCGAGCCGCTGGGGCCGCAGCAAACGGTCATGGCGTCGCGCGGGATATCGACATCGACGCCCTTGAGATTGTGTTGCTTCGCGCCGCGGACTTTGATCATCGTGGCCTGTGGCGTCGGCTTGCGCGGCAACCTGGCCGGCGAAGTGCTGGCAATCGGGTGGCCATTGGCGGCCAACAGCGGCGCGAGCGCGCGGCCCGTGTACGAATCGCGTGCGGCGGCGACCACCTCGGGCGTGCCTGCCGAGACGATGCGGCCCCCGGCAGCGCCCCCTTCGGGCCCCAGATCGATCACCCAGTCGGCCGTTTTGATCACGTCCAGGTTGTGCTCGACCACGAGTACGGTGTTGCCGGCCTCGACAAAGTTGTGCAGCACCGAGAGCAGCATGTGGATGTCGGCGAAGTGCAAGCCGGTCGTCGGCTCGTCCAACAGGTACAGCGTTTTGCCGGTGCTCTTCTTGACCAACTCGCGGGCCAGCTTGATGCGCTGCGCTTCGCCGCCCGAGAGTGTCGGCGAGGGCTGCCCCAGCTTCAGGTAGTCGAGCCCCACGTCGTGCAGCGTTTGCAGCTTGTGCTGCACCGCCGGGATATTCTCAAAATGCTCGAGGGCCTGCTGCACGTCCATCTCCAACACTTCGGCGATGGACTTGCCTTTGAAACGAATTTGCAGCGTCTCGCGGTTGAAGCGGTGCCCCTGGCAGACGGGGCAGGTGACCCACACGTCGGCCAGAAAGTCCATCTCCAGGCGATTCGAGCCGTTCCCTTCGCAGGCCTCGCAACGGCCGCCGGCGACGTTGAAGCTGAAGCGGCCCTCTTTGTAGCCACGTGTTTTGGCCTCGTGTAGTTGGGCGTACAGCTTGCGGATATCGTCGAAGACTTTGATGTACGTGGACGGATTGGAGCGGGGCGTGCGGCCGATGGGGGATTGATCGATGGCGATCAATTTGTCGAGATGCTCGAGGCCCTCGATCGCCGCGTATTCGCCCGGCTGTCCTTCGCCGCCATTCAAATCGCGCCGCAGGGCTTCGACCAGGATATCGCTCACCAGCGAGCTTTTGCCCGAGCCGGAGACGCCCGTGACGCAGACGAACGTCGAGAGCGGAATATCAACGTCGATCTTCTTGAGGTTGTTCGCCGCCGCGCCGACGATCTTGAGCGACTTCTCGCCGGGCGGTCGCCGCCGCTTGGGGACCTCGATCCGCATCTTGCCGGAAAGATACTGGCCGGTGAGGCTACGCGGCTCGTCGGCGATCTGTTCGGCCGTGCCACTGGCTACCACCTGGCCGCCGCGGACGCCCGGGCCGGGACCGAAATCGATGATCGTATCGGCGGCCCGCATCGTATCTTCGTCGTGCTCGACGACGATCACGGTGTTGCCCAAATCGCGCAATTGCGTGAGCGTGGCCAGCAGGCGATCGTTGTCGCGGGGGTGCAGGCCGATCGACGGCTCGTCCAGAATGTAGAGCACGCCGACCAACCCGCAGCCGATCTGGCCGGCCAGGCGAATGCGTTGCGACTCGCCGCCCGAGAGCGTCGGCGCGGTGCGATCGAGGGCCAGGTATTCGAGTCCGACGTTGGTCAAGAAGCCCAGTCTGCCCCGAATCTCCTTGAGCACTTCGGCCGCGATGTGCTGGCCCGTGGCGTCGAGATCGAGCTCGCTAAAAAAGTTAGCGGCGTCGGCCACGCTCAGTCCGCATACCTCGTTCAGGGAGCGCCGGGGTCGCTCGGCATAGTCAGCATGGCGGGAAGCCAGCGTGACCATGCGGGCTTGCTCGTTGAGCCGCGCACCGTTGCAGTCGACGCAATGCACCACGCGCATGTACTTTTCGAGTTGCCGGCGCTGCATGCCGCTTTGCGTGTTGCGGTACTTGGAGAGCAGCTCGGGGATGATCCCCTCGTACTTGCCGCCGTATTTGTGAACGCCGCCGCCGTGCTTCCAGGTGTAAGTGACGTGCAGGTCGCCGGTGCCCCACAGCAACTGTTTTTGAATCGACGGGTCGAGCTCTTCCCAGGCCGTTTCGAGCAGGTAATCGGGGTCGAGTTCGTTTTGATGCGCGAGCGTTTCAGCCACGCCTTGAAAGAGGTGCTTGCGCCAGCGGCCCAGATCGCGCCAGGGTCCGATCATTTCGATCGCGCCTTGCTTGAACGAGCGATCGGTCGCCGGGATCAGTCGTTCGGGGTCGAACGTGTACACTTCGCCCAAGCCGTCGCACGTGCGGCACATGCCTTGCGGGCTGTTGAAGCTGAACAACTGCGGGCTCGGCGGCTCGAAGCTCAACCCGCAATGCGTGCAGGCATAGTGGGCCGAGAGGTAAAGGTCGCCGGGCTGGCCGGCGGTTCGGGCGGCTTTGCGTGCCGGCCGCGTTGGCGCCGCGGCTTCGTCGGCGTCGCCGTTCTCGTTGTCCTGTCGAGGAGGGGGAGGGGCAGTCGATTTTGCGCCCGTCTCGGGCGCGATGATCAGGTTCCCCTCGCCAATCTTGAGTGCCAGCTCGACGGCTTCAGCCAGTCGCGCTCGGCCGGCCGGATCGGCCACGAGTCGGTCGACGACGACTTCGACCGTATGCCGCATCTGGCGGTCGAGTTTCAGGTCGTCGGTCAGGTTGACCGCCGCGCCGTCGACCCGAGCCCGCACGAAGCCTTGCTTCAACAGATCGGCGAACAGATCGCGGTATTCGCCCTTTTGACCGCGTATCACCGGCGCGAGCACGGCGAAGCGGGTTCCCTTGGGCAACAGACCCACGCGATCAAGAATCTGCTCGCGGGTCTGTGCCGTGATCGGCCGCAAGCATTTTGGGCAATGGCCCAGTCCAGTCCGCGCGTACAGGACGCGCAGGTAGTCGTAGATCTCGGTGATGGTGCCGACAGTCGAGCGTGGATTCTGGCCCGAGGACTTCTGCGAGATCGAGATCGAAGGGCTGAGGCCCGAGATCAGATCCACGTCGGGCTTGGGCATTTGGCCGAGAAACTGGCGGGCGAAGCTGGACAAGCTCTCGACGTACCGCCGCTGCCCCTCGGCATAGAGGGTGTCGAAGGCCAGCGAACTCTTGCCCGAACCGCTCACGCCGGTGAAGCAAATCAGGCAATTTCGGGGCAGGACCAGGTCGACCGAGCGCAGGTTATGCTCGCGGGCGCCCTTGATAACGATATCGGCAGCAGCCATGCGGCATTAAGTGGCGAGGTGAAAGACTAACTCCGTTTAGCACGCGAACCCGCTGGATCCACGGGGAACCCTGGATTGTAGGGGACGTGGCGGGGGGGTGACAAGGAGTGAGACGCCGCCGGTAGTGTCTTAGCCGGTATTATTCACGATCCGAAGCGGTTTTGTCGCGGGCGTTTTTCCGTGCGGAGGAAGGGCAGCGGGGTCGTGGGCATCGCGCACCGCCCCCTGACCCCCAGAGACCAGTTGAATTGGGT
>Ga0163144_10021939_pt1 | contig 12672 bp, 5 predicted proteins | sample OliLak19BULKMAT1_FD_123175 | JGI IMG/M metagenome (GOLD analysis project Ga0163144, IMG submission 123175) | Freshwater microbial mat bacterial communities from Lake Vanda, McMurdo Dry Valleys, Antarctica - Oligotrophic Lake LV.19.BULKMAT1 | ecosystem: Environmental > Aquatic > Freshwater > Lake... | reverse complement strand
GACCCCGGTGTGGGCTCCCAGGACGGAGACCGCGGCCGTGCAGACGGAACGTGCGGTGCCCCCGGCCGCGGTGGTGGCGCAGGTGGAAGCGCGGGCCGCACCGGTGCATACGCGAACCGTTCCCAGCCCCGCGCCCGTGGTGGCCCAAAAGGTGACGCCGGGAAAGCAGAAGGTCCGCACCGCTCCCGTGGTTGCGCCGTTGGAGATTGCAGCCGCTCCGGTGGCTGCGCCGGCACCCCTTCCCGTTGTGGAAACGGATGGGCAGCAGCGTTTCCTAATGGTGACGGCGGCGCGTGCGCTGCTGGATGACGGTGAACCGCTGCGCGCTGTGGATGCGGCACTGGGCCTGGTGGCCAGCAAGAACTCCGGTGAGCGTGAGGCTGCACTGGACCTGGTCCGGGACGTGGTGCTGATGCATCCCTCATCAGAAGTGTTCTCCCGCGTGGACGGTGAAGTGGAGCGCAGCGTGGAGAACCGTGAACCTCTGATGTACCTGGGCTGTGAGGCTGCGTTGCGTGGGCGCCGTCCGGTGGAGGCCGTTCGCCGCTGCCGCGCCTACGTCAGCGAGTTCCCCAACACACCCAAAGCCCGTACCGCCAGCTTTGCCGTGGGTGAGGTTGCCCGCCGTGAGCATGACTGCGCGGGTGCCGTGGAGGATTACAAGCAGGCCCTGGTGTTTGCAGGCGGCCTGGGCTCCAGCAATGAGGGTGCACTGCAGGGACGGGTGGCGTGTCTGGTTGAGCTGGGGCGCAAGGATGAAGCGCGCAATGATCTGGACCAGCTCCTGGCTCAGTACCCGTCCCAGCGCGGCAAGCCGGAAGTCCGGGCGTTGATCAACGCGCTCCGGTGACGTCAGGGCGGCGGTGCTGGAGACAGGGCAGACCCTTGGACAGCTCCTCCGCGTAGCCCAGATCAATCTCCGCAATGCAGACGTCTTCCCGGTCTGAGCAGCGCGCAATGACCAGGCCCCACGGGTCCACAATCATGGCCTTCCCGTAGGTGCTGCGCTTGTCATTGTGCTTGCCGTACTGCGCCGCCGCCACCACGTAAGAGAGGTTCTCAATGGCCCGCGCGCGCAGCAGGATCTCCCAATGATCCTTGCCCGTGTGCAGCGTGAATGCGGCGGGCACCAGCAGCACGCGCGCGCCCTGCTCCACCATGGTCCGGTACAGCTCCGGAAAGCGCAGGTCATAACAAACGGACAACCCCAGCACCGCATCCAGCGACGGAACCTTCACCGCCACAGCCTGCTTGCCGGGCATGGTGTGGTGGCTCTCCTTGTGCACGCTTCCGTCCGCCAGCTCCACGTCAAAGAGATGAACCTTGTGGTAGTCCGCCAGGACCGCGCCATCCGGGCCAATGATGAAGTGTGTGTTCCACGGCCGCTGCGGGTCCGGCGTGCGCTCCTGGAATCCGCCCAGTGACAACGTCACCTTCAGCGTCTTGGCCAGGTCACGAAAGCCCTGGATGATACTTCCGTCCGCGGGCTGAGCCATCGCCAGCTTTTCTTTCTCGGTGGGCCCCATGAACGCAAAGTTCTCCGGGATGGAGATGAGCTGCGCGCCTCGGAGGGCAGCTTTCTCAATGAGGCGCCTGGCGGTGCTGAGGTTGCGCTCAACATCCGCGGTGCTGGTCATCTGGACGGCGGCGGCAAGAAAGGCCATGGGCTGGCTCCGTGCATGGGGGAGGCCCGGCGTTGTAGTCAGCGGCGCTCCCCGGCACCAACCCAAAGGACCGCTCCTGACCCCCGCCCGACGACAACTGGCCTCCTGGACCGGCGTGGTGGTGGCGCTGCTGGCGCTGAGCATCCGCTATTTCTGGCCGTTGCCGGCGCAGCTTGGCTCCATGGTTCCGGGTGATCAGCGGGATCCCCTGCTCAACGCCGCGCTGCTGGACCACGTGTTCCGCAGCATTGCCACGTTGCAGTGGGGCCAGGTGTGGCAGGCGCCTATTTTTCACCCGCACACGTCGTCACTGGCGTTCTCAGAGAGCTTCCTGGGGAGCGCCTGGTACGGCGTGCCGCTGTGGCTTCTCACGCCCAATCCCATTGCGCTGCACAACGCGTTTGGAATTGCAGGACTCTTTTTCAGCGCACTGGCCGCGTGTGTGCTGGGCTGGTGTCTGACGCGCTCGCTGGTGGCGGGGCTGGTGTGCGGCGTCATCTATGCGTTTGGACCGTTCCACCTTGTCCACTCCATGCACGTGCAGATGCACCAGGCGTACGGCGCGCCACTGGTGTTCCTGGGCCTGTGGTGGACGGTGCGCGGCCCTTTCCGCCGTCACCTGGGCTGGATTGGGTGCGCCGCCGCATTGGCGTTGCAGGTGCTCTCTTGCAGCTACCTGGGTCTGTTCACCGCAGCACTCAGCATTCCGGCGCTGATCCTGGTGGCGCGCCTGCGTGGGCTGTCCGGTCTCCGTGACGACGGAAAATCTATTGCCGCGGGCGCGCTGGTTGCCGCAGCACTGCTGGCCATCCCCATGCTGCACTATGTGGAGATTGCGCAGGAACTGGGCTTCAAGCGCAACCTGGACGAGATCCGCAGTCTCTCCGCCCGCCCGGACTCCTGGAAGATCACGCCGCACAGCCTGATGTTCCCGTCCTCAGTGGGCCGCCAGTCCTCGCATCCGGAGGAGAGCAGCTGGCCCGGCCGCGCGGGTCCGCTGCTGGGTTTGGGCGGCCTGGTGTTGCTTCTGGTCCAGGCGATTCGAAGGAGAAAACTGAGCGATGATCTCGTCGTCAGCATGCTGGCGGTGGGAACGGCGGGTTGGTCGTTCTGGCTGTCCACCGGGCCGGGTCCGTACCAGCCGTATTCGCTGCTGCTGAACTATGTGCCGGGGTTTACCGGGCTGCGCGTGCCCAGCAGGTTCTACGGGTTGACGCTGCTGATGGTTGGCGTGGCGGCGTGTGTGCTGGTTGGGCTCCTGGTCAAACGGTGGCCGCGCGGTGGGCAGGTTGCGGGTGTGCTGATTGCGGCGGTGTGTGCGCTGGACGTGTGGCCGCGCAGCTATCCCAGCTTTCCATTGCCGGATGGCGGAGACATGGGGCCCCTGCTCACCGCGCTCCGTGACGACGGAAAAAACGGACCCATTCTGGAGATTCCGTACCGGTTGTACTGGCGCAGCTCGCAGCATGATCTCAACACCACCAGGCACCACCGGCGGACGGCCAATGGGTACTCCGGCGTGGAGCCGCCCCTGGCGTTGGCGCTGCGTTACCTGCTGCCGTCTTTTCCGTTGTCAGGCACGGATGCGCTGGTGCGTCAGCTGGGTGTGGAGGCGCTGGTGCTGCACCGCGGGCCTCCTCGGGCGGACCCGGGTGAACGAGCGCCTTTTTTGGAAGAAGCGTTGCGTGATGGACAGCAGATGCAGGGGTTTGCAGTGCGCATGAACCAGGCGGCAGGCGCGCTTCTTGACGTCACACAGGATGCTCCCGGCCCGCAGCAGACCTTGAATGCGCTGTGGACCAGGGAGGTCAGAGCCTGCGCCGCGCCCAGCAACACCCGGCGGGGGGCGAGGGTGACCATGCCGCTGCACCACGCGCTGGTGAGCCCCAACGTCAGGCACCAAATCAACGTTGTGGGCGGCGGCCGGGCAACCATGTCCGTGCCGGCGGTGGGCATGATCGACACGTTTGTTGGCGCGGTTGAGCTTCCGGCGGATGCGTTGAAGATCACGTTGGCGGGATCTGAAGTGGAAGTGCCGGTAGAGGTCTCATCCCCGTCGTCACTGAGCGGCGTGCGGTTGTCCGCCAACCTGCCCCAACAGCTCAGGAGCGGACAGGGCGTGTGGCTGCGGATTCAGGTTGACGTGGACGGCGGCAGCATTCCGGCAGCGTTGGGTGATGGCAGCGTGAAGGGGCATGACCTCCGGCTGACGTTGCTGGGCGTTCCAGGGGAGATCCGGCCCACCGTGTTGCCGTTGCGCACGGACGCCGCTGCGGGATGCCCGGGCATTGCGGAGGGTGCGTTTGAATTCCTGAAAGGGGCCGGGGCTGCGGCACTCAGGATCCAGCTTGTCCCCTCGGGTGGGGGCGCGGCGCTGGCGGAGACCACGCTTCCCATCCAGCTGGATCCCTGACCGGGCTGGCTTACGAGGTGGTGGGAGTGCACCTGGCCACGCGGATGCTCTAGGGTGCCCGTCCCTTCCCGGAGCTGGCCATGGATTTTACTGCCCTGACAATTTTCTTCTCCATGCTGATGGCCGGCAACGTTGACCAGACCCAGATTGAAGGCCCGTACGGCAACCGCGTGATTGTCACGTTTGTGTTTGCAGGAGCCGCGGTGACGACGTTGGCGGCCGGCACCGCGCTGCTGATGACCTACGGCGCGTACAACCTCTGGGGCCGCGTGATGGCCACGTCAGACGCGGTGGGATTCTCCGTGAACAGCAAGCCGGACCTGGGTGCGCCGGAAAGCCAGGCGCCCATCCTTGTCCCAGATGTGAAAGAGGACCCCGCCGTCCCGCCCGTGGAGGCGCAGCCCGAGCAACCCGCAACACCGGTGACGCCGCCCGTTGAGCAGGTGGTGCCCTCGTCACCGGGCACGGCGCCCGGTGATGCGCCACCGCCGGCGGATGCGCCCATCAGCGGGAGTGGTGCCACGCCATGAGTGAGACGCGTCCACCGCGGCTGGTGACGGCGCAGGAGACACCGGAAGAACCGGTGAATGACAACTCGCTGCGGCCGCGCTCCTTTGATGAGTACGTGGGTCAGAAGAAGGTTGTGGACAACCTGCGCGTGTTCTGTGAGGCCGCGCGCCGTCGTCAGGAAGCGTTGGAGCACGTGCTGTTGTGGGGGCCGCCGGGGCTGGGGAAGACCTCACTTGCAACCATCATTGCGCGTGAAATGGGCGTGGACATCCACATCACCAGCGGGCCGGCCATTGAGAAGAAGGGTGACCTGGCCGGCATCCTCACCAGCCTCAAAGAGCGGGACCTCCTCTTCATTGATGAGATTCACCGTCTCTCACCCGTCATTGAGGAGAACCTCTACCCCGCCATGGAGGATTTCCGTTTTGACGTGGTGATTGGTGAAGGGCCCCACGCGCGCTCCATTCCGCTGGCACTCCCGCGCTTCACGCTGGTGGGCGCCACAACCAGAACGGGCCTGCTCACGGGTCCGCTGCGTGACCGTTTTGGGTACGTGGCGCGGCTGGGCTTTTATACGGTGCCGGAGCTGACCCACATCGTCATTCGGAGCGCGCGCATTCTGGATTGTACGTTGGATGCACGCGGCGCGGAGGAGATTGCCCGCCGTTCCCGAGGCACACCCCGCGTGGCCAACCGCCTGTTGCGGCGGGTCCGGGATTTTGCGCTGGTGGATGGTCACGCTGCCATCACCTTGGATGTTGCGCGCGCCGCCCTCACGCGCTTGGAAGTTGATGAGAAGGGCTTTGATGACATGGACCGCATGCTGCTCTCCACCATTGTGGACAAGTTTGGCGGCGGTCCGGTGGGGCTTGAGACGCTGGCCGCGGCGGTAGGGGAAGAGGCCCAGACGCTGGAAGATGTGTATGAGCCGTTCCTCATCCAAGAAGGCTTTTTGACGAGGACACCGCGCGGCCGCATGGCCACCCGCCTGGCCTACGCGCACCTTGGAAAAATCCCGCCGGTGGGCACGCTGGGTGATCAGCCAGAGCTCTTTGTCCCCAAAGACGACAACTGATTCACGCCTTGCGCGTCACGCGTGCAATCCGGTCCAGCCCCGCCAGATCCTTCAAAATGACGACGTCACCGGCATCCCCGGCAACCTCCGTCCACAGCGCTTTGGCCGCCGCGCCCTGCCCCGCTCCCAGCTCTGCCCAGAGGCCGCCACCGGGAAGCACACGCGGCCAGAACAGGCGGGCCAGCCGGCGGTGATGACCAAGGCCATCTGCGTCGTCACCCACCAGTGCCATGCGCGGTTCCCACTCACGCACCTCCGGGTCCGCGGCCTTGAACTCACCTTCCGTGAGGTACGGCGGATTGCTCACCACAACGTGAAACTGCGCGTCCGCAGGCAACGCCGCGTCCATGTCACTCTCCAGGAACGTGACGTCCGCCTGCAGGGATGCCGCATTGCCGCGCGCCACCTGAAGCGCTTCCTTGGAGATGTCCAACGCCGTCACCACGCTGTCCTTCCACTGCAGCCGCAGCGTGATGGCAATACAGCCGGTACCGGTTCCCACATCCACCATGGCCACGGACGGCGGCGCGGCCTTCTTCAGGCGCTCCATGACGTCTTCAATGATGTGTTCCGTCTCCGGGCGGGGCGTGAGGGTGTCCCGCGTGACCTTGAACGGGCGGGAAAAGAACTCGCGCGTACCCACAATCTGGCTCACCGGTTCCCGAGCCGCGCGCCGCTTCACCAGCGCCTTGAACCCGGCCAGCTCCGCCGCGGCCAGCGGCCTGTCAAGGTCAAGATAGAGCTGCATTCGTGTCAGGTTCAGTGCGTGACCAAGCAGCAGCTCCGCGTCCAGGCGCGGTGAATCAAGCTGGCGGCGCACAAACTCTTCACGCGTCCAGGCCAGGACCCGGCGGATGGTCCAGGGCTGGGAATCAGGTGTTGCGGGCTTCTTGGGGTCCATGCTGGTTTCCGTCGTCACGGGCGGGCACCGTAGGCGGTCTCCCGCGCATCAACAACGGTGTGGCGCAGCGCAATCCAACGCGGATCACTCAGCCATCCTCAAGCCCAAGCGAACGCCGCGCCGTCAGGCCGTCCTCAATGCAGACCCAGCGCAGCAGGCGCTTCCAGAACCGCGTGGAGCTGATGGGGCGCGGCTCCATCCAGGCCATCTTCTCCAGCGCGTCCAGCGCTTCCGGCAGGCTCCCGGTGACAATAAAGGCCAGGCGGGCAATGAGATTGCGCGCTTCTTCCGTCATGGGAAGGCGGCTGTCCTGGAGCGCTTCATTGGCGTTGTTGACCTCATCATCCGTCTGCTCCACGGCCCGAGCGCGCATGGCCTTGGCCAGCTTCTGCGCCATGACCTGGCTGGTCTCGGTGGCGTTGGGCGGACGGCGGCCAAAGAACTCCATCAGCGCACGCAGCAGATCTTCCTGATCAGACACCCCCAGCGTCAGCGCCGCTTCCAGGCCCCAGCGGACGCTGGCAAATCCCGCGGCCAACACCGCACGCAGCACCGGTTCTTCCGCGCGCATCACATCCGGCCCCACCGCCAGATGTGGTGAGCCGCCACCAGCAAGATGGGCCCCGGAAGTTTCTGAAATGACAACGGGAAGTGTGGCGTCCACCACGCTGCGTGCAAAGCGCAGCGCCGGTGCAAGGCGGCGCGCTTCATCACCGGTCAGCGGCCGCGCCTCCACTTCCGTCTGCACAATGGCAACGTGGATTTCTTTGGAGATGGAGCCACACACGCGCGCTACCCGGACGGGGAATTCGGAGTGCGCAAGCCATTCCGAATCCCGCTGGATGTTGATGGCCCGCAGCGCGTCATGGCGCACCGGTGACGTTGCTGGCGACCCAATCCGTGCCGCATCTCCGCCGCCCAGCACAAACGCTTCACCGCACAACGCCGCCTTGCGCACCTCACCCAACGAGAGCGCCGCGCGGTGCAGCCACAGGAACGCCTCCGGGAACGCAACGTCTGCATCCAGCACATGCTGCGCAGCGGTCACCGCCTGCGGCGCGTTGAGCGTGGCGTCAGGGAAAAGGTCTGAGATCTTGGCACGCAGCGCCGGATCCTGTGGGGACATCACCAGCGCTTTGACCACCAGCGCCGCGGCCCGCGGAACGTCTGCCAGCTTCTCAATACACGCGCGTGATCCTTCCACCGCCAGCGTGGAACCCATGCGAGGGTCCGTGGCCATGGGCAACGCCGCTTCAATGTGGCGCACCATGGCCTCTGCGTCCTGGCTGCGCCGCGCGGCCCCTACGGCAATCAGGCGGGTGGACCACGTGTCGTCGTCAGGGATGCCCCGCTCTGCGTGGTAGAGCAGCAAGGCACCATCCGCGCGGCGGTCCTGCTGCATGGCCCGCGCAAGCGCCAAGTGTAACACTGAACTCAGCTTGGGGCGGGCAGACACCGCGTGGAGTGCGGGCGCAAGTTTCAGGAGCAGGCTCTCCTGCTCGGTGGAGGCCGCAGCGGAGAGTGCGGATTCCATGATGGTCTCATCTGACGGCAGCTCCAGTGCGGCGCCGGCAAGCGCCTGTGCACGTTCATTGAGCTTGCCCGCGGCTTCCCAGCACTCCGCTTCTTCACGCAGCAACGCAGCACGCTCCGCGCCCGGAGCCGCCACCTGGCTCAGATGGCGCAGGAGCGGCGCCGCGGTGGCCGGGTCATCCTTGCGGCGTGCATCCACCACGGCGCGGCCCAGCTCCATGCTGCCGGGAAGCTGCGCGTACGCCTCTTCCAGCATGACCTTGGCGCTTTCCGCGTGGCCACCGTTCTCCAGCATGGTTGCCTGGCGGATCATCCACTGCGCGTACGCGCGCGGCTCCTGGGACGGAGACGGCGCGTTGGCGTCAGACATCAACACCCGCGCGGCTTCCATGGGCTCGCCGTGGCGCACCGCTGCGTCCGCCAACGCCCGCCGCGCCGCCGAATGCTCCGCATCCAACTCCAACGCCCGCAGCAGCATGGGCCGTCCGTCCTGATCCACCGCCTCCAATGAAAGCCCGCGGCGGTACGCCCACTCCGCCTCCGGAAGATCATCCACCGCCGCATCCAATGACGACAGAACCTGCGCAAAATACTGGGCCGCTTCCTTCAGGTTGTCCCGCCGGAATGCCAAGTCCGCCAACGCCAGCGCACTGCGGGGACGGGAAGGTTCTGCTTCCACGGCGGCAGCAAACGCCTGATGCGCGGCCTGTTCATCACCCGCCACGTCACGGAGCAAGATGGCAGCGCGTTCAAACATGGAGGCGCGTTCAAATGCGTGGGTCTGCGCCTGCGCCACGCGGAGGGCCACCGGCGGCAGGCGGTTCAGCTTGCCGGTCCGCCGCAACCGGATTTCCACGGCGTCAAACACGCTGATGTCAGAGGGGTCCACTTCGAGCAGTGCAAGGCGCACGCGGTCTGCAGCTTCTCCGTCGTCAGCACTCTCCCAGCTGGCTTCCGCGCGGCGCAGCAGAGCGGCGCGCGAGGCCGGCGGAAGATCTTCATGCGCGGCCAGCTCATACGCTTTGGCGGCGCTGTCATGCTCGCCCATGCGCGTGTAGCAATCACCCGCCAACGAGTGCGCATCCGGATCACCAAACTCCGCCAGCGACTCATACGCGTGTGCCGCGCGCTCATGCGCACCATGCCCCGCGGCAAGACGTGCCACCGTGCGCCAGTAACGCTGGGTCTCCTTGGGTGACGGCGGAAGCGCGGCGTCCGTGAGCCAGGTGAGGACGGGCTCGGCCAGTGCGCGCCCGTACGAGAGGCTTGCAAGGCGTTCGGTCACAGCGCCCACGGTGGCGGGATCCACAAGGCCGTCCCGCAACGCCAGCGCAACTTCCATCGGATCGCCGCCGTGTTTTTCCAGGAGCTCAGCGCGCCGCAATGCCACGCGGGCTTTCTCGCCAGCGTCGGTGTCTGCCAGCATCCGCAGCGCTTCCTGCTCCGCGGAGTCATCCTGCGCATCACGCGCAAGCTCCACCAGCTTGCGGACTTCATCCACCGTCAGCGCCTTGATGGCGCCAGCGGCACGCAGCGCGGTTGCTGCGCCCGCGGGATCCATCAGCGCACCCGCCAGCCATTCGGCCGCCTCACGCCAGATGAACGCCTTCTCCAGGGATGACGTGGTGGTCCGTGCAAGACTGCTCAGCAGCCGCACCACGTCTCCCGCCGCGCCACGGCCCTTGGCCGCAGCAAGCAGGATCTCCAATGCGCTGCGGTCCGCCGGGAACTTCTGGACGCGGAGCTTGGCCAACGCCTCCGCGTCATCCAGCGCACCACTGCCCGCAATGGCCACCACGCCCTTGGTCTGCAGTGCTTCTGCCACGTGATCCGGGAGTGCCGCGGACGCCGAGATCCTCAGCAACCCGCGCCAGTGCTCCAAGGCCTGCGGCCAGCGGTGGTGGTCATCCGCGTCTTCTGCAAGCCAAAGCCGAGCGTTCACATCACCGTCATCCGCTGCTGCCTGCACGTCACAAAGCTCACGCGTGCCGTGCTGCAGCAACGCGCGCTCGGCGGGCGGGAGGGACAACAGCGTGGCCAACCAACTCTGGACCAGATCACGCCGCTCATCTGGCGGCGCCTCACGCCAGCGCGCGCGGACCACGGTCAGCGCATCTGCAGGTGTGTTGTGCTCCAGCGCATCTACCATCAACGCCTGGCACATCTCAGACGACACCGACGCGGCGCCTTCCAGGATGCCCTGCGCGCGTTGCGGGTCATCTGCGGAGCGCCACGTCATCACTGTCTGGCGCAACCACGCCACGCGCGCTTCATCCGCAACAAACGGAAGGCGTGCCTCCATCTCATCCGCAATGAGCCTGGGTGAACCCAACGCCTGCGCGTACGCGTAGCGGCGGTCCCAGACTTCCGTGGTGGGTTCCTCAATGGACTGCAACGCGGTGAGCGCTTCCAGCGTACGGTCCAGCTGCGCGTGGAGAATGTGCGCGGCATCCAGCAACCGCTGGGTGCGCTCTTCCGCGAGGCCCGTGTCTCCCAGCAGGATCAACGCGGCCGCTTCATCCCCGTGACGCGCCGTCTTGCGCGCCGCATCCAGCCACCGCTGTGAAGGCTCCATGTCCAGTGGCGACGTGCGCGCAGCCAGTTCCAGCGTCCGCAAGGCACCATCCTGGTCACCCTGCGCCATCAACAGGTCCGCAACTTCCCAACTGGCGGCAACCTCATCCACCAGTCCGTACGCCGCTGCCGGCCCCAGCACGCCCAGCAGACGCTGCGGCTCCGCGGCCACGCGCGCATCATCCAGCAACAGCGCCAGCGCCCTTGACGGAAATCCGGAGCCCGCCGCCTGGGCTTCAATGACGGCGGCGGGTTGCTCAGCAGCAGCCAGCTCACCCGCGGCACCAACCAACGCAGCAGACGCGGCGCGCATCCAACCGTCGTCCTCGGCGGCGCGTGCGTCCTCACGGATCTTGCGCAGGTCGTTCGCACGATCCTGAGACGCAGCAGCAACGATCAGCCGGTGGAAGAACGCGTCCGGCAACGGCAGCAATTCCGCCAGCCGCGCGTGCGCATCCAACACATCTGGTTCACGCTGGACGCGCGCGCGGGTCCAGCGGATCTCGTCGTCAGCGTCGCCACGGGCGCGCGCCAGAAAAGACAGGCGTTCAAGCGCGGACAGACTCCCGCCCGTTGCCAGCGCGGCCCAGGCCCCGCGTGCCGCGTCCGCAATCCCCAACCCGTCGGCAATCTCGGTGAGCCAGGTGGCTATCTCCAGATCCTGCGCGGAGGTTGTGAGGTGGCCCTGCACGTGGCTGAGCACGTTGGGGAATGTCCCCAGCGCTCCAACCACCGTGCCCAGTTCACCTCTTGCAAGGGTGGCCAGCCAGGAATCCCCGGCCAGCGCCTGCAGCTGCGCCAGCAGTGCCTGCGGACGGTCAGACCGCAGCTGCGCCCGCAACGCGGCCAACTGCACACCAGAGTCTGACGATGTGCGAGCACGGCTCTCCAGTGCAGCGGCGGCTGTGTTGGCAAGCTGCTGCGCCCGCGCGGCGTCCTGCGGCGCCCGTTCAGCCTCATCCGAAGCCGCTTCTTCAACCAGCGCCATGGCCCAGTCCCACAACGCGTCTGCTGCGGGATCAGCAAGAATCTGCACTGCCAGCTCGGCGGCGGACAGAGCGTCACCAGCGGCGTGCCACGCGTCCGCCTCTTCCTTGATGGCGGCGGAATCTGCGGTGCCCTGCCGCTTGCGCACATCCCGCAGCGCGGAGGCCAGTCCCTGGTCATCCCGCATCTTGCGGGCCAGCCTTGCGCGGACCTGAGACCAAAGTGAATGACCTTTATCCAGCGCCTGCAGCAGCCCACGAATGGCCAGCAGGTCCGCTTCTCCATCCGTACAATCCACCAGGACCTGCGCGGCGTAGGTGCTGCCGTCCTGCGCCAGCTTGCGCAGCGCGTGCTGCTGGGACGGAACATCCGCGGCGTGGCGCGCCTCATCCACCTGCAGCCACAGCACCGCAGCGGGAGCCATACCTTCCGCGGCCGCTCGGTCTGCCCACAGCAGCGCATCATCCCATTCACCGGCGGTGGCGTGCAGCGCGGCCAATGCCAGGCAGTCCTCTGGGTCCCGTTTCAACGCCGTCAGTGCACGCCGTTCCAACTCAACAAGGCGGAGCGCCACGGCGTGGTGGTGGAGTTGCTCCCACAAGTGACGGACACCCGGGGCTCCCGCGCCGGCAATCTCCAGCGTGGCCGCAGCGTCATCAAGCAGGTGCCATTCCAACTGAATCTGCGCGCGCTCCGCGTGCCAGTGCGCGGCGTTTCCGCCATCCATGTCTGCCAGGTGCTCCAGGATCTTGATCTGGCCAGCAACGTCCGCCGCTGCGCGCGCCGCATCCAGCAGCCGCTGCGCGCGCTTCACGGTGGGCGCACGTTCCTGCGCAGCGGTGAGCGCGGCGCGTTCCTCCTCCGGATCCAGCGTTTCATTGGCAGCGGCGGCAACACGTTCCCACGCTGCAGCGGCGTCCCGGTCATCCCGCGTGGAGGTTGCCCACGCGCGCGCCACGTCCATGGCCGCCTGTGGTCCGGTGCCGGAGACAACCTTCACCAACACGCGGCCAAG
>Ga0163144_10021938_pt1 | contig 12672 bp, 13 predicted proteins | sample OliLak19BULKMAT1_FD_123175 | JGI IMG/M metagenome (GOLD analysis project Ga0163144, IMG submission 123175) | Freshwater microbial mat bacterial communities from Lake Vanda, McMurdo Dry Valleys, Antarctica - Oligotrophic Lake LV.19.BULKMAT1 | ecosystem: Environmental > Aquatic > Freshwater >... | reverse complement strand
TGATGCGATTGCAAACCGAGACGACGAGACAGTCAACCTCACCATCACTACCGTGCGTATCGTGCCAAATGTGTCCGCTGTCCTCTCAGTTGAAGTCTCAATGGAGGAACTTGGCCTGCTAAGTGAACTCGCCAAGGAGCGTGAGCAGTCCGTCATCGACCTGGTCAAGTCTTCGATACTGAGCTTGATCGCGGTGCCGGCAGGAGGCTAACAGGGGTGGCCGAGCACGAGGAAGGAGATCCGACGGTGGCAGGAAGGCGGTTAACTCCGGAGGAAGAAGAGCGCCTCATCGCGGAGGCTTGGGCCGACCGAGACGACGATTCGATCGTGTGGGCCAAGAGCGACGTTCGGATATCGCCTGACAGGACCTTCGTCCTGTCGGTTCGAGTGTCCCGTGCCCAGGTGCGCGCCCTGGCGACCTTGCAGCCAAGCGTAATCAGTCACTCACGGAACTGCTCGAATCGACCGTCCTCGACCTGATCGCGGTGGCTCCAGTCCCATAGCAAGTACGCATCCCCCACACCCCGACACTCCGGCACTCCGGCACTCCGGCACTGCGGATAAAGCCCTCTTTCTTGGCGCTGTGAAACGGATCGGGCTACGCTTGGATTACACAGCATGAAACTCTTCACCAGGAATAAGGACGACAGCATGGCCAGGGCGACGGGGACGAAAGAGATGCGCATTGACGGCAAGGTCCGCCTCCCCCCGGGGCAGCACCTCACCCAGGGCTGGCCCGTGCTCCACTACGGCTCTGTGCCCCGTATAGATAAGGAAACGTGGAAGTTCCACATCTGGGGCCTGGTCGAAGAGGAGAAGAGCTTCACGTGGGACGACTTCAACGCCCTCTCCCAGGCGACGGATGTGAGCGACATCCATTGCGTGACGACCTGGAGCAAGTACGACAACGAGTGGAAGGGGGTGCCCTTCGCCGCCGTCATGGACGCGGTCAAAGTGAAGCCCGAGGCGAAATTCGCGATGCTGCATAGCTACGGCGGCTACACCACGAACGTCCCCCTCGCGGACCTCATGCGCGACGGCGTGCTCTTCGCCCACACGCACAATGGCGACGAGCTGGATAAGGAACACGGCTGGCCCATCCGCCTCGTCATCCCCCACCTCTATTTCTGGAAATCCGCGAAATGGATCGGCGGCATGCAGTTGTTGGACAAGGACCGCCCCGGCTTCTGGGAAACCTACGGCTACCACATCTACGGCGACCCATGGCGCGAGGAGCGGTACAGCTAAACGGTGCGTCCGCAGTCTGCGAACCTACAACGTCTCATGGGGCAGCGTGCACGATGGTGTAGTGATATTTATGTTCGACCGATTGTTATCTTCACAAACGCTTGGACGCATTATCAGATCTCGGGGCGCCCTCGAAGCGCCTCACCCTGGGATGTCTGGCGGAATCCACCTTTGCAACGACACGCGGTTACAATTGCCACGATGAACGAACCGCAGGCGCCACGGGTTATCGCGCTCTTCACCGCGGCGACCGCTGGCGCCCCGATGCTCGCGCACGAGTCCGTCGAGGTGGTCGCCGGGTTGGGGATTCCGGGCGACCGCTATGCCACGCGGCTCGGCCATTGGAGCGACCCGCAGTGGCGGGACCAGCAACTCACGCTCGTCGCCGCGGAATTGCTCGACGAACTCGGCCTCGAACCACACGCCCTACGACGCAACATCGTCGTGCGCGGGATGGAGCTGAATGACCTCATCGGCCTGGAGTTCGGCATCGGCGATACGGTGATGCGGGCGCAACGGGTCTGCGCGCCCTGCGGGTATATTGGGCGTCTGAACGAACGCCCGGGGCTGTTCACGGAACTCGATGGGCGCGGCGGCATACGCGTGTCCGTCGTCGGCGGTGGGCGAATCAGCGTCGGCGATGAGGTGCGCGTCCTCGGGCTCGGCGATCCGATCGCGGAAGATTAACCGGAAACGCGTTCATCGCCTCGCGGAACTCAGCACTGGGACCTGAGCACCCGTTATCGGAAGTGCGGCATGACCTCTCGCGCGAATCGTTCGAGCCGTGGGTTGAAATCGGCGGGGTCCATCCCCGGCGGCGTCCCCCAGCTCATGAGGTCGGTCACGGGAAGTTCCTTCGTGAGCCCGTCTACCTGCGCGATGATCTCCGCCGGTGAGCCAATCATGTAGCCCTGGTCTATGGTGACCGCGCCGGGGCCGGGTCGCACATATCCAGCAGCGACGAATCGAACCCGAGTTCGTCCGCGAACGCTATCTGATCGAGCAGGGCTGCGTAGACCTCGGGCCATGGTTTCCGCCACGCAGCCGGGTTGCGAAAGTCGTAGACCAGTCCGAATCGCATGATAGAACTCCATTTCCGTGGGCTTGCGGCACGTGTTGTGGGACCCGCCTACACCCGGCGTATCTTGCAGAGGCTGCGCATTTCGCGAGGTGGGTTGAGCAAACGCCCGCGGATGGTGTACGAAACTTCGCCCACATAGATATCGCCAGCCGAATCGACGGCGATGCCGTGAGGCGCGATGAAATGCCCGGGGCTTTCGCCCTCTTCGGGGTCGCCGAAACGCGCGAGGAGCTTGCCCGCGGGGCTGAAGACTTCGATGCGATGGCCGTAGCCCGGGCAATCTTCGACGAGGCCGACGCCGTTCAGTTCGCCGATGTAGATGTTTCCGTCCGGCCCCACGGTGAGGCCGCAGGGGCGATGGATGTTGTTCCAGACCGCCTGGAGTTTGCCCTCGGTGTCGAAGACCTGGACGCGGTGGGCTTCGCGGTCGGCCACGTAGACGTTGTCGCCCGCATCGATGGCGATGTTGTGGGGGATCATGAACTGGCCCGGGTCGATGCCTGGTTCGCCCCAGGACATCACGAGCTGTCCGTCTGGCGTGTACTTGTGCACGCGCGCATTCGCATAGCCGTCGCTGATGAAGATATGCCCCGTCCGGTGCGAAACGGCAGCCTGCGTTGGACGCGAAAAGGGCCGCCCGCTCCAGCGTGGCGATGGCTCGTTCGGCGTGCCGATGGTCATGAGCAGCTCGCCTTCGGGGCTCCACTTCGTGATCGTGCTGGTGCCGTCGTCGGTCGCATAGATCATCCCATCGGGACCCACGAGGATGCCGTGCGCGCGGTTCGTGAAGGTGCCCTTGCCGAACGTCGTCCGGTAGCTCCCGTCGCGTTCGAATACGAGGATGGGATTCTCGGGGTTCCGGGTCAACGCGTAGACGCAGTCCTTCGCATCGACGGCGACTCCCGGCGTCTCGTGGAGCGTCATCCCGGCGGGGAGCGACTCCCACTGGACGACGGGTTCGTAGTTGAAGGTCGTGTTGTTGGCTTCAAGCGCCATGGGTGCATCCTGCTTTCTCGTAGATGGGCGGTGCGTTGATTGAAGGCGCGTCAGCCCGTGTGGCCGCGAGTATACTCGGCGTACTCCGCAGCCGGGCGACACGGTCTTCAGTCCAGATATGACCGGCAACGGTGTAGGATACGAAGATGGTTACCGCGACAAAGCGCATGACGCTCGATGAATTCCTGGCGATGCCGGAAACCGAGCCACCCTCCGAATTCCTCTGCGGGGAGGTGGTGCAGAAACCCATGCCCAGCTACTTCCACGGTCGAATCGCCGCCGAAATCTGCCGCCTTATCCTGAACTACTTCGCCGACGCCGCGCTCGGGTGGGTTGTCGTTGATGGCCGACACGCCCAACGCTCGGAACGGCGCGCCTATTTGCCGGACGTTTCTGTCGTCCTGGCGGAACATCTTCCCGACCAAGAGACCCTCGCTCGCGGCCCCGTAGAAATCGTCCCGGATATCGCTATCGAAATCCTCTCGCCCGATGATCTCCCCAGCCGCATCGCCGAGAAGTTGGCCTTCTACATGCGCAACAACACTCCCCTCGTCTGGGTGATCGACCCCGACGATCGCACGCTCGATGCGCACCGCCCGGGCGCGCCCTCGACCCACCACACCGTCGGCGACACGATCGACGCGGCCCCCGTTTTGCCGGACTTCCGTCTCGATGTTGGCGCCCTCTTCGGGGTCCTTGGCCCCGCCCAATAGCGGTCCACTATTTCGGGCCGACGATCCAGGTCCAGTTCTGGTCGATCGTTGTATCGCCGATGAACGAGTGGAACGTGTAGGCGCCGAGAAATCCGTCTTCCCAATCGAAAGACAACTTCCCGTTTGGGCCGGCAAACCAAAATTCGGGCGGGTCCGTGTTCTCGTTGCCCCACGGACAGGTGTGCGTCAGGTTCTCAAGGTTGAAGGGGTTAAAAACCGCCGGTGTGAAGTACGTATTCGTCGCTTTTTCGTCTCGAAAGCGAGCATAGCCTACCGTCGATGTCGTCTGAGAGCCGATTGTGAAACTCCCGGAAGCTTGTCCGGTGCAGTGCTGGTCCGTGAGCGTCCACTGGATCGTCCCACCAGGCAGCGAGTCGTAGATATAAACGCCCGTATCGGGTCCCGTGCGCAGCTCCATGTCGAAGGACGACGTGATCGTCCAGTGGCGTTTCACCGGGTGCGCTGGTGGGTCGGGCGAGACCTCGTAGTCCTGCGAAACCGTTACATCGACGTGAATGGTGCAGGGCTCGCCGGTGAAAGCGGGCTTCATGTCACCCCCGCGGTGCGGCCCCGTGAGTTCCCCGTTTGTTGCGACGATGACGAGCTCCTGGATCCCTCCGGTGGTGATAAGGCCGCAGAATCGCTGGAACTCGCTCGTGAGTGCGATGGGACCCTGCCACCCGGTGGAGCGCTTGATGTAGAGCTGCACGATCACCGCGGGATCCGCGAACGACGGGTTGCCGATGCGCAGTTTGCTCTGGAGAGGGATGGCCGTTGCATCAAGGCGCCAGACGTTGGCCCCGAGCGGCGCTGTATCGATCACGAACGGGCGGGTCCAGGGGACCTCGTCCACGATGCTCGTGCCAGGGAGGTTCGTCAGCCCATCCCAGACTTCGAACTGGTTGGCGCTCCCCACCCCCGCAAGGTTGGAGGCGAAATCGCGCCACTTTTGCTGTAGGACGCTCGTCCCGCCGAGGAGCGTCGCAATTTCCGTGAGGATGTCGTCGTTGTGTGGCATGGCCCAGATCTGTCGTATCAGATTGTTGTTGTTGAGCGACTTTGTAAGGTAGTACCACCAGAGGTACGCGCCGTATTGGGGCCCGGTTGTGTGCACATAGGTCGTGAGCGAACCACCGTTGTTCAAGCCCTGGGCGAAAGTCCCCACGAAGCCGTGTTCCGACTGGGAGGTTGGATACACAAAGTCCTCCGCCCACGTGGCTGTGGATTCGCCAAGCCAACTGAGGCCGTCGGTATTGAGGTCGGTAAATGTGTATTGCACGGCGTGCATGAATTCGTGTGCCATCGTGGACTTGAACCGGTTGGCGTTGGTATCCGCTTCGATGATGGTCCAGGTTGGGAAGGGCGCGGTGCCAGCTGAGTAACACGCCCCCTGGTAAGCGGCAAAGGATGGCAAAGCCAAGGGGTCAACGATGTAGATATCGAACTTGCCGTCGCCGCCACTGAATTCTCCACACCCGGCGTCGGGCGGCGGCTCGTGGGCGGCGCCTCCCATGAGCGTCGTCAGCGTCGGCCAGATGACCGTGTCCACTTCGGTCAGCAATGTTTGCGCAAGCGACGCATCCTGTGGCCGGTCCTGATGCCACCAGACCTTGATGCGGCTGTTGGCGACGGTGTCCCAGGTGATCGCAGGGGCTGCTCTCGATTGCGGGCCGGGCGCCGAGGGACCCCTGGCGCTGAAACGTTGGTCGTACCAGCTGCCGGCCGCGCCCGGCGGAAGCAGGAACGGCTTGACGAGCGCCTGCGCGGCCGGCGAAAACGTGTTGAAATCCCTGCCCGCCTTGCTGAGAAAGCCGCTCTCGCCGCCTCCGGTGCCAACAATCTGGAATTGCGCGGGCAGGCGTGGATCGCCGAAATCTGCAAACAGCTTGTATGTCAGGGCCGTTTCCGGGACCGTCGTATTCGGAAGGACCTGGAGCGTGCCGTTCGCGAGCGCAAGGTCGATCACGGCGGCGCTCGTGCCAGGCGCAGCGGGCGCGGGCACGTTCACGACCTGCCCCATCGAGGCCTGGAGGAAGTAGAACTCCCCAGCGGCGAGCATGGGCGGCAGCGTGTTGAAGCTCACCGGGAAGCCACGGAACCAGAATTGGAACGATTGCGCCTCGTTGCTCCAATGGAAGACCGCGCTCACCCCACCCGGGAGGTCGTTCGGCGCGAGTGGCCCGCCTGCCCATAGAGTGCCCGTCGAGCCGCCCGTGGCGTTGGTTGCGAACGACGGCGTCGGCGATGGCGGCACATACCCCGCGCTGTTCGGGATCACGAAAAGCACGCCACCCGGTGATTGGAAGAAGTAATACCCGTGCGTCGTCAGCGTAGTAAGTGTGTTGAACGAATCCGGGAAGCCGCGGAACCAGAAGCGAAACGATTGCGCGGAGTTCGACCATTCGAAGACGGCCGAAACCAGGGCAGGAATGGGCGTGCCGAGCATGTCGAGGTCGGCACTCGTCCCCGTCCATACGTGCGCGTTGGCGCCCGCGACGGTCGTGAACTGATCGTTGCCTGCCAGCGCTGCGACTCTTGCCGTGTCCGCGCCGAAACTGCCCGTCCCTCTCCCGATCGAGGCGAGCAAGCCAACCAGGACCGCCAACAAAACCAGCCTCACCATACCGTCTCGGCCCCCTCGGCCTGGGGGAATTATCAAGCGTGGAGAGCCCGCTGGCCAGCCGCACAGGCTCCTACCCCCTAAGCGCTATCGCCCACACCCTAGAGTTATGTTTGATCGCATTGCTATCCAGGTTTCCGGTGGGGCCGGCGGCCACGGGCTGACCAGTTTACACCGCGAAAAGTTCGTTCCCAAGGGCGGGCCCGACGGCGGCGACGGTGGCCGAGGCGGGCGCGTTTTCCTCCGCGCCGTCGATGATGTCTACACGCTCGAACAGTACCGCGCGAAGAAGAAGTTCCGCGCCCCCAACGGCGGCAACGGCGGGCCGGGCCTCCGGCACGGCGCCAACGGCGAAGAGCTCCATCTCGATGTGCCCGTGGGCACCGTCGTCACGGACAACGAATCGGGCGACCTCATCGCGGACCTCACGCGGACCGGCGAGGAGGCGTTGGTCGCCCACGGCGGGCGCGGAGGCTGGGGCAACAAGCGCTTCGCCAGCAGCACGAACCAGGCCCCCAACTTCTCCCAGTCCGGCCACGTCGGCGAAACCGTCCAGCTCATGCTCGAACTGCGCCTGCTCGCCGATGTTGGACTGTTGGGATTGCCGAATGCCGGGAAGTCCACCTTTCTCGCGACCGTTTCCAACGCCAAACCGAAGATCGCGGACTACCCCTTCACTACGCTCGAACCGATGCTCGGCGTCATCAACTCCGGCTTTGGACGCTTCACGCTCGCCGACCTGCCAGGGCTGATCGAGGGCGCGAGCGAAGGTTACGGTCTCGGCTTCGAATTCCTCAAGCACGTGCGCCGCTGCCGCGTCCTCCTCCACGTCGTCGATTCGACCTCGCCGGACCCGGTGACGGACTACGAACTGATCGAGGGTGAAGTGCGCGCGTATGACCCCGCGCTCGAATCGACCGTGCGCGTCATCGCCGTCACGAAATCGGACATCGACCCGGAGAAGGCAGCCGAATCCGCCCGGCTGCTCTCCGAACACACCGGTGCCGCCGTTCGCGTCATCTCCGCGCTCGATGACGAAAGCTGCCTGAAGCTCACGGACGAGCTCTACCAGCTCGTCCTTATAGAGCGCGCGAAGGCAGACGAGGCAGGCCCGGTGGACCTGCCCATCATCCGCCCCGAATCGCGCGAACGCTTCACCGTGGAGAAGCTGGACGAGAACCGGTTCGCCGTCGAAGGCCACCGCGTCGTCACCTTTGTGGAGATGATGGACACGGACATGGAAGGCTCCCGCGCCGAAGTCTATCGCCGCCTGGAGCGCTGGGGCGTCGCGAAATCCCTCCGCCGCGCGGGCGTGAAGGTCGGCGACGCCGTCGTCTTCGGCGAAGTCACGCTGACGTGGGAGGATTGAGCTCACTCAGGCGATTGGAACTACCGAACCCTCGGGTCGAGCCTTGGCTGCCCGTTAAGCGGCAACAGGTACGCGAACGGTCGCGGCTGCTGTTGCTCAATCGTCTCACGCCATCGCCACTTGCGGAGAATGAGTTTCAATACTTCAACGCTTCGTTCTTGCCCCGTGGTCAGGAATACGATCCCGAGGCCGCTTGCGATGACAAGTTCGCGCTGCGCCTGGGATTCAAGGATCCCGGTGTTGCACGAGAAGGCCAAGTACCCCCGTTCCGCCGCCCAAGGAATCCATCGTTCGTCCGGCGTCGGTCCGTGTAACACACGACGCACCCACTCAACGCTGTTCGGCTCGTTGCCGAGACCCACGGCGCGAAGCGCCTCTGGTATACCCTTCCCCATGTCCTCGTCGAAGAATAGCCTCACGCAGCGTCGGCCAGCTTCAGCGCCTCTTCGACCTCGCTCTTCTTGAGTTGCAGGTCTCGCGCTATGAACTCGATGGATTGCTTGCCCTTGTGGAACCGGGCGCTGATGGTCGCTACTGTCACCCCGCGATCAACGATCGAAAGCCGTCCGCCGGCAAAACGGGGTCGAGCACGACTGGAACGTTGATTCCTGCAGGGAACCACCTCGTCGCCATCCGGTCGGACGAGTCGAATTCGAAAAGGTCCACCGCCTCCACGACCAGGCTCGGGATCGCGAATTGGGTTCCGCCCATGCTGACGGCAAGCGCCTGTCCGCCGTATTCTTCATCGAACTCGTGGATCAACTCGCCACCGGGGATCTTTAGGCGGACGCTCGCGAAGGGGTAGGGAAGGTCGGCCCAACGGCTTCTTGCGAATGTATGAGCATCGCGTATCTTCTGCAGCTTCCCGCCGAACGCTCGGAAACGAGCCGCGACAATGACTTCGGCGAGTTCCAGGAACGAGAGTTCCTTGGCGCCACGAGCAGGCCCGAACAGAGGAGTCATACGATGGCCGTCGTGCTCGTAGCCTTCGAGCCAGCGTGGACGTTTTGCGAACTCGTCCCAGCAAGTGCTGCGGCCTCGGATACCGTGTACGCCTTGCCGGTTCTGTAGATATCGAGTGTCATCGCTTCGGCGGGTCCAACTGAGTTCGTTTGCGATTGTACTTCGTTCGTCCATGCCCGTGCCCGCCCTTCCGCCAATCCCCCGCTGCCCCAACCTTGCGCCCTGGAAAACGCTTGGCCACTGCTCGCTTCGCTGTCGAGGTGCACGCGGGCGTGCCTTCGCAGCCACTGCCGCCGCGCGCGTATTCGGGCGAGGGCGAAGAGGATTGGGACCGCGGCAACGGTTCCGGTGCGCATGGAGGTGACCGCCAGCGAACGAAGTAGGCGAGTTATACGTCCTGTTGGCCCCCGCCGCAAAGGACCGCATGCCACCATCGCCCGTTCGTCCCGAGCTTGTCGAAGGATGGACGGGCAGCCTCGCGAGGGTGAACAGCGGGCTCCACCCTTCGGACAAGCTGCTCTGAAAGAATGGCCCCGCTGACCAAACCATCCGGGAGTCCGCGATGCCAGCCGTAGTTCGTCGCCTGGCATCGCACCGCTTACTGACGTGCGCGGCTCCAATACCTGCCGACGTTTCATCCCTGTTTGCGGCCAGAGGCCTTCGCCAGGCTCAGGGCGAGCGATTTCGTTGAGGTCCCTCCGTCTCGTCGTCTCGTCGCCTTCGCGCCTCCGCGCCTCCGCGTGAACTTCCTCCGTTCGTGGGAAACGCCGATCGACGGTAGACTCGGGTGATGTCGGAAGCGGAAGCCACAGCCGTCGCCGTCGCCGCGTCCGAGGTCCCCAGCAAGAAGCCGCGCTTTTTCTACGGCTGGTGGATCGTCGTCGCCGGGGCGAGCGTCCAGTTCCTCCAGAGCGCCCTGCTCGGCCAGGCCTATGGCTCGTACGTCGTCCTCTTGCGCGACGAATTCGGGTGGAGCAAGACCCTGCTCTCCGGCGCTTCCGCCCTGCGCGAAGCGGAGAGCGGGTTGACGGGGCCGCTCCAGGGCTGGCTATTGGACCGCTTTGGCCCGCGCAGGGTGGCGCGCTCGGGCGTCGTTATCCTTGCCATCGGCTTCATGCTCTTCAGCCGCGTGCAATCGCCGCTCAGCTTCTATGGCGCGTTCATCGTCATGTCCACCGGCGCCAGCCTCATGGGCTACCTCACGATCACGTTCACGGTGGTGCATTGGTTCGAACGCCGCCGCGCCACCGCAATCAGCCTGACGAGCGCCGGTTTCGCCCTCGGCGGAATGGCCGTGCCGCTGACCGTGCTCGCCCTCGAACACTTCGGCTGGCGCGATACGGCCTTCTTCTCCGGCATCCTCGTCCTCCTCGTCGGCATCCCCATGACCCAGCTGCTCAAGCACCACCCGTCCGAGATGGGCCTCGCCCCGGACGGGGACCCCTACCAGGAGCACTTGCATTCGCGCCACAGCGTGGCTGCCGCGGCCGCCGTCAGCAACGACTTCACGCTCGGCGAGGCGATGCGCGCTCCCTCGTTCTGGTGGATCTCGCTGGGCCACACGTCGGCGCTCTTCGTCGTCTCGGCGATGGGCGTCCACCTCGTCTCCCACCTCAAGGAGAGCCAGGGCTATTCGCTCGGCCAGGCCTCCGCCGTCGTCTTCCTGATGACGCTCCTCTTCCTCACGGGCACGGTCAGCGGCGGACTCATGGGCGACCGCATCAACAAACGCCTGCTCGTCGTCGTTTGCATGGCGATGCACATGGCGGGGCTGCTGCTGCTTTCGCATGCGACGAGCCTGGGCATGATCATCGCCTTCACGGTCCTCCACGGCCTCGCCTGGGGTTGGCGCGGGCCACAGATGGCGGCCCTGCGCGCGGATTACTTCGGGCGCTCGTCGTTCGGCAAGATCCTTGGCGTTTCGAACCTGGTGATCATCATCGGCACGATCTCTGGCCCGCTCATCGCCGGGTATCTCTACGACCGCACGGGCAACTACCAGGTGGGCTTCGATATCCTCGCTCTCATCGCGGCCGCCGGTTCCATCTTCTTCGTGCTGGCGAAACGCCCGAACCCACCGCCCCGGATCCGCGCGCGCGGCTAACCCTGGGAACGCCAACCTCCGTTTTGGCTTTGGCGAAAGAGACGTTCAAGACAGGACAACCGCCTTGCGCGCCGAGCGCTGTCTCCCAGCATCGACCTCCCAGTGTCCAAGACTGGTCACGCTCACTTTGAGCGGTCGATTGGCCAATGCCACGAGATCTCCCCGCCGGATGGCGGCGTGGACGGCGGGTACCGTAATCCCCTTGATTCGCGCAGCCTCTGCGATGGAGACGAACTCCTCAGCAAGAGGGTCGTCGCCCGGGCGCTCGTCTTCTCGGTCGGGCAACAGCTTTCCCTCCAGGACACCCGCCCTGGCTTCGAGGTCAGTGACAGCCTGGAAGAGCGGATGCTCGAAGGTCTCGCGGGTAACGCGCCGACCCGCCTTAAGGATGGGATTGTCGTCGCCAAAGATGAGGGACTGTAACCGGGCATAGCGGCCCGTGTTGTTCTCTCTCCATGTGCCATAGCAGAGATCAAAGAACTCGGCCTCAGAAACCGTTAGTCTTGACAGGTCGAGCACCTCGCCGTCAAGTGTCACGTAGATGCTCATGCGGTGCTCCTCATCTGGTGGCTTCAGTGCCCCCGGCCCCGGTCTCACGGTCGCGGCCCCTTCATGATCTCCGGGATGCCGGCAACCGTATAAAACAGCTCAAGTTGGCGGGCTGCTTCAGACAGCCAGCGAAGAACCTCCAGGAGATCAGGCACCTGTTCCCAGGACGCGAGGGCGATCTCGTAACGAAGGGACGCGTCGCGGTAGACCTGACCAGACGCATCCCTCCACTCTCCCTCACATGGTGAAGAAGTGAATCCGCCGAAGGCGTCCACTAAGCGGGTTCGCAGCTGAGTGTGAACCGACCGCCTCAGCGGCCTGCCCTCGTTGTCGCGAAGCGGCACGATAAAGCTCGTCTGGATCATTCATCTGACTTTCTGATGCTCCCACGAGAGTATACCATTCGCTTTATAGCGATGTAAAGCGAACGCTTTACGATGATTCCCTATCCCGCGCGGGGGAGCATCGACGCATCTCGGCCGGGCGCGACGAGCCGTTCGCGCATCACGGACTGGAGCCACTTCACATCCGCCTGGAGGTGGGCGATGCGGCGCTCGCGGCTCGTCCGGCTCCAATAGTCTTCGCCTGGGGCGGCGCGCAAGGAGCGCTCCTCCCCTGTGAGGCGCCGGGCGGCGGTGGCCAGGCGTTCGCGCAGCACGGAAGGAAGCGCATCCGTCGGGGCGGATTCCGCACACGCGACGGCCAACGAGAAGAAGGGCGACTCGAGCGGCTCTTCACGCAGCATCGCGGCGGCGTCCTCCGCCACGCGTTCCAGCCCGAGCGCGGTCAGCTCCAACCGCCGATGCGTGTGTCCGGTTTCGCCGCGTTCCAGGTTCGCGCGCAACAGCCCCGCAGCCGTCAGCACATCGACCCGCCGGTAGAGTGTACTGCGCGTCGCCTTGATGCCGAGCGCGTTGAGGTGGTCCAGCACGCGATAGGGGTGCGCCGGCGTGGCTGCGATGGCCGCGAGGATTGGAAAGTCATCGTTCATGCGGATAGCATCGCCGACATCCCGAGAGGTCTCAATCG
>Ga0163144_10021936_pt1 | contig 12672 bp, 13 predicted proteins | sample OliLak19BULKMAT1_FD_123175 | JGI IMG/M metagenome (GOLD analysis project Ga0163144, IMG submission 123175) | Freshwater microbial mat bacterial communities from Lake Vanda, McMurdo Dry Valleys, Antarctica - Oligotrophic Lake LV.19.BULKMAT1 | ecosystem: Environmental > Aquatic > Freshwater >... | reverse complement strand
GCACACTTGGACAGCGCGAAGAAGGCAAGCCTCTGGCTTGACTGCGGCCTGCAAGGTCGACGACGCTGCGGGCTCCTGAGCGCAAGGAGAAGCAACGCCGCCGGGCGTGCGCCAGCGCGGCTCAATCGGGTGCGGTGCGTTGTCACCATTGAGGTGACCTTGCTGGTGCGTACAAAAGCTAGAGTTCATAGGGCGTATCCAGCGGAAGAAAGCGGTCAACTGCGGTTTCCAGGATTGTTGAACATGTTAAATGAAAGGCGGATTTTTGCAATCGGGCAACCCCGACGTGGGGCAAGCCCGCGTGCCACTGCCAGCACGGGCTTTGGGGCCGGGCCGCCCACTGCACTACCATGCCGCCATGGCCAAAGAGAAGAACGTTTACACCTGCAGCACCTGTGGCGGGACCAGTCCGAAGTGGTTGGGGAAATGCCCCGGCTGCGGCGCCTGGAACACCCTGCTCGAATCGGTGGCCGAGAGCCTCACGCCTGCGAAGAACCGGTTTGCAGCGCTGGCCAGCGCAGCAACGGTGGCGGTGTTGTCCGATATCGAGGCGGTCGACATGGCGCGCACACCGACCGGGCACGAGGAACTCGACCGGGTGCTGGGTGGCGGGATCGTCGAAGGCGGTGTGGTGCTGATTGGTGGTGACCCTGGCATCGGCAAGTCGACCCTGTTGCTGCAGGCGTTGGACTCTCTGCAGCGATCCGGCAAGAACACGCTCTATGTGACAGGAGAGGAAAGCGGAGCGCAGGTCGCCTTGCGGGCGCGCCGCCTTGGGCTGGACCACTCGAAAGTGAAGGTGCTGGCCGAAATCCAGCTGGAGAAAATGCTGGCGACGCTGGAGTCGCTGCGACCGGACATTGCAGTAATCGACTCGATTCAGACGGTCTACTCGGAGCAGCTCACCTCCGCTCCCGGTTCGGTGGCGCAGGTGCGCGAATGTGCGGCGCACCTGACCCGGGCCGCCAAGGCCAGCGGTGTGTGTATCGTGCTGGTGGGCCATGTGACCAAGGAAGGCGCGCTGGCCGGGCCACGCGTGCTGGAGCACATGGTCGACACAGTCCTGTATTTCGAGGGTGACACGCACAGCAGCTTTCGCCTGGTGCGCGCCATCAAGAACCGCTTTGGCGCAGTCAACGAGATTGGCGTTTTCGCCATGACCGAGCGCGGGCTCAAGGGCGTCAGCAATCCCAGCGCCATCTTCCTGAGCCAGCACAGTGAGCCCGTGTCCGGCAGTTGCGTCATGGTCACGCTGGAGGGCACGCGCCCCTTGTTGGTGGAAATCCAGGCGCTGGTGGACAGCGGCGGCCCAAGCCCGCGTCGCCTGAGTGTGGGCCTGGACCGCGACCGGCTGGCCATGCTGCTGGCGGTGTTGCACCGCCACGCCGGCGTGGCCTGCATGGACCAGGATGTGTTCGTCAACGCGGTTGGCGGTGTGCGCATCAGCGAACCTGCGGCAGACCTTGCGGTGCTGCTGGCGATCACCTCGTCGCTGCGCGGCAAACCTCTGCCGAAAGGATTTTTCGCCTTTGGCGAGATCGGGCTGGCGGGCGAGGTGCGCCCGGCGCCGCGCGGACAGGAGCGCTTGAAAGAGGCCGCCAAGCTGGGATTTTCGGTGGCCGTCGTGCCCAAAGCCAACGCACCCAAAAAAACGGTCGAAGGCCTCACCATCCATGCCGTGGAGCGCGTGGAGCAGGCGCTGGAGGTGGTGCGCGGGCTTTCCTGAGGCGGCTTGCAAGGCAACTTCGCTCTTGCGCGAAAATGCCCGGCAGTCGCATTTCGGCATTGCCTGCAGCGGCACCATCCATAGACCGGAGGATCCTATTTTCAGCCCGCGTTTCCAATCCCTGTTGTCCCGTGTCGGTGTGCCCGTGCTCGGCGTGGCGCTGGTCGCGCTGGCCTACCGTTCCTACGGCTGGGCCGGTGTGGCAGCGGCAGTCTCGGCGCTCGTGATGTGGGCGCTGCTGCATTTCAACCGCGTGCTGCAGGTGCTCAAACGCGCGGCGAACCGACCGATCGGGTCGGTCGACAGCGCGGTCATGCTCAACGCGAAGCTGCGCCCGGGTGTGACCCTGCTGCACGTAGTGGCGATGACACGCGCACTCGGGGAATTGCGCTCGGAGCAGGATGTGCAGCCCGAGGTGTACCGCTGGACCGACAACACGCACTCGCATGTGACGTGCGAGTTCGGCGGCGGCAAGCTGCGCAAGTGGGATCTGTGGCGTCCCGACCCGACCCAGGCAGCGCCTTAAAATTGCGTCTTCTGCAAGCCCCTTTTCTGCCCAAACCCTAGGAATTGATATGACCGCCCTACCCCCCTCAATGGCCGACCGCGATGGCAAGATCTGGATGGATGGCCAGATGGTGGAATGGCGCGACGCCAAGATCCACGTGCTGACCCATACGCTGCATTACGGCTGCGGTGCCTTCGAAGGTGTGCGCGCCTACAACACGGTCAACGGCACGGCGATTTTCCGGCTCAAGGAGCACACAGAGCGGCTGTTCAACAGCGCGAAGATTCTGCGCATGCAGATCCCGTTCACGCAGGAGCAGGTGATGCAGGCCCAAAAGGATGTGGTGCGCGAGAACAAGCTGGAGAGTTGTTATCTGCGCCCGTTGACGTGGATCGGCTCGCAGAAACTTGGCGTCAGCCCGAAGGGCAATACGATCCACCTGATGGTCGCGGCCTGGCCCTGGGGTGCCTACCTGGGTGAAGACGGCCTGAAAAACGGCATCCGCGTGAAGATCTCGAGCTACACCCGCCACCATGTCAATATCACCATGACCCAGGCCAAGGCAGTCAGCAACTACACCAATTCGATTCTGGCCAACATGGAGGCCACCGACGACGGTTATGACGAGGCCATGCTGCTGGATGCGAACGGTTTTGTGTCCGAGGGCGCCGGCGAAAACCTTTTTGTCATCAAGGACGGCGTCGTCTACACGCCGGATATGTCGGCGGGCGCGCTGAATGGCATCACCCGCAATGCGGTCATGCACATCTGCAAAGACCTGGGGCTGGAGCTGGTGCAAAAGCGCATCACCCGCGACGAGGTCTATATCTCTGACGAGGCCTTTTTTACCGGTACCGCCGCCGAGGTCACGCCCATCCGCGAACTGGACCGGATCCCGCTCGGTGCGGGCACGCGCGGCCCGCTCACGGAGAAGATCCAGAGCGCGTTCTTCGACATCGTCAACGGCCGCAACCCGAAATACGCGGGCTGGCTGAGCAAGGTCTGATATGGGCAAAAGCGCGAATGTGGAGTTGCTGGCGGCGGACCTGAATGCACAAGGTGGGGTGTTCTGTCCCAGCCCCAAGGCCGATATGAAGATCTGGAACAGCCACCCCAAGGTCTATCTCGATGTGGCCCATACCGGCCAGGCCAAGTGCCCGTATTGCGGCACGGTCTACGCGCTCAAGGCGGGCGAGCACTTCGACGCCCACCACTGAGCGTTGGCGTGCGCGCCGGCGCGGGTCGAATCCAAAGGCTGGCAGGCAGTCCGGGCGCGGGTCCTCCAATCGCGTTGACGAGCCCGACAGGTTGTCGGGCTTTGGGTTGGGTCCGCGTTGGGCCTGCAAGGGGGTGCAGGCAAGGCGCAAAGCGCAGCGGAGAAGCACATCCGGCGGGCCTTTGCAACGCCGCGTCGGTCCCCTTGCAGGCCGAACCCGAAAGGCCGGGGGGATTCGCGCCGCCATCCGTCGTTGCCGACTCGTTGTGTGGGCCAGCCACACGGCCTCGCCGACGCCTTGGCTGGCAACGCGAATCTCCCCGGTGTGGACCAAACCCAAAGTCCGACAGCCTCCTAGTCTTCGCTGGTCCATTCCACCTGCACGCCCAGACTGCGCAGGTTCTCCACGAAGCGCGGATGGGCGCGCCGGATCGGCGTGGCGTTGCGGATTTCCGAACGCCCCGGAATGCTGGCGGCCACCATGAACAGCGCGATCGCGACCCGGATGATGTAGGGGCTTTCGACCACCGCGGGTGACAGTGTTGCGCCGCCAAAGGTGACGAGCCGGTGCGGGTCGGACTGGAACACATGAGCGCCGAATTTGGACAGTTCGCCAGACCAGCCCAGGGCGCCGTCGTAAACCTTGTTCCAGAACAGCGCGTTGCCCTGTGCGCAGACGCCCAGCGCGATGAAGATCGGCAACAGATCCGCCGGCACGTAGGGCCAGGGCGCCGCCTCGACCTTGGTCAGCACATTGCTGGTGAACGGCGTCTGGACCTTGAGCGGCCCGGCGCAGCGGGCGTGCGACCAGCCGTCCGCATGGGTGATCTGCACACCAAACTTCTCGAAAGTGCGGTCAATCAAGGGGAAGTTGTCGGGCGCGCTGTTGCGCACCACCACATCGCCGCCGGTGATCGCGCCCAGCGCCAGGAAGGTGGTGATCTCGTGGAAGTCCTCGTCGAAGCGGAACTCGCCGCCACCGAGCGGGGCGCCACCGTGCACCGTGACGCGAGAGGTGCCGATACCCTCGATGCGCACGCCGATCATGGCCATGAAGCGGCAGAACTCCTGCACGTGCGGCTCCGACGCGGCGTTCGTCAGCACCGACGTGCCGTTGGCCGTGGCTGCACACAATACGAAGTTCTCGGTCGTCGTAACGGATGCATAGTCGAGCCAATGCCGGTTCGGCCGAAGCCCTCCCGCGCAGCGCACCAGCAGCGAGCCCTCCGCGCGCTCGATGGTGCTGCCGAAGCGGCGGAACACATCCACATGCGGATCGATTTCGCGCACACCGAGCGTACAACCCTTCACGTTGTCTTCCAGCCGCGCCACACCAAAGCGCGCCAGCAGCGGCGGCACCAGCATGATGGACGAGCGCATTTCCTCCGGCAGCCGGTGCTGTGCCGCGTCAAACACCGTTTCCCGGTGGTGCAATTCAAGGACGCCACTGGCGAGGTCCATTTGCACCTTGCTGCCCAGTGTGCGGAAGATATCGAGGATCTTGCGCACATCGGTGATGTCGGGCACACCGAGCAGGCGCAACGGCTCCATCGTCAACAAGGTGGCGCACAAAACCGGGAGCACGGCATTCTTGTTGGCAGAGGGCGTGATACGGCCGCGTAGAGGCGTGCCGCCGTGGACGACGAGATTGGACATGGAAAGTTTCTGGGAAGATGGGGCACCACCGGCGCGGTGGCAACCCCAACTGTACCCACTGGCGGTTGTGCCTTGCCGACGACAAGTCTTTGCGGGCAAAAAAAAGCCACCTTGCGGTGGCTTTGAAAAGTCCTCAAAAGGACGTCGTTGGAGACCCTGCATGAACCGTGGCCGGTGGTCTTTGAGCCGCCTGGCACCCTAAACTGTGACAGCAGTTAAAACCACTGTAGCGAGGGCGTGCCGACTTGGCCATAGTCCTTTTGGGGGACGGCCCCAGCTTTTTTTGACGATCCGGTACTTTTTGGGGTTTGGCCGGCGACTTCATCAGGATGGCTGGCTGCCCATCGGCAAACGTGCCTCGAACCACGCCCCGCTGCTGCTTGGTTCCACGCACCGCACGCTGCCACCGTGGCGCTGTGCAATGGAGCGGACCAGGGCCAGACCCAGCCCCACACCCCCGTCGCGTTCGGTGGCGCCTGGCAGGCGATAAAACGGCTCGAAAATGCGCTCGCGCAATGCTGCGGGCACCCCTGGCCCGTCGTCACGCACGGTCAAGACCATGCTGTCGCGATCAATGGCAATTGTTGCCGCTACGCTTTGCGCTCCATGGCGGCGGGCATTCTCCAGCAGGTTGCGCACCATGCGGCGCAGCAGCCGGGACTCGCCTTGCACGACCAGTGCAGGCGGCGGCGCCGGCGCTGAAAGCTGCGCGCCCCATGCCGCGCATTCCTCCGCCAGCAGGCCCACTATATCGACTGGCTCTACCGTGCCCAGGTCGGTAGCGCTGGCGTCGAGCCGGCTGGCCAAGAGGATCTCGTCGATCAACTGGTCCAGCTCCTGGATATTGCGGGCGATTTCCTCGCCCAAGGCCACGCCCGGGTTGGATGCCATCAACTCCAGCGCCATGCGGATGCGGGTCAGCGGCGAGCGCAACTCGTGGGACGCGTTGGCCAGCAAGGTCTTGTGGCTGAGCAGCAAGGCCTGCACGCGGTGCGCCGCCACATTGAAGCCCTGTGCCAGCGCGGCCACCTCATCCTGGCCGCCTTCGGGCAAGCGCTGCGAAAGGTTGCCGTCACCCCATTGGCGCACGCCCTGCTCCAGCGCCTCCAGCCGTTTGGTGAGGCGGCGGATCACCGGATAGCTGCCGATTGCCACTGCAAACGCCACCAGCGCCAGCATCCAGGCGAAGTTGATCGGGAAGCGCCGTGGCCCGGCCGGACCCGGCGGCGCCATACCCGCCGGGCGGTTGTCGCGGCGTGGCAATTGGACGGTGATGGTATTGCCATCGCGCAGGGTCACCTGAAACTCCGGCCCCTGCCCAGTCACGAGAACCGGTCGTGCCGGGGCCTGGCCGATCACCTCGCCGGCCGCATTGCGCAACACAATCTCGCGTCCGGGTCGGCTGGCGCGTTCCGACTCCGCTTCCATGCGCGCGAGCCACCCCGCCAGCAGGGCCAACAGGGCCACGGTGCCGACGACGGCCAGCCAGATGCGCAGGTACAGGCGCTGGTGGAACGGCGTCTTCATGCGCAGCCTCTCACACTCTCAGCCCTGTTGCCGCGCGAAGACGTAGCCGACGCCGCGCACCGTCAGGATGCGTTTCGGATTTTTCGGGTCGAGCTCGATGGCGGCGCGGATGCGGCCCATATGTACATCGATGGAGCGGTCAAACGCGTCAAGCTCGCGACCACGCACCGCCTCCATGATCTGGTCTCGCGTCAGGACGCGGCCTGCGCGCTCGGCCAGCGCCAGCAGCAGGTCGAACTGGTAGGAAGTCAGCTCGCAGGCCCTGCCAGCTACCGTAACGGTGCGCGCGTCACGCTCGATTTCGAGTGAACCGAAACACATGCGCTTGGCAGCGGCGCTGGCGCCTGGCAGATGCCGGCGCAGGACGGCGCGGATGCGCGCCAGCAATTCGCGCGGTTCAAACGGTTTTGGCAGATAGTCGTCGGCTCCCAACTCCAGCCCGACGATGCGGTCCATCGGATCGCCCTTGGCGGTGAGCATCAGTACCGGCGTCTGGGCAGCACTGCCCGGCAGGGCGCGGATGCGGCGGCAGACTTCAAGGCCGTCGATGTCGGGCAGCATGAGGTCAAGGATCACCAGCCGCGGCGGGTCGGTCTGTCCGGCCAGCATGGACAGGCCCGCCAGACCGTTTGCTGCATGGCTGACCTCGTAGCCAGACTGGCCGAGATACTGGCCGACCATCTGCGCCAGTCGCGCGTCATCTTCGATCATCAACAAACGGTCCACCATGGCGCCAGTTTATGGCCCGCCCTGCAAGATGGCTTGGCGACCGGGTAAAGAAAGTTGAAGTGTAGAAGTCCCGCCGCTTTTTCACAGTTTCACAGTATTTGCTGCCGGGAACTCGCACATCGTCCCGTTGGTGGACGGTGCGATACCGCTTTACCGCACGGCGGGTGCGGTCCGTCTTGACTCCATTTGCGCTTGCCGCACAAGTCCGACATCACCGTGTCACCCTTCGCCGGCCACACCGCGCCCCCTGCTCAAGTGCGGCGCGCTGGTGAAGCGGGGGGACGCCTTGGCACTACTGCATGACTTCGACCGGAGCGACCTTGATCCGTGGCCGGTCGTGGCCGGTGTCAGCGGGATCGTCATCGCGCAGGCGCGGGCCGCACCCGTGTTTCTGCCAAACTGGAGCACACTCGGAACAAGCTACACATCAAGGAGAACGCGTTTATGGCCCCCTCCCCCACCACCCTGCTGGTGTTGTCTGACCCCGATGAGCCCCAGTTGACCATGCTCGAACCGTTACGCGACCGGCTGCAGATCGTCATCGGGCCAACCATGGCCGCCGTGGCAACTGCGGCGCCATCGGCCGACGCGCTATTGGTGTGGACGGCCAGCCGCGAACTGCTGCAGCAGGTTTTTGCGATTGCACCACGGCTGCGCTGGATCCACTCGCGCGCCGCCGGTCTCGACACCTTGTTGTTCCCGGCGTTGGTTGAAAGCCCGGTGCCGCTGACCAACAGCAGCGGCGTATACAGCCGCTCCCTGGGCGAGTTTGTGGCCGCATCGGTGCTGTTCTTCGCCAAGGACTTCCACCGCATGAAGCGCAATCAGGCGGCCGGGCGCTGGGAGCAGTTCGATGTGGAGGAGGCGCATGGCAAGACCATGGGTATCGTTGGATACGGTGACATCGGTCGGGCGTCCGCCCGGCTGGCCAAGGCCCTGGGCATGCGGGTGCTGGCGCTGCGCCGCCGTCCGGAGCAGTCGCGTGACGACGAACTGGTTGACGAGGTCCTCGGCAATGACCGGCTGCTGGAGCTGATGGCCCGTGCCGACTATGTGGTCGTCACCGCCCCGTTGACGCCCGACACCAGGGGCCTGGTCAACGCCGCCGCCATCGCCGCGATGAAGCCCTCCGGTGTGCTGATCAACGTCGGTCGCGGCGCCGTCATCGACGAAGCGGCACTGATTGCGGCGCTGCAGCGCAAGGCGATCCGTGGTGCCGCGCTCGACGTGTTTGCGCAGGAGCCGCTGCCTGCGGGGTACGCGTTTTATGCACTCGACAACCTGCTGCTGTCCCCGCACTGTGCCGACCACACGCAGACCTGGATCGACGACGCCATGCAATTCTTCATAGGGAATCTGGAGCGCTTCTTGCGCGATGAGCCCTTGCGCAACGTGGTGGAGAAACGGCTGGGGTACTGAAAGGCTTGGGTTGCCGGAGCGGCTAAACGCATCGTCATGGCAGCGCATATGGCTTGCCGAGAGTCACTCAACTGAATGCTTCCATTTTGGGTCTATAATAAATTATCAATCCATTTTGGAGCCAATATGCCAAATATCTCCATCAAAGATGTACCTGAGCAATGGGCAGAGACTCTGCGCCAGCGTGCCGCGCGCAACCACCGTTCGTTGCAAGGCGAATTGATGGCCATCATCGAGCGCGCGGTCCAGGAAACCGCGCAGTCGGCGGCGGCGCTCGGCTGGTCTCCAAACGGGCGCTCCGGGATGGGCGTGGTGGTCGGTTACGGAGCGGGCGGCCACCCCAACATCCGCCGCGGCTGGAAAACGGTCGAACAGGTTGCCGCCGAATTGAAGGCCAAATACCCGGAGCCCGTTACCGATGTTCCACTTGGAGTGGACATCATCCGAGCTGACCGGGACTCCCGGTGACAGCGCCAGTGCGCGAACTCTTCCTGGCTGAGCCTCCCGCGCAATACCTTGTCCTGCCGCCCTTGGTACTCGATTGCAGTACCTTGGCCGGCCTGATCTTTCGGGAATCCTGGTACCAGCAGGCGTTGGATCAGATGCGTGACAGAACACTGCATGCACCGGCCCTTCTACCGGTTGAAATTGCCAGCGTTGCCTTGAAGAAACACAGGCTGGGCCGTCCGGATATCGCAAATGACGGCATGTTGCAATTTGCGGCGATGGACGTTGAGCTTCATGGTGTCAAGGCGCATGAGGTGGTGGCCCTCGCCCTGCGTTACCAGCTACCCGCCTACGACGCCTGCTACCTGTGGCTGGCAGCCGAGCTCAAAGCCCCGCTGGCGACTTTCGACGAAAAGCTGGCCGGCGCGGCCAAAGCCCATCTGGCCACTTTGACTTGAACGCCGCCACGCCGCGCGCGCTCAACGCCACCGCCTTCGCCACCCTGTTGCTGGTTGCCCTGATGATGGGCGCCAACCACGTGGCGGCGCGCATCGCCTTCAACAACGGCGTCGATGTGGCTACGGCAGTGCTGTTCCAAGTGGCATCACTGCCATCGTGATCGTCGTTTTGCTGCAGCTGCAAGGGGTTCGGGTGTCGCTCACCGGGCGACATCGGGGCTTTTTGCTCGCCATCGGCCTGTTGATCGGCCTGCAGAGCCTGCGGTCGCGCGGCTGCCGGTGGCGCTGGCATTGCTGGCGTTCAACACCTTTCCGGTATGGACCGCGCTGTGGGCCTGGCTGATCTACCGTGAGCCGCCTTCGCGCCCCTTGCTGATGGCGATGCCGGTCATCCTGGTCGGCCTGGCTCTCGCGCTCGACGTACTGGGTGCAACGTCAGGATTGGGCGCTGGTGCACAGTGGACCCGGATTGGCCAGCGCGCCGGGCGTCCGCGCCGTGGCGCCCGGCACGCTGACTCATTGGCACCGAGCGCCGAAGATGCCGCTAGGACGACATCGTGCTGCCTGAATTGCCTGGCGGCTTCGTCTATAAGGGCGGCTCTCAGCGCCGGGCAGTCGGTGCCCATCAGCAGGACGGGGCCTGCCGCTGTGCGAGAGCCCGTTCAATCGCGCAGGCCATGCTTGCACCAAGATCGCTTGTTGCCACCACGGGTTCATTTGCGCGCTCCTGTTGGGGATGAGTTGCCAATGTAGCCGGGCCAGGCCCCGTGGCAAATAGGCCGAAACCTACAAAACGCTGGTGATCCGCCGGCACGGCATGGACCGCCGCGCCCGGTCATTCACAGTGTCTGCCGCGAAGGGTCAAATCTTTCCCTAACCGCCGGCGCTTGTTTGGCTGGCCCAGGCCCGCCGTGCCAATGGGCTGCTCGACTTTCCGGGCGTGTCTGCCGTGATCGTCGCCACCAACGGCACCATGGATCGCGTAAACCCGGTGCACCCGGCCACGTTCATTGCGTTCAATTGGTGGCTGGTGGGGCAAGCAGGCCGCGACGCCGTCAAACGGCACCGGGACATTTTGCAGGCCGATTCGCTGCAGGAACTGCTGGAGCGATAGTTTCTGCAGGTTTATGTGCAGCAGTAGGTGTTAATCCAGGGTTAATGGGAGGAAACTGCGATTAACAACAAAGCAAGCCTCAGCCAATCAGCGATTGGTTTGACCTGGAGTTGTCGCGATTTTCACTATCCAGACACCTTATCTGTCGCGATACTTCTCGCGCGACATTTAAAGTGGCGCGATACTATGGTTCTTGCGCCGAAGAAAAACCAGCATGCCGCGCCTCACCCCCCCACAAGAGCTTGATCGGCTGGTTGAGCGCATTGCCGCCATGCCAGACGGCATTGGCATTGACGGACTTTTGCAAGCGCAGGGCAACAGCCTGCAACGCCGCACCTTGCAGCGCCGATTGGCTTCGTTGGTTGCGCAGGGACGCATTCAAACTACGGGCGAGGCGCGTGCGGTGCGCTACCGCGTTGCTCTGCCAGTCATTAACTCTAGCAGCGCTGTCACCGAAGGTGCGGACACGCTTCATGCGACTGGCGAAACCTACGTCCCCACCTCCCCCGAAGGTGAAACTATCAAGGCGTATGTGCGCCAGCCCCGCCAGATGCGTCCACCTGTGGGCTACAAACTGGATTTTCTGGAGCAATATCACCCCAACCACACCGCCTATCTGCCGCCCGACCTGCGCGACCAACTGCACGCATTGGGCCGCTCCCCGGCAGACCAGACACTAGCTGGCACCTTTGCCCAGGGCATCCTCAACCGCTTGTTGATCGACCTGTCGTGGGCGTCGTCACAACTGGAGGGCAACACTTACAGCCGCCTGGACACCGAACGGCTGATTGAATTTGGTCAGGCCGCCGAGGGCAAGAATGCGCTGGAAACCCAGATGATCCTGAACCACAAGCAGGCCATCGAATATCTGGCGCGCGACCCCAATGCAGCCAGCTTGAACCCGCAGACCATCATCGCGCTGCATGCACTTTTGTCGGACGGCTTGATGGCCGACCCCATGGCCTGCGGCCGCATTCGTCGCCGGGCAGTAGAAATTGGTGGCAGTGTGTACATGCCCGTGGCATTGCCGCAGCGGCTGGAAGAACTGTTTGGCATCGTCATCGCCATGGCAGCAGAAATCATCGACCCGTTCGAGCAAGCTTTCTTTCTGATGGTGCACCTGCCCTACCTGCAGCCGTTTGAGGACGTGAACAAACGCGTTTCACGGCTGGCAGCCAACATACCCTTTATTCGTCACAACCTGTGCCCGCTGTCGTTTATCGACGTGCCCCAGCAGGCCTATGTGGACGCCATGATTGGCGTGTATGAACTCAACCGTATCGAGCTGTTGCGCGATGTGTTTGTGTGGGCCTATGCGCGCTCATGCCAGCAGTACGTGGCGGTACAGCAAAACCTGGTGCCGCCAGACATCTTTCGGCTGCGCTACAGGCTGGCCTTGAGCGAAATCGTAGCCGCCATCGTGCGCGGTGACGAGGCAGTCACCGATGCCACGATCAACGCCCGCATACCGTCGGCCGTGCTTGCTGCCGACAAGGCGCACTTCACCGCTCTGGTGCTGGTCGAGTTCAAAGCGCTGCATGCGGGCAACGCGGTTCGGTTTGGGATTGGGCCGTTGGAGTTGGCGGCCTGGCGCGAAAGGCACGGACGGGACGACTAACCTGAAGTTCCTCCCCCATTAGCCCTGCTTTTTGGTGGAAATCCCTTGTGAATCAACGACATTGCTGGTTTCTTTTGCCTCTTTTTGTAGACATGTAATTTACTTGATATTGCCAGTTTAATGATCTATATATGTAGACATGCATGTTCAAATAATTCCAAACCGGGGCTCCAACCCCACGGTTTTGTTGCGTGAGTCCTATCGCGAGGGCACCAAGGTTTGCAAGCGCACGCTGGCCAATCTGTCGGACTTGT
>Ga0163144_10021934_pt1 | contig 12673 bp, 10 predicted proteins | sample OliLak19BULKMAT1_FD_123175 | JGI IMG/M metagenome (GOLD analysis project Ga0163144, IMG submission 123175) | Freshwater microbial mat bacterial communities from Lake Vanda, McMurdo Dry Valleys, Antarctica - Oligotrophic Lake LV.19.BULKMAT1 | ecosystem: Environmental > Aquatic > Freshwater >... | reverse complement strand
GACTTTCATGTACAAAACCGGAACCGTTGAGATTGAAGATCAATCAGTAGCCATCAAGATTGACGAACGGTTGTTGTTAGAGCGTCATCTGACATTCAGTTCACCGTTGCAACAATCGGTTTGGTTTCGGGCGTTAGCTGGCGATATCACCATTGAAGCCGATGGGACGTTCAAAAGCGGCAGATTGCGGCTCCAGATTCCGAAAGCAGAAACGAACTTGCGGTTGGTGTCGGATGATCCGAAGTCGTCAGAGTTGTTGTTAAGACTGAAAATTCCTCAAGGAAAATCGACCGTGGAGTTAGTTTATGAACCACTCAAAGAGTAGTCGCTTGCAACATTGCTTCGTTTTGATTTGCATAATCTTTGCTGCTCAGCGCTTGACCAACGCCGAGGAGGTCGGCGATCGATGGGGAACTGAGGAACGTGAACGCGAATATTACCCGATCGTCAATGTTCCGCTTCCTCAGGATATCGTGATCGAAGCAGGGGCATTTGTGGTGTTGCCTGACCAACGAGTCGCCGTTGGGACTCGCCATGGCGAGATCTACCTGATCGATGGCGTCGATGACGAGAAACCGAGCCCTGCATTTCATTTGTTTGCAACCGGGCTCGATGAGATCTTTGGCCTCGCTTGGAAAGACAATGCGTTCTACGTCACGCAGAGCTGCGAATTGACACGGGTTAGCGATTCGGACAGCGACGGCAAGGCAGATCGCTTCGAAACAATCTCCGATGCGTGGGGCTATGCGAATTATCACGAGTACGCATTCGGTTCGAAATTCGACGCCGCTGGTAACCAGTTCGTAGCTCTTGGTTTGTCAGAGTCGTATAACTCATACGCGTTGTTTCGCGGCTTTGTGATGAAGGTTGCGCCCGATGGAAAAACAACCGCATTTGCAAGCGGACTTCGGAGCCCTGCCGGTATAGGCCTCGATGAGCATGGGGCGCTGTTCTACGTTGAAAGTCAGGGACCCTGGAATTGCTCATGTAGTTTGAAAGCCGTTGCTGAAAACAGTTTTCATGGTCACCCGGCGAGCTTCGAATGGTACAAGTTCGCTCCCGAATTGGGCGCCGTTCCGGAAATTCCTAAGTCGGGTTCGCGGATTGTGGTCGAAAAAGAACGTGTCAAACAATTGACCCCTTATGCGGTGATTTTTCCGTACATTCGGATGGGCCGGTCAATCACTGCGTTCAGCGTCAACAACACCAACGGAAAGTTCGGTCCGTTCGACAACCAGATGTTTCTTGGGGACTATACGCTTTCCATCGTGATGCGAGCTACGACTGAACAAGTCAACGGCGTTTGGCAAGGAGCGTGCTATCCGTTTCGCGAAGGGCTTTCGACGGGAATTTTGAATGTCGAGTTTACGCCTCAGGGGAATCTCCTTTGTGGAGGTACGAATCGTGGATGGCCAGTTCGAGGAATCAAAGCTTTCGCTTTAGAACGACTTCAATGGAGCGGCAAGATGCCGTTCGAGATCGACCGAATCACAATCGAGCCAGATGGCTTCAAGGTCACGTTCACCAAACCCGTTGACCAGGCAACGGGTAGCTCACCGGCTGCTTGGTCCATCTCGACGTTCACACATCCCTACCACGGTGGCTACGGTGGACCAGAAGTAGAGCAAACGAAGCCGACGGTAAAATCGGTTTCGCTCGCCGATGATTGCCTGTCGGCAAAGATCGTTCTGGATAAGCTGACCAAGGGGTTTGTCTACGAGTTCGATCTGATCCAATTACGTTCAAAAGAGATGGAATCCCTACTTCATCGCAATGCATACTACACGGTTAATGAGATTCCAGATGAATAGCAAGATTGGTGGACCTCAGGCAATGCAATCGTCGCATCTAAACACCGGCACTGGGTTCCTGCGCTCGGTCATCGCGATTACCTTCGCGTTGATTTTGGTCCTGCCACTGGTGAACGTTGAGCGGTTGTGTGCCGCTGATCACCCGGTACCTGAAAGCCCGCTTTGGCTTACCTATTCCGGTGAGCAAGGGCCAGGGAAAGGGAAGCACATCGTCCTGATCGCAGCCGATCAAGAATACCGAAGCGAACACGCACTGCCGATGCTTGCGAAAATCCTGGCTAAGCATCATGGGTTTCATTGTACGGTCCTATTCAGTTTGAATGACGACGACGAAGTTGACCCGACGAAGAAAATTCGCTGGGAGGACAAATCAGCGAGTCATAACATTCCCGGCTTGGAGCATCTTGAGAACTGCGACCTCGTGATCTTGTTTAGCCGACTCATCTCTCTGCCGCCTGAACAACTGGAACACATTTACCGATACCTTGATTCAGGAAAGCCAATTATCGGAATCCGCACGACAAACCACGGCTTCATTGATTTCGAGTACAAGAAAGATGGGAAAAAAGTCGATTTCGGCAGAGACATCCTTGGAGGCACCTTCAAGGGTCATCATGGCCGCTGGCAACAGGACTCCACTCGTGGAATCATTGTAGAACAAAACGCCAATCATCCTGTGCTGATTGGCGTAACCGACATTTGGGGAACGTCGGACGTATACCGTACATTTGCCGAAGGAGCCAGTCTGCCTGAAGATTGCACACCGCTTGTCGATGGTCAGCCCTTGATGGGGCGTCAGCATGACGATGCTGTGAATCCAAGACTTGTCGCATTGCCGGTAGCCTGGGTTAAATCATGGATTGGAAATACGGGCCAATCAGCGCGAGTCTTTCATGTAACAATGGGAAGCGCCCAGGACTTTCTAAGTGACGGTCTGCGGCGGATGCTGGTGAATGCGACCTACTGGTGCATGCAAATTGAAAGCGAAATCGACAAGCGATCCTGCGTCGACATTGTCGGACATTACAATCCGCCGGAAAGTGGCTTTGACTACAAGAAATTGAAAATTTCTCCGCAGAAACCCGAATTCTACAAATAGGACTGTCGTGCCCTATCGCTTGCCTTTCTAATCGGTTTTGGCCAGGAAACGCTGACACCAGCAACTGCTGCGATAAGTTGCTACCATAACAGGGCGTTCGCGCTCGTCTTTCTCGCTTCGACGTGGGTAATGTCATGGTAACGCCAACTGAGCACGCTGCGGTTCAACGGATCTTGATTTTGGGTGGTGGCTTTGCAGGCGTCAATGTCGCCATGCAGTTGGAGAAACGTCTGCGGCATGTTCCGAACGTTGAGATCTCGCTTGTCAATCAAGAGAACTATTTTGTTTTTCAGCCACTGCTTGCTGAGGTCGTTTCCGGCAACATCGGTTTATTAGATACAGTGAATCCGATTCGCCGACTATTGAAGCGAGCGCGACTATATGTGCGTGAAATCGATAGCATCGACTTGAAGGCTCGTACGGTCACGCTAACGCCTGGTTTCCGCCCTCGCCCCGACATTCTCCGGTATGACCATTTGGTACTGGCACTTGGTAACGTGACCGACTTTCGCGGAATTCCCGGTTTGCCTGAGCACGCGATGGCTTTCAAGTCGCTCGCAGACGCTGTGCAACTGCGCAACCACTTGTTACACGCATTAGAGGAGGCAAGCATTGAAACGGATGCAGAAGTACGTCTTGCCTTACTAACATTTGTTGTTGCTGGGGGCGGGTTTTCGGGGGTCGAGGTGGCAGCCGAGATGAATGATTTTTTGCGTCGAATTGCTAAGGAGTACCGACAAGTAGACCCGCGCGCGATCCGAGTGATTTTGATCCACAACGGCGATCAAGTTTTGCACCGTGAGCTCGGAGCGGGCCTGAGCAAATACGCTACCGATGTACTACGTAAGAAAGGTGTCGAGTTGATGCTCGGCCGCAAGCTCAAAGCGGCAAGTCGCGATGCCGCCATCTTAGACAACGGTCAGCGGATTCCCACTCGTACTTTGGTCTCGACGGTTCCTTCATCACCCAATCCGCTGATCGACTCGCTTGATGTTCTCAAGGATCGCGGCCGGCCGGTCGTCGACGGCTTCTTGGAAATGGCAAGCCATCCCAGCGTCTGGGCTCTGGGAGATTGTGCGATGGTCCCAATGGGCGGCGAAGGAGAGGTTTGCCCACCTACGGCGCAGCACGCGATTCGCCAAGCAACCACGGTTGCGGTAAACATCGCGGCAAGCATCACCGGCTCCAAGAAGCAGACATTCAGTTTCAAGGGGCTTGGCAAGATGGGTTCGATCGGACACCACAGCGCTGTTGCTGAGCTATTCAATCGCTTTCGAGTTTCAGGATTCTTCGCTTGGATTATGTGGCGAAGCGTATATTGGGCGAAGTTGCCAGGAACGGCTCGCAAAATCCGAGTTGGAGTCGCGTGGTTGCTGGACCTGATCATTCCCCCAGATACCGTGGAGTTAAAGCTTCATGGTGCGGCTGGCGTAACGCAGGCTCATTTCGAGGCTGGGGACGTGATCTTCAACCAGGGCGATCTTGGCGACGCGTTGTATATTATCACCGAGGGTGAAGCGGAAGTGCTTGTGGAATCAGAAGGTTCGTCGCGACTCGTCGCAGTGCTTTCGGCCGGCGAGTACTTCGGAGAATTGGCGTTGCTGAACAATCTCCGACGCTCGGCGACGGTGCGGTGTAAGAAAGCGATGACGGTCCTTTCCATGCGACGTCGTGACTTCAATGCGTTGACTTCGAATCTACCCAGTCTAAAACAGAGCTTTCAACAAGTGACATATGCGCAAGAGCCCACTCCGTCAGACTGTCCAGCTAACGCAAGCCACAGTACAGACGAGCAAATTTCCCAGGAACTTTAACGCCTTCTAATGCCAGAAAGTCGTCGAGTTCGCTTGACTGGTTTTCGCGCTGGTTTTCGCTAAGGACAACCTTACACCGATCTTTGGCCGCAAGTTTCATTGGAATCAGGCCTAGCGAGTCTGCGATGCTGGCGGCTTGAGCAAACTTAGTCGCGGACTGATCTTGATCGCCGGCAACTTCTAAAACTTGTGCTTGAAAATACGTGCCGATGGCCTTGGCATATTCGATTCGTTCCTTCTGCAGGTCCTGGCAAACGCGTTGCACAATTGAGATTGAGTCGTCGCGATCGGCTGGACACTGAAACGCCATTCCAATGTGAATACTGGCTTCGAACTGAAAGTCGAGCACTCGCAGTAATTGAATTTGTTTGATCAGTGTTTTCCGTTGGCCACTGACGAGAATGCGATGGTAGCGAGCGGCACGCTTGATTTCGCCGTCGTATTGCCATTTCATTAGTCGCGAAAAACCATTCAGTACTTGCGTCCATGGTGAACTAGACGCGGAGGCGGATCGGTGCGCTTGTTGTTGAAGTTGATAGGTATCGTTCATCAAGTCGGCAGCGCATCCGAGTCCTAGATGAACGAGTTGCGTTACCGATTGATCGTTTCGCTCATCCGCGTCGCAGGTCATGGCCGAGACGTTTGAACGCAGGTCACGAAATCGACCTAACCATAGGCAAGACCAGTTCATTGGCAGGCGTGCCAACGCATCGCCAAACCGATTCTGTTGGCTCTGTGATCGAAATGCAGCGACAGATTTCAAGGACGGGCTGATGGTAGATGCCCAGTCACAGACCGCAAGATGACGAAATGCGACGGCGCAATTCGCTTGAGCGATCATCGCAGCATTGCCCGCCGACTCGCTGTCTTCAACCGCTCGCCTCGGTGCCTCATCATAAACCAAACGCACTTCGATCAACTCTTTCAGTGCAACTTCGCATTGATCGCGTAGGTTACTTGCCGGTGCTAGCTCGCTTCGCCGAATTGGGCCACCGGCGACGGCGAGAAACTCAATTACGATTTTCGCGACATCGCTAAGTTGGTTTACTCGACTTTGCCAGATGTCCTCAATGTTGACGTCCATTGAGAGCAGTTGATCATGCCATCGGATGGCTTCATCTTGTCCGACACATGCGGCCAATTGTGTGATGCAGTGGGCATTGCCTTCCCCCAGCGTTGCCAATCGCTTTAGCGCCAGCTCAGACCATTGAAATTCGCCGTTACAGAGCAGGTGACGAAGCAATGCGATCGAATCAGATTCTGTCAGCGGTTGCAGTTCGATATAGCAATCTGCCGGGTCGCGGAATCTATCGTTTTTCGATCGTCCGACGGTAATGATACCGGCATTGCCATTGGCATTGCTTAAAACTTTACCGAGTACGTTGATACTATCCGCATCGGCCCACTGGATATCGTCAACGATCAAAAATACCGGTCCGTATTCACACATTCGATCCACCAACTCAACGCCGGCGAGCAAGGCGTCTGACCGGGCGATGTCATCAGCATTCGCGACGTTGCCGGTTGACTGGTTTGTTTGTGAGCCGAGGTCTCTGAAAGGCTCATGGTCGTTCGCTAAGAAGTGCGGTTCCGTGATTACGCTGCGTAGTGAAGGAAACGCTTGGCGTAAAACAGCCGCATGTCGCGGTGCGAGTCGGAGCTTTTCGCGATCATCACGTGAGTATCGACGCGCGATCGCATCCGCCATTGCGTCGAACGTTTGTAACGGAACATCCGAACGTTCTCGACAGGTGGAATCAAATACCTGGAACCAGGCGCTGGACCGGAGCCTGCGTTGTATCTCTTGCAAGAACCACGTCTTTCCGACTCCCGAATCTCCGCTGATATGCAAACGTTTCGGTTTGCCATCAACCACGCTATGGATCCAGTTTTCGGCAATTTCCAATTCTTTTGCACGGCCATGGACGTGGCCATCGGTAAAGTTAGAGGGTGCTCGATCGAGAGGCTCGGGCCGTCTTTTAACTTGAACTAAACGTGCTGCGACCGGGCGGTTTTCCGGCAATGGATCGATCATATCACAGATCAGATCCGCTAATTCTTCAGGAATATCGACGGGCAAATACGCTCGCACGGAACCTAAAGACTGGCCGAGCGAGCCACCGTCGATCACCGATGGCAAGCGATTGCGATCAGCAACCAACTCCAATAACATGCAACCAAGTGAGTAAACGTCGCAGGCAGGCGGGTAGATCTGTTTGGTAATCGATTCGGGAGCCATGTACCAATACGTACCAGCAAGGTATCCCCGCTTGGCATCTGGATCCGATACTGGGTCGTAGCTTCCCACAAGCCCGTAGTCGATCAGCCTCGCTCGCCCCTGTTGATCAATCATCACGTTGTCTGGCTTGACGTCGCGATGAACCAAGCCGGCGGCATGAATCGCTTGCAACGCGCCGCCGATGTCGTGGAGCAACTGGATTGCCAGCTCATAGGTCACCGCACGCTCGTCTGCTCGGGCTTCGTTGATGACATCGACCAGCCGCTTCCCAACCACTTCTTCCATCGTGAAGGCAAGATTGTCACCAACCAAAAGCATCCGATCGCATCGTACCAGCGATGGATGACAGAGCTTTTGAATGCGGCGAAAGCCCACTCGGCTCGCGGTCAACATTTCCTCTGATCGAGTTCGCAGGATCTTCATGGCGAAACTTCGTCCCGTCGCCTTTTCGCGGACCCGATAGACAGAGCTGGTGACACCCGAGCCGATCGCGGCCTCAATCTCGAAGTCGCCTAAATCATCGCCGACTTTCCACCGCGCTGGCTCAATATTTCGCTCATCTGCGGCGCGAGGCGTCTCATGCGACTTGACGGCTCGAATTTTTGTCTCGTTACCCGGCTCGGCTGGGTTGAACGTGAAACCTTCGGACTCGATCATGGATGCGGTCCTGGCAAGCGTTTAAAAAACGAATCAAGACTGACGACGGAATTTGTCCGGCTCAGTCTGATTTCGAAATACTTCGGATGCTAGGGTCCTCAAACGCAATTAAGCAATGTGCTGCGAAGAAGTGGTTGCAATTCAACTACACGAGGGGAGCTTCAATCGGTCAGGATTTTTGTTAATAGACGTCCCACGCTGGTCCGGGAAAAATTGGAGGCGATCAAGATCGAAGCTTCAGCAATATTGTCGGTTTCGACACTTCGCTGCAGCGTTCGAATGCGCCGTTCAGCGAGTTCAGAAATAACGGTGGCAATCAGGTAACGCAACGGAATGTCGTTGTATGGTTCAACTGTCGGCGGATTGGGTAGCGACAATGCGGCCAGGATCGCATGGTTGACGGGCATTACCAGCGCCGCAGGATCGCTGGTCCAGAGATCGATCGAAGCGAGCGGTGCATTCGTTCGAGCATCTACCAATAAGTGGCGTTCGACGTCCAAATGCACCATCGCGGAGGCAAAGTCTGGTGTCGGACTAGGCACTTTATCACAGCGAATGCGAGTCGATCTCCGCAGCATCAGCAGGTCGCGATTGACAGGTGGCCGATAGCCTGCGGTGCCGACTTCCCAGTGATCGATTCTCTTGGTTTCCTGGTAACCCAAAGCTTCCAGTAACGTATTGGTCCGATCATCGGCGACGTCGACGCCAAAGCCGTGACCGATCGGTTCCAGGCCTTGGTAACCCCAATCGCTGTGACTGTGGACTCCGACAGTAATTGTCGTCATTCCTGAAGCAAACGCGTCGGCTTCAACTCTTCCCAAAAGTTCATGAACTGCATTCGTTGTCTGCGGATCAGTCCGGAAGCAGAGTGCAGCAAGAGCGGCGCTGCGGTTGTCGCCAGGAAACCACTGGGCCCAAGCCATGATCTCTTTTCCAACGGTTGCGACAAGCAGGCGAGAGGGCTCGAAAAACAGCCGTGAGGCGATCGCTTGCTCAAAAACACTCAAATTGACTGCTGGCGGTCTCCGGTAAATCGAATGATGAATACACCAGATATCCGCCAAACTCGGCAGGTCGGCATTCTTAAAGCTGCGAACTTCTATCATCGCTTGCCGCGACAGTTACAGTGAGTTGAAATGCTGGTGACGTCTCGGTTCTTTCGTTGTCATGTCGGACCAGACCTCTGGAGCCTGACGCCAAACCCGATTTTAATCAACACCCCATAGACATTCCCCCCGCTGACATCTACCCCGCGAATCCGATTCATGCCTCGACTCGACATTGTCACCTTACCAACAGATCAGCGGGCTCGCCTGGGCGCATGGCTGTTCCTCGGTTCATTGGTTGTGTTTTTTATAAGCAGCATTTTGCTCTACGGTCTGTATGCGTGGTCACGGCGCGACGACCCGATGCGAAACACGCCCCTGCCTGTGTCATTTTTGGCCAGCACAGTCTGCTTGATTGCAATCAGCGCCCTGCTTCATTACGCCACTCGCACGGTTCGGCGCGACCGTTGGCAAAAGACAAGTTGGTTGCTTTCTATCAGCACTTTCGCCGCAATCGTCTTCCTGCTGGTCCAAGTCCTAGCCATGCAGCAGATGCTCGCATCGACGATCGGCGGTGCTGGCAATGGCCGTGGCGTGGTTGGCATGGTGGTTGTTTTGGCGTTTCTGCATGCGTTGCACGTTGCCGGTGGCGTGATTGCGTTGGGAATTGTTGCCGTTCGAGCCCGACATGGACATTACGACCACGAACGGCACTTTGCTGTCGACTTTGCCGCTCAATACTGGCATTTCTTGGACATCGTTTGGTTGGTGATGCTGGGTTGCTTTTGGGCGACGACGGGAGGGTTTTGACGACCGGTTGTAACGCCTTTTCACGAATGTTTCAAAAATTTGATTATCGCTAGCCGATAAACGAACCTATACTTGACTAAGTGGATCATGAATGTATAGTTTGTGATTAAATCGCTCGGCGAGATTCAGGAAAACAGGTCATGAGCGCGAAGCTAGCACAGGCACGATCTAAGATGGACCATTCTTTACCGACGCCAAAACCATCGCCCATATTGCGAGTGTTGACACCAGATCCAGTGGAAAGCGAACTGCGAGGCGCATTGGCTGCGAATCCGCCGCTAGCACCGACAGCCGATTTTTTGGCTGATTTAGAGCACGACAGCCAGCGGTTGGAGTCGGCGACGCCGCAAGAGATTTTACAGTTCGCGATCGACCGATTTGCACCTCGATTTACGATGGCGACCGCGTTTGGTCCCGAAGGGATGACGCTGATTCACATGTTAGCGGAGCTTGATCCCAAGACACCCATCTTCAACTTGGATACTGGCTATCAGTTCGCTGAGACATTGCAACTTCGTGAAACGGTCAAGGAACGGTACGGGATCGAGATCGAGTTGAAAAAGCCTGACACGACGGTTGAGCAATACGAAGCGATCAATGGCGGCCCGGTATACAAAACCGATCCGAATCGATGCTGCTTTGATCGCAAGTTGCGAGTCTTGCACGAAGCGGCCAGGGGGATGCATGCTTGGGCCAGCGCGATCCGGCGAGACCAAAGCACGGATCGAGCGCGGGTGCCGATTGTTGGCTGGGACAATAAGTTTCAGTTGGTAAAAATCAGCCCGCTTGCGAACTGGACCAAGAAGGAAGTTTGGAAGCTGATCGCTGACCAGAAGATCCCCTACAACCCGCTGCATGACAAAGGGTTTCCGAGCGTGGGTTGCTGGCCATGCACGCGGTCCATTTCGATGGGTGAAGATGAGCGTGCGGGGCGTTGGAGCGGGTTCGAGAAGAAAGAGTGCGGATTGCACACGTCTTAGAGAGGTTTTGAAGAGCATGCAAATTCCTGCGCGGGTTCATTATGCAGCGTTAGCCATGATGGAGTTGGCCGCAACGGCCAGCCGTCCGCAGCCATTGGCTTTGCGAGAAATCACGCAGCGGCATGGAATTCCTCAGCCGTTCCTGGTGCAGATTTTGCAGCAGCTCAAGACCGCAGGCTGGGTAACCAGCACGCGCGGCAGCCAAGGTGGCTATCGAATTGCCATCTCAGCCAAGACCATCAGCTTGCTGGATGTCGCCGAAGCGGTCGGTTGCCAGGAAACCGGTTGTAGCGCGGAGTCGGTTTCGAATGCGGCATCGCGGCAGTTAACAAAAGCCTGGAATATGGCCGGAGACGCGTATCGCGGCGTGTTGTCGTCGGTGACGATCGCGGATTTGGTGCTCAGCTACGAAAAATCAGATTCAGCCATGTTTTATATCTGAGTCAACCATTTATGATGCACGATGGTCTTCAGCGACTTCTTTCTCAACGGCAAGGTGACAAACTTACATGACGACGGTTCTTGACCTGCGGCGGATCGACGATCCTCGCGACAGTGTTCACCGAACTGTCGAAGCGCTCGCTCGTGGCCAAGTGGTTGCCATCCCCACGGAAACGGTCTATGGGCTCGCGGCCGACGCGCTCAACCCGGCTGCCGTGCAGCGATTGGTAGAAATCAAGGGGCGCTCGGCTTCGATGCCGTTGGCGATTGCGGTTCGTGGGGAGCAGGCGATTGAGGACTTTATTTGCCACTGGTCGCCGCTTTCGCGGCGTTTAGCGCGACGCTGCATGCCCGGGCCGATCACGCTTGTTTTGCCCTGCGGAAACCCGATGTCGATTGCGTCGCGATTACCGTCGCAAACCCGTGACATGGTTGTTGGCGAAAGCGATTGCATCGGTTTTCGGGTCGTTTCGCACCCGGTGATCTGCCAATTGCATGAGTTTCTTCGCGGGCCGCTGGTTTTGACCAGTGCAAATTTATCGGGAGAGTCTCCGGCAATTCGTGGCCAAGACGTGGTTTCGCAGTTTGGAGATTCGGTACCGCTAGTACTGGACGACGGTCCGACGCGTTATGGTGATGCATCGACCGTGGTTCGCGTGATCGGCAATCGGTACGAGATCTTAAGACAAGGCGCAATCGAGATTGCAGCGATGAATGAATTTACAAAACCGATGGTGGCTCTGGTCTGCACTGGGAACACTTGTCGTAGCCCGATGGCAGAAGCCATTTTGAAAGACCTGTTGCGAAAAGCCGGCGGTGGGCTGGAATCCGTTATTGTGGTCTCGGCTGGCGTTGCTGCGGGAGAGGGTTCGATGGCCAGTCATCAGGCAATCGAAGTCATGGAAGCTCGCGGAATCGACATCTCGGATCATTTGAGTCGCCCTTTGAACGAAGCCATCGTCGATCAGGCTGACATCCTCTTGACGATGACTCGCGGACATCGCGCGGCGATCATTGCCGCTTGGCCAGACCGTGCCAACCAAGTTCAAACACTTCGCCGCGATGGCGGAGATATCTCTGACCCGGTCGGTTCCGCCGTCGAAATCTACCAGCACTGCGCCGATCAAATGGAACGCGAATTAGCCGCTTGGATCAAGAATTTGCCAGCGGATTTTTTGGCAGTCGCAGTGCAAGCGAATCGCGATCATTCCAAACACGGACCTAACCATGAGTCGCAGGAGTCTGCATGATGATGCGAATCAGTTTTGCCAGCGATCACCGTGGCGTTGGAATCAAGGGGCGCGTCATTCAGAAGCTGATGGAATGCGGCTATGAAGTTTTCGATGAAGGCACGCATACCGATGCCTCCGTCGATTATCCCGATTTCGCCACGATCGTGGCTGGCAAGGTCAGCACCGGAGTCGCAGACCGCGGGATCTTGATCTGCGGTACCGGTATCGGCATGGCGATCGCTGCTAACAAGTTTCCCGGTGTACGTGCAGCTCCTTGTTACGATGAAGTGATGGTAGAACTGAGCCGTAAACACAACGATGCCAATGTGCTTTGCTTGCCTGGAGACTTGATCGGCGACCGGCCGGTCGATGACTTGGTTCTGATGTGGCTGCGGACGGAATTCGAAGGCGGTCGCCACGGAAGGCGAGTGGACAAGATCAACGCCATTGAAAATGACTCGCGACCATGACAGAAATTGTCGGTCATCGCTTGCAACTGCAATGGTTCAGTAATGCGATTGCCAAAGAACGTTTCAGCGGCTCT
>Ga0163144_10021933_pt1 | contig 12673 bp, 10 predicted proteins | sample OliLak19BULKMAT1_FD_123175 | JGI IMG/M metagenome (GOLD analysis project Ga0163144, IMG submission 123175) | Freshwater microbial mat bacterial communities from Lake Vanda, McMurdo Dry Valleys, Antarctica - Oligotrophic Lake LV.19.BULKMAT1 | ecosystem: Environmental > Aquatic > Freshwater >... | reverse complement strand
GGGTTGGTGGCGATGCCGGGGGCGTGGGTGGTGATGGCGACGAAGTGCCGCGGGCGCTTGGCAGCGGATTTGAGGAACTCCCGATTGCGGGCGGCGAAGGCATTGATTTCCAAAGCAAGCGCGGGGTCCGCCAGGGCGAGGTCGATGGGTGCCAGCGTGAATTTTTTTCCCGCCGTGATGGCTTCGGCGCGGTGCCATTGGGAGGCTTCATCCCGATAGTAAAGAGTGTCGATCGGGAACTCGAAGGTGGAGATGAAACGGTCGGGCGCGGCGGTTTTTTCAATGCGGCCACGCGTGGAGGTGACGGCTGATAGAACGTGGCCATGCTCGGAGCGGCTCTGGAACCAATCGCCGGAAGCTTTGATTTTTCCGTCGCTCGGCTGGAGGTCGAAATTGCCTTTTTCACCATTATTTGAGCGATAGCCGCCCGAACCGTTGGTGTACCGCGCCCAGCGGCTTTCCGCGATGGGGACGGGGAGGAAGGTGGCTGGGGTGTCGAGGGTGAAGTTGGAATTGGCGAGAACACCCGTGCGGCTGAATTGTTCCTGATGGACGAAAGCGGCATTGATGCCCGAGTCCGGGCGCACTTCCATGAGCACCCGCCGCATTCCATTGCCACCGAAGCCGTCTTGCACGATGATCAGCGCGATCAGGATGAGGCTTGCTGCTAGAGAAATGAGTGGCGTCGTGATGAAGAGGCGGTGGCGCTGACCCGACTTGGCGAAAACGAAAAGATTCACCGGGCCGACCAAGATGGCAAAGATGATCAAAACACCGACAAACAGGGAGTAGCGAAATGTCTGTGAGCCGAACAATGTCTGGAGTGGCCAGGAGCTGATGAAATTTTCCCGGTTGGAGACTTGCACGGGTTGCGTCTTGTTTTTGTTGACGAGCGAGACGGCTTCGAGCGCATCCATTTTCAAGTCGGAGGAGATGGGGCGGAGAATGGTGGTTCCGAAACTGGATTGAGTGGGAAGCCCGAGGGATTCAAGGGTGGCTGAGCTGCTTGAGTAGATGACGAGCTGGCCACCGAGGCGCAGCCAGGAAAGAATGCCATTGCGGGGGCCGGGTGGGATGTCCGACCAATCTCGATCGGTCATGATGATGCTGTCGTAGCCGGAGTAGGCGAGCCAGTCGTCAGGGAGTTGTTTGGGGTCGAATTTGGCGGCGAATTCCGCCGATCCCCGGCCTGATGAGCTGAATTTGGATTTGGTTTCGCTATCAAGAGTGGATGCGTTAGGGGTGAAGAGGGCTTCACTGAGCAGGACGGCGGGTTGTTTTTCATCCTGATTCGCGGTGACGTTGTTCGCAGCTTTGCCGAGGGACCCCGTCATTTCGACGGAGATGGATTTATTACCGTAGGAGTTCCCGGGTGGGCAGACCGGGACAAGGATGTCGGTGATGATCGTTTTTCCGCCTTGAGCGGCGAAGGCGAAGGAGGAGTTGGTGAGAAGAGCATCGTTGTAGCCGGACTGGCTTTTGAAATCCAGATAGATGCGGCGCTCGTCCTTGAGGTTGTTCGCGATTTTTACCCGCACGGGAAAGTAGCCGGAGGGGGCGGGCTTGGTGAAGAGGGCGAGGATCTCGACATGGGTGTCGGTCACGGGATCGAAGACCTCGCGGATCATCGTTACCTGAGCGGAAACTTGGATGGCGAGCGCGAAGAGAAGGATGAGGCGGAGCATGAATTTATGATTTGGCGATCAACACCCGTGGTGTGGCAGCGGCTTGAAAAGGGACTTCTTCCAGCAGCGTGCGGATGATGTCATGGGTCGAGTGGCCCTCGACCCGGGCATTGTAGTCGAGCACGATGCGGTGGCGGAGCACGGCGGGGGCGATGGCCTTGACATCTTCAAAAGAGGCGTTCGTCCGCTCGTGCATGAGGGCGCGGGCCTTGGCACCGGAGGCAAGCGCGAGCGCGGCCCGCGGGCTGGCACCGAAGCGGATGCTGCGGGCAGCGGCCGATTGACCGGGGTGGCTGGCATCGACGAGGCGGGCGATGTAGTTGGCGACGACGTCTGGCAGATAGATGCGGCGCACGAGTTCGAGCAGTTCACCGAGAGTCTCGGCACTCATGACGGGATCCACCTGCGGGTCGGTGCCGAGTTCACGCTGGGTGACGATGCGCTGGAGGGTGGCGACGTCGTTGCGGGTGACTTCGAGTTTAAAGAGAAAGCGGTCGAGCTGGGCCTCGGGCAGGGGATAGGTGCCTTCGAGCTCAATGGGGTTCTGGGTGGCGAGAACGAAGAAGGGTTTCGGCAGATCGTGGGTTTTTCCGAGCACGGTGACGCGGCGCTCCTGCATGGCCTCTAACAACGCAGATTGGGTTTTGGGCGATGCGCGGTTGATTTCGTCGGCGAGCACGATGTTGGTGAAAAGCGGGCCGGGTTGGAAAATGAACTCGCGGCGGCCGTCGATTTCCTGGAGCACCGGATTGCCGGTGATGTCGCCAGGGAGCAGATCGGGCGTGAACTGGACCCGCTTGGTGTCGAGCTTGAGGAGCTTAGAAAGCCCCTTGACGAGTTCGGTTTTTCCGAGGCCGGGCAAACCTTCCAGCAAAATGTGGCCCCGTGCGAGAACGCCGGTGATTACGAGATCGACGAGTTCTTCCTGGCCGAAGAGGACTTGGTTGAGTCCGCTGGCAAGGGAGCGGAGGTGTTTAGCGGCATCAGCGACTTCCGTTTCGGTGGCAATTTGCATCGGTTCTTTTTGAAATACTTGGGCAGTCTAGCGAGTCTGGATGAATTGGGAATGAAGAAGGTGTGAAATTTTCATGTGCGACGGATCTTGTGTTGGGCACTTGTGAGTGGCAACCTCGCCGCCTGTTGAATAAAAACCTCTTGTTGGAACAAATCCGCTCGGAACTGCGGGCACGCTTGGATCGCCTATCTAAAGCGGCCTTCGAAGCCCATGCAGCGGCCACGGATCCCGGCAGCAAGGCAGAGGGGAAATACGATACCCGGAGCTTGGAGGCGTCTTACCTCGCGGCGGGGCAGGCACGGCAGGTGGATGAATTGGCGGAATCGGTCCGGATTTTCGAGACGCTGACCTTACCGGATTTTGCGGTGGACGCTGAGATCGATGCGGGGGCGCTGGTAGAGGTGGAAATGGCGGGGGAAGCGGCCATTTTCCTGCTGGTGCCGACTTCCGGTGGCTTGGTTATCGGCCATCAGGGGGTGGAAATCACTTTGCTCACGCCTGCCAGCGGACTCTATCGAAATCTGTTGGAGATGCGGGTGGGTGAATCACTCGATCTGCCAAAACTGACGGTCCGCAAGGTGAGCTGAAATTTTCAATCGGCATTGAGCTTGATGCGGGGAGGGGATACGTTTTCCTCATGCGAATTGATATCGTGACCCTATTCCCCGAAGTGGCCTTGGCTCCTTTGAGTGACTCGATCATCCAGCGGGCGCGTTCCTCCGGGTTGGTGGAGGTGGTGGGGCACCAGTTGCGGGATTGGTCGGAGGATAAACACCGGCGGGTGGATGATTCATTGTGTGGCGGAGGGCAGGGGATGTTGTTGAAACCAGAGCCGCTGTTTGCGGCGGTGGAGGCTCTGCGCGGGCCGGCCACGCGAGTGATCCTCATGACTCCACAGGGCAGGCCTTTCAAGCAGGCGCTCGCCAGGGAGCTCGTTGGCTCAGAACATTTATTGATCTTATGCGGCCACTATGAGGGCGTGGATCACCGGGTGATCGAGGCCTTGGTCGATGATGAAATTTCCATCGGCGACTACGTTCTAACCAATGGAGCGCTTGCGGCGGCGGTGCTTTGCGACGCGGTGATCCGGCTGCTGCCAGGCGCGCTTGGCGACGAACGCTCGCCGATCGACGAATCGTTTTCAGATCCTCAGATGCTGGAAGCGCCCGCTTACACGAGGCCCGTTGAATTCCGGGGAATGATGGTTCCCGAAGTGCTCGTTTGCGGTCACCATGGGAAGATTGCGGCTTGGAAAGCGGCGCAGGCGCTGGCGCGGACCCAAGCGAACAGGCCGGATTTGTTGCATTTGAAGGCGGGTGGAAAAGAAATTTAAGGGATCGTGAAAATTTCGTTTTCCAATTCTGAATTCGTGTCAGGTTCGCGCTGTGAGAACTCAAGGCAACACCGTAGCTCGTGGCATCACCGATGACCTACCCCGCGTGGAGCCTGCTACGATCGAAGATCTTCCCGCCTTGACGGAGCTGGTGATGAATCTGCTGGAGATGTCGGGAGACTTCGCGGCGGACCGCGTGGTGCAGGAGCGAGGGCTGCAGTTGATTCTCGAGCAACCTAACCGAGGCCGGATTTTCGTGGTGCGCAATCAGGAGCAGATTTTCGGGATGATCAATCTGTTATTCACCATTTCGACCGCGCGTGGTGGTTTTGTCATTCTGATGGAAGATGTGGTCATTCATCCCGCACACCGGGGCCAAGGTTACGGAACGATGCTGGTCGATTATGTCACGGACTTTGCGAAGAAAAAGCAATTCAAACGCATCACCTTGCTCACTGATAAGATCAGTGCGGAGTCCCAGGTTTTTTTCAAGAAACATGGGTTCGAGTATTCCAACATGATTCCGATGCGGAAGATCATTGATTGATGAAAAAGCGCCCCTGACGATTTAGCCGAATGAACGTGAATCTCGATCAAATGAATTTGACCCGCCGACCCTTCATCAAGACCGTTGTGGGTGCCTCGCTTGCCACGATGGTAGCCCGTGCCCAGGAACCATCCAATCCAGAGAAAAAACTGGGGTGGGCACTGGTAGGCCTAGGTTCTTTAAGTAGCAAGCAAATCGCGCCAGCCTTGCTAAATTCCAAACACTGCAAGCTCGTCGCGGTCGTCACGGGAACCCCCGAAAAAGGAGTCAAGTGGCGCGAACAATACGGACTCGCCGAAGATAAAGTCTATTCCTACGAATCCTTCGACAAGATCATCGATGATCCGGACATTGACGTGGTTTACATCGTCCTGCCCAACAGCATGCATCATGAGTTCACGATCCGTGCGGCCAAGGCGGGAAAGCACGTTTTCTGTGAAAAGCCGATGGCCAATAGCGCCAAGGAATGCCGGGAAATGATCGCGGCCTGCGCGGCGGTAAAGCGCCAGCTCGGCATCGGATATCGCTGCCAATTCGAGCTTCATCACCAGGAGGCGATGCGCCTCGCCCGTGAGCAAGTATTCGGGCCTTTGCAACATCTGGATGCGGGCTTTGGTTTTGCCATTGGCGATCCCACCCAGTGGCGGTTGCGCAAGGCACTAGCAGGTGGTGGCGCGTTGATGGATGTGGGTGTATATGCCCTCCAGGCTTGTTGCTATCTGGCAGGTGAGGAGCCGGTCGAAGTTTCCGCATTGGAGACAAAAACGGACCCTGTCAAATTCGCCGAGGTGGATGAAACGATCCATTGGATGATGAAGTTTCCCTCAGGCCTCACGGCAAATTGTCTAACCACCTACCGCTTTAGCGGCTGCGACCATTTCACCGCGTATGGCTCGAAGGGGCGCTTCGGGATGAAGCCTTGTTATGGCTATTCGAAACTCGCGGGTTGGACCTCCGATCCCAACATTCCCCTATCATTCCCCCAGACCGATCATTTCCTTGCGGAGATGGATGCCTTTTCCCTCGCCATCATCGAGGGCCGTCGATTCGAGCCGTCCGGTGCCGAAGGCTTGCGCGACCTGCTCGTGATCGAAGCGATCTATCGGTCCATCGCGAGTGGCAAGAAAGAGCGGGTCGAAAAAGAGGCTTGATGCCGCCCGTTTGTCATCTTCCTGCATTGGAAGTGACGATTTGCCAAACTGCGAAAAGCGCGGCGAGGGCGAGTGTTCCAAATGCAGCGGTGCCCGCGAGGCGGTCCAGCAGGTTTGAATTCGGGCGGGCGGGTGAGGAGGAAGCCGGAAAAACAATTGCGGCGTAAAGCACCCCCGCGAGCAGGCCACCGGCGTGGGCGGCGTTGTCGATGTAGCGATAGCCAATCAAGCCGATCAATGCGGTGAGTGCGACACCGGCTAACAAGCGTCGTCTCGCCCGGCGCGGGACCAGGTGTTTGTGAAGCGTCTCGAACACGAGCAGAAACCCCAGCCAACCCATCAAGCCGCCAGATGCGCCCACGGACGGTGCGGCCACGAAGCGGGCGGAAGCTTCCCCACCCACACATGCGGCGAACAGAAAAACCATCGGCAAGTGTGGCCAGCGTGCGAAGACCTCGAGGCGCTTGCCCAGATAGACCAGTGCGGCGGCATTCATCAGGAAATGCACCACGTTGCCATGCAGAAAGGGAGCGGTGAACAGCCGCCACCACTCACCTTGGAAGTAGCGCTCCTTCATTAGCCCGGCCGCTGCCGCACCATCCCAAGTGCCAAGCAGGCCAAACAGGGATCCGATGCCATGTGACCCCGCGCTGTGGAAAACCTGAGCCAGTGCCACTACCGCCATCAACACCAGAAACCCTTTGGTCAGCGGGGCGCTTTGTCGTTCTAACCAAGTTTCGAAGCGGATGGTCGGTGCGACCTCGGCGATTCCCTCTTCGGTCCACATTCCCAATTCGCGTTGCCGCTTTTTTGCCTGGTACCAAGGAATGAACGCAAAAATCACGAATCCCAGCAATGAAAGCCCAGCCATGTGGGAAGCGAGTGCAGCCTTGATGGCCAAGATCATTCGCTGTTGGAAATCGAGAGTGCTGCCAGCCTGCTCCGCCAAGTGGGTCACCTGGTCGAATCCCTGATAGATGATGTAGCCGGTCAGTCCGGCAAGAACAAGACCGGACAACCTCAGCCTGTGGGTCACGTCTTCCAGATCATCGTGTGTCCAGCGGGTACGAGCGGCCCGCAAGGCGTCGCCCATTCCTTCGAGTTCCTCCGGGAGGAGCAGGTGTACATGGCCGGGTGCCCAGACGAGAGTCACGCTGCTGTCGCGATCTTCACGGATCGCAGTGGTGAGAGCATCGCTCGAAGCGCAAGCATGAGAGCTGCCTTTTCGATCCAACCAACCCCAGCCCGCCGGGGCCAATGGGAATGCATCCTCTCTTGCCCAAACGGGGGCATCTAACTTTTCCGACGGATCATCCCTCACGACGGAAGAGCGTTTTCAACGCTCCTAGTTGCCTGCGGGAGCGCCATTGGGTTCAGGCTCGCCTGGGGCTTGAGGCGGGGCAGGTTCGGTAGGAAACGGCACCGCAGGCACCACTTCGGGAGCGGGAATGATTGCTGGAGGTGCGTCGGCAGGAACCTCTGCGGGGGTCGGGGTATCAGTCGGTAACGAAACCTCCGGAGGCAATTCCTGACTCAGGGATTTCGGGACCACCACTTCGGGAGGTTTCACGGCCTCCACCTTCGGGGCGGTGTCCGAGGCGAGCACGGTTTTCGCGACTTTGTTCTGTTGGCCGATCAGGACGGCGAGAGTCAGGCTCAGGATGAAAAACAGGGAACCCATGTAAACGGTGCTACGTTGCAGCACATTGGTGGTGCGTGCGCCGAAGACCTGGTCCGTCACGCCTCCGCCGAATGCCGCGCCGAGTCCTTCTTGTTTTGGACGTTGCATGAGGATGATCAACGTCATGAGAAAGCAGACGATCACGAAGATCACCAACAAAAGGTTAATGCTTATGGAAAGCCAATCGATAGCAGCAAGGGTCATGGGCGGCGGAATATGGGTGGCACTTCGGATCTTGTAAAGCGGCGAGTTGCCTCAATTTCACCCTCAATTTCCAACGGTTTGGGGCCTTGGTAACGGTTGCTTCAGGGTGATGGGTTCAAAATGATCCGGTTATGAGTGGCCAAACCAAGGGTGGTCCCGTAAGGATTCCGCACTCGAATGAATCTTGCGCGTTTTCTCATCGGCATCGTTTTGCTCGGCTCGTTGCCAATGGCCAAGGCGCATCAGGTGGCATCCGTGGAGCTGGAGTTCCAAGATCTTGGGCACCAATGGAGGTTGCTCGGGGAGATGGATATCGCCTACATGCTGCCCGAGACCCGGGGTATTGTCGGTGGACTTCCGCTGAGCCGTGAGGCAGTGATGAAATATCCGCCCGAGGAAATGGCGCGGATCCGCAAGGAGACGGACTCGACTTTGCGGAAGTTGATCCGGATCACCTTTGCGGATCAGGAGGTCGCCTGGAGGACGGAGTTTCCGGACTTTGATCGGGAACCTTTCGAGCTGCCGGAAGAGGCCGGCGACATCGCGCTCTTGTCCACAGGGATTCTCATGGACCCGCTGCCGGGCGCGGGCGAGTTGCGGGTGCATTGGGCAGGCGAGCAGGAGACGGAATTGATCATTCTCATCGAGGAGGGGGAGAACTCAGGGGTCATCAGCACCCTTCCGGGGGGCAGTCTAGCACTTCTCAAACGTCTGGACACGGGGCGGTCCACACCCGCGCCGCAGCCTGTGACGGGAGGCTGGCTGCAACTGGGGTTTCATCATGTGATGGGGGCGGATCACATCCTTTTCATCCTCGGGCTTTTTCTGTTGGTTCCGAAGTGGCGGGAGTTGGTGAAGCAGTCATTGTTATTCACGGTTTCCCACTCGATCACGCTTGGACTTGCGGTTTTTGGTTGGGTCAACTTTTCCTCGGTATGGGTGGAGCATCTCATCGCCCTGAGCATCGCATGGATCGGAATTGAAAATCTGTTGATCCGGAAACTCTGCAAACAGCGGCTGATTTTTGTTTTTGGGTTCGGCCTGCTCCATGGGCTCGGCTTTGCCAGTGTGTTGACCGCCAAGCTGGAGGCGGTACCCCGCAGTGAGCTGCTAGGGCCGTTGTTGGGATTCAATGTCGGTGTGGAACTCGCTCAGATCAGTATTCTGGGCATTGCCCTGGTGTTGCTGTGGCCGCTGCGCAAATACACCAGGGAGATCCAGAAATATGGATCGGCCTTCGTCGCAATTGCGGGTCTGGCTTGGCTTGTCCAGCGCTTGTTTTTTCCAACTGTGCCGTTGTTTTGATCCAGTTCGCACTTGACCCTGATGCTTGCTGGGGAACACGTTGGCACCATGATGACGTTGAAACTTGTCTCTTGCTCGAAACAATTTGCGGTCTTGGTGCTGCTACTTTTGGTCCTGCCAGTGACGGCAAGTGCGCACAGCGCGACTGGTTCCAGCGGTGGATTTTCCAGCGGTTTCACCCATCCGCTCACCGGCTTGGATCACATCGTGGCAATGGTCGCCGTGGGTCTGTGGGGAGCCTTTCTTGGCCGGCGGGCGATGTGGACCTTGCCCGTCGTTTTTCCGGTGATCATGGCCCTTGGTGGAGTGCTTGGCGTTTTGGGCATACCCTTGCCGGGAGTTGAAATGGGGATCGCGGGTTCTGGCATCATTTTGGGTTTGATGGTGGCGTTTGCGGCTCACCCCCCGTTGTGGGTTGCTGCGGTGCTCGTTGGTTTTTTTGCGATCTTTCACGGCCACGCGCATGGCACGGAACTGCCGGATTCCGCCAATGCCATGACTTTCGCTATCGGCTTCGTGACTTCCACCGGGCTGCTCCACCTCGCGGGAATCGCTTTCGGGTTGTTGGTCAAATGGCCGTGGGGCAAGATTGCGATCCGCACCGGTGGTGCGGCGATCGCGGCGGTTGGCTTCGCATTTCTATTCAAGTTTTTGTGATGGGGCTCGGTGGTCAGTCGGGGAAAGGATGTCGGATTGCCGGTGTGTTTTTCTTTCTGTCACTGGCTTCCACAGCGCAGGCCCACATGCTGGTTGAGGGAGCCGGAGATTTTGTAAACGGGGCGCTGCATCCCTTTTTTACTCCGGCCCACACCTTGATTCTGCTAGGTTCTGCACTTCTGCTGGGACAGCAGGTTCCCTTTCGAGTGGGTCTAACCATTCGGGTGTTCGCAGCATGTTCGGCGATCGGGCTGGCGTGTACCATCCCGGGTCAGATCCCGGAAATTCCCCAAGCGTGTTTGGTTGGGTTTGCGTTGTGCCTGGGCATGCTCGTTGCCAGCGAGCGGAGACTTCCTGGGTGGGCGCTTGCGGGACTTGGCGCGCTGGCAGCGCTGGGCATCGGCCTTGATTCAGGTCTTGAAGCGCCCGTGGTTGCGAACGTGCCGAAAATGCTGTTAGGAAATTGGCTCAGCATGAACGCCGTGACGTTTTACCTCGCCATTTGTGCCTCGAATGGAGCGGACAAGCAGTGGGCGCGCACGGGAATCCGGGTGATCGGTTCATGGATCATTGCCGTTTCCCTGCTGGTGCTGGCCTTCGCCCTGAAGCGCTGATGCTTCAAACATTTCTTCGAACACCCGGCCTGCTGCTAGAACCTTGTAGTCGTCATGGGTGACTTTTTCCGCTGGTGGCCAGAAGACTCGGGCGGCGATTTGTTGTGCCACCCACGCAGCGCAGAGTCGGGCGGCTTCGAGATCGGCCATTTCAAAATTCGCCCACTGATGAATCTCGACCTTGGCCTCGGTGGAACTGAGGCTGAAATAACAAGGAGTGGCCAGCGGTTCACCCAGTTCGATCAAGGCTGCGGAGTAGAGCGGGACTTGGAGGTTGTGCCAGAGGAAGCTGGCGGACTTGCCCTTGTCCTCGCCCACGTAAATGGCGGCACATTCCATATTCAGATGTCGCGGAAGGATGCTGGATGCGGTGAGTTTTTTACGATGCGCCTTTTCAACGCCTTCGACCGTTCCTGTTTTGTAATCTAACACCCGTAGTTGTCCGGACTCGCGGTGGCGGTCGATCCGATCAATTTTCGCAATGATTTTCGCCTCTCCCGCCGCCAGTTCGACCTTGCGCTCGACATCGAGGATTTCCCATCCCGCCTGGCGGTTTGCGGCTTGGACCCGGGCTAGCCAGAGGAAGCGTTGGCGCAGCGCTTCCGTCTGAATGCGGATGGCGAGGGCCACCTTTTTGCCGAACCACTCGGCCACGACGCGGTCAAGTTCGTGGGAGAGCCAGGCGTGGATGGTATCTGGATTTTCGAAATCCTTGGCTTCCGGGTCGCGGCCCCAGCGTTCCAGCACTTCATGCGCCACCGTGCCGAAATCCCGGGCATTCCACTCTGCACGGCCGGGTTCGGAAGTCCGCATGTTGACGACGTGCTTGAGGTAGTAGCGGAATGGGCAGGTGAGATAATCGCCGAGTGAGGTGACATTCAGGCGCTGCGGCGTGGGGAGCACCCGCGGTTGCCATTGCCAATCGGCGTGCCAGCGCATTCCTGCTTCGGGTGGTTTGACCTCTTGAAACAGGATCTTGACCCGCGCGGGCAAGTCCTCGCGTTTTCCCGCCAGAAGCAGCCGGGATGGCAGGAGAGACTCGCCGCCAGCGCCGGATTTTCCACAAATCACATCCACCCGGCCACCTGCACGTCGGGATTCCACCATGGATTGATAGAGGAACGCATCTCTCGCGGCGCGGTCCGAGTCCTTGATCAATCCGAGTTGATCGCGACTCGCCTCGCTCAGCCACGGCTCGCCACCGCTGCGTGCCGGCACTTTGCCCTCATTCATGCCGCAGAGGACAAGGTGCTGTCCTGGTTCGTGGAACAACTCCAACCAGCCTTGCACATCCAACACCCGCCCATCGGGAGGGCGCGGCGCAGGGGAGGGGACTTCGGACAACATCAGCTCGATCCAGAATCCCGGTCCACGTTTGACCTGACTCATCAAATGGGCGGCCTCGGCAAGCCAATCCAACATCAAGCCGGCTGCCTCTTCGGCAGTCGGCCCGGTGCGAGTCAATGCGCCTAACAGCCGATTCATCGGGCCGTTCAGATTTTCGCCCAGAAAACTAGCGCGCCAGCCCTCGAGTGCTTCCGCCGCTTTGAGCAATTCCTCGGCAGATTCCTGATCCCATGTTTTAAGGAATTTTTCTGCGGAGATTCTTCGTTGCAGATCCTCGGTGCGGGTGATCATCCAGCGGTCGCGGAGTTCGGCAAGGCGCTTGGCTTTTTGTGCGCACTTGCCTGCGACAAGCACTCCGGTTTCTGGAAGTGATAGAAGATCGGCCAAGGTGGCGAGGGTTGGGTCAGCAAGCCAGTTGGACCAAATTTTGAACCAGCGCATGAGACCACCTGTGACCGGGGCGGCGGCTGGGTGAAATGCCGGCCAGCCCTCGCGGGTGAAGGCGCGTGCCAGTTCATCGCCCACTTCGGTATCGGCGGATCCCAAGGCCACTTCGGTTGAGGCGGATTGCATTTCTCCGATCACGCGCAGGGCCACGACCGCTTGCTGTCTGGGATCCGCGACCACTTGGATCGACCCGTCCGGCCAATTCAGTGGCCGCTCGCACCAGTTCGCAAGGGGGCGGCCGCTTGATGAAAAATTCGCGGCTTCGGTCGCGGGTGCTCCGATCAACGCGGTCACGGTTTTATCCCATGCCAGCCAGGCCCGCTCGACGAGTGGCGGCATTTCGGGAACACCTGCTAGAACGATGTGAGTGAAACCTTCCGGTAAAAGAACCCCTTCCGCGAGCAGGCGGCTGCGGCTTTTCATGCCCCACAGTTGCAGTTTTCGCTCGACCAGATCTTCCAACATTCCAAGCGCTTGCCAGCGTTCGGCTTCGACCGTCTCACGCAGCTTGCGGGCGGCGGATGAGAGAAGCAGGCCGTTTTCCTGCAGGGATCGCCGCAGCCTCACCATTTCCTGAGCGAGGCCACCGGCCCAATTTTTGCCTTCGCCGGGTGGCTCGGGAAATAGGGCCGCGTAAGGTGACCAGTCCATCGTGTTTTCCAACGTTTCAACCCAGGCCACGCGCTC